>Ga0209487_1002281_pt1 | contig 15692 bp, 14 predicted proteins | sample Poulit2012_FD_187524 | JGI IMG/M metagenome (GOLD analysis project Ga0209487, IMG submission 187524) | Agricultural soil microbial communities from Georgia to study Nitrogen management - Poultry litter 2012 (SPAdes) (version 2) | ecosystem: Environmental > Terrestrial > Soil > Agricultural land... | reverse complement strand
GATTTCCCCTGTAGGTAACGTAATTTGTACAGGAGGAAGTGACTCTTTCTTAGAGACAGGCTGAACATATTGTGCACGATGCAGAAACATCGTCGGCCATTTTTTCGGATTTTTCGCATTCGCTAATTTACGAGTCTCCTCATCCATAACACCATACATTCGATCACCGTGTACCCCGTGATATGTAATATCACACGCATTTAACTCTTCTCCCATCATCGACTTCACCGGATAACGCATTAACGAAACGATTTTCATTCATACACCTCCAATTTTTTAAAAACTTCAACACGCACAACGCTTATAAAGTAACATGTATGAAACGACGACAATTGTCACAGAGACGCAACTAAAAAACGACATATGCTAATAGGGTTGTGAATGCCTATTCGAACATATAATACAAGCTTGCTAATTGATTCTACACGTAGTATAGCTCATAACGCCCAAAACCGTGTGTACTATTTTTACCGATGTGAAACGTTTTTCCAAGCTCTAGTAGCGGAATAAACGGCGTTATATCGCCAGAAAACTGAGCATACCCTTCAATCGCAGGTAATTGCAGTTTTCGATTATACGTTTTTGAATATCGTTTAAAATCGACATATTGCCAATCTTCTTCAACAACTTCGACCGCTTTCGCTTTTTCTAATAACAAATCTTCATCCCAAGCGTTTACTTGTTGTGCGTAAGCTTGGCTTATTAATTGAATGCGCCGGAGAATCGACTGGACGATCGTATAAAACGATAGGCGGCGTTGCAATTTTCGTTTCACTAAAATTCGCGTTGGACTGACGAAATGAATATATATACCTAAAGCGGTACGATGATTCACTTCAAGTGGATATGCCTTTAAATTATTTTCCCACGTTTGTTCGTTTTTCCAAACGATCGTCTGGTCCATTTTATTAATCATATGTACCGGTTTAAATTGTAAGCGGTTAACTCCCCAACCGTAATTACCCATATTAATAATGCCGGACAAATAATAATTAGCTGCAGCAGTAGCTTCACCGAATATCGTAATATCGAACGTGCATAAATCACCTTTTTTCCAATGTACTTTATCGCGAACGGGTACGTGTAATACGTATGGGTTAACGGCTCCAGCGACATTTCCTGGGGAGTTGAAAAAGTTTGCATAATTACACGATTTTGCATAAGAACAGAGGTGACATCTTTCGTTCGGCTTGATACATACTGGGTGACGCATCGCATGTCCTAATACGCCACGTAGAGTAGAACCTAAATAAGCCGGTAACATTCCATCTTCTTTTGCTTCGAATGTAGTTTGTAGTTGCAACGTTTGTAATGAAATAGAGTGCATCATGAATGTATCCCCTTACATTTTCTAGCTGAAAATATGTTCAACGTTATAAAACGCAATAGATTGCTATATTACGTTTATTGTGTCAGTCTTTAAAAAATAAGTCAATATGACAATTGCGTATGACAAAAAAATGGAGATTTTATTGATTTATTAGATAAGGAACGATTATGAACAAACTTCTCGTCAAACGTTCGCAGAAAACGAGCGAGTAAAACGAACACTAGCTTGCTTTAATGGACTTTTATAGAAAAAGTAGCTAGAATATGTAAGAGTAGCAAAACTAAAATGTTCATAGAGAGAGGATTTTCATGTTAAAAGCGATCATATTTGATTTGGATGATACGTTATTATGGGACCGAAAAAGTATTGCGGAAGCATTTCGCACGACGTGTGAAAAAGCCGCTGAAAAAGTTACTGTTGATCCGGAAAAGCTTGAAGAACGTGTACGTGCCCATGCTGAAGCTCTTTATCCGACATTTCAGACGTACGAATTTGTAAGCAATATCGGAATTGGTACGTTTGAGGGAATGTGGGGCGAATTTCTCGACGATGGGGAAGATTTTAAACGTTTACGAGAGACAGTGCCACTATATCGAAAGCAAGCTTGGTTTAAAGGGTTACAAGATGTAGGTATAGAAGATGAGAAGTTAGCAGAAGAACTAGCGAAAGTTTTCCCAGAAGAACGAAAAAAACACGTTTTTTTATATGATGAAACAATCGACGTACTCGAGTCGTTAAAAGAGAAATATAAACTCATTATGTTAACGAACGGCTCACCACATTTACAAAATACGAAACTATCACTATCCCCAGAATTACGCCCGTATTTTGACCATATCGTCATTTCCGGTGCGTTTGGGAAAGGAAAACCAGCGGTAGAAATTTTTCAACATGCCCTTGATCTTGCGAATGTTGATAAAGCGGAAGCGATTATGATCGGGGATAATCCGAACACGGACATATTAGGTGCGTGTCGCATCGGAATGGATTCGATTTGGATCAATCATGATGATACCGAGTTAGAAGATGTAACGCCGACGTATGAAGTAAGTCGTTTACGTGAAATTTTGCCGCTTATTGAAGAAAGATCACAACAATTATAAGTACATAATTACAAGGTAACTATGTAAGTAAGAAAAAGATAAAATCGTGCTGGTTTTATCTTTTTCTATTATATCGTGAGCATAATCGTAATATATGAAATTAGGAGGCGTTTTTTTGGGCTGGATGTACGTTTTCTTAGCAGCATTTGTTGAAATTTTTTGGGTACTTGGCTTGAAATACTCTACGAATATTTTTATGTGGACAGGTACGGTCATAACGATTATTTTCAGTTTCTACTTCATCATTAAAGCATGTGATATCCTACCATCTGGAACAGTGTATGCAGTGTTCACAGGGTTAGGTGCTGCAGCAATTGCGATTATCGATTTTACGTTACTTGATTCCACGTTTTCCATGCAGAAAGCGACGTTTATTTCGCTTATTATTATCGGAGTTGTCGGACTGCAACTTACTTCAGGTCCGTCGAAAGAAGAAATCGAACGAGCGCACATTAGAAAGGAAGTAAAATAGCGATGGCATGGTTTTATTTATTTATTGCAAGTTTCGGAGAAATATTCGGTGTCGCAAGTATAAATATGTACTTACAGCGTAAAACGTTCCGTTGGTTAGTTGCAATCGTCATCACTTTCACATTCGGGTTCGTCTTTTTAGCGTTAGCGATGAAAGAAATTCCACTTAGTACTGCGTATGCAATTTGGACTGGGCTTGGTGCAACCGGTGCAGTATTAATGGGGATTTTCGTCTTTAAGGAACCGGCACATTTTTTACGAATTATTTTTCTAACGTGCATCATTACAGGTGCGGTCGGCTTACGTGTTATAAGTTAGCTAATAGGAACACGCTAATCTTACATCCGTCCACAATAATAGACTGAACGTCGTATTGTAAAACTGCAAAAAGATCCAAGTTGAATACGTCTTTCTGTTTCGGATAAAACGGAACGAACAAATAAAAGAGTTGCACGAAGAAGCTAAATAAGCTAACTTCTGCAACTCTTTTCAATCGTTATGTTTCATCTATTTCCGCCATGAACGTCGCAACAATTTTTTCCGATATTTGTTCTGGCGACAAATCGTCCGTCTCAACTTTTACGTGATGTGACGCATACATTGCTTTTCGTTCCTCAAATAATGTCTTTATTTCGTCTACAGAACGTTGTTGCAGGATCGGTCGGCTAGCTATTAATTGCGGTATTCTTTCTTGCCAACGATCCCACGATATATCTAAATAGATGACGTAGCAGTTTTGTAAGCAAGTTTCTTTCACTGCCGACTGTGAAAAGGCTCCGCCACCAAGCGACAAAATCATTTCACGTTCTTTGCAAAAGCGCAAAATAATTTCTTTTTCTTTTTTTCGGAATGTCGCTTCACCGTATTTCGCGAATATTTCTGTCGTCGGCATGTTCATTTCTCGTTCGATGACCGCATCTGTGTCAATGAACGATCGCTTTAGTTTTTTTGCTACTAAACGTGCGACGGTCGTTTTTCCAACACCCATAAAGCCGATAAATGCGATATTTTTCGTCTTATCGGTAACCACATTGTTTACCATCTATTGTGCATTCCTTACACTTATAATTGTTCATACGCTGCGGAAACTTTTGCACGACCCTCGTCGATGTGAGGGTGGAACTGGATCGTAGCGGCAGCGCGTGTTGCTCTTACTGTTTCCATTGCTTCTAGTAGTTTACCGTTTAAACTTTCATCCTCTTTTAGTGCTTTTGCTATTGAAATACCGGCAACAGTACCTTGGTCACGAGCGACTTTGGCACTTTCAATACCAGTAATGTTTCCAGCAACGTAAATTCCGTCAACAGGTGTCTCCATTGCTTCGTTATGGACTGGAACGTGTCCACCTAATTCCGTACTATATTGGAAAGGACATCCGATTACCGCTGCAAGTTCAGCAAGTGGATATAAACCTCCTGCAATACAGACGAAATCACATTCGACTGTTTCTTCTGTCCCTTCGATTATATCGCCATCTGGTGTCACATTTACGAACGTAACCGATTCTACTTTATCTGTCCCATTAATTTGTTTAATCGCCTTACGAAGATGGATCGGCATGCCCCACATCTTAATTCCGCCTCTCGGATAAAAACGGAGCGCTAAATTGCGCACGAATTCCGCTTTCGCAAACTTACTTCCGAATTTAATGAAAGCAGACGGAGCTAAGTGGGCGATCCGTACGAGTCGTTCCATTACTTTTTTCGGGTTACTTTCATTTTCGGAAACGATGTTTTCTACCGGAAGAGCCATACTATGTATATCCGTACCAGCTAATTGCAACTCTCTTGCGATTGCGGCTGATAATACATTGACACCAACGATGACTCCTTTTTCTCCGACTTTCACACGATGTACATTCGTCATCACTTGGGCAGCCCCGATCGACATTACGCCAGGCAACGTCCAACCAGGAATTGGCGCGGCTGATTCGGCAGCACCTGTTGCGATAAGAACATTTTTTGCATGGTGCAGACCTTTGCTCGTATGAACAGAAAACCCGTCTGTCACTTTTTCAATATGGTGAACTGATACTTCGCATTGAATGTTCGCTTCTAATCGTTCGGCTTCAGCTAACAATTTATTTGATTCTTTTATCCCATTCCACCATTCGCCCGTCGGTTCTTCGTGTAGTTGACCGAGTAAACGACCACCTGGTCGCGGGAATTCATCGAGTACGACGACATTCAGTTCGTTTTTACGTAATTCGATCGCGGCAGATAATCCTGCAGGTCCTGCACCAATGATTACGACATCATGTTGTTTACTCATTTTGCTTCTCCTCCCATTTGCGGTATTCTGCATACGTCCGCGGTAATGGTCCTTCATTTTCAGGGTGTAATGGAGAAGGTTGAACTTTGCCACTTTCGACGATCATGCCGTTTTCAATCGGTGTTAGGCAAGCCCGGACATTTGGTACATCATTTACGATGACACGACACTCGTAGCAATGTCCGATATTACAATATATACCGCGGGGATTACCGGATTCCTCATGCTTTCGTAACGTACGAACGCCACTAGCTAAGAGAGCAGATGCAATCGTATCATCCTCTCTACCTTCATACGTTCGTCCGTCAAACTGAAACGTTACGGTGCTCTTTGCGTCTAAGTCTCCCAGTACTGGATGGTGCTCGATACGTCTATTTGTCATCTGCAACACCTCCTAGTTTTGAAAGGACAATCGGTCTTACTGGTGGTGCTACTTTTAACGGAATCGCATCTGTAGGGTTTTCCTTCGTCGCATCCATTAAGACTTTATCGACAGCGGGACGGCACGTTCGACCTCCGCAAATTCCCATGCCTGCTCGTGTACGCAATTTTAATTCACGAGCGGAACATTTATATTTTTTAGCCGTTTCTTGCAAGTCGCCAAGCGTTACTTCTTCACAGCGACATATAATGATATCTGTCATAATGAACCTCCTTGCGATATAAATGGGAAAGATTTTGTAATATATGTCCATTCTAACATAAATTGTTGTATTTTATGTTAATATATAGTTAGCAGAAAATTTCTCACATAAATAGGAGGGAAATAGGGATGAAGAAAAACTACGAAGTAGCTGTAATCGGCGGTGGGATCGTCGGCTGTGCAACGGCTTACTATTTAGCAGAATCAGGATTAGATTGTGTTATCATTGAAAAAAATGATATTGCCAGCGGGACGAGCTCACGCTGTGATGGAAATATAACGATCGTGGATAAAGATCCAGGTTTTGATAGTGAAATGTCACTCGTCAGTCAAGAATTAATGGTTGAGTTAAACGATAAGTTAAACATTCCATTCGAATATAGAGCACACGGAAGTATTTTAGTCTGTGACAACGATGAAGAAATGGAAACAGCGAAAGAATGGGTGAAAACACAAAACGAATCTGGATTAAAGTTTAACGTTCTCGATCAAAAAGATATCCGTGAAGAGTCCCCATTCTTTGCGGAAGATATTCCAGGCGGTTTAGAATGTGAAACAGATTCACTCATTAATCCATACTTATTTTGTTACTCACTCGTCGAAAAGGCGGAAGCTGATTATGGCTTAAGCGTTAAAACAGAAGCGGAAGTAAAAAATATTGTACGTGAAGAAAATGGTTTTACGATCGAGACAGCCAATGGTGACGTATTTGCAGAAAAGATAGTAAACGCAGCCGGAGTATGGGCACCTTTTATCGGTAAAATGCTCGATTTAGACATTCCGATTATTCCTCGCAAAGGGCATATACTTGTCGGTTCACGAAACGAACCTGTCATGTTACGTAACGTCATGGAATTCGGTTACTTAATGAACAAGTTCGGGCGTGAACGGATTGCCGATGAACGTACGACAGAACACGGTGTGGCACTCGTATTAGAGCCAACGGAAAGTCAAAACTTCTTAATCGGTAGTAGCCGTCAGTTTGTCGGATACGATAGTTCCATCGACATTCAAGTTGTCCAAACGATCGCACGCAGAGCGTTACGCTTTTTCCCGAAAATGAAGGACTTTCACATCATTCGTTCATATACAGGGTTTCGTCCATATACGGAAGATCACCTGCCAATAGTCTCTACTGTAGAAGAAATTCCAGGGTTTTATATCGCGGCTGGTCACGAAGGTGATGGTATTAGTCTGGCGACTGTCACAGGAAAATTAGTAGAGCAACTCGTAAATGAGAAATCGGAAACGATTATTTCACCTGAACCATTACGATTTGACCGTTTTAGTAAAACGGCAGTATAACGCACGTTAAAAACTGTACGATACCCGAAAGGATGGAATTCGTACAGTTTTTCTATTTTGACACGATAATCGGTTATAATAATGAACATATGTCTCTATGAATGTTCTATGAATTGTTAGGAGGATACATATGGGTAGAATATTAAAAATCGGTTTTGCATTTATTGGAGTCATCGTCGGTGCAGGATTCGCATCAGGGCAAGAGATTTTACAATATTTTACGAGCTTCGGTTACTTAGGAACAGTTGGTGCCATCGTGTCGACATTGTTGTTCGCATACTTAGGAATGACGCTTGCGCGATTAGGAAGTAGGCTCCAAGCCCAATCCCATAAAATTGCGATTTACGAGATAAGCGGAAAATACTTAGGAATTATCGTCGATGCTGTTATCATCTTTACATTATTCGGAGTCGGTGTCGTCATGATTGCGGGAGCGGGTTCGACACTCCATCAACAGTTCAACATTCCTGTGTTCATCGGCAGTTTATTAATGACCGTACTCGTCGTTTTATCGATGATGTTAAAACTCGATCGGGTCATTGCAATCATTGCAAGTATTACACCGTTTTTACTCATTTTTATCGTTATAATTTCTTTGTACAGTTTATTGTCAATGGATGTATCGTTTGCTGAGTTGAAGCCGCTTGCAGAAAGTGAGGAAAAGTCATTCCCGAACTGGTTTGTTTCTGCAGTTAATTACGTATCATTTAACATTGCCGTCGGTGCTGGAATGGCGCTCGTTACTGGTGGTTCAGAACGCGATGAAAAAACGGCTGCGATCGGCGGGTTTGTCGGTGGACTCGGAATCGGGATCATGATCATTCTTGCGCATTTAGCTATTTTCTCTAAAATTGACGTCGTCAGCGGATACGATTTACCGTTGTTAAAAATTGTCGATGATTTATCACCCGTACTCGCCTTTTTTATGTCGATCATATTGTTTGGAATGATTTTTAACACTGCCCTCGGTATGTTTTACGGCTTCGTCGCTCGGTTTTTCGAAATGCGTACGAAAAAGGCATATATTGCAACAGTTATAACCGGTATAGTTGGGTTTATTTTAAGTTTTATCGGATTTACTAATCTCGTCGCCCGGTTTTATTCGTTAATCGGTTATCTCGGATTGTTTTTAATTTTAGCGTTATTATACGCGCCGTTTAAAATAAAGCGGTCGGACGGTTAGCATAGTGCATTGTCGTTCGTGTTTTTTCAAAAACTGGGCTTGTCGAAGTTTTTTAGCATACACGTAAAATGTGCATGTTCACATTACGCGATTTGGCTTAAGTGAGTTCAACCATTTTGCTAGAAACATGTATGAACGAGAAGATAGAAGTTGTGTTACATGCGAGCACGATTAAAAATTAGTATAATGGTTAACGTAATGAATCGTTGCATAAAGGAGCTAGAACACTTCGATGGATAAACGTGTCTACATGTTAACCGCTATTGCTTTTGTCGTCGGCTTATCGGAATTAATCGTCGGTGGAATTTTAGATTTAATTGCCGACGACTTACATATTCGCGTAAGTGCAGCAGGCTTACTCATCACCGTGTTTGCATTCGTTTTCGGTATTTCTTCGCCAATCTTACTCGTTACTTTTTCGAAAACGGAACGGGTAAATTTAGCTTTTGGCGCACTTATCGTCTTTTTTATCGGAAGTGTCATTGCTGTCATAAGCCCGAATTACACCGTCTTGTTCATATCACGAGTTATTTCCGCTGCAAGTGGTTCGCTTGCGACCGTATTATGTATAAACTTAGCATCGCGTATTGTCGCACCACAATATCGCGGCAGAGCGATCGGACTTGTCGTTATGGGAATAAGTGGTTCACTCGTCTTAGGATTACCGGTCGGTGTATTGCTCGGTAATTTATTTAATTGGCGTGTTCCGTTCATCCTCGTTGCTATCTTAACTATTATTTTACTCATTACGATGCGCGTATCGCTCGGAAGAGTAGAGGCAGGAGAAACGATTCCACTACGTGAACAAGTACGGACATTGAAAGACTATCGTGTGCTTTTTGCCCATTTGACGACATTTTTCTTCTTAGCCGGTCATTTTACGTTATACGGATTTTTAACACCGTACGTAAAAACGACGATGGGCTTTGCGGGCATAACGATTTCTATTTTATATTTCATTTATGGGATCGCAGCAGTTTCCGGCGGTGGTCTCACTGGTATGACGTCGGATCGCTTCGGGAATCGGACGACATTACTTACTGTTTCAGCACTTCTCGTCGTCTGTCTATTCGTCATTCCGTACGCGGTGAAGATCGTGCCAATATTTTGGGTCGTCCTCGTCATTTGGGGTGTCATGAGTTGGGGAATTACTCCACCTGTACAAAGTCATTTGTATGAAGTGGCGCAAGCGACAGCCGATATTCAGCAAAGCTTAAATAACGCGGCGCTTCAGCTCGGTATCGCTTTCGGGACGTTGTTTGGCAGTTTTATTATCGAAGTCGGCACGATTGAGCAGACACCACATTACGGTATTATATTAGTCATATTGTCGTTAGTATCAGCGATGATTGCGACACGAACAGAACGAAGCGGACGCCAATATGCCGATACGACTTTATAAGTTTTCATGCGAGCACATCAAGCGACGCTCTTCCGTGAGTGTTCGCTTGATATTTTTTATCGCTTCATGTTGATAAAAACTGCCGCATCAATACAAAACAGTATATATTTGTTCATATGAAATAGTTTCGAGGATCACTCTCTGAAACAAACTATGTTCCTCGTGAACGTCTTCCGTTTTGGAATGTGCTAAAATATAGAGGGAAATAAGTAGGTGAAAAGATTGCGAAAACTTGCTCAATATATCGCTACGTATAAAAGATATATTTTTATCTTGTTCGTTCTCGTCTTTTTCCAAACGTTGTCGCAACTATATTTGCCGACGTTAATGGGAGATATCGTTGATAACGGAGTCGTCGTCGGTAACATCCCGTACATATGGAAAATAGGGGCGCTTATGTTATTCGTTGCCGCGATCGGTGTCGTCATGTCGATCGGGATTAGTTATTATGCATCACACGTTGCGATGCGCGTCGGTAGGGATATTCGCAACGATATTTTTACACACGTTACAGATTTTTCCGTCCACGACTTTGCGCAAGTAGGCACCGCGTCCCTCATTACAAGAACGACAAACGACGTCACCCAAATACAACAAGCACTCGTCATGGTTTTACGCATGTTTTTAATGGCACCGTTTATGTTACTCGGTGGCGTCTTAATGGCGGTATCAAAAGATTTTATGTTATCGCTCGTCATTTTATTTGCGGTTCCCTTTATCGCTGTAGCGATTTATTTCATTATGAAAAAAGGATATCCACTCTTTCAAGCGGTTCAAAAACGACTCGATCGCTTAAATACCATTTTACGGGAAAACTTAACCGGAATTCGTGTCGTGCGTGCATTCGCAAAAGAGCGTGCTGAACAGAAACGGTTGCAACGAGCGAATGAAAACTTAACAGACGTCTCGATTACGGTAAATCGTCTCATGGCCTTTACGATGCCGCTCATGATGTTACTGATGAACGTAACGATCATCCTTATCATTTGGTTCGGAAGTGTCCGCATCGATGTCGGAACGATGCAAATTGGAGATTTAATGGCATTCATCCAATACGTCATGCTCATTTTAATGGCCCTTATGATGGCATCGATGATGTTCGTCATTTTACCGCGTGCATCCGTCTCTGCAAAACGAATCGAAGAAGTATTAACGATGAAAACATCGAAACAAACGATAGGGACAGAAACGTTAACGGAACCGATCCAGACGATTTCATTTCAAAACGTCGCTTATCGCTATCCGAACGCACAACGAAATACGTTAGAAAATATTTCTTTCACACTTGAGGCGGGAAAAGTAACCGCGATAATCGGTGGGACTGGTTCAGGTAAAACGACGCTCATTCAATTAATTCCACGTCTTCTCGAAGCAACAGCAGGGACGATTACAGTGAATGGAAAAGATATAAAGCTCATTCATCTCGATCGCTTGCGTGAAAAAATTGGCTACGTACCACAGCGTGCGCTTCTTTTTTCCGGTACGGTGAAAGAAAACGTTCGCTTCGGTAAAGATAATGCGTCGGAAGAAGAAATAGTGCATGCGCTACAAATCGCACAAGCAGATAGCTTTGTCCGAGAGCTTGACTTAGGGTACGAATCGTTTATCGAGCAAGGTGGAGCGAATTTATCTGGTGGACAAAAGCAACGTCTTTCCATCGCCCGCGCACTCGTGCGTCAGCCTCAAATTTATCTGTTTGATGATAGCTTTTCCGCCCTCGACTACGAAACGGATAAAAAACTACGGCACAGACTATTACAAGAAGCGAGCGATAAAATAATGGTCATCGTCGCTCAACGTGTAAGCACGATTATTGATGCAGATCAAATTATCGTTTTAGATAAAGGAAGGATTGCCGGAATTGGCACACATAAACATTTAAGTGAAACGAACGACGTTTATAAAGAAATTATTACTTCCCAGTACGGCAAAGGAGGCATTGCGTAGATGACGAAACATAACGATGGATCGAATAAACGCCATCGACCTGCACATGGAGCACCTCGTGGTCACGGCGGAATGTTCGTCGGCTTAGACAAACCGAAAAACTTCAGGGCGACGTTTCGCCGCTTACTCACATATTTACGCCCGTTCCGTCTCCGACTTACGTTTGTTTTACTTATCGCTGTGCTCGGAACGGCATTCTCGGTGATCGGACCGATTGTCATGGGGAAAACGATTACGATTATTTTCGAGGGTGCTTACGATGCTGTCACAAATAGTGCCGCCCGTGGCGTTGACTTTGAACTTGTTGCGAAAATGCTCCTTTTTTTAGCTGGGCTCTACGTGTTCAGCAGTTTGTTTCAGTTTGTGCAAGGGTATATGATCGCAAGTATTTCACAACGGCTCGTGTACAATATGCGTGAGCAAATTTTTACAAAGCTGAATCGGATTCCGTTAGCACACTTTGATAAAACACCACATGGCGATACGTTAAGTCGAGTAACAAATGATGTCGATACGATCGCAAGTACACTACAACAGACGGTAAATTCATTTTTTACATCGATTATAACGGTCATTGGGATTGCGATTATGATGTTCGTCATTAGTCCACTACTTACGATCATCGCACTTATATCTATTCCGTTATCCGTTTTCGTCATCCGCCCGCTCTTAAAACGGTCACAAAAATATTTCGGTAACCAACAGCGAACGTTAGGGGAATTAAATGGTCACGTCGAGGAAATGTATACGGGACACATCGAAGTGACGACTTTTGGACGGGAAGAAGCCTCGATTGCGCAATTTCGTAACGTGAACGACGAACTGTACGAAGCGGGGCGACGGGCGCAGTTCATTTCTGGAATCGTTATGCCGGTCATGAACTTTATCGGCAACATTAGTTACGTCCTTATTAGTATCGTTGCCGGTATTTTAGTCATTCAGCGGACGATCGCTATCGGTGACATTCAAGCATTCATTACGTATACGAAACAGTTTACACAACCGATTTCTCAAACGGCAAATATCGCCAATATTATCCAATCGACGATCGCTGCAGCGGAACGAGTGTTTCAATTGTTAGATGTGGAAGAAGAAAAAGGTGTGACTGCAACGAAAGAAATGCTTTTACGTACGGACGAGGTAAAAGGGAATATCCGTTTTGACGATGTTTCTTTCGGTTATGACGATACATTATTAATGAGAAACTTACACATCGACGTTACTTCCGGACAAAAAGTTGCTATTGTCGGTCCAACGGGGGCAGGAAAGACGACACTCGTCAATTTATTAATGCGTTTTTACGACGTAAAGGATGGGGCAATCTATATAGACGACATCGACATTACGACGATTCCGCGTGCCGAATTACGTCAAACAATCGGTATGGTTCTCCAAGATACGTGGCTATTTAAAGGAACGATTAAAGAAAATATTCGGTTCGGAAAAGAAACAGCGACGGATGAAGAAGTGATTGCGGCGGCAAAAGCAGCATATGCGGATGATTTTATTACGAAATTGCCAGACGGGTATGATACAGTGTTAAACGAAGAGGCTTCAAACATTTCCCAAGGTCAGAAGCAATTACTCACTATTGCCCGGGCAATGCTAGCAAATGCGCCAATTATGATATTAGATGAAGCAACTTCTAGCGTCGATACGCGCACAGAATTGTTCATCCAGCGAGCGATGAGTGAATTAATGAAAGGGCGGACGAGTTTCATCATTGCACACCGCTTGTCAACGATCCAAGATGCGGACCTTATTTTAGTGATGGATGAAGGGCAAATCGTCGAGCAAGGCACCCATGAAGCGTTGTTACAACGCGATGGGCTTTATAAAACGCTTTATACGAGCCAATTCGCTGGAAAAGCTCCTGCATAATGGAAGTTGTACGCAAACGTAGATAACGATACAGTTTTCAAGAACAATATTATGCTCTATGTAGGCCATTACTTGCGCTACTAGAAATAGAATACAGTTTTAGGGAGGGTACAATTCTTCACATAAACTGTTCCTTTCCCACAACAAGTAGAATACAGTTTTCAAGGAGGAAATAACGTGGAAAAAAAAGCAACAATTTTATTTCAAGTGGAAAATGAGAATGTGAGACATTTTGTCAAAGATGCACAAGGTAACTTCGTAACGACGATGATCGATGATGTCATTACGTTCGTCGTTAAAGAAAATGTTAAAGAAGCGGCATCGTTAGATAAAGTTCGCATGCTAGCAGGTTCGATTGCTCGTACAGCAATGAAACAGAAAATTACGAACGTAGACGTTTCCGCACAACAACTTCGTGAGACGTTTCACGAGCTTGCAACGGATGACGTTACGATCGCGTTTGTGGAAGGTTGGGAGTTAGGCACGTATACGTTTGATACATATAAATCGAAAAAAAAGGCGGCAAAACCAGAACTGCACGTGACGGACGGGGTGATCGCATCCTTAATTGACCAAGGGAAAGTGCGGGCAGCGGCTACTGCTTTTGCACGGGATTTAATGAACGAGACACCGAGTACGTTAACACCGGAAACGTTTCCGGAAATTTTACGAGATACATTTAGCGATTCAGCTGTCGATGTCGTCGTTCATGCAAAGGAACAGATTGCAGCGATGGAAATGAACGGATTATTAGCGGTCAATCGCGGAAGTAAATACGATCCGGCATTTATCGAACTGCACTATCGCGGGGACGAATCGAAGCCACTTATCGCGCTCGTTGGAAAAGGGGTTACGTTCGATACAGGTGGAATTAGTTTAAAAAGCGGTCGTAACTTAAGCGACATGCGGATGGATATGGGAGGAGCCGCTGCTGTTGCGGGAGCAGTGAAATTACTAGCGGAAATGAATGCTCCAGTAAACGTCGTCGGACTTATTCAAACAGTCGAGAATATGCCAGATCGTCATTCACTTTTACCTGGCGATATTATTACGTATAAAACAGGTCAAACTGTTCAAGTAGGTAATACTGATGCCGAAGGACGGCTCATTTTAGCGGATGGACTCATTCGTGCAGGGGAACTTGAAGCAGAGTACGTCGTCGATATTGCGACATTAACTGGTGCCATTCATTTCGCTTTAGGACCGAAAATGGGTGGCGTCTTCGGTGATGATCAATTAATGGAGCAAGTAAAGACGCTCGGCGAACAAAATGGAGATCACGTTTGGCCGATGCCGTTAATCGAAGATTACGAGAGAACGTTAAATAGCGATTATGCGGACTTTTGTAACATTAGCAATCAAAGCTATGGCGGCGCGATTACGGCAGCGCTCTTTTTACGAAAGTTCGTCCCGGACAACGCAAAATGGCTCCATATTGATATGGCTGGCACGATGGAAAGTAAAACAGAGGGGTATTATGAAGCTGGTGGAACTGGCTACGGAGTTCGCTTACTAGCAGATTTTGCTACAGCCGTTTCTAAGTAATACTTTGTTAAACTCGCAATAAAATGCAACGGGAGCACACGATACTGGTTTGAGTAAAACGAACCTTTCAGGCTGTGTGAATTCCCGTTGCTTTTTATTTTATGTTTTCATGTTTATTTTCAAGTGTTTACACAATGTCATATGACTCCGTTATGAAGGATGGTTTATTCATCATCAAAATCTAAGTCTAACTCAAAATCGTCTGAAATAATTGTTGCGGTGTTTCTTGTTTTATACTTTATCCTCTACAGTATTGTAAAAAGTTGGTTTACTGTTTCTTATGTTGCGGTTGACTCTCTACAGATTTACGAAAAATCACTTTGCTGTTTCAAACTTCGCTGTCGATCCCAACAGGATCGGGGAAAACTGCATTTCTGTTTCAAATTTCTCTGTCGATTTCAACAGGATCGGGGAAAATTGCAATCCTGTTTCAAATTCCGCTCCTGATCCCAACAGGATTGGGCAAAACTGCAATCCTGTTTCAAATTCCGCTCCTGATCCCAACAGGATCGGGGAAAACTGCAATCCTGTTTCAAACTTCGCACAAGATCCCAACAGGATTGGGCAAAACTGCAATCCTGTTTCAAACTTCGCTGTCGATCCCAACAGGA
>Ga0209487_1002280_pt1 | contig 15694 bp, 11 predicted proteins | sample Poulit2012_FD_187524 | JGI IMG/M metagenome (GOLD analysis project Ga0209487, IMG submission 187524) | Agricultural soil microbial communities from Georgia to study Nitrogen management - Poultry litter 2012 (SPAdes) (version 2) | ecosystem: Environmental > Terrestrial > Soil > Agricultural land... | reverse complement strand
CGTCCATCACGCGCGCGACCGCCCGTGTCATCCACGCGCCCACCCGCAGCGCGCCACTCCTGCCCTGCACGCGCCGACCGTTGCGAAAGACGGGTTATGAGCGCTCAGAACCCCTCTTTTCGCAACGGTGGAGCTACGAACCGGGTCTCGATGGACGCGACGCGTGCCTCGCACCCCTCAACATGCTGCGCGCCTCATACCCCGGGCCCCGCACGCCGCCCCGCCCCGGTACCGTCGAGCGGGCCTCTCCCCCGCAGCCCACCAGCACCCCATGTGCACAGCCCACGCGCATCTCCCACTCAGCCCACGCGCTCCCCACGTGCACAGCCCACGTGCGCAGTCCACGCGCGTCTCACCCCAGCGTCGACTCGCGCTCGACCAGGCTGGGCCGGAAGCTGACGTGGCGGCGGGGGGCGCTGGCGTCGGCGATCTCCTCCTCGAGCAGTGCGAGGGCGGTGCGACCCATCAGGTCGGCCGGCTGCGCGACGGAGGTCAGGGGAACCACGGTCGAGCGGGCGAAGGCGATGTCGTCGTAGCCGACCAGGGCGATCTCCTCGGGGACGGCGACCTGGTGGCGGAAGGCGAAGGCCTGCAGCACCCCGACCGCCAGCAGGTCGTTGACGCAGAACAGCGCATCGGGCCGTTCGGCCCTCGAGCGTGCCACCACCGATTCCCCGGCGGTGCGTCCGGCCAGCACGGTCAGGGCATCGGCGTCGATCACCTCGAGCTCGGCACCGGCGGCGGCCGCGGCGGCGCGGGCCCCACGGATTCGCTCGGCGACCTGGCGCAGATCCTGCCGCGAGGCGACCACGCCGATCCGGCTCCGGCCCAGGGAGGTCAGGTGCCGCACGGCGATCTCACCGCCGGCGAAGTCGTCGACGCTGACCGATGAGCCGCCCGCGGCGTCGCGCTCCCGCTCGACCAGCACCACGGGTGTGCCGCGGCCGCGGATCGCCTCGATCAGCTCGCTCGCCCCGCCCGTGGAGGCCAGCAGGATGCCGCGCACCCGCTGCTCCTCGAAGAGGGACAGGTACAGGCGTTCGCGCTGCTCACGGTTGCCGGAGCTGCCCGAGATGACGGCCAGGGAGGAGGACTCGGCGGCGGCCTCGATACCAGCCACCAGCTGGGCGTAGAAGGGGTTGCCCATGTCGAGCACGATCGCGCCGACGGTCGAGGAGCGGCCCATCTTCAGCTGCCGGGCGGCGTCGTTGCGCACATAGCCCAGCTCCCGGATCGCCTCCAGCACGCGGTCGCGTCGCTCCGGGGAGACGATGTCCGGCCGGTTCAAGACGTTGGAGACGGTGCCGATCGACACGCCGGCCGCACGCGCCACGTCCTTGATGCTCGCCGAGGTGCGCGCCATGTCCCCTCACCCTCTCGATCCGCTGCTGTCCGCCGTACCGTCCGCTCTGCCTGCGGAGCGACCACTCTAGCCGGGCCGTCCCCCGGATCCGGCAGCGGGCCATCCCGCGGTTAACAGCGCTGCAGCGCCACCGTGGTTCCACGGCGCGCACGGCCGTCCCCCGCAGCGCACGTCGGGAGCAGCCGTCGCCCACAGCCCACGTCAGGAGCAGACGGCGGCCGCGCCCCCGTCAGGAGCGGACGGCGGGCCTGCTCGCGCGGGAAGTGGAGTCGCGGGGCACGAAGTGGGTCTCCAGCTTCTGCTGCGTGACAGCGTTGTCCGCGGCGAGGAGCGCATCTATGCCCACCGCGCCCATCCGGTGGCGGGAGACCCGCACGGTGCTCAGCGCCGGGCTGGCGACGGGGGCGAACTCGATGTCGTCCCAGCCCACCACGCTGATGTCGCCGGGCACCTCGAAGCCGAAGGTGCGCAGCCCGGCGATCAGCCCCAGCGCCATCACGTCGTTGTAGACCATCACCGCCCGCAGCTCGTGCAGCAGCACCGCTTCGCCGGCGGTGCTGCCGCCCTCGATGCTGGGGCGGTAGTGGCCGACGTCGACGATCTCCACGTCCAGGTCCGTGCCCACCTCATCCAGCGCCAGACGACGCTCGGCGTCGGAGCGGCTGGGCCGTGGACCGCCGACATAGCCGATGCGCCGGTGGCCCAGGGCCGCCAGGTGCCGCACCGCCCTACGCACCCCGCTGAGGGCATCGGCCGAGACCGAGGTCAGCTCGGGGTGATAGCGGTTGACCAGGCACAGCCGGGTCAGCTCGGCGGCCTCCTCGAGGCTGGCGTCGGTCATCCGGCTCGAGCACAGCAGGATCCCGTCGACCTGTGAGGCGAGGGTCTCCACCAGGGGCAGCTCGCCGTCGGGGGCTTCCTCGGCGTCGGCCAGCAGCAGCTGGACCCCGTGCTCGCGCGCCCGGGACTGCGCGCCCTTGAGCAGGGCCGGGTAGAAGGGATTGAGCAGGTCGGGGACGATCACGCCCAGCACGCCGGTGGTGCCGTGGGGCATCTCGGGTCCGTTCCGCGCGGGCTGGTACCCGAGCCGGGCGGAGATCTCCAGGATCTTCTCCCGCGCCTCCTGGCTGACCATCTCCGGGCGCCGGAGGGCACGCGAGACCGTGGCCACCGACACGCCGGCCTGCTCTGCGACATCGCGCAGCGTCACCCTCACGTCGTCCCTCCTGTCCCCACCATCTGTGATCCTCGCTTCGCAGCCCTCGCACGCCTCCGTGCCCGCGCGGGGTCAGCCCCGACCGACCGGAACCGACCGGAACCGACCGGGCTGCCCCTGACCGACCCTGCGGGGCCGACGGGCATCCGCAGCACGGGATCGGGGCCGGTCCGCTGACCGGGGCCCGCACCGCCAGCCGACCGGGGCCGACCGGCTCTGCCCGGCGTCCACCGGCCCCCACCGGCCCCGGCCCCGGGCCCGGGCCCGGGCCCGGGACAACCCTGCAGGCTGCCCGCACCCGGTACCACGGGCTGACCTCATCCGGCGCTGCGGGCCGATCCCGGCGCTGTGGGCCGGGGGTCAGGCCACGGTCACGGGCTGGGCGAAGGGGGCCAGGTGCCGGCCGATGTGGGCGGCCAGCACCTCGGTGTACTCGGCGTGATGGGCCTCGAGCACGGCGTGCAGCCGCTCGCTGATCGGGGTGCCGTTCTCGTCGGCCGCCCCGAGGGAGTCGCCGTAGCCCACGTGCAGGATCTGCCGGGAATCGGGCGCGGCGATCAGGTCGGCGGTGTCGACCCCGTCCAGCGACTCGGGGGTGCGGTCCTCGTGCGCGGAGACCTGGTAGGAGGCCCGGGACCGGGCATAGGCGGCGCGGGAGATGTCCCAGATGCGGGCCAGCAGCGGCGCGTCGTGGCGGGCGATCACCTCCAGCGCGCACAGGTAGCTGGTACCGGAGGTCTTCAGGTGCACCAGACCCTCGGTCGCTTCCGCGGCCAGGGGGTAGATGCTGAACTTGTCGGAGCCCGAGTGCAGCGAGATCTTGTAGCCGCCGAACAGCTCGCTGATGGCGTGATGGGCCGACAGGTTCTCGCGCAGCTCCTCCTCGTCGCCGAGGAAGTCCAGGCCCTTCTCGAAGCCATCGACATAGCGCGGGGCGAAGCTGAACCACTCCACACCCAGCCGTTCCAGCTCGCGGGCCATGACGTAGTGCTCGACGAAGGTGGTGATCCAGGCGGTCTCGTCGACCGCGATCTCCACCTCCACCTCATGGCGGGCGCTGCTGATCAGGTGCTGGTACAGGCGCACGGTCTCGGCGACCGCGGCCCCGTACTTGACCACCGCGGTGTCGATGTCGTCCTGGGTGATCTCGATCTTCCGCTCGCCCAGGTCCAGGGTGGTGCCGACGTAGCGGGCGCGCACCGAGGCGAGGTCATCGCCCAGCGCCTCCCAGGGCACCGCCTCCAGCTGCTCGGCGGTCACCCCGGCGGTCACATCGACCACCGCGTCGCCGGGGTCGAGGGTGAAGGTCACGAATCCGGCGGCCAGGCCCCGGTCGATGCCCTCGGTGGTCTTGATGTGGTCGCAGTCGGCGCCGTAGCCGCCGTCCCAGCCCTCCTCGACGCAGCCGAAGGTCGCGTCGTCGATCACCGAACGGGCCTCTCGGCTCAGCCGGTCCATCTCGCGGATCGACTGCTGGGCCAGCACCGGCACGGTGCCCTGGCCCTGCTCCCGGAAGGCACGGGCCTGTCCCGCGGTCGCCAGGCCCAGCCGGTCCCCGGTGCCGACCGAGGTGGTCGACTCCCCGATCAGCCGGGGGCGCAGCACCTCGAAGACCTCGCGCAGCGCCGCGGCATTGGCGGCCGACAGGGGCCCCTCCAGCTGCTGCCGGTCCCCGGCGGCGGTCACGGTGCCCTCGAAGGCGCTCAGCTGTGCGGCGTCGGGGGCGGTCACCCGCAGGGTGCTGCCGTCGGCGGAACGGATCACGTCGGCCTCGTACTGGTCGGTGCGCAGGGTCATGCTGTCTCCTTCTGGGTCGCGCCTCGGCCATCGGCTCGGGCGGTGGGGGTCTGGTTGGCTCCCGGGGGGCGCCAAGTGGTGATCGCATCCGCGCAGGCCCAGCTGACGCCGTTGCGGCTGAACGCGGTGCCTGTCTCGAGGGCGGTGTGCAGTGCGTCCCCGATATCGTCGACGACGGGGTGGGCGGCCTGGCCCTCGCCGATCCAGGTGACGTGCTCGGGGTCGATCACGGTCGGGTCCGGGGCGGACTGGATGGCCTCGAGCACCGCGCTGAAGGCACCGGAGGCCTCCAGGGGCGAGAGCAGGGCCGTCTGCGGGTCGCGCACATGGGTCAGCAGGTTCTCCACCAGGTCGGTGCGGGAGTGGCGGTGCTCGGTGAGCTCGCCGTCCGGGCCGGTGCGCCAGGACAGGTCCTCGGTGTAGGACAGTCTCCAGGTGCCGCCCGGTCCGGAGATCTCCACCCAGGGTGGGCGCTGCACGGGTGCGGTGGTGGTCAGCGCGCACAGCACCGCCGGGCCGGGGCCGGCCGGGTCGATGCGCAGGAAGGTGGTGTCGTCGGCCTCGATGTCGTGGGCGCGCCGCAGCTCGGTGGTGATGGCGGCGATGTCCTCGATCCGGTCGATGCCGGCGATGACCAGTCCGGCGTGGACGCCGTGGGCCAGTGGATTGGTGGCCACGCCGTCGGCCACTCGTCGGCCCTCCAGCCGGCGCCTGCCGGCCCAGGGGGAGCGCTGGTAGTAGGCGCGGTCGCGGGTCCACGCGCCGTGGACCCGCACCGATTCGACCGGGCCGAGGGCGCCGCTGCGCAGCTGCTCGCGCAGGGCGTCGACTCCGGCGCCGCCGCGGGCCTGGAATCCGACCTGCACGGCCCGGTCGGCGGCCTCGGCCGCCTCCAGCAGGCTCCAATGGTCCTCCAGCGCCGGCACCGGCGGCTTCTCGAGGTAGACGTGGCACCCCGCGGCGAGCGCCTGGCGGGCCAGCGGCACATGGGTGTCGATGGGGGTGGCGATGATGACCACCTCGGGGGGCGCCTGGGCGTGGGCGGCGAGCAGGGCGGCCAGGTCCCGGTGCCAGATCCCGCGCAGCTGCTCGAGCGGCTCGGCGATGTCGACCACGCCGATCAGCTCCGCCAGCCCGGCCGCGGTGAGACGCTCCAGGTTCTGCAGGTGGGTCTTCCCGTAGCCGCGGGTGCCGATCAGGGCGATGCGGACCGGGGCGGTGGCCGTCATCGCTGCGCCCCCGCAGGCACGCCGCCGGCGGGTCCACCACTGACGGACTCGCCTCCGACGGACCGGCCGCCACCGACGGGCTCGCCTTCGTCGCACTCGTCTCCCACGGACCCGCCGCCACCGACGGTTCCGCTGCTCCCCACGGACCCGCCTGCGGAGGCACTGTCATGGCGCGCGCGCAGCGGCACACCCATGGTCTGTGCGATGTCGACGGCCTGGCCGGTCTCCAGGGAGATGTTGCCGCTGACGCCGACGGAGATGGCGCGCAATCCGTCCAGGTGGTCCGAGGCGCGCCCGAGCGCATCGTCCCCGGGGCCCACGAAGATCTCGTGCAGCATCAACGCGTCACCGCCGCCGTGCCCGCCCTGGCCGGTGGGGATGTCGATCTCCCGGGCCGGTTCGAAGTGCCGCTGGACCACCAGGCGGTCGCCCCGCTCGCGCACCCCCTGGTCGGCGGTGGTGACCTCCTTGGCGCTGGGGTCGACCACCGCGCTGTCGTCGGCGGCGGGGATGACCTCGGCGCGCTCGACGATCTCCAGCTCGGCCCGTCCGGCGGTGCCGTTGACCGCCACCCGGTAGCCCTCCCAGGGGCTGTGGGCGTTCAGCGCGTAGGTCAGCACCGCACCGCGGTCGTAGTCGACGATCGCGGTGAGGTTGTCCTCGGTGGAGATGCCGGTGTCGAACACGGAGCGGTCACGCAGGTAGCCGTCGTGCTGCTCGGCGTCGAGGTACAGGTTCTTCAGGCGTTCGTCCCCGCGCAGATCCAGCTCGAAGGGGTCGCGGGGACCATCGTGGGTGCCGCGCTCGGGTAGGAGGTCCGCCCCGCGCGCCTCGGCGTTGTCGCGGCCGTAGAACCGCAGACCGCCGCGGGCGTAGACCCGCTCGGGCACCTGCCCCGTCCACCAGTTGACCAGGTCGAAGTGATGAGAGGACTTGTGGACGAACAGCCCGCCGCTATTGGCCTTGTCGCGATGCCAGCGGCGGAAGTAGTCGGCGCCGTGGGAGGTGTCCAGCACCCACTCGAAGACCACCGAGACCACCTCGCCGATCTCCCCGGCGGCGATGATCTCCTTCAGAGCGGTGTTGCGCGGGCTGTAGCGGTAGTTGAAGGTCACCAGCACCTGGCGGCCGGTGCGGTCGATGGCTTCCTGGATGCGTCGGGCGCTGGGGGCATCGATGGTCAGGGGCTTCTCGACGATCACGTCGGCCCCCGCGTCCAGCACGCGCACCACGTGCTCGGCGTGCAGGCGGTCCGGGGAGGTGACGATCACCCGGTCCACCGCGAGGCGCTCGATGAGCTCCTCGAGCTGCTCGGGCCCGGCCGACTCGGCGTCGGCGAACTGCTCGAAGCGGCCCCGGTAGTACTCGCGCCGCGCGGGATTGGAGTCGATCAGCGCGACCAGCTGGGCGACGTCGGCGTGGGGACCGGCGATCGCATCGAGGTACATCTGGGCGCGGTGGCCGGTACCGATGACGGCATAGCGGGTGGTCATGAAGGTCCTTTGTCGAAAGTCGTGAGATCGGGGAATGGAGGGGCCGGGCCCGGCCCGGGCAGCTGTCGCCGGAACGCTGCTGCCCGGGCCGGCGTGAGTCGCCAGGCCCGTGGCGGGCTACTTGATGCCAGTGGTGGCGAAGCCCTTGACCAGGAACCGCTGACCGAACAGGAACACCAGGAACAGCGGCACCAGCGAGACCACCGACATGGCGAACATCGCGCCCCAGTTCGAGGCCCCCTGGGTGTCCAGGAACTGACGCAGCGCCAGCGGCACCGTGAAGTTCTCCGGGGTGGTCAGGTAGATCAGGGATCCGAAGAAGTCGTTCCACATCCACATGAAGGTGAAGATGGTGGTGGTCGCAAGCGCCGGCAGCATCAGCGGCAGGATCACCTGGAAGAAGATCCGGAAGTGCCCGGCCCCGTCGATGCGTGCGGCCTCATCCAGCTCCTTGGGGATACCGCGGATGAACTGGACCATCAGGAACACGAAGAACGCGTCGGTGGCCAGGAACTTCGGCAGGATCAGCGGGAGCATCGTGTTCACCCAGCCGGTCTGGGAGAACAGGATGTACTGCGGCACGATCACCACGTGGATGGGCAGCATCAGCGTCATCAGCATCAGCGCGAAGGCGATGTTGCGGCCCCAGAACCGCAGCCGTGCGAAGGCGTAGGCGGTCAGGGAGCAGGCCACCAGGTTCCCGATCACGCAGCCCAGCACCAGCAGGGTGGAGTTCATCAGGTAGTGCGAGAACGGGTGGGCCAGCGCGTTCCAGCCCGAGACGAAGTTCTCGGTGTTGAAGCTCAGCGGCCACAAGCTGGGATTGCGGAAGATCTCGTCGTTGGGCCGCAGCGAGGAGACCACCATCCACAGCAGCGGATAGATCATCGCCAGGCTCGCTGCCACCATGACCACATGCTTCAGGGTGCGTCGCACCAGCCGGCGGGGCCGGGGCTTGGGGGTGACGATGGTGCGGGCCGGGCCGGCCGAGAGCTCGGCGGGGTCCGCGGCGGGGCGGCTGTGGAGATCAGTCATCGTAGAACACCCAGAACTTGGAGACGAAGAAGTTGATGGCCGTGAAGATCGCGACGATGATCAGCAGCAACCACGCCATCGCCGAGGCGTAGCCCATGTCGAACTGGGCGAAGCCCTTCTGGTACAGGTACAGCGTGAAGAACATCGTCGAGTCCGAGGGGCCGCCGGTGCCCCCGGAGACCACGAACGCCTGGGTGAAGGTCTGGAACGAGTTGATGATCTGCAGGACCACGTTGAAGAAGATGATCGGGGTCAGCAGCGGGATGGTGATCGTGAAGAACTGCTTCACCTTCGAGGCCCCGTCGACCGAGGCAGCCTCGTAGTACATCTGCGGGATCTGCCGCAGCCCGGCCAGGAAGATGATCATCGGCGACCCGAACGTCCACACGTTCAGCAGGATCAGGGTGCCCAGGGCCGTGTCGGGGTTGGAGACCCAGCCGGGCATCCCGGTGAAGCCCAGCGCCCCCAGCAGCTGGTTGACCAGACCGTTGGCACCGAACATCTGGCGCCACAGGATGGCGATGGCCACCGAGGCGCCCAGCAGCGAGGGCAGGTAGAACACCGAGCGGTAGAAGGCCAGTCCCCTCATGCCCTGGTTCAGCACCACCGCCAGCGCCAGCGCCACGATCAGCTGCAGCGGTGTCCCGAGGAACACGTAGATGAACGTGACCACCAGCGAGTTGTGCAGGCGGGTGTCGGCGATCATCTCCCGGATGTTGTCCAGTCCGACGAACTCCGGCGGCGCCAGCAGACTGTAATCGGTGAACGCCAGGCCCAGCGAGGCGATCATCGGCAGCAGCGTGATGCCCAGGAATCCCAGCAGCCAGGGCGTCATGAACACCAGCCCGGCCTTGTTGTCGGGGTGCTTCTCCTTCGCGCCGCCTCGCTTGCGGCGCGAGGCCATCTCTACAAGTTCTCCGACAGCACTCATGCGGTCTCTCCCTCCTCCGGTCCTGGGCGACGCGGGCGCGGGAAGGGCGTCCTCCCGCGCCCGCGTCGTCGCTCAGGTACGTGCTGTTCGGCTCAGCTCAGGGCCGCGTCCAGATCGTCGACCAGGCGCTGTCCGGCCTCCTCGGGCGTGATGCGACCGAAGAGCATGTCCTCGCCGGCGCGGGTGAGGATGTCCTCGAACTCGCCGCCGCCCTGCGGGGTGATCTCGGGGGGTGGGCCCAGCTCGTCCTCGATGGCCTCGAGGTAGTCGACCGCCATCAAGTTGGCGTCGTCGAGGTCCGGGGTGATGGCCTCGCGCACGGTCAGGTTGCCGGGCACGCCGCGCTCGATGGACAGGATCTCCCCGGCATCGGGGGAGTTGACCAGGAAGTCCACGAAGGCCAGCGCGGCATCGGGGTCCTGGGCGCTGGCCGAGATCGACCAGTACATGGAGGCCTTGTACCACAGCTGGGCATCGGCGGCGGAGCCGGTCATCGAGGGCGGGCGCAGCACCGTGATGCCGCCCGGCACGGCGGCGTCGTGGGCGACCACCTGGTTGGACCAGGCGACGGTGATGCCGATGCGGTCGGTGGCGAACAGGGACTGGTCCAGTGACTGGGCCGCATCCTCCACCGAGGTGGAGGCGTCCGGTCCAGCGCCGGTGTCCTCGATGCGCTGGGCGTATTCCATCAGGGAGGTGGCGGCCTCGGCGTCGAAGCCGACGCCGCCGTCCCGGTACTGGTCCTGCCCCAGCTGCCGCATCCATACCTGGAACAACGCCTGGATCGTGGCCATCTGGGTCATGCCATAGGTGCCGTCCTCGGTGTTCTCGGAGATCTCCGTGGCGATGTCGATCAGGTCGTCCCAGGTCCAGGTGGTGTCGTCGGGGAGCTCCACCCCGGCTTCCTCGAACACGGCGGGGTTGACCAGGAAGACCGCGGCGTTGAGCCCGGCGTTGATCGCCATCAGGCCTTCATCGGCGAGCTCGCCGACCTCGACCGCGCCCTCGGCGAAGTCGGAGGTGTCCAGCCCGGCCTCGGCCAGATCCAGCAGGGCGCCCCGGCCGCCGTACTCGCTGATGTACTTCTCGTCCATCTGGATGACGTCGGGCAGGTCGCCGCCCGCGGTCTGGGTGGCCAGCTTGTCCCAGTAGCCGTTCCACTCCCCCGGTTCTGTGGAGATGGTGACCGAGTCGTCGACCTCCGCATAGGCCTCGACGACCTGCTCTGTCATCTCGTCCCGAGTGGGGTTGCCCCACCAGGCCAGGCGGATGGCGGAGGAGCCGGACCCCTCCTCGGCGCCCCCACCGCCGGCGTTGGGGCCGCAGGAGGCCAGGGCCGCGGCGCCGGGGACAGCGAGCCCCAGGGCGAGTGCGTGTCGTCGATTGATCATGAGATCTCCTTCGATCGGGCCAGTGGGGTGCCGACCAGCGGCACGGAGCTGTGTTGCACGAGGGCCGCCGCGGCCATCGCTGAGCGGACGTGCACCGGACCCGGACCCTGGTGCGGTCCCGGCCAGCTGCGTCACGGGGACCGGCGGTCAGCCGGATCCGTGACCAGATCGTGATGAAAGGTTTCATACGCCACCCGTCCACACCCCGGGCAGACGGTCTTCAGGGGCTCTCGCCTGGGATGGCGGATGGATCGACTCTAGGAAAGCGCTTCACTGGAGGATTGTCAACCGAAGCGTGCAAAATTGCTGTAATGAACTGCAATTGCGCTGGTCGGCGGCCCAGGAGCCTGCGGATCGGGCGCTGCAGCCATGCCTGCGACCGACAGGCCCGCACCGGAGGTGGGCACCCGGGCGCGGGTGGTGGCCTTGTCCGCCGCTCACGCACCTGCTTAGTATGAGACCACAACAAACCGCCTCTTGTCGCTGTTGACAGGCGCTTCTGCCCGGCCGAAAAGCGCGCTCACGTTCCGCAGGGCGGCCTCTTACGTCACGAAGGATCATCGATGATCAGCCGACGCCACACCCTCGCCCTGTTCGCCGCCGCCGGCTCCGTGCCCGTTGTGTCCGCGCTTGCATCATGCGGCCCCAATACCGCCGATTCCGAGCAGAGCGGAGAGGTGCGGATCTACTGGTGGGGCGGCGACCTGCGCAACACCCTCACCCGGGAGGCGCTCGACCTGTTCGAGGAGGGTCAGCACGATGTCACCGTTGCGGCCGAGTACAGCGAATGGACCGGGTACTGGGACAAGCTCGCCACCCAGACCGCCGGCGGGGACGCCCCCGACGTCATCCAGATGGACGAGGCCTACATCGACTCCTATGGCACCCGGGGCTCGCTGCTGGACCTCGAGACCGTCTCCGAGCTGGACCTCAGCGCGATGGACGAGGCGGTGCTGGACACCGGCCGGCTGGCCGACGGCACGCTGGTGGGGGCCCCGCTGGGGATCGGCATCTTCTCGGTGGGAGTGAACACCGCGCTCCTGGAACAGGCCGGGATCGAGCTGCCCGATGACACCTCCTGGACCTGGGAGGAGCTGTCGGAGCTGAGCCAGCAGGTGGGCGAGTGGGCGGACGAGGCCGGGGAGGACGTGGTGGGGCTGGACTTCTTCGGCACCAGCGCGGCCGAATTGGGGGCCTGGGCCCGCCAGAGCGGCGAGCAGCTGTTCCCTCGCGAGGACGAGCAGCTGATCTCGCAGGAGACCATCGTGGACTACCTCGAGTACTCGAAGGCGCTGGTGGACGACGGGGCGACCCCCGGGCCCTCCGAGCAGATCGAGGACTTCGGCGCCGGCGTGGAACAGGGGCGCTTCGGCACCGGCCGTGCCGCCTTCCACTTCCAGTTCCACACCCAGATCCAGACCTTCCAGGCCGCCTCCGGGGAGCCGATGCAGCTGCTGCGCCTGCCGGCCCTGACCAGCGGCGACCACCAGATGGTCAACAAGGCCTCGATGTACTGGTCGATCTCGGCCGAGACCCCGCAGGCCGAGGCCTCGGCCACCCTCGTCGATTTCCTGCTGCGCGATCCCGAGGCCGCCAAGGTGCTCAAGATCGAGCGCGGGGTCACGGCGTTCCCCGAGCTGCAGGACGACATCGGCACGGTGCTGACCGACGAGGAGATGATCTCGCTGGACTTCGCCCGTGACCTGCAGTCCGAGGTGGTCCGCCCGCCGCTGGTGACTCCGGCCTCCGGCGTGGGCTTCGGCGATGAGCTCAGCCGACTGTCGGAGGAGTCCCTGTTCGGCAATCGCACCCCGGAGGACGCCGCCGCGGAGATCCTGTCCGTCCTGGAAAGCATGCAGCCCGACGCCTGATGGACCGTCGCACCGTCGTCGACCGCCACAGCCCGGCGCTGAGCGGGGCCGACGACGCGGTGCTGTCGGTGGGCAACGGATCCTTCGCGGCGGGTGTGGACCGCACCGGCACCCAGACCTTCACCGGGCCCGGTCACGCCGAGACCCGGATCAACACCCTGGCCGAGTGGGGCTGGCACACGGAGCCGACGCCACCACCGGCGACCTGGGAGAGCCTGCTGCGGCCCTACCGCACCCCGCGTGGCGAGGCCCTGTACATGGACCTCCCCGGTGGGACCGAGGATCCGGGCGAGGGAGCGGCCTGGTTCCGGTCGAACCCGCACAAGGTCTCCCTGCTGCGCTTCTACCTGGTGGACCCGAGCACCGGTCAGGCACCCCGGGCCGAGGAGATCACGGGCGCCCGGCAGCAGCTGGACCTGTGGACCGGCACCATCAGCTCCAGCTTCCGCTTCCGCGGACGCGAATGCCGGGTGGTCACGACCGCCGGTCCCGAACAGGCGGTGCTCGCCCTCCAGCTCACGACCCCGGGACTGGATCTCGGGTTGGAATTCCTCTACGGCACACGGGCCTGGCACCGAACAGCCGACTGGGCCCGCACGGATGCCCATACGACCCGGTTCGAAGGCGGATGGATCCGGCGTCGGATGGACGATCTGTCCTATGACGTGGAGGTCTCCGGAGCGGTCCCCGAGCAGCTCGGACCGCACCGGGCGGCCCTGCCGGTGCCGGAGCCAGGCGGGCTGTTGGACGTGGCGCTGACCCTGGTGCCCCGCCGAGCCCCGCAGCTCTCCCTGCCGGCCGGGGCAGCCGCCTCCCCCGCCGCAGGCCCCGCTCCCTCCAGGAGCGTGGACGGTCCGGGGGCGGCGGCCGTGGTCCGGGAACGTTCAGCACGCTTCTGGGCCGAACACTGGCAGACCACCGCCGCAATCGATCTGGGGGCGGCCGACGATCCGCGCGCCGAGGAGATCGAACGGCGCACCGTCCTGTCCCGCTATCTCCAGCGCGTGCACGCCGCCGGGCACCTGCCGCCGGCAGAGACCGGGCTGCTGGCGAACTCCTGGCGCGGCAAGTTCCACCTGGAGATGCACTGGTGGCACGCAGCCCACTTCGCACTCTGGGGGGACGGTGCCTCCCTGCGGCGCGGCCTCGCCTTCTACACCGCCGCCCTCCCCCTCGCCCGCGAGACCGCGGCGCGCCAGGGCTGCCGGGGCGCCCGATGGCCCAAACAGATCGGACCCGATCTGCGCGAGTCCCCCAGCGACATCGGGCCGTTCCTGATCTGGCAGCAACCCCACCCGATCCATCTGGCGGAGCTGGCCCGCCGCGCCCAGGCGGATCCGCAGCACGTCGACCCGGCGTCGGCCGAGATCGTCGAGCAGAGCGCCCTGTTCCTGGTCGATTCCCTGCGGTGGGACGAGGGCCGCCTGGGGATCGGACCACCGGTGATCGGAGCCCAGGAGCGGCATGTCGGCGACCGGGCCCACCTCCGCGACCCCTCCTTCGAGCTGGCCTACATCACCTGGGCACTGCGGATCGCCGACGCCTGGCGCCACCGCCGGGGAGCACCCGACGCCGGGCGGCTGACCGCCCTGGCAGACCGGATCCACTCCCCCATGACCGCCGACGGCATCCTGTCCACCTTCCGGGAAGGCCCGGCGATGTCGCGCTCGGACCATCCCTCCCATCTGCTGGCCTACGGGATGGTGCCGCCCGCCACGGGCACGATCCCGCCGCAGGCGGCCTCGGCCGCGCTGGACGATGTCCTGGCCGGTTGGGACTGGGAGAGCACCTGGGGCTGGGACTACCCGGCGCTGGCGATGACCGCTGCGCGGCTGCAGCGCCCGGACACCGCGGTGGAGGCGCTGCTGCGTCCGACCACGAAGAACCGCGTCGATGCCGCCGGGCACTTCGTGCAGACCCCGCGGCTTCCCGCCTACCTTCCCGGCAACGGCGGCACCCTGATCGCAGTGGCGCTGATGACGGCCGGATGGGACAGCGGACCGCCCGCGCCAGGGCTGCCCGCTCGGTTCGGCGTGCGCCATGAGGGCCTGCTCCCGCTGCCGGCTTAGCAGGGAGGGGACAAGGGGCGGAGCGCGACTGCGCCGTCCCACCGGCGCCTACGCTGGAGCGGTGAGCACAGCACACGGCCCTGAGCTCGGGCGAGACCAGCCGGGCGGACCAGCCGGCTCTCCAGGCCGACCGGCCGACCCGGCAACCGGGCAGGCCGATCCTGCCGACGGTGCCGACCCTGCCGACGGTCAGGCCGGTCCGGCCGCCGACGTCGGCCGCTGGTTCTCCACGGCCGCCGCCTCCGCCCCGCCCGGGCCGCGGCCCGGCCCCGGCGCGCGCGTCGCTCTGCAGGTGCCGGCCTGGGGCCCGGTCGAGAGCGCCTCCTACGGCGCCCAGAGTCCCCCGGAACAGCTCGAGGCGGCCCTGGATCTGCTGCGCGGCCGGCCGACGGCGGTGCTGACCGGCGCGGGGATGTCGACCGGCTCGGGGTTGCCCGATTATCGCGGTCGCGACGCCGTGCCCCGCTTCCCGATGACCTACCAGGAGTTCATGGGCTCGGACCTGTCGCGGCGCCGGTACTGGGCCCGCTCCACCGTGGGCTGGAAGCAGTTCGGCCGCGCGCGTCCCAACCCCGGCCACCTGGCCCTGGCGGAGATCGCCGCCGGGGCCGTCCCGGTGACCGGGGTGATCACCCAGAACGTGGACGGACTGCACCAGCGCGCCGGCTCCGATCCGGTGATCGACTTGCACGGACGGCTGGACCGGGTGCGCTGCCAGCAGTGCGATGCGCTCACCTCACGTCAGCTCCTGCATCAGCGGATGCTGAGCATGAACCCCGAGTTCGCGGCGCGGCTGCCGGATTTGGCGGCGGACGCCGCCCAGGCGCCCGACGGGGACGCGGAAGTCGATCGCACCAGCAGCTTCCGGTACCCGCCGTGCCCGCTGTGCGGCGGCATCCTCAAACCCGACGTGGTGTTCTTCGGCGAGTCCGCCCGCCGCGAGACGGTCAGTGCGGCCTTCGACGTCCTGGCCGGTGCCCGCACCCTGCTGGTACTGGGGTCGAGCCTGACGGTGCGGTCCGGGCTGCGCTTCGTGCGGGCGGCGGTTCGGGCCCAGCAGCCGGTGGTGATCGTCAACGACGGGCCGACGCGGGCCGATGCCTCCGCCACCGTGCGCGTGCACGGACGGATCGAGGACGTGCTGGCCACCTGGTTGCGCGGTCTCGGCGCCTGAGCTGCGATCCGTCGGCTCGGCCCGACACGGCATCGGATCGGAGAGCCTTGTCAGAGCACCTCCTCGGTGCATCGCCGCCGACCACCGACGTCACGGCTGGGCCGAATGCGCCTGTTCCTCCGTCT
>Ga0209487_1002279_pt1 | contig 15694 bp, 12 predicted proteins | sample Poulit2012_FD_187524 | JGI IMG/M metagenome (GOLD analysis project Ga0209487, IMG submission 187524) | Agricultural soil microbial communities from Georgia to study Nitrogen management - Poultry litter 2012 (SPAdes) (version 2) | ecosystem: Environmental > Terrestrial > Soil > Agricultural land... | reverse complement strand
CGCCGCCTTCGGGCCCATCGGCATCACAGCCTGCAACTGCAAAGACAAATAGAGCACTCAAGCATAGCGCCACAAATTTTTTTGCACTGAATTTCATATCTACCTCCGTTAATTAAGTGGTATGTGTATTCACAGTGTAGGTGTAGATATTATATTTTTCATGTCATTTTGTTTGTTGGTTTTTCAATTAATTTATATAAATATATACTAATGGTTATTTACATTTCTATTAGGCTATTCAATACGTTCTATAAGTCAACCTAAATTTTAAATTTTTTTTAAATAGACACTCTTTGTTTTAAAGCGTCGCTAAAAAAGGCGATGAAGGATTACTTCACCGCCCTAGGTTTGGGTTTATCTAAATGTATTTATCTGACTAATGGGATCCAGGCGTCATATTGACGGGATTTCATTTCGTCCAGAGGGATAAACTCTAATGCCGCGCCGTTGATGCAATAGCGCAACCCTCCGCGTTCGCGTGGCCCATCTGGAAAGACGTGACCTAGGTGCGAATCGGCATGCTGACTGCGTACTTCCGTACGGACCATATTAAAACTGTTGTCCTGGTGCTCAGTGACAGCTGCCGGGTAGATAGGTTTGACAAAGCTGGGCCAGCCGCAGCCGCTGTCATATTTATCTGCTGAACTAAATAAAGGTTCGCCGCTAATTACATCGACGTATAGACCAGGTTCATACAGTTCATCATAAGGGTGACTAAAGGGGCGTTCTGTGCCGTCTTTTTGAGTCACGTAGTACTGCATTTCACTGAGCTTTTCCTGTAAAAGCTCATCGCTAGGCTTTTCATATGTGGGGGTAGGTTTGCGTAACGGCTCGTTGAGTAAATTGAGGTCTACATGACAGTACGCACCTGGATTTTTCTCTAGGTAGTCTTGGTGATATTCCTCTGCGAGATAAAAATGCTCTAAAGGCTCGTTTTCTATGACAATGGGCGTATCGTACTGTTGTTGCAGCAGGCTGAGCGCATAGGCGACGTGAGCTCTATCGTTAGCATCAGTGGTGTAAATGCCGCTGCGGTATTGGGTGCCAACGTCATTACCCTGACGGTTGAGTGTGGTCGGATCGATGATGCGGAAAAAATGCCATAACAAATCATCCATGCTGATTTGGCTGGGGTCATAACGTACTTGGATGGTTTCGGCGTGTCCGGTATCAGCATAAATAACTTGTTGGTAGGTGGGGTGTTCAGTACGGCCATTGGCATAGCCGGAGAGAACGTTGATGACCCCGGGCAAGCGCTCGAAATAGGCTTCTACACCCCAAAAGCAACCACCAGCAAAATATATTTCACGTAGGGCAGTTTGTGCTGTTTGGGCTTTGTCTACTGGGGTGGTTGGGCTGGCGTGTAAGTCAGCCTGGGGATTGTCTTTCAAAGCCAGTATTTGTGCTTTGTTTAGGCTACCAGGGATGAGTCGGACAAAATCACCTTGTTCATCAAATAAAACCCAGCTCGGATAAGCGCGTATGCCTAGCTCTTGTACCCATTGCCCTTTTGGGTCAAGCAGCAGAGGCAACTGACGATAGTCTTTTAGCCCGGTAAACCAGGTTTCAAATTCATCTAAGGGCAATTCATTGAGCTGTCCCGGTGATGCCAGTGTGAGGATGTTGATGCCTTGTAACTCGGGATCGTTGGCCAACTGCTCTGTGCTACGTAGCTCTTGGAGGCATTGGGGGCACCAGCTAGCCCAAAGTTTGACGAGGGTCGGTTGCCCGACGGCACTAATTGTGTTCAGCTCAACAGCCTGAAAAGGGGTGGTGTGAGATAAATAATTCATGGTGATCTTCTGAGTAGTGTGTCCTTGGATTGGCATGATTAAAAACAACAGCATGAACAGCCAATAGCGTATTAGGCTTGTTGTACTCATGATAGGTACCTGTTTAACCAATATAAGAGCGGTGAGCTACTAATTATAACTGCTTTGCTTAGTGCTTATCGAAATAACCATCTGGATAAAACCTTGTTTGTAATAAAGACGTTTGCAACACGGGGTGTCCTGTCGATCGTAGGTTCGTCGCAGGGCTGAGACACCCGTAGAACCTGAACCGGGTAATGCTGGCGTATATGAATTTTTGCGCTACTCATGTCGAGACATCCATGTCCTGCATCTCCCTAGATGACTTCTACTACAGGGCATGGGATGGTCACCTTTACAATCATCTTTTTCCTAGTTCTTTTTGCCATCTTTTTTGCGTTGGTGAGCTTTTTCTATGCACGTCGTCAGAGTGATGGCTTTAGTGATGAGCAGCGCAGATACAGCAATTAATGCGGTTTCTAGTTTGATTGCCGTAGATTTGCGGCGTTTATGGCCACAAGCCCCCGCATCGTTCCTGCTGCGTTGGTCGCGTGCTTTGATTATTCCTTTTGCAGCATTGGTATGGGTTTTTGCGGCTCAGGGTTATAGCGTGCTGTATCTGTTTCTATTGGCTGACTTGCTGTGCTGCGCTGCTGCCTTTCCAGTATTTATAGGCTTGTTTAGTCGGCAGTATCATGGTGCTATAGCAAGCCTAAGCACCCTGATTGGCTTAGTTGCGGGTCTGTTTTATTTCCCAGCCCTACGTCAGGAGGCTACCTATCTGTTGGAGTCATTTCTATTAGCTATATTTTTGCCCGTGGCAGTGTCAGCCCTGTGGTGGTGTTTTTGGCCTAAAGGCGATGCGTATGATCTCGAGCAGCTACATCATTTAATACGTAATAGCACGGATCAGAGCAAAAATAGCTAATACCAGGAAAACTAATGCAGACAGTCGATGCAGCCATGCGATGGGTACGCGTTGGGCAAATTTGTTGCCTATAAATACAGTAGGCGCATTAACGATTAGCATACCCAAGGTGGTCCCCAAGACGACGGCCCAGTATTGCTGGTATTCAGCGACCAAGCCCAAGGTAGCCACCTGCGTTTTATCGCCGATTTCAGCCACAAAAAAGGTTATAAAAGAAACCCAGAAAACTCCATGAATGCTTTTTACCGGACTGTCGACACCATCCTCTATCTTATCGGGGATGAGCATCCAAACAGCCATTAATAAAAAGCCAATGCCCAAAATCCCCGATAGTGTTGTTGGGGTCAATAAATGGCTAATCCACAAACCTAAACCGCCAGCCAGCCCGTGGTTAACCAGGGTAGCTAAGAATATTGCACTTATAATAGTCAGCGGGCGGCGCCAGCGAGCTGCTAAGATCAGGGCCAGTAATTGAGTTTTATCACCTATTTCGGCCAGCGATACAATACCTGTTGAAATGAAAAAAGCGCTCATGTTCAACCTTATTTTTGCAGCTCGCTAATTAAACATCATTTATTTGGATTTGTCATGCTTAGCCGTAGAACGTATTGGTCAAGAGGTTTTATGATTTTGGTTAAATACAATTAAAGCCATGCTAGAGCAAGATATACAAGCACAATGCGCCCATCATTCAATGTCATTACCTCAACCCAAACCTTTTGTGAAGTGGGTAGGGGGCAAGCGCCAATTGTTGGCTGAGTTATGGGCACGGCTGCCTGATCAGTTTGGCGCGTACTACGAGCCCTTTGTGGGGGGTGGGGCGTTGTTTTGGCGACTGCAACATCAACGCGCCCAGCAATCGCAATTGAAAGCCTGTATTAATGATTTCAACCAAGAACTAATCAATACCTACAAAATAGTGCGCGACTATCCATCCGAGCTGATCAATTGCTTGGCTGAATTTCGTAACGATGAGGATTTTTATTATCAGGTGCGGGCCTGGGATCGATGCATTAGTTTTAGTCAGCGTTCGGCAGTACAACGTGCGGCACGATTTATTTATTTAAATAAAACCGGTTTTAATGGACTTTATCGAGTGAATAAAAATAACCAACACAATGTGCCCTTTGGTTATTACAAGGCTCCCAATATCACCGATACTGAAAATATATTTGCTTGTGCTAAGGCCTTGCAAAACGCTCGCATTAGCTGGGGGGATTTTGCTGAAATCTCTCCACTATTACAGCCCGGTGACTTGGTTTATTTGGATCCTCCTTATATCCCTTTGAGCGCATCATCTAATTTTACGGGGTATACCCAGTCAGGTTTTGATTTGCAGATGCAATATCGTTTGCGCGATTTTTGTCGAAAATTAAATGCACGTGGTGTTTATTTTATGCAGTCTAATTCATCGGCTGAGTTAGTGTTTCAGCTATATAAAGAATTTAATATTTGCCAAGTGCAAGCGACGCGCGCCATCAATGCAAATGGGCGTGGACGCGGGCCCGTGACAGAGCTTATTATCCGTAATTACACATAACGCTTATATCTGTGAGTCAGAGGCGTTCATATAACAGATAAATACCTAAACCCACTATAGGAGTAGGGGGTCAATAAACTCGCCTAGGAGCCGCAAAATACATGTTTGAATATTCCTTGGACAATAAATTAAAACAATGGCTAATTGAACATGCCGAGGTGATGGATCAACAGTCTGGCTATGCCCAGCAAGTGCTACAACGTATGGTGCCAGAATCATTATTTGGCTTAGGGGTATCTGAATACTTAGGAGGGGTGTCCCAAAGTACTTTCCACGATGCTTTTGCCGCGCTTGTGACAGTAGCCAAATATTCCTTAAATGCCGCTTTTATACTCTGGGCGCAACGTGGGGTGATTGGTCTATTAGCTCAACAGCCCGAACATCCGCTCACACAGACGCTACTGCCGTTGCTGCTTGATGGCCGAGTGGCAGGAGCGCCAGGTCTGTCAAATTTAATTAAATTTGGTGGTGGGCTTGAGCCCTTGCAGGTCAGTGCACAGTCCTTTCAGACAGGGTGGGAGCTCAACGGTCAATTACCTTGGGTTAGCAATGCTCAACAGGAAAACTTTATTGTGGCCCTAGCCGCCAAAACCGATGCGGAGCAAGCGGGCGTATTTCTACTACCAGATAAAGCTGATGGTGTGTTGCGCAATGAGGATTTATCTTTGTACAGCATCCAAAGCAGTGCCACTACGGCTATTAATCTTAGGCAGGTACGCGTATCCGCAGAGCATCGTTTTGCTGATTGTGCTTTTAGTTTTATGCGGTTGTTTCGGCCGGGTTTCTTGGCCCAGCAGTGCGCTATGTCTGTGGGTGTGGGGCTTGCCTGCATTGAACAGGTTATGCATCACAGTCAGCAGCATCAAAGATTCATGCAGCAAGCCCGGGATTTACAAACGCAATTGTTGCAAACCGCACAGCGCTTGGTTGATGGGGTCGTGCAAAACAAATGGTTTGACTCGGCTCAGGAATTGTTTGAGCTGCGTCTGCATCTGGCAGATCTTTGTATGCAGTGCGCGATGCTAGAGCTCAAGTGTGCAGGGGGCGCTGCTTATGTCAAAGGCAAGCGCGAAGCAACGCGGCGCCGTCTGCGCGAGGCCATGCTATTGCCTTTGATTACTCCTACCGTGGCACAATTGAGCGCATAGGCCTGGAGCAAATACTTAAAATGATACCAGCGATAGGGTCTTGGCTAGAGCGCTGTCAAATAGGTGTTTATTTTGCTGCTGTTTTATTTGGCTTGTTGGGTGCGCGTTTGGTTTTTCCCGCAGGGGTGCTGCCAAAATTTATTACACCAAGTCTGGCTTTAATGCTATTTGCGACTTTTTTGCAGGTGCCTGTGCTTCAATTAGGTCGCGTATTTAGGCAGCTGCGTTTTTTATGCACTTTGATGGCCGTGAATTTTATTTTGGTGCCTTTGCTGGTTTTGATCGTACAGCCGTTGCTATCACCAGATCCTATTGTTCGTCTGGCCGTGTTTTTGGTTTTATTAACTCCATGTATTGATTATGTAATTACTTTTGCCCATGTAGGGCGCGCCGATGCGCCATTATTGTTAGCGGCAACGCCTTTGTTATTGGTATTGCAGATGCTACTGCTGCCCATCTATTTAAAAATTCTTTTGGGTGAAACAGCGGTAGAGCTGCTGCATATGCGCCCTTTTATAGAGGCATTTATAGCGCTTATTTTAATCCCTCTATTGTTGGCTGCATTGCTGCAATACTGTAGTAGATACTTTATGCGGGCTCGGCAGCTGATGAACACGCTGGATATACTGCCTGTGCCTGCTACTGCGGTCGTTTTGTTTGTGGTGGTGGGTGCAGTCGCGCCTCAATTGGCACACGCTAAATCACAGGCCATGCATGTAGCCCCAATTTATGTTTTGTTTGCAGTGCTAGCTCCAATAATAGGGTGGTGGGCTGCGCGTTGGGCACGGCTTTCTAGCGCAGCAGCTCGTGCTGTCGCGTTCAGTGCAGGTACCCGAAACTCGTTGGTCATTTTGCCCTTGGCGTTGGCTATTCCGGCGGCACAACCCCTGTTGCCCGTGCTAATTATCACGCAGACTCTGGTTGAGCTTTTGGCCTCGTTAGTTTACATGCAGGTTATGCCGCGACTACGTGCCAGTTAGTTAAGCTGCGATTCTTTGTTGGCTAGCGGTACTATAATTAGCCGCTAGCAATGCGGGTACAAGCAGGGCCGCACCCAAGAAAGCATTATAGGAAACTGCCCATTGATCAATCACAATTCCACCCGCTAACGTGCCAAATGCAATCCCCAGATGTAATGCGGTGACATTTAAGCTCTGATGGATATCTGCAGTCTCGGGTGCTATTAGGACTAAATGGCTTTGGATCGGAGGGGTGATAGACCAGCTAAGCACCCCCCAAATAATGAGGACTGGCCAGAATACAAACAAGCTTTGGGTTGAAAATGGCATGATCAAGAGGCACAGCAAGAGCAGCCCTGTGCCTGTCAATAAGGTGCGACGCGGGGTAAATGAGTCCGAGAAAAAGCCGGCCAGCCCACCGCCGGTCACAGCTGCAATTCCATATATGAAGTAAACAGCAGTGAGTAAACCACCGCTAAATCCCAATTGGCTGGTAACAAAGGGGGTCAGGTATCCATACAGACTAAAGTGTCCCGCTAAAAAGAAAAATGTTGTGAAATGCGCCAAGGTCACCGGGCGCTCTTTGAGGCTATTCCAGACCTTGGTCAATGGGGTGGGGCGTTGTTCTATAGAAATTTGCCCTAAAAAGACTATGACCAACCCAAATAGTATGGCGACCAGTGCTAGGTTAAGTACAAAAGGACTGCGCCAGCCCAATAGATGCCCCAAACTCACCCCAATGGGCAGCCCCAAAACTAGCGAGGCACTGATGCCCATAACCACTAAGCCGATAGCACGACCACGCTGCTCGGGCGTGCAAATACGCGAAGCCAGCGCCAGACTCAGTACCGTTAGTAAAGCGCCACTAGCAGCCAACAGAATGCGTGACAGCACTAGGACACCGTAACTATGGCCGAAAATAGTGAGCAGATCGCCCACAGCAAATACTACAAAAGCCACCAAAATGACGGTTTTAGGAGCGATTGCGCGGGTTAAAAAAAGTAATACCGGACCGCTGATACTAAAGACTAATGCAAAAACGGTAATTAAAAGGCCTGCACTACCTAGGCTCACAGCCAAGTCCTGGGCCACCAGATCCAAAATACCACCAATCAATAATTCCACCATGCCAACAGCAAATGCGATGGCGGCCAAAAGATAAACACGTTTGTCCATAAAATTTGAAATGCAGTGCAAAAAGCCAGAAAACAGCAGATTTTTTTAAGCCCCTAGAATAGGTCGGCTCAGAAAGGTTAAAGAGAGATGTTAGCAAAGAAGCAGTGATGCTTCAGTGATAATCAGGTTTAAAATCTCAAATCATGCACTTTTCAGTCTTCTTTTCAAAATGATTGCTATATGCGCAAAAGCCGAATTAGGAGCTCTTTCATACTAAAGCCGCATTGGCAATCATTATGGACTTTGTTTTACTAAATTTAGCAGGGCAGCAAAGCAGTGATTTATCACGGACACCAATAATAAAACCAGTACGTGAGTAGTATCCCCAGCCTTGGGTTGGGGCAGCGTCTACAAAAATACGCCCTGATAAGCGCGACCAATACGCGTACAAAAATGATTTGTAGACGCTTCATAGTAAGTACAAAAAAACCTAAGGAGACAAAGCATGACTATTAAAGATTTAGTGCTAGATGAGGCAGCTTTTGCCAATTATCCCCAGCAACCCCATGGCGGTAGATTGATCGATCGCGTGGCCACTGGGAAAGAGCGCGAAGAAGGTTTAAAAAGAGCAGAAAACCTGCCAAAGATTATGGTCGATCTCGAGGCCGCCATTACGTTAGAGTTGATCGCCACCGGTGTGATGTCACCGCACGAGGGCCTCATGGTCGAAGAAGAGTATTTGTCTTCCCTTGAAACAGGGCGGTTGACCAATGGATTACCCTGGCCTGTTCCTTTGAGTTTTGCCCCCACAGGGAAACGAAACGAAGAGGTCGTTGCAAACCTCTCAGTAGGTGACGAGGTTGCACTCATTGATAGTGACGGTATGGTCGTCGCGTTGTTGGCGGTCGAGGATTTATTCAAATACGATCGTGACCATCGTGCCCAACACGTATTTGGTACTACTGACCGTACCCACCCAGGTGTAGACGCTATCTACCGCCGCATGGGCGATGTTGCTATTGGCGGCAAAATCACTCTCTTAAATCGTCCTGATTGGGGGCCATTTGAGGATATCCGCCTCGAGCCTAAAGACACTTGGAAGCTTTTCTACGAAGAGAAAAAGTTCAAGTCTGTCGCAGGTTTCGTAACAGGTGCCAACCCGCTCCACCGTGGGCACGAATACATGCATAAAAACCTACTCGAAGAGGTTGATGGTTTGTTAGTGCTGCCCTTGGTAGAAATGGCCAAGCGCGAATATACTCGCCACGAGTTCCGCCTGCTGGCATATCGCAGTGTACTCAAGCAGTATTACCCCCAAGAGCGAACCATCCTCTACCCCTTGCGCGTGACTTATGTTTTTGCGGGACCCCGCGAGGCTGTGTTACACGCATTAATTCTCAAAAATTTGGGTTGCACACACAAGATTGTCGGGCGCGACTACGCCGGGGTCGGTGGGTTTTATGATATCTATGCCGCACAAGGTATTTTCGAAGAGTTTACCCCCGAAGAGTTAGGCATTGATATTCGCACCTTTAACGAGGTTTTCTTCTGTGTGCGCTGCAACCAGCCCACGACAGATCAGTCCTGCCCACATGATGACAGCACCCGTGTACGCATCTCTGGCTCTGGTATTCGTGAAATGCTCCGCCACGGATTCTTGCCACCCAAAGAAATTGCACGTCCCGAATCAGGGCGTATCGCAATTCAAGGGGTCCAGCCCAAGGGTCTAAACCCCGAGGGCGAGTCAGTCACCCCAGCAGGCAAGATTATCGCATCGATGTTCCCGTTCTATCTGACGCACAAGAGCCTTGGTGGGCGCAAGCGCGAGACACCACTGGATCCCGATACACTCACACCTGATGATCTGTACGCGTGCATCTTGGATGTACGCAGAAATGGTGACTCGATATACAAGGGTACCTACGAAGAGTACGCACACAGTGCAGATCTTAACCAGAAAGTACGTCCTGCTTGGATCGATCAGGCGCGCACAGCAATCAAAGAAGAACAAGAGCTGGTCGTTGAGAACCTTAAGGCCAAGGTAGCTTCAGCCTACGAAGAAACCTCTGATGAGTATATGTATCAGGACAAGGCCGAGGCTCAAAAAGAACTGGAGGTTGCCGAAAAGATCCTAGAGGATCACGCAAAGCCGGTCGACGAGGAAAGAGCAAAGGAGCGCATCTGGAATATCGCTTCTTATGACAAGTATTACTAGAGCGTTCTAGTTCATAAACAATAAAAAGCTTTAATTGGTACACCCATGAGCTGTGGGTGGGGCTCCCTAACAGGTGAGCTCCACCCACAAAGTACTGTGCTGTATCACTTTTATTTCATGGATAGTAAGAACAAGGCGTACAGGACTGTACCCCCTATTTTCTGAGGAGGCGTGGTTTGGTGAATAGCATACAACAGAACGATTCGCGAGCGTGGATGGTGGCCATTTCGGGCACCGTTATCAACCTATGTTTAGGAGTGCTCTATGCGTGGAGTGTTTTTTCCAAAGCGCTTCAAGATAATTTAGGCTTTACAGCGACCGAGACATCTATTCCTTATAGTGTCGCTGTTATTGTCTTTGCGCTTTTTATGGTTCCGGCTGGAATCATGTTAGATCGATTAGGTCCCAGGCTATTACTGCTTTTGTCAGGGGTCATGATTGGTGTTGGCATGGTAGTGGCTGGGCTTTTCCTTGATGTGACCGGTTTGGTCATTGGTTTTGGTTTAATTGCGGGTGCAGCCATGGGTTTTGGTTATGCAGCACCAACGCCAACCGCAACAAAATGGTTTAAACCTCATATGCGGGGTACCATCACTGGAATTGTTGTGGCAGGTTACGGCCTGGCACCCGTATATGTTTCTCCGCTGTCTAACACTTTGATTGATAACTTTGGGGTTTCAAAATCCTTTTTCTATCTGGGTGGTTTCTTTACCATTTTGATTGTGTTGTCCTCATTGGTAATGAAGAGCCCTCCAGCGGGATGGGTGCCTGTTGGCAAAGAGCCACCAGCACCAAAAACAAAGGATGGCCAAGAGCCCGACACCACGGTATCTAATAACTACTCACCTGGTGAAATGATGAAGACAGGCCAGTTTTGGTCCTTGTGGTTCATGTACATGTTTTCAGCATCAGCAGGTTTGATTATTATTGGTCACGTTGCCACCATTGCCTATGTGCAAGGAGGACTGCAGACAGGTTTTGTCTTTGCAGCGTTGCTTGCAGTAGGTAACGCGGGTGGACGTATTATTACTGGTGTTGTGTCGGACAAGATCGGTCGAACGATGACATTGATACTGGTGTTTTTGCTGCAGGCAATCAATATGTTTGCGTTCTCTAGCTACGACACGACGATGACCTTAACGGTCGGTTCGATCGTAACAGGGGCGACCTATGGTGCCTTGTTGGCTTTGTTCCCGGCCACCACCTGGGATTGGTTTGGAATCAAAAACGCCGGTACCAACTATGGCCTGATATTTACTGCCTGGGGTTTAGGTGGTCTGATTGGCCCAATTGTGGCGGGTCAGATTATTGATAGCACCGGTAGCTATAACATGGCTTATATGTTGTCGGCGGTCTTATTAATCATCGCTGCCATTATGGCTGCATTGACCAAACGACCCAGTCCAAAATTAGTGCCAGCTTAGTGTAGCAACCAGCAATAGTCTTTTTACTTAGGGCGGGGGGTGAAACTCCCTTGCCCTTTTTATTTCAATGAGACTAATCCACAGATTGTGTGGATAACTATTAGGAAAAAGCGGGTAAAGCTTGAGAGCTTGCGCCTGTCAGTAGGATGGCTATTAATTGACCATTTTTTGGTTTGGTCAGAAACCTTTGTGCGCTTCTTTAATACTGTTAAATAAGTAAATGTGCTCAGCCAATCTGGTCGGACCTTAAAGACAATAAGAAGCACAATCAATGATTTTGAGGGACAATGAAAAGTCATTACTCAATTTAAAAATGAGGTTCCAGTGAAAGTATTAATTGTATTAACATCGCACGATCAGTTGGGCGATACCGGTAACAAAACTGGTTTTTGGTTAGAAGAATTTGCTGCGCCTTATTATGCACTCAAAGATGCTGGTGCCGAGATAGTCCTAGCCTCGCCAGCGGGCGGACAGCCCCCTTTAGATCCCGGTAGCAGAGAGCCTGATTTTTTAACCTCTGCGACCCAGCGATTTGATAACGATACTACAGCCCAACAAGAGCTGGCCAATACTGTGAAACTCAGTGATGTATCGGCTGATGTGACACGAATAAACGTTGTCAGTCGACCATAGCCCAGCGAACGAGAGGTTTCCTCGAGTGCAGGGTCCATATTTCTAAAAGCCGCAGCCACGGGCAAATGCACCAGTGGATAATATGAAAACGTAAGTACCAACCAAGCACCCAGAAAACCCTCTATAGAAGGTAAAACAGAAATCCAGCTATAGCCGCTGACAAATGCCGGCACCGCCAATGGCAAGGTAACCAACACATTCCATATTTTTCGCCCGGGTAGGTTTGTGCGCTCGATACACCATGCGACAGATACACCTACGATCACGCTGGATATGGTTACGGTGGTATCCAGCAACAATGTGTTGCGCAATAGTTCAAACACGCGGGGGCGCATCAATAACCGCCAAGATTCCGTCCAGCCGGTCTCGCTAGCCTGTAAAAGAACGTACAGCAGCGGCAGACAGAACAACAGCAGCAATAAGGCCACAAATAATAAGAGGTAAATCGGCCCGTGCTGTGCCCTGGAATATTTGAACTTATTGAGCGATATAGGTTTTTTTGCTTAAAGCGACACAAACGTCATCTAAAAATGGGTCACATACATCCTGTGAGTGATGCATTAATGTTAATAAGAATTATTATCGTTTTCAACTAAATGGCTAAATAATTGCACCTTAGTTGGTTAAAGTCGTACGGGAAATAACTAAATTTAGGCGCATACCAGTGGGAGTCAGCACCATAATACAGAACTTACGTTCAAGACAAGACTCTTTAAAGATGATTGCCGATATGAATTTACAACTCGCGGAATAAAAAACCTGCAGCCTCTTTCTTTTTGTCATAGATTTGTGTAGACTTTGATCGCTAATGCAAATGATAATGATTATCATTGGTGCTTTTGTTCAGTGGCCTACACAAGGAAGATTTTAGCAATGACATCAGAGCCTCAACCTAATTTTTTAAAAGCTGCGTGTTCTGTTTGCCTGACGTTTGCAGCAACTAGCCCCGCCGTACTCGCTGACAACGATGTACCAGTGACCAGATTAGAGACAATAGTCGTCACAGCTTCGGGTTTTGAGCAACTGGTCGAGGATGCGCCGGCCTCTATCAGTGTGATTCCTCGCGAAGATTTGGAGAAAAAAGCTTATAGAGATGTTACTGACGCTTTGCGTGATGTGCCTGGAGTATTGATTACAGGGGGTGGCAGTAGTAGTGACATAAGTATCCGTGGTATGGGTTCTGGTTATACGTTGATACTGGTGGATGGTAAACGCGTCAACTCACGTGAATCCAGGCCCAATAGCGATGGTCCAGGGATTGAACAGGGGTGGCTTCCTCCGATAGAGTCAATAGATCGTATCGAGGTGGTTCGCGGGCCCATGTCCTCTTTATATGGTTCCGAAGCAATGGGCGGTGTGATTAACATCATTACGCGCAAAATAGAACCCGAATGGACGGGTTCAGTGCGTACTGAACTTACCCAACAGCAGCACTCGGACTCAGGTAATATTTATCAGGGTAGTTTCTATCTGGCTGGGCCCATTAAAGAGGACCTGTTAGGGGTGCAAATCTCTGGGTTAAAAATGCGCCGCAATGAGGACAAATTTGTCGATGGTTTTAATAAGCAAGACACCGGTTCAGGAAATATAAAATTTACACTGACACCCACTGAAAACCATGATTTGATGGCAGAGGTTGGACGGACTGTACAAGAGCGTATTGCCCACCCTGGTAAATCCATGGCTGCAGAAAATTGTCGCGCGGGCAGTTGTACTCCCAATAGTCCATCTGAAAGCAAATATACCAGGGATTTTTATTCCCTGACGCATGAGGGGCGCTATGGTGCATGGCAGTCCAATAGTTATATACAGCAAGAGGAAACGAAAAACCCTGTGCGCCAGATGAAAGTAAAAAATCTTGAGTTGAATAGCCAGTGGAACCTTAGTTTGGATAATCACCACTTAACTTTGGGTGCTCAATACACTAAAGAGAAATTAGGGGATAAGGGTAATCAGCTTAATCCTAGGATAAACAAAATCCAGCGTTATCAATGGGCCGCCTATTTGGAGGATGAATGGCAATTGCATCCCAGTTTTGTGCTGACTGGAGGAGTGCGGCTAAATTACGATGAGAAATATGGTAGCCACTGGACCCCTCGATTATATGGATTGTGGAGTGTGAACGACGAACTTACTATAAAAGGGGGGATTTCTACCGGCTTTAAAGCGCCTAAATTGCGCCAAACAGTCGCTCAGTGGGGGCAGATAACTGGCGGAGCTAATGCGCCAGTTTCTTCGGTTATTATTGGCAATCCGGGTTTAAAACCAGAAAAAAGCATCAGCCAAGAGCTAGGTTTTGTATGGGATAATCGAGAAAACCTAAATTTAGGTCTAATGCTTTTTAATACGGATTTCAAAGATAAGATCTCCGAGGTGATTATATGTGATGGGCCCGATGGGCAGTATAACTGCTTCTTTGAAGGAGAGGGCTTTAAATCGATTAGAGAGCAAACTAACGTAAATAAAGCCAATATGCGTGGTGTCGAAGCCGTAGCCACTTGGGATATAACTCCGGATCTTAGTTGGGCAAGTAATTATACTTACACTCGATCCAAACAAAAAAGCGGGCCATTTGCAGGAAAACCTCTAAACAAATTGCCCAAGCACATGTTTAATACCACGCTGGATTGGCAGTATGATGCCGATCTTAATTTTTGGTCCCGTTTAAATTATAGAGGCAAAAGTTCAGAGTATTTAAGTCGGACATCCATGAGCAAGAGCACGCCATCCTTTACTTTCGTGGATATGGGGCTAAATTATAAAGTTAACAAAAACGTCAACGTCGGCTTTGGGATCTACAACGTTTTTGATAAACGCCTCAACAATGAAACTTATGATGCAGTCTATGATGGTCGCAGATATTGGGCACAGTTAACTGTTGGCTTTTAATGCTCGCTAGTGAACGAAGCATAAGAAGTATAAAACTTGGTGGACCAATAAACTTGCTACAAAAAAGTATTGAATAGCATGTTTTATGAGGTTAATATCTATCTTGGTTGAGAGGACGACCTCCCCATTTTGGGTGATATTGGCTAGGACGACCTAGCGTATTACACATTGGAGAGGTCATGCCTTGGCTTTATCTTCTTATCGCTGGTGTCCTTGAGGTTGTTTGGGCTTATACAATGAAGCAATCTCACGGTTTCAGTAAGCTTTTCCCATCCCTGATCACCGTCACAGTAATGGTAGCCAGTTTCTGGCTGCTGGCGATAGCCATGCGGACAATACCATTGGGCACAGCTTATGTAATTTGGACAGGTATTGGTGCTATAGGAGCTTTTTTAGTTGGAATAACACTATTAGCAGAGCCGCTTAATGCCACGCGTATTCTTGCTGCGATACTTATTATTAGTGGGTTAGTGCTGATGAAGTTGTCGAGCGCCTAGTTTGCCACCCAGTGTCCATGGAAACTAATCGGGATAGTTTCTTCTAGATCAATAGTGGCAATGGGGCCTTTGTCAATATGATGCGCTTGCAGGATGGCAAAACCGGAACAATTGCGCTGGGTATCCAAGATTTGTGAGATTATCCATGCCTTGTCATCCGGGGCGTATTTACTATAAGCGTAAACAGGCTCTAATACGTTTGTTTGTGGCCCAAAATCAAAACTTTTTGTTTGCCCAGTTTCTAATTGGATAGCCGTTATCTGATGATGAAATAAGCCGTTGCCTGCAGTATCGCTGGTGGTAAAGATTGTTTTATGCTGTTTGCCGCTGCTTTCAGGATTAACGTTAGGAAATTCATGGTTTCCAGCTGCTATGATTTCTTGGGTCAGTTGTCGAGTATGCGTGTTCAGGACATAACGCCGCAAAGTGCCTGGTGAGCCTGGGTTACCTACTTTTCCATGCATAATGGTTGAAAGCTGTGCATCTCGGCCTAGAAAATGTTCAGGGTCATCATAGCCTACGAAATCCATGATG
>Ga0209487_1002278_pt1 | contig 15695 bp, 11 predicted proteins | sample Poulit2012_FD_187524 | JGI IMG/M metagenome (GOLD analysis project Ga0209487, IMG submission 187524) | Agricultural soil microbial communities from Georgia to study Nitrogen management - Poultry litter 2012 (SPAdes) (version 2) | ecosystem: Environmental > Terrestrial > Soil > Agricultural land... | reverse complement strand
ACACATAAAAGCCGGGTAGCTGATTGTCTGAGAACTGCATTCCGTATCGCATATGCGGAGCGTGGGCCGGTATTATACGATATCCCGCGTGATCTGTTTTACGGAGAAATTGAAGAAGAAATTTTAGCACCGCATCAATACCGTGTTGATGCAAGAGGTAGCGGTGACCCGGCGTCAATAGAAAAAGCGGTAGAGTTGCTTCAAGATGCCAAAAAACCTGTGATTATTTCCGGACGCGGAGCGGTAGATGCAGATGGCGTTGATACTGTCGCCCAAATTGCAGAGCATTTGACAGCGCCTGTTGCTGTATCTTACATGCATAATGATGCTTTCCCGGCAGATCACCCGCTTGCAGTCGGGCCAATCGGCTATATGGGAGCGAAGTCTGCAATGTATTCATTGCAGGAAGCGGATGTTGTGTTAGCGATCGGAACCCGTTTGTCTGTCTTTGGTACGCTGCCATGTTATGACATTGATTACTTCCCGAAGAATGCGAAGATCATCCAAGTCGATATTAATCCCAGACAGATCGCGAGGACACATCCGGTAGAAGTAGGTATTATTGGAGACGCTAAAGCAGCAAGTGATGAAATTTATGAACAATTACAGGCAGGTGCCCCTTCAAGGAAAAAGAATCAAGCCCGTTTAGAAGAAGTAGGTAAACGGAAAGAAGCATGGGATAAAGAACTAATTGATCTGGCAATGGAAGATGGCACACCGATTAACCCAAGACGTGCACTATTAGAATTAACGAAGGCATTACCTGAAAATGCGATTATCTCATCGGATATCGGTAATGTTTCTTCAACTGCGAACGCATACTTGAAGTTCAATCAAACACGACGCCATATCGCAGCATTAACATTTGGAAATACCGGATTTGCTTATCCGGCGGCACTCGGCGCACAGTTAGCAGAACCTGACACGGCAGTTGCTGCAATTATTGGTGACGGTGCATGGGGTATGAGCTTACATGAAGTAAGTACAGCAGTCGAACAAAATATACCTGTTATTGCTTGTGTATTTAACAATAAATCATGGGCGGCAGAGAAAAAGAATCAAGTTGACTTTTATGACAACCGCTTCATTGGCGCAGATATTGATGCCCCGGAATTTGCCGAAGTCGCTCAGTCCATGGGTGCATTAGGCTATACGATTGAAAAACCGGAAGATATCGCCCCGGCAGTAAAAGAAGTACTGGAAAAAAGAAAACCGGCGGTACTCAATATTTATGTGGATGGCACACAACTTGCGCCACCGTTTAGAAAAGACGCATTAAAAATGCCAACACGCCTGCTTGATAAATACAAACATTTAGACCATAGTGTTTGGGGCAAATAAGAAAAAATAAGGTTTATATCCCCTTGTCGGATCACTCGGCAAGGGGATTTTTAAAGAAAAATTGAGGAATGAGCGGTTCATTTTAGCGTTTTATATACATACAATGGGGGTATTGATTCTTAAAGGTACTCGTAATTATTTTTTGAAAAATGCAAACAAATACTCTATAATAATGGGGAAAATGAATTTAAGTGGTGAGCAAGTAGTGTACTCGTGATAAACATTTTTGAGGTGGGTGGAATGAGGTATTCTGTAACCGGAAAAATGGGGTTTTATTGGACAGCTGTCACTCTTTTATGGATAAAAACCTATATCATTTATTTAGCTGAGTTTAATTTGGATCCTGCAAACGTGATCCAATATGTTTTGATGTTTTTTAATCCGCTCAGTTCAGCCATACTCTTCCTTGGAATTGGTTTATTTGCAAAAGGAAAAAGGGCTGGCGTTTTTATTATTGTGACTGATGTTATATTAAGTTTTATTTTATATGCCAATGTGGTGTATTATCGTTTTAATAATGACTTTATAACGTTACCGACGCTTACCCAGACAAGTAACTTTGGAAGCTTGGGCGGCAGTATTCTTGATTTAGTTGCTTGGCATGATGTTTTCTATATGTTTGATTTAATTATATTAATCACCCTGTTTATTAAAACGAAAACACATTGGTCAGCACGTCGCATGTCATTACGTAAACCAATGACGATTCTTACTGCGGGGGTTGTAGCTTTTACGATTAATCTTGGTTTAGCAGAAATTGACCGTCCACAGCTGTTAAAGCGGACGTTTGACCGCACTTATATCGTAAAGTACCTGGGTACCTATAACTTTATGATTTACGATATGGTGCTAAGTTTAAAATCATCCACCCAACGCGTGATGGCCAATAGCAATGATATTACAAATGTAGAAAATTATACGAAAGATAAATATGCCGAGCCAAACGAAGCTTATTTTGAAAAAGGTAAAGGGAGAAATATTATTAAAATACATCTAGAATCACTCCAGTCATTTATGGTCGATTATGAATTGCACGGTGAAGAAGTAACACCATTTCTGAATTCTTTAGCAGATAAAGATAACCGGCAATTCACCTATTTTGATAACTTTTTCCACCAAACAGAACAAGGGAAAACAGCGGATGCGGAGTTGATTATGGACAATTCTTTGTACGGATTACCACAGGGTGCGGCGTTTGTGACGAAAGGAAATAATACGTATCAGGGTTTACCGGCGATCTTACAGCAACAAGCGGATTATACAAGTGCAGTATTCCATGGTGATAATAAAACATTTTGGAACAGGGATGAAGTATATAAAGAGATTGGAATAACGCACTTCTATGATGCGAGTTACTATGATATGAGTGATGACCAGGTGATTAATTACGGGCTGAAAGATAAGCCGTTTTTTGAAGAATCCATGCCAATGCTTGAGTCCTTAGAGCAACCTTTCTATGCCCATATGATGACACTGACACACCATCATCCGTATCTGATTGAGGAGGAAGATACAACCATTGAACCGGCGGAAACGGGAGATGGTTCAGTAGATAGATATTTTCAAACGGCACGTTATATGGATGAGGCATTGGAACAGTTTTTTAATGATTTAAAGGATGCAGGTTTGTATGAGGATTCCGTTATTCTTATTTACGGGGATCATTACGGTATTTCTAGTAATCATAACAGGGCAATGCAGGAAATTATTGGAGAAGAGATCACGCCGCTAAAAAATGCGGAATTGCAGCGTGTGCCATTTCTAATTCGCGTTCCAGGTGTTGAAGGAGAAGGAGTTAATCATGCCTACAGCGGGCAAATGGACGTCATGCCTACATTGTTGCATATAACCGGAATTGATGCGAGTGACTATATCCTGTTTGGTACAGATTTGTTTTCAGAGGAACATAAAACGTTTGTCCCGTTTCGAAACGGTGATTTTATTACCGAAGATTTCAGCAGAGTCAATGGCGTGTATTATGATAATGAAACGAAAGAAGCAATTGAGGAACCGACGGAAAAGATGGAAGAAGTGAGAGAGACAGTTTATAAGGAACTGGAGTTGTCGGATGAGGTGTTATATGGTGACCTGCTGAGATTTTATACACCCAACGATGAATGGGAGCCGGTTGATTCGACCGAGTTTAACTATGGAAAAGAAGAGCACTAGTGGAACATCCCCGAAGTTCTTTCCTCATTTACAGCCTGGATGTAAAGCCGAACGATTCGCATAAGTGTTATAGACCGTTGATTTCCACTGCAGGCGGACGCTTTCCGCGGGCATGGCTTAAGCCTCCTCGTTCGCTTCGCTCACTGTGGGGTCTCAAGGCTCATGGGACTGCACTATCGTTCGTCCCACCGAAGACCTTTTGCTATTCCCGCAGGAGTCGCCGCCTTCCGTTCCAATCAACGATTTAGCGCTTCGAATTAACGAACGATAAAATCATATATATTATGATTGGGTGAATCAGCTTACGCACCTATGAGATTGACTTGGATGAACTGGAATAGTAAAGCAACTCGTTGAGAATGAAAACCCAGCCCAGCAACTGGAATACGCGAGACTCCAGTGGGAGGAAATTTTTTCGGTGGGGCGAGTAATCGCAGTCCCAAAGGCCTCGATGAGACCCCGCAGAGCGAATGGATGAGGGCCGACTAAAACCGTCCTTTGCGGACAACGGCGACATACCCCTCGCCGGGGCAAGGAGGCTCATTAGCCGCCCGCGGAAAGCGAGTGTATTCCAGTTGCGGTAGTCGAAGAGTATATTTTAATGCTGCATCCCTTTCGAACACCCAGTTACTGCTAGAAATCTGGAAAGAACTTCTGAAAAGTTCTACTAGCAAAAATATATCCAAGTGGAAGAGAGAAGGTATGGCCAAATATGTCTGTACCTTCTCTCTATATTAATGATTATTATTTTACATTTTCTATATCCACACCCTCAGCTGCAACAGGAGCTAAGCCATCTGCTACAGATCCTTCTTCCGATTTTTTATCAACATAGTCACCTAACACATAGTGATCCAGTTCATCTTTTGGAATAGCACGATATTTTTTAAAACGCATGAGGAAGAAAATTGCCCCGAGACCGATCCAAACGAACAAGGCGATCCATGATGGTGTACCTAAAAATCCTGGTGAACCCGGTACCACAAGTAAAAGGAAAAAAACGATACTTGTAATAACCCCTAACAGTGAAAAGAATTTTCTGCCCGGGGCAACAATGGAGACACCTCTATCGTTTTCTGCAGAATCCTCTGACCATTTAAATAAACGGTAAGCAACAAAACAAGCATAAAAGTAGGCGATTGTTACGCCAAGGGCAGACATATCAACAACCCATAATAATGCTTCACGTCCGAAAAATGGTGCAAACACAGTTACAGCCATTGTAAATAAAATACCGATATACGGTGTTTTGTACTTAGGGTGTAACTTTCCGAATGCTTTAGGAAGCACCTTTGCCCGGCCCATGGCAAACAAAAGACGACTCGTCGATACATAAAAACCATTTAATCCGGTAAAGACGCCCATCATTAAAGCAAAGGAGAGCAATAGAACGCCCCATGCACCGTAGGCATTTTCAACAACTGTTCCCGTACCCCAAACAGATCCTGCTGCAACTGCACTTGTCCATGATTGACCGACTCCTGTAGCTATGATGGCAATAGCGTAGGCAAACCCTGCGCAAAGCAATGCTAGAACTATTAACTTAAATGATTTTTTTGGAGAAAAGTTAAATTCCTCGGCTGCCTGTGGAATATTGTCAAAGCCGATATATGCCCAAGGTGCGATGGCAACGATGGCAACAATAGAAGAAATTGCACCTACCTCCGGTTTGAAAAGAGGTTGTAAGTTTGTAAAGGAGCTGGCGGGATGTAAGACCATGCCAATCGTTAATAAAATTAAACCTCCCAGTAAAGCCATACAAAAAACAAACTGGGCAAAACCCGATAAATCCGATCCGCGCATATTGATAAAGGCAAAGAGAACTAATGCGATACAAGCAATAACAACTTCCCCGAAGTAAACCTCCCAGCCTGCAATATTGTACATAAACCCCTGTTCAATGACAGAAGGTAAAACAAATTTACCGAGCAGTGCCAGTGCAGATGCGTTAAGCGCCACGATGGACATATAGCCAAGTGTTAAAAACCAGCCACATAAAAAGGCATGATATCTGCCTAAACCATAATAAGCATATGCGAATTCTCCACCTGATACAGGTAACTTTTCAACGAGAAAACCATAGCTCACACCGATAATAATCATTAAAACAGCACCAATTAAAAAACCAATAATAACCCCTAGAGGACCAGCCATTGACATCCAGTCAACCGGCAGTACAAAAGCACCCCATCCGACCGCCGATCCAAAAGCGATTGCCCAAACCCAATGCGGTTTTAATGTTCTTTGCAACTGTTCGCGTTCCTCCATCTTAATTCTCCTTTATCTCAGTATTTGTAAGCGCTATCAACATTGCTATTCAAAAGATCTTCTTGCTTACTTATCATTAAAACACTTCCAATAATTGAAATCAATGTATTTCGTAAATTGGTATTATTAGAATATTTAATCGAGTATATGGTTTAATTTTATAAGGGGAAACTTTAAAGCTAACAATAAGAATTAAATTTTCCATTAATCGTTGTAATTATGCTATATTAGATTGATAGGTATTTTTTTAACGTGTTTTAAGGGGGCTTGTTTGATGACTGAACAGGATACATTGACAAAAGAAAGGGCCCATGGCTGGCATCGCATTTTATTAATAGCAGGAATCATACTTGTTGCATTTAATTTGCGTCCGGCCATAACCTCCGTTGGCCCATTGCTTGGAATTATTCGCGATGATATCGGTCTGTCCAACTGGAGTGTTGGCTTGTTGACAAGTTTACCGTTGATTGCATTCGCAATCATGTCTCCGCTTGTTGCAAGGATAGGCAGGCGCGTTACAAATGAATATGCCCTGGTGATTGGCTTGGTATTGCTTCTAGGTGGTATAGCGGTACGCTCCATATCAATTATTTCCTTTTTATTTATAGGTACATTATTGGTCGGGTTAGGAATTGCTTTTTGTAATGTGCTTTTACCGGGGGTAATCAAGGAAAAATTCCCATTGAAAGTTGCATTAATGACAAGTATCTATTCGACCGTAATGACGATGATTGCCGCTATCGCTTCCGGGTTAAGTATTCCTATTGCAAGCGGCTTGAACTTAGGATGGAATATGGCCTTGTCTGTATGGGCTATCCCTGCAATCATAGCGATTATACTTTGGATTTACCTAGGTAAAAAGAATAAAAAAGCATCCGATTCACAGGAGACAGTCCATCATGCAGAACGGAAGAAAAATAATATATGGCATTCTTCGTTAGCGTGGCAGGTAGCATTGTATATGGGTTTTCAATCAAGCTGGTTTTATATAACGATTTCCTGGCTGCCGGAAATTTTATATGATTATGGCGTGGATATGGCGACGGCAGGTTGGATGTTGTCCATCGCTCAATTTATTGGGGTACCTTTTAGCTTTTTAGTCCCGATGATAGCTGCGAAATTTGAATCGCAACGTAATGTCGTGCTTATATTAGGCGCATTGGGTATAGGCGGTTATTGCGGATTACTTTTTGGTAGTTCATATTTTGTAATGGTGATCAGTATCATTTTAATCGGTATTCCCTTAGGAGGAAATTTCGCCTTAGCATTAGCCCTTTTAGGGATGCGTGCACGTAATTCGAGAGAAGCTGCTGACTTGTCCGGAATGGCACAAACAGTAGGATATGTGCTCGCAGCTATAGGACCTATTTTTATTGGTTACCTGTTTGATTTAACACATATGTGGGACACTCCTTTGATTACACTTATCATAATATCCGGTCTGGTCATCCTTTTTGGCCTTGGTGCCGGAAGAAACAAATATGTGTTTGATTAGCAGGAAATTTTAACGGCACTAACTCTCTGATGGATGTGATGCAGATGCAAGAACGGACTTATACAATTCGAGATTTTTACTTTTGGAAAATAACCTTATGCTTAGCACTGGCATCGTTCTTTATTTTTGCCTGTATGTATGCCGTACAACCGCTTCTGCCTGTTTTTGTAGAGGAGTTCGATGTATCTGTTTCCGAATCCAGTTTGGCATTATCACTGACGATTATCGGGTTGATCATTGGATTGATTGTGCTCGGCTTTCTTTCGGATCGGTACGGACGGACACTGTTTATCAAGTTTTCCTTAGCAGGTTCTGTAGTACCTTTTCTTGTGTTGCCGATGATGGATTCCTTTCTTATTTTACTTGTACTTCGGTTGTTCCAAGGATTTGCTCTAGCGGGGCTGCCGGCTGCGGCTTTAGCTTATCTCAGCGAAGAAATGGATCGGAAAAGTGTCCGCGTTGCAACAGCACTTTATATTTCCAGTAATGCGCTGGGCGGGATGGTCGGACGTGTGTTAACCGGTTATATTACCGATCATTACTCCTGGGAAATTGCTTTTTATTTTTTAGGGGTAATGGGACTAATTATTTTAGTGATGGTCTTCTTCTCGTTGCCAAAGTCGCGTTTCTTTCAATCCAGCAATGAAACCTTTATGAAAGATATTGAAGGATTTCTTTTCCATGTAAAAAATCCGGCATTATTACTTGTGTTTGGTTTAGGCATTATTTTACAGTTTTCATTTACAGGCGTTTGGACATATTTGCCGTTTCACTTAGAAGCACCACCATTTTCCTTGTCCTTACAAGCCATTTCTTATACCTTTTTTGCTTATGGATTGGGTGTTGTTGGTTCGCCATTTGCAGGCTGGCTTGCCGGGTTTTTAGGTTTGAAAAAAGTTAGAATCGGTGGGATTATAATACTTTCGTTAGGTGTTTTTATGACATTAAGTACAGCGGTTTGGTTCATTGTTCTTGGTCTGTGTGTTGCTTGTTTAGGGTTTTTTACGGCCCACTCCTTAACTGCGGCGTCTGTTAGTGAACAGGCGACACATCACAAGGGAAGTGCTGCCAGCTTGTACCTTGTCGCTTATTATATTGGCGTTGCATCCGGGAGTACTGTTCTCAGCCCGATATGGAATAAAGCGGGATGGATGGGGCTTGTCAGTTTGGCAGGGATGTTACCGGTTATTTATCTCGTCTTTGTTACGCTGATGTCCAAAAGTCTGCAGCGCAAGCAACAGGAAACGGAATGAAAAAATAAAGGAGCACTTATGAAAAAATCTGTTATACGTTTGTTCATTGAAGCAATCGGTTGGGTTTTAACGGCGATTGGAGCGTATTATGTCTTTGGAGAGGGAACAGCGGTCATCCACTATTTTATTTTCGGGATAGGAATTGTACTTGTTGTTGCAAATTTCCCCTATAAAGATTTTCGCCGTAAAAGGTAAAGGAAGGCTTGCAACGTTATTGCAGGCCTTCCTTTGTTTTGTTGGCTCATTTCTCAAAGGTTGGGTTGCGGTTAAGCTTCCCATCGAAAAGAGTTGTTGTTATTGACACAATATCTATAGACTACGACGTAAGAGCATGTTGATTTCCGCTCCGGGCAGTCGCTTTCCACGGGCAACGCTTCAGCTTCCTCGGAAGCAAAAACCACTTCCTCCGGGATCTTCAGCTTGGACTGCGCTTACTCGTCCCATCAAAAAGCTTTGTTGCTTTTCCCGCAGGAGTCGACTGCCCTTCGCTCCAATCAACCATCACAAAAGTAAATAGAGATTGTTTGACAAGCAATAAATGTGCTGGTGTTGAAAAGCACAAAACCAGCGAAGGAAATACACGAAGACTCCAGCGGGAAAGCGAAGACGATGAGACCCCACAGCGAGCGTTCTTTGCGAGTGAGGAGGCTCATCGCGAGCCCGCGGAAAGCGTAGTGTATTTCCGGAGCGGCGTCTTACGTACAGTTTACATCAACCACGAGGATTAAAGGCAATAAAACTTACGAAAAGATCAGTTTTATTTAAACAATTCAGGAACATGTGTCAGGTCAATTCCCCAAACTATAGGGAGCAGGAAATAAATGGACAGTGTGACAAGCAGAATACCGACGATATTTAGAAAAAATCCTGCTTTTACCATATCTGGAATTCGTAAATAACCGGATCCAAACACAACTGCGTTTGGTGGTGTTGCAACAGGTAACATAAATGCACACGATGCCGCTACTGCTGCAGCTACCATGACTGCATACGGATGGATACCTAGCGCAATGGCTAAAGATGCCATAATCGGATACATCATGGATCCTGTAGCGGTATTGGATGTTATCTCTGTTAAGAAAATAACGAGTCCGGAAACGATAAGCAGCACCACAAAAGTGTGAACACCTTGAAGGGCAGTTAATTGATTTCCAATCCATTCAGAAAGACCGGAATCGACAAAGCCCGCCGCGATAGCAAGGCCACCTCCGAACAAGAGTAAAATCCCCCATGGAAGCTTTACTGCAGATTCCCAATCAAGCAGATGATCTCCCTTTTTATTTTTAGCCGGAATAATAAATAAAATAATAGCAGCCGTCATAGCAATGATCGCATCATTGATGTTTTCATTGACAACTTTTTCTAAGAAGAATGTACGCGTAATCCATGCAAGCGCAGCTAATATAAATACAATGAATACTGCTTTTTCTTCAAAAGATGCGCTGCCAAGCTTCTCCTTTTCATCCTGGATAACTGCTTTGCCTCCAGGTAACTCTTTTAATTCTTGCGGGAAGGCAATTTTGACAAGATAAAACCAAACGATGAATATAAATATCCATGCAAATGGAACGCCGAATAACATCCAGTGAGCGAACGAAATTTCAATATCATATAATTTTTCAACAGTACCTGCTAACAATGCGTTCGGTGGTGTCCCAATTAATGTCGCGATCCCGCCGACGGAGGCGGAGTAGGCAATCCCCAGCATCAATGCTTTACCAAAGCTAAACTTTTCTTTTGATGTATCAATAGAAGGGTCGTCTTTTAATGCATCAGATACCTGATAAATGATCGCTAAACCGATTGGAACCATCATCATGGCAGTTGCTGTGTTTGAAATCCACATCGACAGAAATCCCGTTGCTATCATAAACCCAAGAATGATCCGATTCGTATTGGTTCCAATAATGGAAATAATCGTTAAAGCAATCCGTTTATGCAAATTCCATTTCTCCATGGCTAAGGCGATCATGAAGCCACCCATAAACAGGAAAATCGTATCATCACCATAGGATGATGTAGTTGCACCAATATCTAAACCATTTGTTAATGGAAATAGAATAATAGGCAGCAAGGATGTTGCTGGAATAGGAATCGCCTCCGTCATCCACCAGATTGCAATCCATATCGTACTTGCCAATACAGCCAACCCCTGTTCAGATAAACCTTCCGGGTTGAAGAATAATAATGTTAAGATGAAAAATAACGGCCCTGCTATGAGTCCGATCCATTGTGCCGGTTTATAGCATCGATTATTATTGCCATCATCACCGGTAGATTGTTCCGCCTGACTTGCTTTCCCTTGATCAGTCCCCATTTTCGAAGCACTGGGTTTAACGAAAAACTGAAACAGATCTTTCACTTGGTCATGCTTGTCCCAAAACCAGTTCCAAGTTGTTGTAATCATATGATAACCCCCTTTAAATAGAAATATAGTTTCTTTGTCGCCCTTTTTATAATATTACAGAAAAAATCGCAAATTGTCGAATGCGCTTTCAAGCGTGAAATAAAATCCTCTTCATTGCTTGGAGCTTACAAATACATTAGAATTGACAGGGGATAGTGTACAGGAACAGATTGTAAATTGATTTATTTTGAATTGGAGAGATTTTATATGCCTGAAAAGAAAAAAGATATTAAATTAATTGCACTGGATATGGATGGGACATTATTAACGAGCGGAAATGAAATTACAAAACCGACCAGGGAAGTAATTGCAAAAGCATTGGAAAAAGATATTCATGTTGTGTTAAGTACAGGACGCTTTCTTGATAATTGTTACCCTTTTGCTGAGTCACTTCAATTAACATCGTATATAGTTCCCGTTAATGGCGGTGAAATATGGACGATGGATAAGGAGTTATTGGAACGCCACTTACTTGATCCGAAAATGATGGAAAAGATGTGGGAACTTGCGAATCATCTCGGCATGAATACATGGATTGTATCAACAGAAAAAGTATATTATCAAGGCGATCGACCGGATGATTTCTACGCACATGAATGGTTGAAATTTGGTTGCGATTCCGAAGATAAGCATAAGCTTGATAAAATTGTTGAAGAATTATCTTATTATGATGAACTGGAACTAACGAATTCTTTGCCAACAAATATTGAAGTAAATCCAACCGGTGTAAATAAAGCAAACGCACTGAAAAGGGTGTGTAAGGAAATAGGTATTACAATGGATCAGGTGATGGCTGCAGGTGACAGTTTAAATGACATTAAAATGATCCAGGAGGCAGGAGTCGGCGTCGCGATGGATAACGCCCAGGAAGCAATTAAAAAAGTAGCGGACTATGTAACAGAATCCAATGATAATGATGGTGTGGCAAAAGCGATTGAACGATTTGCACTGTAATAGCGGTTGAACATGTATGAAGAGACAGTTCCACTTTTGGCGTGGAGCTGTTTCTTACTACGAATATGTATATAAAAATATTGATGAGGCTACCCTTAACTTAGAGGCTGTTTTGTAAAATAGTACCAGTACATAGCCTGTTTTGGTTTGAACCCTTTCTTTGTGTAACGGAAAGGAGTATAATAGAAAGAGTAACCTATGAAAGGGGATGCTATCATGTCTTTTTCTCGCGGGCCAAAAGAGCCAGTTCAAGAAGTCGATACAAAAGTTTGGGCTTGCACGAATGAGGAGTGTCAAGGCTGGATGAGAGAATCATACAGTTTTGAAGAAGAGCCCAAATGTCCACTATGTCAATCTTCCATGAATCAAGAAACACGCGTACTCCCGGAATTAAAGTAAACATCCAGATTTAAACAAGCACATGAATTTGTATAAAGTATTTTTTTGAAATGTCGGATCGAGGCATTTTTTTTATATTGATAAAAAACTGTCACCGAATCATGATCAAGCAAAAATTCATGATTCGGATTTTTTTGATAAGTAAATATATAATTGGAAAATTCATATATAAACTGGTATACTTAATTTGGGATTCATCAAGTATACAACCTAAATGTAAGCGATTTCAAATAATGAGGAGGATGCACGATGAGGTATGCAAATCCGAATACAGAAGGATCATTAGTAAACTTCAAGGATCGATATGATAATTTTATCAATGGAGAATACAGAGCTCCTGCGAATGGAAAGTATTTTGAAAACGTAAGTCCCGTTACAGGAAAAGTATTTTGTGAGATTGCCAGATCAACGAAGGAAGATGTAGAAGCGGCTGTTGAAGCAGGGAATGCAGCACAAGATGCCTGGGGAAAAACATCTGTAGCTGAACGGGCAAATATTTTAAATAAAATTGCCGATCGCATCGAAGAGAACTTGGAAATGCTTGCTGTTGCGGAAACGTGGGATAACGGAAAAGCTATCCGGGAACCGCTCGCTGCTGACTTACCTTTAGCAGTTGATCACTTCCGCTATTTCGCCGGAGCAATCCGGGCGCAGGAAGGTGGACTGAGCCAGATTGATGATGATACAGTCGCATATCATTTCCATGAACCATTAGGTGTCGTCGGACAAATTATTCCGTGGAACTTTCCAATCCTAATGGCTACATGGAAATTGGCGCCTGCGCTTGCTGCGGGAAACTGTGTTGTATTGAAGCCAGCTGAACAAACGCCTGCATCGATTCATGTATTGAATGAACTGATTCAGGATCTCTTACCAGCAGGTGTACTGAACATCGTGAACGGATTTGGTGTTGAGGCGGGTAAACCATTGGCATCAAACAGCGGTATTTCTAAAGTGGCATTCACAGGGGAAACAACGACGGGGCGTTTAATTATGCAGTATGCGTCTGAGAATATTATTCCGGTAACATTGGAACTCGGCGGGAAATCGCCAAATATATTCTTTGAAGATGTCATGGATAAAGATGACGGCTTTTTAGATAAGGCAATTGAGGGACTGGTGATGTTTGCCTTAAATCAAGGAGAGGTTTGTACAGCTCCATCCCGCGCACTTGTCCATGAATCTATTTATGATAAATTCATGGAGCGGGCAATTGAACGTGTGAAACAAATTAAGATCGGACATCCGCTTGATACGGAAACAATGATGGGAGCACAAGCATCACAAGAACAACTGGAGAAAATTAAATCCTATCTTGATATTGGTAAACAGGAAGGGGCAGAAGTGCTTGTTGGCGGGAAGACAAATGAACTGGAGGGCGAGCTAGGATCCGGTTATTATGTGGAACCGACTATTTTCAAAGGTGATAATAAAATGCGTATTTTCCAGGAGGAGATTTTCGGACCTGTTCTTTCGGTTACAGCATTTAAGGATAAGGAAGAGGCAATGGAGATTGCCAATGATACACTTTACGGTCTGGGAGCGGGTGTATGGACACGTAATATTAATACGGCATATCGCTTCGGACGTGGTATTCAGGCAGGTCGTGTCTGGACAAATTGCTATCACCAATATCCAGCACATGCTGCGTTTGGCGGTTATAAAAAGTCCGGTATCGGCCGGGAAAATCATTTAATGATGCTTGATCATTATCAGCAGACGAAAAACCTGCTTATTAGCTACAGTGAAGAGCCGGCCGGATTGTTCTGATCATATCAGATCGAGTTGAAAATAATGCTCTGTGTTTGCATATCATATTTGGAGTGACAACATAGGAGAAAGGGTGTGGAAGATGGTTAACCGGGTAACAGCAACAGATGACGCGTTGATTCTGATCAATACGTTAAAAGGAATCCACGGTGATTTGATGTTTCATCAATCAGGCGGTTGTTGTGATGGAAGTTCACCGATGTGTTTCCCTCTAGGTGAATTTCGAACAGGCGACTCTGATGTTTTTCTGGGTGAGATCGGGGATACACCTTTCTACATGTCCAAAGATCAGTATGAATACTGGAAACATACCCAGCTGATTATCGATGCAGTAGATGGGCGTGGCGGGATGTTTTCTTTAGAAGGTCCTGAGGGCAAGCGGTTCTTGACAAGGTCCCGGGTATTTACCGAAGAAGAGCAAAAGGCATTGGCTGCGGATAAGCATTAATCTATTAGAAAATCGTCAAATCGCTAGCATAGTAGATTTGACGATTTTTATTGTTAGTTAAATAGTTTGATGCCGTATGCTTCCAATACATATTTCGGTACAAAATACCTCGCAGTAATGAGTGGGTCGACTATCTGAGAAATTTGCGTCTGACCAACTGCACTCATCAACATGGTTAAATGGGACATGGTCAGACCTGTATGTGGATGTAGGAAGTCAAGCATGTCCCGAACAGCCAATTTCGTCGCTTCATCCAACGTTTCCGCAGAGGCTAAGAAGGCAATGCCATCTTCATTTTCCAACAGTGGATGCTTGATCGTATGCCCTTTAATAACATCGAATGTTACGGTGACTTCTCCGGGAACTTCAATACCTGCTCCCGACACTTCGCCATCGCCCATCGCAGCGTGAAAGTCCCCTGTGGCAAATAGTGCACCTTCAGCGAAAACAGGAAAATAAAGTGTCGCACCTTCTGTAATTAATTTTGTATCCATGTTCCCGCCATGAGTCCCTGGGGTTCCACAATTAATCGCATCCCCTTCAGGAGCTACGCCAATTACACCGATCATCTTATTCAGTGGTATTTCCAGTTTGTCATCAAAGACGGCTTTATCATTTTGAATCGGAACAATTTTAATATCAAAACCTTCAAAGCGATCGCCCATGGTACCTAAATCATTACCGGTAATCATCACGCCACGGTCACCGATTTCCAAATGGTCAATCGTCACCTTTAAAATATCACCGGGTTGTGCATCTTCAATGTAAATCGGCCCTGTAGCCGGGTTAATCTGATCCCAGTCAATCGCGGTCATCTCTGTCATTTCCGATTTAATTTGATTGGTGAAGCAGTCATATGTTTCAATTGTAATCGATTCTCCGGCTTTTACACGCTTAACCGGTTCATTATTTTTATCAAAAGCATAAATTGATGTATCGCAAGAAAGTTTCTTACTCATGTTATCCACTCCCTCTACTTTTGTACAATTGTAGCATATTTCAGAAAGGTTTGGGGAAAGGAAAGATGAGCGAGTGATCGAAATTATAAGTTAAAATATCCCGCTAAGCATAAATCACCAACATCTGCATTATACATAAACTAAACTATATCATTAAGTTTAAAGGATGTGTCTCCTTGTCGAATAAAGAGTATTATGTAACTGGAAACACTGCTGAAGGTTTCGTGAATTT
>Ga0209487_1002277_pt1 | contig 15696 bp, 6 predicted proteins | sample Poulit2012_FD_187524 | JGI IMG/M metagenome (GOLD analysis project Ga0209487, IMG submission 187524) | Agricultural soil microbial communities from Georgia to study Nitrogen management - Poultry litter 2012 (SPAdes) (version 2) | ecosystem: Environmental > Terrestrial > Soil > Agricultural land... | reverse complement strand
ATGGGTACTCACCGGTGGCGGTGCGCATCAATTGACTTCGCTGCTTGAGACGAGCACCGACACGCTAGAAAGCCACGTATCGAGCATCGGTTACACAGGGCAAACCAATGCAGATGACGCCTTTCTCGCGGATGCGCACGCTCTAAACCGTCGCGGCTTCACAACTGACCATTATCGAGACTTCTTGATAGGCCAAAACATCCGAGACTATTCCATATCGGGCTACCAATCATCTTTATTTCCATACGATCGCAACGGTGGGCTCGTGCAGATCGCAGATTCTGTGGCACATCAGAAATACATGTGGCCACTCCGCGCGATATTAGAAAACCGCGCTACATTCGCTGGCGGTACGTACAGAACTGAAGGACGACCCTGGTGGGAGTGGCACCAAGTCGCAACGTCCCGCCTCTCGGGAAAAGCGATCACCTGGTCCTTCATACAAACTCATAACCACTTCACTTTCCTGCGGAACGTTCGGCTTCACAATCGTTCTGCGCCAGTGATCAAACTGTCGGAGGGCGCAAGCGAGGAGGACCACCTGGAACTGCTCGGCGTGCTCAACTCCTCGACAGCATGCTTCTGGCTCAAACAGAACAGCCACGATAAAGGTGTCGGTGGTATCGGAGGAGGCATCGGCGACGAGGCTTGGGAACCACGATACGAATTCACAGGCACGACCCTAAAGGATTTTCCGCTCCCCGAGTCCCGACCTCTTGACCGTGCACGGCGTCTTGATTCTCTGGCTCAAGAAGCCGCAGCACACGCACCTTCCAGTAGCGTCAAATCCACTCTGCCAAGTGCGGAATCCCTTGAAACCGCTCGGGCTACCCACGACCGTCTACGAGCGCAGATGATCTCCCAACAGGAGGAGCTCGACTGGGAGGTCTACTCGCTCTACGGGAGCATTGACGAGGACCTCACCTACACCGGCGACGATCTACCCGAACTGGAACTCGGAGAGAGGGCCTTCGAGATAGTGCTCGCGCGACAGATCGAAGAAGGCGCCGAATCATCCGAATGGTTCACCCGTCATCGGTCGACCCCGATTACCGAAATTCCTTCACATTGGCCGCAGGACTACCAGGATCTCGTGCAACGGCGAATTGACCTTATTGAGTCCGACAGGTTCATCAAGTTGCTCGAGAAGCCTGAACACAAACGCAGGTGGTCCTCCGTGCCATGGGAAGACCAACAAGAGGAAGCATTACGGAACTGTATCCTCGACCGCCTGGAGAACGAGAAGTTCTGGTTCGACCGCAGCGGGCGCCCCTCACCGAAATCGATCGGCCAACTCGCGGACGAAGTCGCCCGGGACGAAGATCTCATGAGCGTACTCGCCCTCTGGGAGGGCCGCCGCGACGTCTCCGTGACGGACTCACTGGCGAAGCTCTTGACCGACGAGTCGGTGCCCTACCTCGCCGCGCTGCGGCTGCGGGAGTCCGGCATGCGCAAACGCCAGGACTGGGAAGAGACGTGGTGGCTCCAACGCAAGGAGGATGCGGGTGAACACGTCGGCACCATCGCGGTTCCACCGAAATACACCTCCACGGACTTCCTGAAACCTGCTTGGTGGCGGCACCGTGGCAAGCTCGACGTGCCCAAAGAACGCTTCATCCAATACCCAGGCGCGGGCCGCACTACCGATCCAACTCTGCTCCTCGGGTGGGCCGGGTGGGATCACGCGCAGCAAGCCCTCGCGATATCGATCATCGTGCAGGAGCGCACCAGCGAGGGGGTCGAAGACGATCAGCTCATGCCACTAGCGGCCGGGCTGAACGAACTCCAGCCCTGGGTCGACCAATGGCACAGCGAGGTCAACCCCGACTATGGCGTCTCCATGGCCGAATTCACTCGCGAGCAACTGCACGAACTCACCCTCCGGCTCGGCGTCACTACCGACGACCTCGCAGCCTGGCGGCCACCCGCTCCGACCCGTGGAAGGAGAAGAAAATGAGCACCCTCCTCAAAGATCTCATCCACATCCCCACCACGACGGGGGATGAGGACTACGTGCTACGACTCACCGACTCCGTCGGGACTGAATCAGCGGTAGCGAGCACGCTCGATGACTACGTGGTCACGGATAAGATTCGCGACGCGTTCTCCTCAGCCCTGAACCTCGTGGCCGAAGCCATCACCACCGATACCTCCAAAGGTGCCTTCCTCGCCGGCTCCTTCGGTTCCGGTAAGAGCCACTTCATGGCAGTGCTCCACGCAATCCTCCGGCACGAACCGCTCGCCCGCAAGAAGACGGAACTACAGGGAGTGATCACCCAGTACGATCCGCAACTGCGGGAGAAGAACATCCTCCCCCTCGCCTTCCACCTCCTCGGCGCGAACACCATGGAGGAGGCGCTCTTCTCCGGGTACATCCGCCAGATCCAGGAGCTGCACCCCGGCACGACGCTGCCCGCCCTGCACGACAGCGACAACCTGCTCGTCGACGCCGAACAGATGCGCACCCGGCTCGGAGATGACGCCTTCTTCGCCGGCCTTGGCGGCGGAGAAGACGCCACGGGTGACGATCCCTGGGGATCCGTGGTCGGCACGGGCACATGGGACACAGAACGGTATTCTCGCGCCCGCGCTGCGAGCCCGGACAGTGAGATCCGCCGCGAACTCGTGACCGCCCTGGTGGAGAACTACTTCCCCTCCTACACCCGCCAGGCCGAGTACGTCGACATCGACACCGGCCTGCAGGAGATCGCCGACCACGCTGCCTTGCTCGGCTACGACGCCGTGGTGCTGTTCCTGGACGAACTCGTGCTGTGGCTCGCATTCGCCGTCAACGACGCGGCATTCTTCCGCAGAGAATCCCAGAAACTCACCAAACTGGTGGAATCCTCGATCGGGCACCGGCGCATCCCGCTGATCTCGTTCATCGCCCGGCAGATGGACCTGCGCCAATGGTTTGCAGAAGCGGGGAGCACCGGTGCCGAACAAGAAGCGCTCGACCGGGCGTTCAACCACCAGAGCGGGCGGTTCTCAGAGGTGACCCTCGGGGATGACAACCTCGCCCACGTGGCCCACCAGCGGCTCCTCAAACCCAAGGACGCCGAAGCGGAACGCATCATCAACGAGGCCTTCGACCGTCTCGAGAGGCGCCCCGAGGTGTGGGATGTGCTCCTCGACGGGATCAACACGGATGAGAAGCACCGCGGGGCCGACGAGGCCGCGTTCCGCCTCACCTACCCGTTCTCCCCAGCGCTCATCTCCACCCTGCGTTCCCTCGCGGGCGTGATGCAGCGTGAACGCACCGCGCTGAAGGTCATGCAGCAGATGCTCGTGGACCGCCGGGATGAACTCACGGTGGACGACCTCATCCCCGTGGGCGACGCATTCTCGTACCTCGTCTCCGGGCAGGACCCCCTCGACTCGGCGCACTCCGCCCTGTTCCGGGCCGGGCGCAGCCTCTATGGTGACAAGTTCCTCCCCCTCATCCGGGAGACCCATAACCTCAGCGCCGCCGACATGTCCGCCGGCGGCGCCGTACCACGTGGGTATGCCATGGATGATCGCCTCGCCAAGACGCTCCTGCTCTCCGCGATCGCCCGCGACGTCCCTGCCCTTCGCGACCTCACGACCACCCGCCTCGCCTCGCTGAACCACGGCTCGATCACCACCCCGCTGCCCGGCAACGAGGCGAGCGTGGTGCGCGCGAAGATCAACACTGGCGCTCCACCATCCCCGAGCTGCACATGATCGAGGACGCCGTCGACCCTGTGGTGCGGGTCCAGCTCGACGATGTCGACTACGAGAGCATCGTGCAGAAGGCCAAACGGGAGGACAACCCCGCCCGGCGCCTGGAGATGGTCAAGAAACTCCTCGTCGAGTCGCTGGGAATCGACCTCTCCCAGGAGCAGATGTACGGGGTGCACACCCACTCGATCATCTGGCGCGGTACCACCCGGGAGGTGGACGTGCTCTTCGGCAACGTGCGCGACGCCGCCTGGCTCACCGACGACCACTTCGCCTCCCGGCCGAACGTGTGGCGGGTGATCATCGACCACCCCTTTGATGACGCCACCCATTCCAGAGCCGACGACTACCAGAGGGTGGACCGGTTCCTCGCTGGAGGGGAGTCCCACCAGACCCTGGTGTGGTTGCCCCGGTTCTTCTCCGAGACGACGATGAAGGACTTGCGCCGTCTCGTGGTGCTCGACTGGTTCTTCTCCGGGGACGAGGGCAGGTGGCGCCAGTACGCCGACCACCTCAGCGAGACCGACCGCGTGGTCGCCCGCTCGATCCTCGAGGGGCAACACACCGCCCTGCGCAACAAGATCACGGGCGCACTCGCCCAGGCGTACGGCATCCACCGGCCCGCACCGGGAGTGCTCCTCGACGAAGGCGTTGCCGACCGTCTCATCATCAGCCTGGACCGGGGCTTCGACCCGGGCACCCTCCGGCAGACCTCCTTCCCCGACGCGTACGGGAACCTGCTCGAACGGGCCTACGCCGCTACGTTCCCGGGCCACCCCGAGTTCCAACCCGGTGATGAGCCGATCACTCGGCGGGACCTGCGAGCCGTGCACGAGTACCTCCTACGAGCTGCCGAGCATCCCGAGAAAAGGGTGCTCATCGAGAGCAACAGCACCGCCCTCTCCCGCATTGCCGGCCCGCTCGGCGTGGCGACCGCCGCGGAGACCCACTTCATCCTCGGAGACGACAGGTTCCGTTGGGGGCCCGCCCTCGCCCGCGCCCTCGGCCGGGCCGACATTACCGATGGCCCCGTGACCGCAGGCGACCTTCGCAGCATGATCAACGCCGTCACACCGCCCCACGGGCTCACCACGGAGATGACCGATCTCATCATCACTACCTGGGCGTTGCTGCGTCAACGCGCGTGGTACCTCAATGGCGCTCCCATCGACCCACCCGAGCCGGGCCGGGTGGACAGGACGATGGAACTCCGCCGCGAACCTCTGCCTACACCCGAGGAGTGGTTGCGGGGAATCGAGTCGGCCGGACAACTATTTGACCTGCACACCGCTCCCCAGCTCACGCCGGCGCGGCTCAACGCGTTCGTGACCGACGTGCGCGAGAAGGCAGACGAACTCGCCCCCGCTGCACGTGCCCTCACCGCTGCCCTTCGGGAGGCGTATCCGCACCTCGTTGAACACGGTGGATCAGCGAATAGCACCGATCGGTTGGCGACTGCTGAGCGCGGTGCTGAGCTCGTGGCAGCCTTGCGCCAACTCAAGGGAGTCCAGCTCGTGCAGCGTCTGGGAACCGTCCGTGACGACGCCGCTACCCTCGGCACATCGCTAAGCTATGCGGCCTCCGTGACCGACGCCCTGGAACGATTCGAATGGGACAGGCTCTCACCTGCCCAGCAGGCCGCCCCGAGCGATGCGGAAGCCGCTCAGATACTCGGCGACCTCAACAGCGCTTTGGCCGCGGACGAGATCGTCACCCAGGCAGGCCGAGCGCTGCAGACTGCGGAGAACGCCGTCTTCACCTGGCTCGGACGCAGGGCTTCGCCGACTCCGCCTCCCGCGCCGGCGCCACCCGCTCCTCCCGTTGCCCCGGCGACTGCGGATGACGTCGAGATCACGCTTCCGGATGCGGACTACCAACTTGCGGGCGGGCGTGAGCTCACCGCTGGCGAGGCCTCTGAAGCACTCACGGAACTACGCGCCTTCCTCGAGGAGAACTCGGGCCGAGAGGTCGCAGTGCGGTGGTGGGTGAAGGAGTGAGCACCCTTCTCGCGCAGAAGGTCACGCCCAGCATCGTCCGGGCGATGATCGACGACGCCGTGAACCACGGATACTCGCCCGGCGAGGAAGGTCCGGGCCTCGTGCTGGGGATCTTCGGCGACCCCGCCTCGGTCGATTCCGAGACCTTCGAACATCGGCAAACCCAGGTGCGCGTAGCCCCGTGCATCTCCGCGCTCGCCGTGCGCACGCAGTTACTCGAGCACGACCAGGGGTGGCTCGTCGTCGTCACCGACCGCTCGGAGGAGGACCTCGGTGCGGGAGTGCTCGCCCATCTCGTCGGGAACAAGCTCCGGACCCCGAACGTGTGGGAAGCCGTCGGCAGGCAGTTCGGCGCCCCCGGGCTCCAACCCGCCCTGTACTCCGTGCCCAGGGACGCCGAACTCGCCGTCGGATTCCTCGCGGCCACCCCGGAGGACGGGTGGCCTCCAGCGCCCGCCGGAGCCCTGACCCAGGCCCACGCGCTCGGCTCGGTAGCGCGAGCACACCTGGAGTGGACGTCGTCCGGGGTGGATATCGTCAGCCTCCTGCGATGGAGCACCCAGGCCGACCTTCCCGCTGCGATCGCAGCACTCCGCCAACGCGCCGGCGGCGTACTCGTGGAGACCACCCTCGCCTGGCTCGCATCGACCACCGGAGCAGTGGCCCCAGCACTCGGATCTATCCTTCGGAGCGGATCGCCTGCCGAGTTACTCCCACTCGGACTCGCCGCGATCACCCTGCACTCTGCTGCGAACAGCGATCACGCTGAGGCCCGACCCGCCCTCGTTGCGTTGGCGAATCAGTGGGGAGGGCACCATCTCGGCCCGCAGGCACTGGAGTCCTGGGGGCACGGCGCCACCACGGTCATAGGTGAGCTGCTCACCGATGCTCCTGATATCGCGAGCCGCTTGCTTGCGCGTGCGGAGGAACACCTGCGGGCAGTCGGAGCAGGTGACCTCGCAGGCACATCCCCGGTACTCCCGGCGGGTCTCACGAGGCGCGCCCGCGCTGTGGCGGATGCGCTCCCGGCCAACACCGTGGTGGGTGATTACGAGACCGCACTAAGCAACCTGAGCGAGCACGCCCTGTTCCGCTCGAATGATCCGGAGATCAGAGCAGTGACGGCCGCTGTACGTCTCGCACGCTGGCTACACGCCGAGGGCATCTCTGCGCAAGCGCTGCCCGATCCGCGCCACCCCGATGCTCTCCCCGAGCTGGTTGTGCGCCACCACAGAGAGATTGCCTGGGTGGACCGCGCCGTCAACGACGCCGCTACCGGGTCGAGCGACCCAGTCGTCGGGGAGTCGCTGGAAGCGTTGCTGGCCGAGGTACGCGAACACCGGGCGGAGTTCGACGAAGCCTTCGGCGCCGCGCTCGCCCGCACGACGGCGGATGAACGCGGCACCCAGACCGGATACCTCGAAGGCGCAGGTGAACGGGTCTGGTACCTCGAACGGGTCATCACGGACGTGGTCGCCCCCATCGCTAAAGTCACACCCACGCTCCTACTCGTGCTCGACGGGATGAGCGCGGCCGTGGCGACCGAGGTGCTCGATGATATCCGCTCGACCCGCCCCGAATGGTTCGAAGCACTCGCACCGGGCGTCACCTCTCGCGCGAGCGCTATTGCCGCTCTCCCCACTCTGACGAACGTCAGCCGGGCATCCCTGTTCAGCGGCAAGATTACCCGCGGTGGGCAGGACGCCGAACAGGCGGGATTCGATGAACTGACCCACGCCCACGGGTTGCGCAGTGTGCTCTTCCACAAGAAGGTGCTTGACACGACCCGCATCGGGTTCACTGTCTCGAGCGAGGTCAGCGCTGCGATCGGTCACACCGGTGCTGATCTCCTAGGCCACGGTGCTGCTCCTGACAGGACGGACCTGGTGGCGTGCGTGCTCAATACGATCGATGACGCCCTCGACAGCGCTGATCCCGCTGGCACCGCGTGGACGGCTGAGACGGTGCGGCACCTCTTGCCCCTGCTGGATCAGGCTGCCGCCAACAACCGCACCGTGATCATCACCGCCGACCACGGCCACATCGTGGAGCGGCGAACCACATCGCTCGTGCGTCACGAGGGCGCGTCCAGCGCGCGCTCCCGCAGCGCCGAGACCCCTGCTAGCAAGGGCGAGATCGAGGTGCACGGCTCGCGAGTCGAAGGTGGCGCTGCCGTGCTGGCGGTGGATGAACTCCTGAGATACGGCGGTCTCAAGGCTGGTTACCACGGAGGCGGAAGTCCCGCGGAAGTGGTTGTGCCCGTCGCGATCCTCACTCCAACGCAGCCAGAAGGCCCCCTACGAGAAGCACCCACACAGACACCGTTGTGGTGGAACAGCGCACTGACGATTGACCCAGGGCCCACCGATCCCTGGGGTGATCTCACCAGTCCTGGAGAAGAAACTCTTTTCACAGAAAGACCTACGCTCGCTCCGCTTCACCCCGTCGTCGGCACTCCTGCTTATAAACGGATGCGAGACTTGAACCCGCGGATTAGCCTGACCGACGAGCAAGTGTCAGCGATACTCGCGGCTCTCTCCGCAGCACCGGCCCTACGGCTTCCCAGCGAGACGATTGCAGCGGTGCTCGGTGTCGCCTCAGCTCGGGTGCGAGGCGCGGTCTCCCACCTTCAGGGACTGCTCAATGTCGAGGGCTACCCCGTCATCATGTATGACGCCCAGATGGTCATCCTTGATGACGCGCTGCTCAATGAGCAGTTCAACCTTTGACAATAGCTCCGCGGTGTCGGTACTTGCGGCTATGATCATTCCTGCCTGCAAAGGCGCACGAGCATGATGTTGGCATCAACTGGTCAGCCCTCCTCCGACCGGACGACCCGAGTATCAAGGCTTTCATATGGTTCCTTGGCGCCATCGCATTCATCGCCGCCGTCACAATCGTCTTCGACTGGTAGCGGGCCAAACGCGCAATCACGACCGAACCAGCTCGCCGCTCTGCGCGCAGAGTTCGCGAACTACGTGGACGTCAATGCGAAGGTTCTCGCGCTCTATTCGAATCGGCCGAACCTGTGGACCCGAGGTGCCTCACGTCAAGACCACCGCGAAATTTACCCCCGTGCCTCAGCACGTTCCACTCGTTTCGCACGTTCCCAATGATAGCCAGCAGAAGGGCTCGGAACCGGCGCTCTGCGGCATCACGTATCCGTTGGTGGCGCCTCGAGGTATGACGCACGCCTTCTAGAGTTCATTGACGAGGAGAATCTCTGCGTGGTGGCCCGGGGAGTTAGCGAGCCGGGCGTCGCAGGTGAGCAGCTGGAGGTCGAGCGCTTCCGCGAGAGCCACGTAACACGCATCGTAGGCGGTGAGATTCTCTCGAAGTTCCCAGATCCGATCCGCCAGCGGGCCGTGATCGTAGTAACGGATGTTGAGATCTAGAAGGAGGTCACGCGCCTCTTCGGCGCTGGCCACTGTGGAGAGGCCCTGATCGACCCGCCGGCGAAGTACCTGCAGCACTTCGATCTCCAAGAGCTGCGGGGCGGCTATCTGCCACTCAACACCTTCCAGTTCGGACTGTACGCGCGGTGACAGGGGTAAAGCGAGAAGAAGTTCGACCGCCGCAGAAGCGTCAAGAACGATCACCGCGAAGAACGCTCGGCTCGAACCGCCTCAGCCGCAGTTTCTCCCCCGTAAGGTTGCACATCTCGCTCGGCGAATCGCACAGACAGCTCTTGAGGGCTCGGCGCTGCCATCGAGCGTCGCAATTCTTTGAGAGCGAGCTCTGAGAGCGTCAAGCCCTCACGCGCTGCTCGACCCTTCAAGCGGCGGTGCAGATCTTCGGGGACATTTCGAACCTGGATCATCGACATGCTCTAATGATAGTTTCATCGCTTTCGCATGCACAAGCATGCCTGTTGGATTTCTGGTCAGCGATGAGATGGGGGTGTGGACCTGCGCTGGTCGCCGCAACTCGGCCCGTCCACGGCACCCCACGGCGTCGGCAAGGAGGTTCCGAGGCCGGAAGTTGTCGAGGCTAAGTGCCTGCAAAGCGCCGCCTCCTGCTATCGCAGCGCGTCTGCGAGCGCGTTCGTAGCGACAGTGAGGTGCGGTCGAGCAGCCTTACCTCATCGATGCCTGTGTAGAACGTGGCGGTCTGCTCTCGCACTAGGCCGGCGGTTCCGATTACATCCAGGAACCAGTGCTCCCCCTGCTGCTTCCATCCCGGTAACGAGCCATTCGGCATCGCGAATGATGACTGTAGAACCGGGGGCGAGATGGTCCAGATCAGCGCTGGTGGATGTCAATCAAATTCTCCGTTAATAATGAACGTTGCCCCCTTGGGCATAATACGTGAGCGCAGTAGTGACCAGCGGCGCTTTGACATAGAAGTTCGACCCAGCCGACGGCTCTATCAGATGTATCTCCTGGGCCACTCGCGCGTCACGTGGTCCCGCAAGCGAACGATCTCGGGTCTCCCCCCTGCTCAGCAGCCCGCATATTACAAGTTTTCCGGCGTCCCAATGGCGCCGCCGGATCATCAAGGCGCCGGAGTTCTAGAAATTTCCACTCACTGTTCAACTTGCTTCAGCTTGGATCATTCTCCTGAGATTCATTGCCCTAGTACCCAGTGAAAGTCAGGGGCCAGATTAGACGAACAAAATGAGCCTCCTCTGAAAGCATGAAGCAGGTCACACTCATCGTGGAGAAAGCACATGTCAGAAAATGCACGAGACGTCGGTTCAGCACTGATCGAACTTGAGCCGGGGTTGGCGCTCATTTTCGGCGAGGCGGATATTCCGGGCGTGGAAATGGTGCCGTTCCAATTCGCCGATCGTAAGACCCGCGAGAACCTGGCCGATCTCGCCGTCCACGCCGTCGGCGCTTCGAATGTGGCAGCCCAGGGAGGACTGGCCGCGATGGAGTTTGGCGGCATTATTCGACTCGCCCCCGAAAGCCTCAAGGCCCTTAAAACGGCAGAGCCGATCATCAAAGATGGTTGGAACCTCGGAGTCCTGAGAGCCGACGGGAAGTTCGCCCACCAGATCCGGTGGCTACCCGCCGACACCGCGAACGCTACACAAGCACTCGCGACCGTGGGCCCCGCCGTCGCGCTCGTGGCTATCCAACAGCAGCTCGGGGAGATCGCATCTCTGATTGAGAGAAATATTGCCCTGTCCAGTTCGATCCTTGAATCGATCCGAGCCGAACAGTGGGCTCGCATCATTGGCGTGCAGAGAACGCTTAAGAATGAACTCGATAACGCTCGGCACATCGGAGACGTCACCGATTCCGTTTGGGAAAACGTACGCGGTATCGAACACGAGGTTGAGAGTCTAGTTGAGCTCTTCAACGGGAACGTTCAAAGAACACAGAAAAAACTCACGGCGGCAGAAAATATGAAAGAACGTCGCGATGTCCTCCTCGACCACGGCGAGGCGATCGTCGGGGACGTCCAGGGTCTCATCAACGCACGCGCCTCCTGGTACATGTATACGGCACTACGGGCAGGAAACCTCTCACTGCGTGCGCATGACGATCCAAAGGCCGCTTCTCTAATGAACAAACTCATCTCGGAAGGCCGTGAGCGGTACGAGCGGGAATTGAGAGGCTCAGCTGACCTCCTCGACTCCCTCCGCCGTCAACTAGGAATCGCTGCCGAAACCGGCGACCGACGTCATTTCAGATTCGGTCCGCTGAGACGGGCCACCAAGGATGTCGACGGCTTCGTGGAGCAGCTCCAAGAGGAGCTCAATCTACTGCTGAATCAGAACCTGAAGTCCGAGATCCACCCCGTAACTGCACCTGCGATCGCACCGGCGCAGAAGGATCGCGTGGATCACTATCTCCGGGTCCTCCAGTATGTTCTCGAACCAGGCGAGACACTCATCGGGATCGCGGAGGCCAAGGTGAACGGTTCTATGTTCTCCCGCTGGGTCAGTGTGACGGATCAATCCGTGCGGATCTCCGCGAGCAGTCGGCTCATGGATTCCGGCGTGGTGGAGGATGCCTTCAACTTGGAGGACATACGGTATGTGCGCCCGCCAGCCACCGACGCTACGAAGGACGCTACGGTCGGTATTTTCACCAAGGATGACGACTACATCCTGTCGTTCTCCGGTTTGGACGACGAGGACGTGACGCTGCACGACGTCGGAAGTTTTGCAAGGCTGCTGGGAAACTACCAGAACCAGGTACGCGAGGAGCTACCAAGGATCGAAGCTCCCGAACTCGTTGCATCGGCGTCAAAAGCCCTACTAGATGCTTGACCCCCAAAGAACTACATAGAAATCCACCTGCAACCTCCTGAGTCGCGTCCGGCTGTACGCGCCGATCAGTAGCGGCGAGACGTGTCTGGGAATCACGTCGCCATCTCGTTCCAAGCGCGGCCTGACGTGCTCGCTGGTGCTGACAGTACTGGATGGAGACCCCGTCGCCCCGATAGTGCACTCGATATTATCGATCATGCCCCTAGAGTTGTGATTAGCCCGGATGCGGTCGAGGCATGCGCACATTTGCGTGCCGAGCCCAGAAGCGCTGGCCCTCCATTCCCCTTAAAGCGCACATACGGCCGACTGCTGGATCACCGCGTGCGCAATCTCCGCAGAACTCCCGCTATTGACTGGCAACGTTAAACATTCGCGGGAGTAGCAAACTTGACGCTCTTCACCCAAAGCCTCGCCGCAGTACGAAGGCAGGTCGTGACACCGAGAGCGAGCATTTTTCCCAAGGCTCGTTCCGACTCGTAACTCCCCCGCCTCATGGAAGACTAATAGCGTGGTGTCAGCGTTCGGATGGTTGGACACGGACAGGTCCCAGCGGCAGCAGATGTTGGAACTGGTGGATCAATTCCGTGAGCAGGGCACGGTGGACGACCTCGGGATCGGGCAGATTCGAGACGCCTTCGGGGATCTTCTGTTCCCCGGCAGCTCCACGCTGCACACACGATTGCGCTACGCACTGTTCATGCCCTGGCTCCTGCAGCGCGCGGCCCGCGCGCGAAGCGCGAGCGAGATGGCCCAGGAGCTGCGCCGCTTGGAATTTCGCCTCATCGACTCCCTCAGAAAGGGCGACGCCGGCGAAGGGATCCTCGGCAGTTCTTCTGGTCGTGACCTGAAGCGGCTTCCCTCTAGCGTGTACTGGGCGATGCTCGGCACCTGGGGTATTCGTACCCGGGACTACTCCCCCGGGGAATTCTTCGCCAACGCTGTGCGCTTGCGTGCCCTTCGGGCGAACAATCCAACGAGCGACGATCCGGAATCTCGCGCCCTGCCCATCGATTCCGGGCTCGATCCCCGCCTTCCAGAGGCACCCGATGATCTGGTCAAGCAGGTGAATTTTATCCTCACTCCCGAGGAGGCGGATTACCTCACCGACCGCATCACGGCAGCAGCACCTCGATCAGTACTCGCCTGGCTCGTGCACAATCCGCCGAGCAATCCAGTTAGCGAGTACGGCGCCGTGTGGGACCTACCGCACCTCGCTCGCGCGCCGGATGAGAATCGTCTCCTGGTCGACCACGCACAGCGGTTCTCCCAGGCAATCTACGGAGCGAACCTGACCTATAATCTCCTGCTCGCGCGTGCGTCGTCACGAGAGGAACTTATCTGCCGTTACGCGAGCGGAATCGCTGACTGGTCCGTGGAGACCCGATCCCTCGGCACGATGCGCGATGGGGATCGCGCGGAGTTCTGGCAAACCATCACCGCACAGACGCGGATCTCCGCCCCCACACGCTCCTTCATCAACACGTGGCTCGACCACATCGCTCAGGGCCATGACCCGGTCTCGGACCGTCGCATTCACGATCTCCTCACGATGCGGGAAAAACGGCTCAAAGGCGGCCGGGCGCGCCTGGCGAACCGGTCGGCTTTGGACCGCTGGTCCGGGGCCGTGGGTCTCAACCGGCTCACCTACCGGTGGGGGAACGTTCGCACCCTTCTCGACGATCTGTACCGAGGGCGGGGAACATGAGCCTCTCCCCCGATTCCCGCGTGCTCCTCACTGAGGCGCTCCAACCGCCACCCGGTTACACGGTCGATGTGGCGGTGGGGACCACCTACTCCCTCGACCTCACCGCGCTGCTGCTCGCGCCCATGTCTTTCGCCCTGTTCGAGCACACAGGCGCCGGCCACCTCGAGGCGGTCGATCCAATCCGGCTGCTCGATGCGGTGCGCCGCCACGCCGGGCACACGACGGTGTTCTGCCAGGCGGGCGCGATCGCGATTCCCGGGGCGTATCGGTCGATCTTCACGTTCGTGGAGGGTTCCGTGGCCGAGGTGAAGGTGGAGGGCGGGTTGTTCCACCCGAAGATGTGGGCGCTGCGCTTCACCCGTGAGGACTCGATCCTCCACCGAGTGGTGGTGCTTTCTCGAAACCTCACCTTCGACCAGTCCTGGGATACCGTCCTCGTCCTCGATGAAGCGGAAGGTGGTCCGATTGACGCCGCCTCCGCTGCGTGCTTCCTACGGTCCCTGCCCAGTATGGCCGTGCGTCCCCTGGACGCCGTGCGTCTCACGCAGGTGGAAGAACTCGCGAGCACCCTCGAGGGCGTGCGCCTAGATGCTCCGGACGGTTTCCGATCTGGTTCCCTGCATCCGCTCGGCGGCCCGTCGGGGTCAGCGTGGCCATTCCCCCTCGAGGCACAGCGGATGCTCGCCATCAGTCCGTTCCTCTCACGCGGCCAGCTTGAGCGCCTGGCGTCGGGGGTGACCGAGCGCACGCTCGTGTCCCGGGCAGAAGCGCTCAATGCGATCGGGCCAGCTGCCCTTGAAGGATGGCGCCCGCATGTGCTCCAAGCCCTCGCGGAACCCGGCGACAACGAAGATTCGGGCAGCGCCGGGCACCGCGCCGATGAGGAGGGCTTCGCGGACCCACGCACTGGGCTGCATGCCAAGACCATCATCTGCGACCTGCCCGGGGGCACCAGCCAGATAGTCACCGGCTCGGCGAATCTCACCGAAGCGGCGTGGACCCGGAACATCGAATTCAATGCAGTGCTGGAAGGCAGCACTGCAAGGGTCGGGGTGAGCGCCACGTTGGACGGGCTCGGTCGAGACGTGCCCGGGCTGAACAGCATGCTCGAGCCGTATCTCCCAGACTCGCGCGAGGAGGACTTAACGGAGGGCCCTGACACGTGGGCGATCGAGGAGTTCCATCACCGCCTCGCCGCGGCGGGCTCGGTGTTGACCATCGAAACGGTCGGGGAGGAAACCGTCCGAGCAAGCCTCCGCCTGCCTGTGTTGGATGACCCCGAGGGCCTGGTTCGCGGTACCACCGTGTGGCCGCTTGCCCTCCCGCAAGGCGTGAACGCCGGCGTTCTTGGGGACCCCCTCGTTTGGGAGCACGCGACCGGTAACATCTCACCGTTCCTCGCTGTGCAGACCACTTGGGGAGCCGGGAAGTCGCAGGTGACGCGCCGATGCGTCATCATGGCCGAGCTCAAAGGCGACCTGCCCGACCGCGCGGGCAACGCCGTCCTCAACATCCTGCGCAGCCGGGCGGACGTCCTGCGGTATCTGGTGTTCCTCCTCGGGGATCCAACCTATGACGCGCTACTCGGTGCCCTCGAGGGTGGGAGCGGCAGCTGGGATGCTCCCGCGGGCGGCGGGCACAACGTGAACATCGCCCTGTTCGAACCGCTCGTGCGGGCGATCGGGCGCGATACGGCTGAACTCGCCCAGATCGCTGAGCTGATCCGGGATCTGCGAGAGATAGATGCCTCCCGCGGTGACTCGGCTGAGCCTTTGCTCCCCGACGGCCTGGATGAGCTGTGGGACGTCGTCTGGCAGGCGCACGTCGCGGAGGTGGGCAATGCTTGACCGAAGCACCGAACAGGTGACCGCCGAGCAGGTGATGCAGTCCCTGCAACCCTTCCAACGAGCGACCGTGGACCACGTGATGGATCGCCTGTGGAAGGATCCGGACGCCGTCGACAAATTCCTCGTGGCCGACGAAGTGGGGTTGGGCAAGACGATGGTGGCCAAGGGGGTCATCGCCAGCACTGTCGAACACCTCAAGCGTATCCAAGACCGTATCGACGT
>Ga0209487_1002276_pt1 | contig 15710 bp, 15 predicted proteins | sample Poulit2012_FD_187524 | JGI IMG/M metagenome (GOLD analysis project Ga0209487, IMG submission 187524) | Agricultural soil microbial communities from Georgia to study Nitrogen management - Poultry litter 2012 (SPAdes) (version 2) | ecosystem: Environmental > Terrestrial > Soil > Agricultural land... | reverse complement strand
GTATCATGGCTTTCGTATACGGCATAAGGGTTGACCAACGTTGTTTATGGCTGATATCGCCCAGTACCGAGAACCCTATGCCGCCTAAAATAATGAGACTGCTAATTACGGCAATTACTACCGGATCACTTGCATAAGGAAACAGGCCGTGGTCCAGCAATGAAAACCCTGCGTTGTTAAACCCCATAATGCTGTGGTACACACCATTGATTACGGCATCACTTGCCGGCATGTCTCGCCACCACCAAAGGCTTAGAATAATGGCGGCAATGAGTTCTATTACCAGTGCCAATTTAATAACGTTAATCGCGGTGTGTTTAATACGCGCGACACTGGTTTGGTTAAATGCCTGCAATGCCAATGCTTGCTGGCGAATGCTCAGTTTGCGCCCCAGCGCCAGCGCTGTTAGCACGGCGAATGTTACAAAGCCCAAACCACCCAATTGCACCAGAATTACCAATACTGTCTGACCAAACCCTGACAAGCTCTGGGCAGGATGTATAACCGCCAGGCCGGTAACGGTTACGGCCGATGTGGCCATAAAAAATGCATCAAACAGGTCAATATTGCCCGTGCGGGCGGATTGGGGCAGCCACAGCAATAGGGCGCCAATAATGATCAGGCCTAAAAACCCTAACGCTAACAATGTTGGCGGGCTGGCACGCAGCATACGGGAGGTTTTGGAAGGCGGCGCTGTTAGGGGCTCTCCCGCAAGTGGGCCAGGGTTGGAGTCGGGGCGATTTGCCATGGTCAGAGGCTCAAATAAGGCTGGGCGCGATTGCTCTTAAGTCAGCCAATTGGCCAAGCAATACCAAGGCATCATTCGCCTGCAATACAAAGTCGGCGGAAGGGTACACCACAACGTCTGTTTTGCGTTTAACAACTAAAACATGGATGGTTTTTTTATCCTGGTTAATCACCTGTTTGATTGCTTTTCCCTGGATATGATCGTTAATATCAATTTGTACGATGAACTGGCCATTACCAAGCGAAATGTAATCGTTCACCATGGGATAGCTGAGTGATTGTGCCACACGCACTCCCATTTCCTCTTCCGGATGCACAATACGCGTAACGCCCAATTTGGTAAGAATTAAATGTTCTGCACTGGAAGTGGCTTTCACCCAAATGTTTTCTATGCCAAGGGATTTTAAATGCACTACGGATAGCAAGCTGGCCTGAAAATCCGAGCCAATCGCCACCATGACCACGTCGTAATTATCCAGCCCCAGTTCTTGCAAAGCCGCTTTGTCTGTGGCATCCACAATAACCGCTTGGGTAAGATCATCAGCATATTTTTCTACCACCTTGGGGCTATGATCAATGCCCAAAACCTCATGACCCATCTTCATAAGCTCCAGGGATGCGGTGGAACCAAAGCGGCCGAGGCCAATTACGGCAAATTGCCTCATGGATTTTCCTTTTGAAAGTACATGTTACATTGGCGATGAAGCGTAAATTCTGGTAAAAACCCTAATGGACACGGATTACAGTCGTTTGCACTTGGACATTATGCGTATGCGACATTATTTTATTTTATGAGCAGTTTGTTTTCACCCCTGATGCTCGGGGCGGTTGAGTTACAAAATCGTGTAGTCATGGCGCCATTAACGCGGGCACGCGCTCACGATGAGCGTACTGCGAGTGAGTTAATGCGTCAATACTACGTTCAGCGGGCATCTGCAGGGCTGATTATTACTGAAGCAACGGCAGTTTCCCATCGAGGGGCGGGATACCCCGATACGCCTGGTATGTGGTGTACACGCCACGTTGAGAGTTGGCAACGTATTACGGATGCAGTGCATCGGCGGGGCGGCAAAATCATTATGCAGCTTCGCCATGTGGGGCGCGTGGCTGATCCAGAATTTACACTGGGTCAAATCCCCATCGCGCCAAGTGCGATTGCTTGTCCTGGAAAAGTACAACTGGACGATATCAACCGTGCGTATCCGGTTCCTCGCGCCTTGCGGACAGAAGAAATTCCCGGCTTGGTAGAGGATTTTGCCAATTCAGCAGCCATGGCCCGTGACGCGGGTTTTGATGGAGTGTTGTTACACGCTGGCAATGGCTACCTGATTGACCAGTTTTTGCATGAGTCCAGCAATCAGCGCACTGATGACTATGGCGGTTCCATAGAAAACAGGTGTCGTTTATTAATGGACATTGTCGATGCCTGTGCGGGTTTGTGGGGCGCAGATCGGGTGGGTGTTAGCCTGTCACCTTATGGAAAGCTCCATGGCATGCAGGAATCTAGTCCCTTGCCGCTATTTCTTCATATCGCCCAATGCCTGAGTGAGCGGGCGCTTGGTTTTCTGTTTGTGCGCCAAGCACCCGGACAACATAAGCTCACCTTGCGTATCAAGCAAGCATTTAGTGGGTGTATGATTGTGAATCAGGGCTTTGATCAGACCAGCGCACAGCAGGCGATTGACTCGGGCCTGGCAGATGCGGTTGCCTTTGGGAAGGCGTACATTGCCAATCCGGATCTTGTCGAGCGGTTTTCCCTGAATGTCCCATTAAACGATTGGGACCGTCAATTTTTCTACGGTGGCGATGCCCGAGGCTATACCGATTATCCTTTTTATGCTGGAGCAAATAAATGAGTGACTCCCTTTCGGAACGAATTGCAAATGAAATTAAAACTGCCATGCGGGCGCGTGACAGCGAACGGTTATCGTCATTGCGATATTTACAAGCAGCAATCAAGCAAAAGGAAGTCGACGCGCGCAAAGCCCTGAGTGATGCAGAAGTAACGGCAATTATTGAACGTCAGGTGAAACAACGCCGGGAGTCCATTGATGCATTTGAAAAAGCAGGGCGCACCGACAGCGCTCAACATGAAAAAAATGAGCTGGCAATTTTGCAAGAGTTCCTGCCCGAAGCGGCCAGTCAGGATGAAGTAAATAAAGTGATTGAGACAGCGGTTGCACAAGCCACCGAAAAAGGCCTATCGGGTGGGGCAGCAATGGGCACCGTCATGGGGCAGGTTAAGCAGTCCTTGGCCGGGCGCGTTGATATGGCTGCCGTGTCTAAACAGGTGCGTGAAAAGCTGGGCATGTAAGCTTTCTGTTCAATGAAAATCCCGGCTGCGGGTGGGTAACGCACCCAGCCAATGGCTTACATCCACTAAGCGATTGGCTTTTAGCTGTTGCACATTGTCTTGTGACAGCCAAACCCCATAAACACCAATCAATTTTGCCTCAATTAATGTCATGTGCTGTTTTTGAGCCACGGTTGCGGGCACTATGACATTGAGGGTTCCTGTTTCATCTTCAAGTGTCAGAAATACCGTGCCTTTGGCTGTCATGGGGCGTTGGCGAATGGTTACCAGTCCACAGGCACGAGCCGGTTGCCAATCGATATAGTGCGACTGTAAAACTTTTGCCGCAACAAAGCGGTGACGGGTAAGTTTTGCACGCAAAAAGGCGAGCGGATGGGTCCCCAGGGTAAACCCAGTGACCTGATAATCCACTAAAGTTTTTAATGCCTCGGGCATTTCTCCAAGCTGTGGCGTGGGTTCAGAAAGCGGCGCCAGGCGAAGCAAATCACGTGATATGGGCTGAGAACTGTGCCATAAGGCTTGGCGCCGCGTACTTTGTAAGGATTTTAAAGCGCCTGCCTTGGCCAATAGTTTCATGTCTTTTGATGACAGTTTTGTGTGCTGTCGTAGTGTATCGATGGTGAGAGCTTTTTTTTGCTGACGGTACTCGATAATTTGATGTGCTACTTTGGCCGATAACCCTTTTAATCGGTTAAACCCTAGCTGTACATGGCATTTTCCCTGGGGATCGTAACAAACCTGGCTTTCCCAATGGCTATGTAAAACATCAATGGCGCTAACGGTAACCCCATGGCGTTTGGCATCTTGAATAAGCTGGCCCGGAGAATAAAAACCCATAGGTTGGGCATTTAACAGGGCGGTCAAATAAATTTCTGGATAATGGCATTTAAACCAGGCGCTGCACCACGCCAGTCGGGCAAAGCTGGCGGCGTGGCTTTCGGGAAATCCATAGCTCCCAAAGCCTTCTAACTGACGATAAAGCTGCAAGGCAAAATCGTGGGAGTATCCCCGCTGGCGCATGCCGGATACCAGCCGCTCTTTGAAATGCTCCAAACTGCCATGGCGATGCCAGGCTGCCATGCTGCGCCGTAATGCATCGGCCTCATCCGCGGTAAAGCCGGCAGCAATCATGGCAACTTGCATGGCTTGCTCCTGAAAAATCACAACGCCCAGGGTTCGGTCCAGAACAGCATGTAACGCTGCCTGCTCTTTTGACTGGGCCATGGGTGGGAGCTCCCGGTGTTGGCGGCGTTGCAGGTATGGATGCACAATGCCGCCTTGTATGGGACCCGGGCGCACGATAGCTATTTGTATGACCAGATCATAGAAGGTCCGAGGTTTTAGGCGTGGCAGCATGCTCATTTGCGCCCGCGATTCAATTTGAAATACCCCCACCGTATCGGCACGCTGTATCATAGCAAACGTTGCATCATCATGGGCCAGAATATCTTGCAAGGCTACGGGATGGCCGTGGTGGGCAGATAGCATTTCCAAACACCGCCGAAGTACGCCAAGTATGCCCAGCCCCAAAATATCAATCTTGAGCATTCCCATAATATCGAGATCGTCTTTGTCCCATTGCACAATGGTGCGTTGTGCCATTGCAGCATTTTCCAAGGGAACTAAATGATGCAATGCCTGGCGCGCAATCACAAATCCGCCAGGATGCTGGGAAAGGTGTCGAGGAAAGCGCTGTAGCATCCATGACAAGCTTGCCCATTGTTGTAGCAAAAGCGGACTATGCTGCTTGTTGGCATCTTTTTCTTGCATAAGGGCTAGCAAGGCAGGGACGTCGGAACAACGCCTGGCCAAAGGGCTAACAACCTCAATAAGGGCAGCGTCAATAGCCAAAGCTTTGCCAACGTCTCTTAGCGCGCTGCGCAAACGGTACTGGATTACAACAGCCGTTAATGCAGCGTGATCACGCCCATATTTTTGATAGATGTATTGGATGACCTCTTCGCGTCGGTCATGCTCAAAGTCGATGTCTATATCGGGGGGTTCATTGCGTTCCTGACTAATAAAGCGCGCAAACAACAAATTGCCAGACTCAGGATCCACTTCCGTAATGCCCAAACAGTAACAAACGGCGGAGTTGGCTGCCGACCCACGTCCCTGACACAAGATGCCACGCGAGCGAGCGAAGCGCACAATGTCATATACCGTAAGAAAATACCCTTCATACTGAAGATCGTTAATAATATCGAGTTCTTGCTGTATTTGTTTTGCCACGGCCTTAGGAATGCCTTGTGGGTAACGCTGCCGGGCACCCCGCCAGGTTTCCCGGCAAAGATAGTGTTGTGCCGTCAGGGTTGCGGGAACAATTTCATTGGGATATTCATAACGCAGTTCACTTAGCTGAAATTGACATTGCCGGGCTATGTTTATGGTTTGTTTTAAGGCTTGTTGGGGATACAGCTGGGCCAGCTGTAAGCGGTGACGTAAATGGTGTTCTGCATTTGGCATTAGCGCGTAGCCACAGCGTGCCAACGGTGTTTTATGCCGTATGGCAGTCAAAATATCGTGCAATGGTTGGCACGAGCGTTTGTGCATTTGTACATGGCCCAGTGCTACAACGGGCAAGGCCAGGTGTTGTGCTACTGATAGGAGAGTTTGCTTATGGGTGCGATCATCGTGGTAATGACTTAATGCCAACCCCAACCATAGGCGCTTGGGCATTCGGGATTGCAAGCGCTGCATTGTTTCCTCCAGGGCAGCGGCGGTGGTTTCATACGCGGGTTTTACAATAATTAAGCAGCCGGTGAGATTGCGCAAATGCCTTTTGGAAGCCGGAGGATGAAGGATGTCATCCACACAAAAGTGGTACTGCCCTTTGGGTGCCCGCAGGCGACACCAGGAAATCAATTCGCAAAGCTGCTGATAGCCGGCCTGATGACGTGGAAAAATCAAATATTCGGTTTGGCAACGGCTCATGAAACGGCTGCCCACAATGAATTGAATGTGATGCTGTTTAGCAGCTTGATAGGCGCGCACAATGCCCGACAAACTGCACTCATCGCATAGTGCCAATGCCTGGTATCCCAGCTCAGCCGCGCGTTTGACTAATTCATGTGGATGGGAAGCACCGTGCAGAAAGGTGAAGTTAGAAATGCAATCCAATTCAGCATAATTCAGCATAAGAAAATGATAAATTTGGCCGTTACGCAAAAATCCCATGTAAAAACCAGTTGGCTTGGCCTGGCTTACGCTCCCGATAAATCCAGTACTGGCGTTGCTGGGCATCCCCCGCAATGAAATAATCCCGCCGTTGATGAGCGCTGGATGTCCACCAACCACTTTCTATGCGCTCTGGCCCTTGCAATAGGTGTAGCCGTTGGCCTTGGTAATAGGGGATATCTTGGGCGGAGCAAGCCAATTGCAAAGGTGGGTGCAGCAACCAGAAAGGTTGGTTGGCCGGAATTGTTTGCGGTGTAAGAGGATGGGTGGTTTGACTACTCCATTGATTGGCATGGTCGGGAAGGTAGCTTGCTTGTGGCGTGGGAGTTAGTATGTGCTCCTTTCCCAAGCGGGCTTTAAGTAGATCGATAAGCTTGCGTTGCTGCTGTTGTGTATGCTGGCTGTCAGGAAAAAGCTGGTGATGGCGAAAAGGTTTTTGTTGGCCTACTACGGGACGCAATTCAACCGTTACGATGGGCGCATCCAGTGCCACAATTGCCAGCTTTTCTTTAAGCACTTCAAGAAAATCACTGACTTCCCAAGCAGGCGTAGAAAGCTGTAGCAATAGGGGTTTGGAGGCACTGGAACCTCGAGTTTTTTCATAATGCAGCAGAAAATATAATTGCGATACCGCCCGCTGCCGTGCTTGTAGCCAATAACACAGTTGCGTGATAATGTTTTTCAAAACAGGTTCAATGACTAGTGCGTTTTGACTGTGATAGTCAAGTGTTTTTGTTACAGAAAAGGTCTCGTCGAACTGGTGCCACGTAAATACAGGCTGGCGATCGCCATAGGCATAATCCAGCTCGTCGCCCAACCGCGTTGAGGACCGAACAAGCAAGCTGGCACGCGGCAGTTGTCTGATGTCTGCAAGCGTGTGGCAACCAAGCTCAGAAAACCAGGACAAATAAGGCTGTGCCGCAGGCAGTACCTGTATGGGTAGCTGATTAAGATGCCGTACCATGCTAGCGTGTTGAATAACGCGTGTCGTGCGCCCTGTGTGGGCTGCCTGCCGCGCCAATAGGTAAGCCCCCCAGGCGGTGGGTGCCATTGCCATGCCAGCCGTAGGGAACGCCTGTTGTAGCCCATGTTTTATGCGGCCCGATAGTGCCAGCGGGCCTTTGAACAAGGCTAAACTTTCTGCAACCTGTACCGCCACGCCATAAGCATCCAGCAGGGTAATGTCAGGACTGTATGGGGCCAGCAACGCAGCAAGCTGTGCCTGTTTATTGCCCTGGCAAGGCGGACAATAAATGCTTATCCATAGTTTCATACACCACCAATCGATTTACTAAAGGAATAAAAAGCTTGTGCGCCAGGCTGGGCCCTCGCCGCTTTAACAAACTGAGCCGAATACCGGCAGGTGCAGGCTGGAGCAAAATACGCAAGGGCGCAATACTGGCGGTGTATTTGGCTTGGGTGTGGCGAAATAAAAAGAATAAAACACTGCTTTGCCGAGCCGCCCATTGCAATCGCCTAAGGGCCATGGGGCGAATGCTATTTGCCCAGCACAGCAATAGGGCACAAGCATCGTGCTGCAAAATTTTTTCTGCCGTCCATAAAGTATCCTTTGCATTGGGCGTGCGCACCCACCATACCGGCGTTGTTGACGTGAACCATTGTTGAAGGCAAAGGCTTGAAGGAGGGTAAGGCGGATTAAGCAGAATTAGGCTACGTTGCCCATTTAATGTTTGTAAAACAGGCTTAAGCAGTTGTAGTTCCCCAATGCCGGGATGGCTGGATAACAATTCAATGACTGCCCCCACTGGCCACCCATGACCCGGCAAATGGGCATCAAGTTGAGGATGGCCAGAGGGTTGTGTGTTTTCATAGGGGTGTGCCAATTGCGAAGCACGCCACAACAAGGGGTGAACTTGTTGGGGAGTTTGCAATATGGAAGGACGTAACGCGACGGACATAAAGTAAACCCTCTGTCACAAATATCTTGAGCTATCAGTTTATTATTTTACTGTATAAACATACAGTATTTTTTTAGATTAGAATAACATAAAGTTAAACTTGTAATGACGAGTAAGATATGAAGGTTTTTTCATTGGTTTTAGGACTGGGCATGATGGTAAGCATCAATGCCTACGCGCAACTGCCGACAACCCAGCATTATGGCAGCACAGAATATCTCACAGGGGGGTTTGGTCTGGAAGAGTCCACGGCAATTAAAGACGCCATGCCTGACTATACGCTTGCCATCACCCTGGCAAGCAGCGATGGGCAACGGGCAGCCTATGTGTCGGGCGTGCAAGTGGTGATCCGCGATAATAACGACCTCACCTACTTGAATGTTGAGTCACAAGGGCCATTTGTGCTGGCCCAATTACCTGCCGGGCAGTACCAGGTACACGCCACCTATCGCAATGTTACTCAGTCACGCAATATTACCGTAACGGCGGAAGGCAGCACACGCTTGGTATTTGACTGGCCTCGTGAAACATTTGTTAAGCAAGAAAACAAAACAGAAGATGAGGCTACAAAACAACGTCCGGAGCCTGGCTATATTCCCGGGGTACATTAACCAGCAAATGGTGTTATTTCTAAAGTTAATGGCCAATCGTGGCGGGCCGTTGCATCTCCTTTGGCGTCGTAACTAATTTCGCTGAATATGCCTTGTCCGCTACGATGAAACGCCACAATGCTGGAGCATCGGGTGCCATAGTTTGGGCTAATAATAAACGGGCTGCTAAGCAATCGCTCAAACTCCGGGCTTAAACCGGTGGCAGGCAGGTCGGCATCATCTGCGGGGGTTGTGTCTTTAAGGAGTGCAAAAATATTGTCTAGCGATTGGTAAATATTTTGCTGGGTAACTTGTGTAAAAGCAGCGCGCAAGTGCTCAGTTTTTGGCCAAGATGTGTTGAGCAAATGATTAGAAATTACATACTGGCCCGGAGTCAATGCTTGCCTGTCGGTGTTGCTACGGTTGCTAACATAATGACAGGCTTGTAAATCCCCCACAATTAAATTAAACCCATTGTACTGTTGCACAGTAGGGATTAAAGCATTAGTGTATTGCGTCAGTGACTGAGAACCTGTTAGCCATTCACTCACCAGCTTTCCCCGAGAAGGCGCATGAGGCAGTGCCACACCAGGCTCTCGGTAATTGGTTAGAAAACCAAATCGGCCCTGGCGGGTAATACCAAGCCAGGTTCCACCTGCTTCAACATCAATGCCGGCAATAACATCTGGGTGGTTTTTCCAGGGCGCTGCCGCCCGGGCAGGGCGATGGTGAAACTCATCGCGGTTGGCTGCAATAAATAATGGCCAGTCAGGGTGACCTATCTCAAAATAGGCAATACACATAAAATCAACAAGCAAGTAGAAAGAACCAATGCATCATTTTCATAGTAACGCCAAATGGCGTTGTTTGTGGGGGAAGACTGGGGATGAAACGTCAGATTAAAAGGCGATTAAAGCGAAAAATGAATCAGCTCATCATTTTGATCATGGTGGTGAGCCTGGGAATATTCAAATTTGACACGGTGGGCGAGCTGTTTGCTGCGATTACCGGTACAGAAGAAAAATCAACGGTAACACGAGAGTGCCGGGTGACATCCGTGCACGACGGGGACAGCATGCGAGTGCGCTGCCCAGGCTTTAAAAAAACCCTTCCTATCCGGCTCAACTACATTGACGCACCAGAAACGGACCAGGCATATGGCATATGGGCGCGTGATCAACTGCGACAGCTTTGCAAAAAGGGCAGTGCTGTAACGGTATTGGACGAAGGCAAAGATGTCTATAACCGGCATTTGGGCCAGGTGCATTGTGATGGCATACATGCCAATGCGGCAATGGTAGAACAAGGCGCGGCATGGGTGTACGAATACTATGCACCAGAAGATTCTGATCTGTATGAGCTTCAGGCCCAGGCACAAGCCAAAAAACGGGGGCTGTGGAAGGCTACTAATCCTACACCACCGTGGGACTTTCGTTATCGTCAGCGCAACAAGCGCTAATGCCGCTTATTCAATATTTTGGGCCTGCTCACGCAGTTGATCGATCAGCAGCTTAAGGTTAATGGCGGCCTGGGTAATATCAAGCGCAGCGGCCTTGGATCCCAAAGTATTTGCTTCACGGTTCATTTCCTGACACAGAAAGTCCAAGCGTTTCCCATGGCTGCCTTTAGGCGGTTGCTCCAACAAAGCTTGTACCTCCTTTATATGAGAGCGTAAGCGATCCAATTCCTCTGCGATATCGCTGCGCATGGAAAACAAAGAAGCTTCCTGGGCGATCCGCGCGGTTAACTCTTCTCCCGAAATTTGGGCAAAGCCTTTAGGGCTGAGTTGGCTTAAGGTGTCATGTAAACGCTTGGTAATTTGTTCTTGATGTTTTTGCAAGATCGTGGGCAAACGTTGCTGAGTGTCTTCAAGAATGCCTTGGGCCTCATTCGTTATACTAAGCATCATTTGGGCAAGACGCTGACCTTCACGTTGACGTGCCTGTTGTAATTGTTGTAACCCTTGATGACAAGCTTGGGTGCACAAAGCAGTCCAGGATTCCATATCCCGGGAGGTAGTTGATTGTGCGGTCGCGGTTTGCAGCAACTCCATCAAACTAGGGGCAGTAACATCAGGCATAATGGCACGTATGGTGGCTAATTGTTGGGCGATTGCCTGGAGATATTCATTATCCGGCGATGGCACAAGCAAGGCAGCATGCTGATGGTAGCTTAAGCGCACGTCAACCTTACCGCGGGATAGCTGCTTGCCAATATGATCGCGCAGCGTGGTTTCCAGGAAGCGCATCTCGTCGGGAAGGCGCATATGGATATCCAGGTAGCGGCTATTAACACTACGCAGCTCTACCGTAAGTTGGCCTTGGGCGGATTCGGCCATACCACTGCCAAATGCCGTCATACTATGTATCATGTGACATTCAAAAAGTTAACCGTATGTAGACACGGGTTAGATTATTCAGTAAAACCCTAGTTGCTAACTATAACAAGGTGACGCAATTTTTCGCATGTTTCGCAGTAAATTACTCTCATCGATTACTACAATAGGGCTCTTGGTCGCTGGTATGCAATCCACGATAGCCGCCGAAAAACAAATTTTAGGTGTCAATGAAACGGTTTACCTTGCTGACTTTGACCTACAGCTCGACGCTAAGATGGATACCGGTGCAACCACCTCTTCATTAAGCGCCAAAGAAATAGAAACCTTTGAAAAGGATGACGACTCTTGGGTACGTTTCAAACTGGCCATTGAAGACGCGCCGGAGGATACTTATGAGTTTCCTGTTGTTCGCAGCAGTCGCATTAAGCGGCGGGCCGGAGACTTAACGTCCAAGCATAAAAAAACCTACAGCGAACGGCCGGTAATCAAGCTTGAAGTTGTTATTGGTAAAAAGACGGAGAAAATTGAAGTGAACCTTACGGATCGATCTGCTTTTAAATATCCACTATTGGTTAGTGCCAAGGCGCTTACCAAGCTTAAATTCATCATCGATCCCAGTGAGGAGTTTTTAGCAGGGGAGCCGAATCACGACAAAGAAAGTGATGACTAATGCGTTCACAAAGCCTTCATTTGGCCGTATTAGTGATTTTATTAGCAGTGATTGGGGTAGGGGTCACTGTCTATCAAATATTCGTGCTGCAAATCCCCTTAACCGAGCATGAAACAGATCATTTATGGAATATTGAAGCAAAAATAGAATTCCAGGCATCCAGTGATGTACCGATTAAAACCAAGCTATATGTGCCACCGCTGGATAGCCGCTTCGTATCCGTTAGCGAAAGCTTTATCTCTAAAGATTATGGCGTAACCGTTGATCAAGAAGAAGATAACCGCCAAATTACCTGGTCAGCACGACGTGTAACCGGGGAGCAAACCCTGTTTTATCGCTTGGTGGTAACCGCACGCTATGGTGGTGAGACGACAGAAACAGAAGGGCCGGTATATCGTGATCCCATTGAGATTGAAGGCGAAGCAGAGCAAGAAGCCGTGGAAACGCTTATTCAGCCTATCCGACAATATTCAGCTGACATAGAAACGTTTATTAGCGAGGCAATTAAACGCGTCAATAAAACGGATGATGATGCGGTACAGCTGCTTTTACACCATGACGATTCCGTAGAACACAAGGTCAACGTACTGGAGCTGGTATTGGCCAGTGCACATGTGCCAATGGAGCGTGTGCATACCGTGTTGTTAAATAAAAGTAATGCACAAGATCCCGAGTTATGGGTACGCAGCTATAACGGCCAAGAGTGGCTGTATTTCAACCCGGTAACAGGTGAACGCGGCCTGCCCGACAACCGTTTGGTGTGGTGGTATGGTGATGCGCCGCTAATCGACATCGAGGGCGGGGCCAACCCTACGATTAGCTTTGCGATTAGTAGTAGCGAGGTGAATGCTATTCGCCTGGGTCAATTGATTGATAACGCGAATGCCACTACCCGTTTTCTTGACTATTCGCTTTATGGGCTGCCCTTAAATGATCAACAAATCTACCACCTCATCATTATGATACCGGTGGGGGTGTTGTTTATATTGCTGCTGCGCAACTTTATTGGATTGCAAACGCTGGGAACGTTTACCCCCGTACTGGTTGCCTTGGCGTTTCGTGAAACTGGTCTAGCCTTTGGGGCGGCATTTTTTACCATTATTACCGCTTTTGGTTTATTGCTACGGTCGTATCTGGAATACCTGAAGTTGCAACTGTTGCCCCGCTTGTCCGTTGTCTTGACCTTTGTGGTGATTATCATGGCGGTGATCAGCTTGTTCAGCCATAAACTGGGGATGGAGAGTGGCTTATCCGTATCTTTATTCCCCATGGTTATCCTCACCATGATGATTGAGCGCTTATCCATCGCATGGGATGAAAGGGGCGGTAATGAAGCCTTTAAAAAAGGGGTGATTACCCTTATTGCGGCGGCAGGTGCTTACTATTTAATGAATATTCCCGCCTTGGAGTATTTTATGTTTACCTTCCCGGGCGTGTTGCTGGTAATGGCAGCCTTTATGCTATTAATGGGGAAATATCGGGGCTATCGCCTCACCGAGCTGGTGCGTTTTAAAGCCATGCTGGACGACGAGCGATAGGGGCATCAAATGCTAGGAATAATGAAGACGTGGCGTGGGCTTAAAGCGAAAGGTGTCATGGGCATTAACGATCGCAATGCGCACCACATCCTGGAGTATAACCGGCGTCGCTACTATCCTATTGTCGATGACAAGGTGCTTACCAAGGCCCAAGCTGCTCGCGCAGGGATTAAAGTTCCTGAAAAATACGATGTGATTGCTACCGAGCGCAGTATCCGCCGCTTACGCCAACTGATTGAGAAGCATGATGATTTTGTCATTAAACCCGCACAAGGTGCGGCGGGTGAAGGCATTCTTGTTATCACGGATCGGTTTGAGGGCTACTTCAAGACAGCATCTGGCCGGCTCCTTACGATGGTGGATCTGGAATTTCAAATCTCTAATATCCTGACGGGTATGTATTCGTTGGGAGGGGTGCGTGATCGGGCATTAATTGAGTATCGCGTGACGCCAGACCCCATTTTTTCTAAAATCAGTTTTGAAGGTGTACCGGACATTCGCATTATTGTTCTGTTGGGTTACCCCGTCATGGCCATGCTCAGGTTGCCCACGCGGCAATCGGATGGTAAAGCCAATTTGCACCAAGGCGCGATTGGTGTAGGCGTAAATCTTAGCACCGGCATTACATTAAACGGTTCATTGCTCAATACCATTATTACCAAGCATCCGGACACCTTTAACCCGGTGGCCGGTATTACCGTGCCGCAATGGAAAGAGTTCATGACGCTGGCAGCCGGTTGTTACGAACTTAGCCAGCTGGGCTACATTGGGGTAGATATGGTGCTGGATGAAGAAAAAGGGCCTTTGATGCTGGAAGTAAATGCACGTCCCGGTTTAAACATCCAAATTGCCAACAATGCGGGGCTTGCCAAGCGTGCACAAATCATTGAAGCGCATGTTGCCCAGTGCCTGGAAAATAACCGACAGGAAACACCTGCCCAACGGGTTGATATCGTTCAGCAGCTATTTGCTTGAAATGCTAAAGTAACTTTTATGACAGAAAAAACATTACGGCCTTCTGGACGCCAGGCTGATGAGTTGCGTCCTGTTGAAATTATTACGGGGTTCACCCGTTATGCCGAAGGGTCGGTGCTCATCAAGATGGGCCATACACACGTACTCTGTAACGCCAGTGTATTAGAGACCGTTCCGGGGTTCTTACAAGATCAGGAACAAGGTTGGGTTACCGCAGAATATGGCATGCTGCCCCGTGCCACACACACACGTGGCCGTCGGGAAGCCGCGCGTGGCAAACAAAGCGGGCGCACTCAGGAAATTCAGCGTCTTATCGGGCGCAGCCTGCGCGCAGTATTTGATCTGACACGCCTTGGCGAGCGTACCCTGCAAATCGATTGTGACGTTTTACAAGCCGATGGCGGTACACGCTGTGCCAGCATTACGGGTGCCTGGGTAGCCGCGGCATTGGCCGTTCAGCACCTGCTGGAGCAGGGGGTTATTACAGAAACACCAATCATGGATACGGTAGCAGCCGTATCGGTAGGAATGTTTCAGCAGCAGCCGGTATTGGATCTTGATTATCAAGAAGATTCTCAAGCAGGGGCGGATATGAACATTGTCATGACGGGTGCTAATAATTTCGTGGAAATTCAAGCAACTGCAGAAGGGCATAATTTTGATAGCGATGAATTCAATCGTTGCCTGCAGCTTGCAGGACAGGGGATTCAACAACTGATTGGCTACCAGCAAGCCGCGCTGCAAACGTTGTAACAAGGAACCTGCCGTGAAAATTGTTTTGGCCTCCAATAATGCAGGGAAGTTACGTGAGTTTGCTGCCGCGTTAGCGCCTGCCGGCATCACCATGATGGCGCAAGAGGCGTTTGGCGTAACCGCAATTGAGGAGCCCTTTACAACATTTGTGGAAAATGCCTTGGCCAAGGCCCGTCACGCGGCCCGGGAAACCGGATTGCCCGCGTTGGCAGATGATTCTGGTCTTTGTGTGCCGGCCTTGCAAAATGCACCGGGGGTCTATTCGTCTCGTTATGCGGCAAGAGCGGGTAAAGCACATTCCGATGCTGCCAACAATCAATATTTACTGACCCAGCTTAAACACATTTCGGCGCGTCAGGCAGCGTATGTCGTGGTGCTGGTTTTTGTTGAAACCCCCGACGATGCGCGTCCCATCATAGTGGAAGCCAGCTGGGAGGGAGAAATTATTGAGCAACCCAAAGGAGAACATGGGTTTGGCTATGATCCTTACTTTTATCTGCCACACTTGGAAAAAACTGCGGCAGAGTTAACGCCCGAACAGAAAAATCGTTGCAGTCACCGCGGCAGGGCGTTAGCACTATTGCTCGATCGATTGCGTGAACGTTATGACGGAAAATTCTAAATCAGATACGACGGACAGGTCACCCCGACGTCCAACGGTGGTTGCCCGAGGGGGCGGCCCGCAGAAG
>Ga0209487_1002275_pt1 | contig 15711 bp, 14 predicted proteins | sample Poulit2012_FD_187524 | JGI IMG/M metagenome (GOLD analysis project Ga0209487, IMG submission 187524) | Agricultural soil microbial communities from Georgia to study Nitrogen management - Poultry litter 2012 (SPAdes) (version 2) | ecosystem: Environmental > Terrestrial > Soil > Agricultural land... | reverse complement strand
GCCGCACTGGTGAACCTGGTGGGCAACCAACTAGTGGAGCGCTCTGCCACGGTCACCGCAGCGCTCAAGATCGTCGGCATCGCGGTGCTGGCGATCGCGGGAATCCTCGCCGCGGGACTCTTCTCCCTGCCCCGGCTCATTACCGCCGCTGGACGCACGCCACCAGACCAGGGATGGGTGGGCTTTCTCGCCGGTGTCACCCTATGCATCCTGGCGTACAAGGGGTTCACCACGATCACCAACCACGGCGGGGATCTGAAGAACCCCAAGCGCAATATCGGCCGCTCAATCATTATTTCCATCGCCCTGTGCACGGCGCTCTATCTATTGATCATCGTCGCAGTCACTGCGAGCCTGACCGTGCCAGAGATCATCGAGGCCCGCGACTACGCACTGGCCGAAGCAGCCCAGCCGATGTTCGGCGACTGGGGCATGAGAATAACCGTGCTTATCGCGGTGGTCGCCACACTGTCTGGACTGATCGCGAGCCTATTCTCAGTCTCGAAGCTCTACGACATGCTCCGAGAAATGGGCCAAGCCCCGGGCCTGCCCGGCCGGCCAGGACATCAGTCGCTCTACATCACCGCCGGGCTGGCGATCGTGATGGCCGCCTTCTTCGACCTCTCCCAGATCGCCTCCCTTGGCGCTATCTTGTATTTGGCCATGGACATTGCCATCCACTTCGGGATCATCCGCCGTCTCAAAAACGACGTCGCCGCCAACTCCTGGATCCCGTTGCTCGCGATCATCCTTGACCTCGCGGTACTGGTGCCCTTCCTGCTCACCAAGAGCCAATCGGACCCGTTCACCCTCGTCATCACCGCGCTAGTGGCCCTAGCCATCGTCCTCGTCCAGTGGCTCGCCGTGCGACACCACCAACACCAGTGAGAACACAGAGCACACCAGAGACTCCAACCAACCCAGCGCGATTCAGGCCGCACGACGCGCGTCCGCTGAGCGCGTTGAGGCGCGCATCTCCCCACACTTGTGGCACACGCCGTACCGGCTTCACCGAACCTTCACGTGAAGGACAGTTCGTCCTTCACAAACACTTGGCAGATTGGGGGTGTACCGATCAATGGTCCCGTGCACTCGGGGCTGAATCGAGCACCCAGGAGGAAACGATGCAGGCGAGATGGAGTATCAACATCACCCCTATCGAAAGGGGCGCTCGCATCGTGTTGGGTCTTCTCGGTGTCGTTGGCGGAGAAATTCTGCTCAGCCAGGCGGACTCCACGGGCGCGGTGATCGTGGAGCTGTTGTTGATCGTGGCTGGTCTGGTGCTGTTGCAAAGTTGGGGCAGTAGGAAGACCGGCATGAAATAATCAGGGCCATGGGCATCTTCTCCGGTCGTCATTTCCCCCGTGAAATCATCCTGTGGGCGGTGCGGTGGTACTGCCGCTACGGCGTGAGCTACCGCGACCTCGAAGAGATGATGACCGAGCGGGGAGTGCCGGTCGATCACACCACGATCTACCGCTGGGTCCAGAAATATGCTCCTGAGCTGGACAAGCAGACCCGATGGTACCGACAAGTTCCTGACTGGCAGGCCAGGTCCTGGCGGGTGGATGAGACCTATATCCGGGTCGGCGGGACGTGGTGCTACCTCTATCGGGCGATCACCGTCGGTGGCCAGACCCTGGACTTCTACCTCTCACCGAAGAGAAACGTCGCGGCGGCGAAGCGTTTCCTGGCGAAGACGCTGCGGTCGAATAAATCGGCAGGTTATCCGCGGGTGATCAGCACCGACAAGGCTCCCTCACTCGCCAGGGCAATCTCTGAGCTGAAGGCGGAAGGCGTCTGCCCATCGACGGTCGAGCATCGTCGGGTGAAATACCTCAACAACGTCATTGAAGGCGATCATGGCCGGTTGAAGCGGATCCTGGGGCCAAAAGGGGTCTTTAAGAACAGGGCGTCTGCCTATCGGACGTTGAAAGGGATGGAAGCGATGCACTCGTTACGAAAAGGCCAGGGGACGATGTTTGCCTACGGGCAGTCGAACCCGGACGCGGTGATCGTCAGTCGGGTGTTCGAGGCTGCCTGAGAACGCTGGCACGCAGCGAGCCTGAGAGGATGAAGACTGGGTCGTCACGGCTCTCCGGCCAACTTTGCAACAGCACCGTTCAGCTCGATGAGCTTGACTCAGCCGATGGTGGCCAAAAGGTCGGCGCAGGCCTGCTCACAACGGCGGCAGGCATCAGCACAGACTTTGCAGTGCTCGTGCATGTCCGCGTGCTTCTCGCACTCATCGGCGCATTCCTGGCATGCAGTCCGGCAGGCCTCCAGCAGGGCCTTGACGGTCGTCAGGTTCTGGCCGGTGCGTCGGCTGAGGACGGTGCCGGTGGCCTGGCAGATATCGGCACAATCGAGATTGAGCCGGATACAGTTGCGCAGGTCAGTGACCATGTCCTCAGCAAGGCAGGCATCCGCGCAGGCGGTGCAGGTCTGGGCGCATTCAAAACAGGCGGCGATACAGTCGGCGAGTTTCTGCACGTCAAGACCGCTGGTGTCGTTGGGGTGGGTTTCCAGCATTGAGGTGATATGGCTCATTGATCAGTTCCTTTCCCTTGAGTGTGTCTTGGTTACGAGGCTACTGATCGCGACGGTGACGTGGGTGTTCTCAATCATGAAGATTTGATGAAGATTCCTGCCGATCAGTGCCCGCGGCTAGACCGGTTAGCTGCCCAGACGAACACGCTGGCGCACCCACCTGGCAGATAGCGATCTGACTCTGGTGCTGCAGAAGTGCTAAGAGCCCTTAATAGCAATACCGTTCAGTAAGTGGACTCAGGCTCAGGCCTCATCGAACCATCCCCTGCGGGGAAGCGCTGGGACGTATGGGGCAGTTCTCAGCGGTCATCCGAGGAAAGGGTGCTGCATCCCGCACCATAGGCCCCCGCACTCATAGACCACATCGTCAGCACTTACTACTGATCTAGCACCTCGTCAGACCCTTCCTGGGCACTCAGAGACCAGATGGTTGCATAGGGCGTCTCAACGCCGTCATCATCGTGGCCGACCATGGCGGCGGAGATCTCCACGATCAACAACCGGGGGCGTTCAGTGGCCTCCCCAATTGGATCGGCGGAGCCGGGAATCTCCACCGACTCGGCGTCGAAGGGGCCGTAGAGTTGCTGGTCGTTCGCGGCCGGATCGTCGTAGATCATCAGCATCTGCCAGTCATGGTTGTAGATCGACTCCGGGATCTCGATCTTTAGCGTCTCATCAGCACTGACCGGTAAGTTCGGTACATCACCTTCTGGGCACTCGACGCCTGGTTCGCACACCAGGTAGGGGAAGACCTCGATGGACTCATCGCCCACGGAGGCGGTGATTGCGACTTCCTGGGGCTCTGGGTCAGGGCGGTTTTTCCACCAGTTCTGCACGAGTACCGCGGCCACCACGACGATGGCCACCGCGATGATCAACGCGAGGACCTGTAGGAGTGTTTTCTTCTTTGCCTGTCTACGGGTGGCCATGGTTGCTCATCCTACTGGGCCGGTATCAGTGCGACCTCGTACAGGTCGGGTCAGTGTTTTTCGCTCAGGAGGAAATGGTTGGTACCGGGCAGCGTCCGTGCGGCGGGGCACGACCAGCCCGCCCGGGTGAGGGCGCTGCCCTCGTCGCAGAAGTGGGCGGCACGATCTCGCGCCGCGCCACTAGCCCTCCCACTGCAACGGTTGTAACGGTGCTCGATAGTCAGGCTTTTGAACACGGGGTGATGAGAAAGGGGAACCCATGACCGCCAGCATTTCGTACAAAAGCCATAATGAGGGGGATGCCATCTACTAGCCGCCACGCTTCGAGTTCCCCTTGAGGATGTGCGCGACGACCGGGATCGGTCCGAGCTCCACTGCGGCGGCCCACGTCTCGGCGTCCATGCCGTCGACATCACCTGGGCCGTGCGCACGGAGCTGGGATAGAGGCGGGGTCGGCGAACACATCGATGAGGAAGCGTTTTAGGAACGGGCCTCCCAGCTCGATCCCGACGACGTCCAAGACAACACACCCCGGTGAAAGTGAGACAGTACGTGATTGTTTTCTTAAAGGTCCTGGGCGCTGCCGTTTCAGGTCTACTGGTTTACACCAGCCATGAACCGTTTGGTTGGTGGATCACCGGGATTCTCGGCATCGGGGTGTTGTTCCTCACGCTCAGTCCCCACCGGGGACGACCGGTGGGACTGTGGTTCGGCGCTCTCCTGGGTTTTATCCACGGACTGGTGCAGTATCTGCTCCTGTTGCCCTGGATCGGGGAGTTCGTGGGCAATCTGCCCTACATCGCGCTCGCCGTGGTGTGCTCTGTTTCGGCTCTGGCCACCGGTGCCGGTGGTGCCGCGATCGCCCGGTGGCGGTACGGCTTCCTCGCCTTCCCGTTCCTCTATGTCGCGGTCGAGTTTGTTCGCAGTTCCTGGCCTTTCGGCGGTTTTGCTTGGGTCCGGCTGGCCTGGGGGCAGATCAACGGCCCACTGGCTGATCTCGCCCACCTCGGCGGGCCTGCTCTGGTCACTCTCGCTGCCGCATTGGTCGGGTGTGGCCTGGCCGCCATCGTGCTGCGCCAGAACTGGCGCTCCGGTACCGCGGTGGCCGTGGCGGTACTTCTCGCCGGTCTCGCTGCCGGCATTCCGGTCAACAATTCCGAGCACACCACAGGGACCGTCAAGGTCGCCGCCATCCAGGGCAACGTGCCACGCATGGGTCTGGACTTCAACGCTCAACGACGTGCCGTGCTGGCCAACCACGTCCGCGAGACCGAGAAGCTTGCTGAGGATGTCGACCTGGTGTTTTGGCCGGAGAATTCCTCCGATGTCAACCCCTTCACCGATGAATCGGCCGGGCAGCTGGTCAACCAGGCGGTGCAGGCTGCGGACGCGCCCATCATGGTGGGCACCATCACCCGAGATGAGGTCGGTGACCGCAACACGATGATCGTCATGGATCCGGAGACCGGGCCGGGGGAATACCACAACAAGATCTATCTGCAGCCCTTCGGTGAGTACATGCCCTACCGCGAGTTTTTCCGGAATTTCTCGTCCTACGTCGACGCGGCCGGTGATTTCAAACCCGGCGACGGGGGCGGGGTCGTGCAGATGGGTGATGTCGCGGTGGGTGTGGCCACCTGCTACGAAGTGGGGTTTGATGCCGCGGCCCGTGATGCGGTGCTAGGTGGTGCCCAGATTTTGACCACCCCGACCAACAACGCCACCTTCGGTTTCACCGACATGACCTACCAGCAGCTTGCGATGAGCCGCATGCGGGCCATCGAGTTGGACCGCGCGGTGGTGGTCCCGGCAACCTCGGGGGTCTCCGCCATTGTGCACCCAGATGGGTCGGTGTCGCAGCGCACCGAGATCTTCACGGCGGATACTCTCGTTGAGGAGCTACCATTGCGTGATTCCATCACCTTCGCCGCGCGCTACGGTTCGGTGGTTCAAGTGATCCTGGTTGTGCTCGGGGTCGTGTCCGCCCTCGCGGCACTGTGGACTACTCGTCAGTCTCAGCGCGGTGCTCGCCGTTAACCCCACTGCGTGTAGTTAAAATGATCCCTTAGCTGGTTGCCTACTATCAGTTCTAGACCAGATAAGTCGGATAGCAGCCGCCGGCCAACTCCTCACCCCTCTTTCCAGAAGGAACTCATAACCTCGACGACTGCTGCCGGGACCGCCCGTGCTTCTCGCCACCCACTTGGTGACCGCTTCTACGGCATCCTCATGATTGTTCTCGGAGCGGCCGGGTTGATCTTTTCCACCGTGTTGCTGATGGAGAAGTTCACCATGGCCGAGGACCCGGATTACATCCCCTCCTGCACTTTCAACTCGGTGCTCTCCTGTGGCTCCATCCTCAACTCGGCGCAAGCCGCAGTCTTTGTCCTCCCCAATCCGATCCTCGGGCTGATCGGCTTTACCTGCGTAATCGTCGTCGGCGCCGCGGTTGTTGCCGGGGCGAGATTCGCGCCGTGGTTCTGGATCCTCTTCCTGGCAGGCACCACGCTCGCCCTGATCTTCATCCACTGGCTCGCCTATCAAAGTCTGTGGCGCATCAATGTGCTCTGCCCCTGGTGCTTGGTGGTGTGGGCCGTGACCATCCCGATTTTCTGGTTCACTCTGCTGCATATCCTCACCCCTGAAGATGCCACCGAGGCTACCAACGGCGGTGATCGTTTCATGCTGGTGTTATCGAAGTACCGCGAGCTGATCCTGCTGGCCTGGTACCTACTGTTCTTCCTGGTAATCTACGTCCGTTTCGGCAACGCGCTCTTCGGGCTGGCCTAGATGTATCTGGGCACTACCGATGCCTGAATCGGCCTGATGTTTTACCCTTTGTGACTGCCAGGATCAGGGGACACACGTATCCCTGAGTTCATGAGGGAAGTACGGTTGACACATACCCGTAGGGGGTATAGGTTAAAAAGTGTCAGGGACACCTCCAGCTTTGTCCCGGATCCACACCGACGAAAGGAACCCACCATGGCAGCGAACACCAAGGACTACACCGTCGAAGGCATGACCTGCGGACACTGCGAAATGTCCGTGAAGGAGGAGGTCGGCGAGATCAGCGGCGTCACCGGCGTCGAAGCCTCCCACGAAACCGGCAAGGTCTCCGTCTCCGGCGAGAACTTCACCGACGAGCAGGTGGCGGCCGCCGTCGAGGAAGCCGGCTACACCCTCAAGGCCTAAAACACCCCGCCAGCCCGGCCCCGCCACTCCTGGCGGGGCCGGGCCACCCTTTTCCCATCGCACACTGCGGAACACCCATCCTTGCCACATACCCCCAGGGGGTATACCATGAGGATAGAAGCTTCACTGACTGTCCACGTGCGCATTCATCGCACTCGTTGATTGAAGGAATGATCACTGATGACCCAGACTCACCCACCGGTGGACCTGCTCAAGGTCGACCTCGGCGTGACCGGCATGACATGCACGTCGTGCTCGGGTCGGGTGGAGCGCAAGCTCAACAAGCTCGACGGTGTGGAAGCCACCGTCAACTACGCCACCGAGTCCGCCACCATCTCCTATGACCCGGGCAAGGTCGACCCCGACAAGCTCATCGACACCGTGCGCGGTGCCGGTTATGACGCCTTCACCATGGGCTCCCAGGATGATGAGGTCCCCGACCAGGACCCCGAGGAAAGCGGTTCCGCCGGTCAGCCGGATCAGCGGGAGACGGCCCGGGAGCGCGAGGCCGCCGATCTCAAGCACCGACTGATCATCTCGGCCATCCTGACCGTTCCGGTCGTGTTGCTGAGCATGGTTCCGGCGCTGCAGTTCACCAACTGGCAGTGGGCCGTGCTGACCATGGTCACCCCGATCTTCTTCTGGGGTGGGGCGCCGTTCCACAAGGCCACCCTGGTCAACCTGCGCCACGGCTCCTTCACCATGGACACCCTGGTCACCCTCGGCACCACCGCCGCTTACCTATGGTCCCTGTGGGCACTGTTCATCGGCAATGCCGGCATGCCCGGCATGACCATGGAGATGCACCTGCTGCCGTCCAACTCCACCATGGATGAGATCTACCTGGAAACCGCCGCCGTGGTGATCTCCTTCCTGCTGCTGGGCCGTTGGTTCGAGACCAGGGCCAAGGGCCAGTCCTCTGAGGCACTGCGCAAGCTGCTGGACATGGGCGCCAAGGACGCCGCGGTCCTCCGCGACGGCGCGGAGGTGCGCGTCCCGGTCAACCAGCTCAAGGTCGGCGATGTCTTCGTGGTCCGCCCGGGCGAGAAGATCGCCATCGACGGCGTGGTCACCGAAGGTTCCTCCGCCGTTGACGAATCGATGCTCACCGGTGAGTCCGTTCCGGTGGAGGTCACCACCGGCTCCACGGTCACCGGCGCGACGATGAACACCTCCGGCCGCCTGCTGGTCGAGGTCACCCGCACCGGGGAGAACACCACGCTCTCACAGATGGCCAAGCTGGTCACCGAGGCCCAGGGCAAGAAGGCCCCGGTTCAGCGCCTGGTGGACCGCATCTCCCAGATCTTCGTTCCCGCGGTCATCATCATCGCGGTCCTGACCCTGCTGGTCCACCTCTTCGTGGTGGGCGCCGGACTGGCTCCGGCCTTCACCGCGGCGGTGGCCGTGCTCATCATCGCCTGCCCGTGCGCCCTGGGCCTGGCCACTCCGACCGCCCTGCTGGTCGGTACCGGCCGGGGCGCCCAGATGGGCCTGCTCATCAAGGGCCCGGAGGTCCTGGAGTCCACCAAGAAGGTCGACACCATCGTCATGGACAAGACCGGCACCGTCACCTCCGGCGTCATGTCCGTCAGCCAGGTCACCCCGGCCGCCGGCTTCGAGCGCTCGGACGTCCTGGTCAAGGCCGCCGCTGTGGAGGCCGCCTCCGAGCACCCGATCGCCCAGGCCATCGCCCGCGAGGGGGCACGGTCCACCGCCCTGCCCGAGGTCACCGACTTCGCCAACACCGCGGGTCGGGGTGTCACCGGCACCGTCGACGGCACCGTGGTCACCGTCGGCCGCCCGGCAGGCGAGCTGCCTGCGGCCCTGCAGGAGGCCTTCACCGCCGCCCAGAACCAGGGGGGCACCCCGGTGGTCGTCCAGAGCGACGGGGCAAACGCCGGCGTGATCACCGTGCGCGACACCGTCAAGCCCACCTCCGCGGAGGCGGTGGCCGGGCTAAAGGAACTGGGCCTAACCCCGTGGCTGCTCACCGGTGACAACGCCGGTGCCGCCAAGGCCGTGGCCGCCGAGGTCGGCATCGACCCGGCCAACGTGATCGCCGAGGTCATGCCCGATGACAAGGTCACCCAGATCGAGAAGCTCCAGGCCGAGGGCCGAAACGTCGCGATGGTCGGCGACGGCGTCAACGACGCCGCGGCACTGGCCAGCGCCGAGCTCGGCCTGGCCATGGGCGCCGGCACCGACGTCGCCATCGAAGCCTCCGACATCACGCTGATGAACAACGACCTACGCTCCGCGGTGGACGCCATCCGGCTCTCGCGCCGCACCCTGGGCACGATCAAGGGCAACCTGTTCTGGGCCTTCGCCTACAACGTGGCGTTGATCCCCGTCGCCGCGATCGGCCTGCTCAACCCCATGCTGGCCGGCATCGCGATGGCATTCTCCAGCGTGTTCGTGGTCAGCAACTCCCTGCGACTGCGGGGCTTCAAGTCCAGCCATAACGCCACCGCCGCCCAGCCCCGGGAGGCGGAGCAGCGGGAACCGGCCAACGCCTGACCGCCCCGTCCTGACTCCTCGAAAAGAAAAGAGCTGCCATGTCTGATTGCGGCTGTGGCTGCGGGAACACCGAAGCCACCGGCGTCCAGGAACTGACCCTGGATCCGCCATCCCACCGTCCCACCACCACCCGGACCACCAGGTGACGCAGGTCCCGGATACCGGGGCCTGCCACAGACCAAGGAACACAAAGGAGCCACTCATGAATCCGTCCCCCGCCGTCCCCGATACCACGATCTCCACCCCGGAAGCCGAATCCTGCGGGTGCTGCGGAAGCGGCCACCAGCACGGCTACATCCAGGACAAGGACCGCTACCAGGCCCGTCTCAAGCGCATCGAGGGACAGGTCCGGGGAATCCACCGCATGGTGGACGAGGACCAGTACTGCATCGACATCCTCACCCAGGTCAGTGCCGTGAACTCCGCTCTCCGCAACGTCGCGCTCAGCCTGCTCGACGATCATATGCGCCACTGCGTGCGTGACGCTGTCAAGCAAGGTGACGAGGCCGCCGACATCAAGTTCCAGGAAGTGGCCGACGCCATGGCCCGCTTCGCCCGCTCCTGATCCAGTGCGCTAGGACAGTAGAGGAGTGCTGAACAGTAGGTGTGCTGTGGTTCGGGTTCATCCGGTAAACCGAAAGCCCAGCCTGCCACCCGGATGGAACGCTGCCGGTGGTGTGGTTCCTGGTCGAATGGCCCAGCACCGAGGCACCCACTGATTACTGGTTATCGACCCAGCCCGAGGACACCCTGATCACAACACTGGTGCGATTGGGCACGATCCGGTGGCGATCGAGCATGACTACCGCGAACTCACGTACGGGGTGGGGGTGGATCATTCCGAGGGCCGGAGCCGGCTTGGTTGACATCACCACACGGTGGTGATCACCGCTGTCATCAGGCTGGTGGCGGTGTTATCCGTACTGCAGCCGGGTCCACCTGACAAAGCACTATGAGAAGGTGATGCCGTGTTCAGCGAACCACGGGGCCGGGTCCACCGGGGCGCCACCGCCTGGGTGAAGCTCGAAATGCAGGTGCGAGCCGGTGGAGAAGCCCTCGTTGCCCATGCCTGCGATCTGCTGTCCGGCGGTGACGCGTTCACCGACGGCCACGTTAAGGGTGGCCATGTGGCCATAAAGGGACACGGAGCCGTCATCGTGCTGGATGCGGACCCAATTGCCGTACCCGGAGGCCGGGCCAGAGCTGATGACCGTGCCGTCCATGACCGCCCGGATCGGCGTGCCGATCGCATTGGCGATATCAAGACCGGAGTGCATAGAGCCCCAGCGCATTTCATACCCGGAGGTTAAGGTGCCTTCGGTGGGCTTGACGACGGAACCGGACGCGGACGGGGCACTCGCCCCGGCCGCGGCTGGAGTGGTGGCTGCGGCCTGGGCGTGGGCTGCTTTGTCCGCTTCGGCGCGCTGCGTGTTGTACTCGACGGCCGTGGCCAGCTGGTCATCGAGGTTGGTAACTGGCTTGTACTCGGAAATCGCGAGAATCTGCGGGGCAGCCTCTGCCATCGAGGACGACAGCGGGGAAGCATTGCTGGCCAGCTCGTAGTCGACATGTGCCGCCTCTGTGGACACCGGGATGTCGGCCTGCGCCTGCAGGGTCGCAGCGGTCGCACCACCGATACCCGCGGTCGAAACGGTGCCAGTAGCCACAGCAGCGAGGGCGACGCGTCGTGTGATCGTTCGCGAGGAGGTCATCTTGCGGTGTTTTCCGACGGTCGTTCGTTGGTTTCTGCTGTGCATGTGTCCTCTTTAGGTAGTGGTGATGCCCGTGCGGCTACGAACCGTGTCATTTTCGTAATCAAAGCGTAGCGCTTCTGTTATATTTCAGTGATATTACGTTCCCCCCGTGCGGTGGGCAAATCCCACTTTCATCGGAAAACCACGTCACGGGCGAATCCCACTTTCATCGGAAAACCACGTCACGGGCGAATCACTGGATAGAAACGAACACGCTGTGCTGGCTGAAAGCCAACGCAAGGACGTGATGGCTGTCCCGGACTAAGTTCAGCGGCGTCGACAGCCACTGTCGGCTCGAGGGGTTGTCTGATGGCTTCGCTACAGCACTGTTTGGCCCTGGCCGAAAGGGGTTCATGACACGACCTAGTTCAGCCCGGCGTAGGAATGCAGGCCAGAGACCACCAGGTTGATGAAAAACAGGTTGAAGACCATCGTGGCCAGGGCCAGGATGTTGATCCAGGCGGCCTTATGATCCCGCCACCCGGCCGTGGCCCGGGCATGCAGATAGGCGGCGTAGAGGATCCAGGTGATAAACGACATCGTCTCCTTCGGGTCCCAGCCCCAGAACCGGCCCCAGGCGGCCTCCGCCCAGATCGCACCCAAGACAACACCCAGCCCTAACACCGGCAGGGTGATAATGGCCGATTTGTAGGCCAGGGCGTCGAGCTTCTTGGCATGGGGGAGCGGTTTTGCCAGGGCACCGAAGACCCCGTGTTCGGTGCCCTTGGGCTGCCAGATACGCAACAGGTAGAGCAGGGAGGTGATGCCGGAGAGCATGCCGATAGCCGCACCCACGGAGACAGTGGAGACATGGATCGGCAGCCAGTAGGACTGCAACGCAGGCACGACCGGGGCGGATACGGCGTAGAGACTGGTGCCGCCGAAGAACAACAGCACCAGGATCGGGACCAGCAGCCAGGGCCAGATCACGCGCCATTCCTTGCGCTGGAGAGCGACCGCGGCAGCGACCATGGTCACGGCGGTGATGACGAGAATGTACTCGTACATGTTGCCCAGCGGGAACCTCCCGGTGGCCAGCCCGCGTAGAACAGCGGCAGCTATGTGGATGACCGCGCCCAGCCAGATCAGGGACTGGGTCATCCCACCCCACTTATCGGCTGCGGCCTCTTTATCAGCGAGCTCTGTGTCACTAAGGACTACATCGTCAGCATCGATGGTGTCCCCGGTACTGCTCACACTGGTACCGGCGGTGACGAGTTCTTTGTCTGCGACGCGTTCACGGGTTCGGCGGGCATCGATGACACCCGGCATTTTCACGTAGTAGATCAACGACAGCACCAGGGCGAGTAAGTAGATCACGAACGCCGTGTAAAAAGCGGTGTCGGAGAAGGTGGCGAGAGTCTGATTAACAGGCATGACTTGCGAAACAACTTCCTTAATTTAGAGTGCAGTGGCGGAATCCTCGATGGTTCCGTCTGTCACCGGGACTTTCCCGGTCCAAGCGCTCCCATCTCGTGGGTAAGCAGTGGTGGGTAGGGTTTAATCCCCAGCGTGAGGGGCGGATTCTGGCTCGTCGAGTGTGGGAGTGAAAGATCATGGCAGGGCTAGTTCCGTCCCGTGCTGGCCACGAGATCGTCTTCGTCGATGTCGTCCGGGTCAGGTAAGCCGAGTAGTTCGCGGTGGATCTTGTCGAACTCGGCTCCCCAGCCGGCCCGGTCGGTCCGTGCCAGACCGCCGATTTCCACAGAGGTGGTCGCCCCGTCCTCGGCCGGGGTCAGGCGGATCCAGATACGACGGCGCTTGATGGTCACCGAGCCGACCAACCCGGCCAGCATGAGGATGGTAAACACCAGCACCCACGGTTGGAAGGGGTCGCGGCTGATCTGGTAGTTCGCGAACTCCGTGGCCCCGTCGAAGGTGACCGTGACCCCATCGTTGAGGGTGACTGAGTCACCTTGTTCCAGGTTCACGCGCTCGATTTTCTGTAGCTGCCCGGTATCGACGAGGGTGGTATCAAGCTCGAAGATCGACTGGGGACGCCCGCTGTCCAGACCCGCATCACCGCGGTAAATGTCGATGGCTACGGCTGGGTCCCGCATCGCCGGGAACGCAGAGGTCAACAATTCCCCGTTGCCTCCGCCCCACTCTGCGGTGGGGGCGAAGAGCCCCTGGATGGCGATCTGGTTTTGGCGGCGCTCAAAGAGGTCCGGGTACATCCCAGCCGGTGGGTCAAACCGCATCACCCCGGAGGATAAGAAGGTCACTAGGTCATCGGGGCGGAACTGGATCGTCTGGGTGCGTGATTCCCCGTTGGGCCACTCGACGGTGATGGTGGGGGCGTAGCCGTGGCCCTGCAGGTAGACACGGTCGCCGGCCACCCGGAGTGGGTGGTTGACCTGCAGCTGGTAATCGGTCCACTCCTCTGGTGGGGTGAGCATGTCTTCGCCGAGGGCATAGGAAATATTCGAGGTAAACATCTCTGCCTGTCCGACCGGAAGGTAATCGGCGGCGAAGTCGTGGACCTCAAAGCAAAACGGGGTCAGACCGGTGCCGTCGAACATCGGGCCGGCCTGGAAGGAGTCAAAGTTGGCGGGGGAGGTGTTGCAGAACTGGGTGTATTCGTTGGAGTTGACCGATTCGTAGTTGCCGGAGTCCGTGACGACGATGACCATGCCCTCGTAGTAGACCATCCGACCGGCGGCGATGGTGGCCAGCATGCCCACCAGGGACAGGTGGAAGACAAGGTTGGCCAGTTCACGAGTGTAACCACGTTCCGCGCTGATCGAGAACACCCCCGTCCGGTCCTGCTGCGGGGTGTACTCGGCGGTTTTCCACCGCTTGAGTAGCCGACGGGCGTGGTCGGTGACCTGGTCCACCGTCTGGTCGATGGTGCCGGTGGCGTGCAGCGGCATACGGTCCAGGCGTTTGGGGGCGCGGCCTGGTGGGGTCTTCATCGCCTTATAGTGATCAAACGACCGGGGCAGGATACAGCCGATCAGCGAGATCGTCAGCAGCACGAAGATCGCGGTGAACAAGGTGGACTCGAAGATGTCGAAGAGTCCCAGCTGGTCGTAGATCTCGGCGATACGACCGTTATTGGCGATGTAGTCGATGACATTTTGTTCATTGACTCTGCGTTGCGGCAGCAGGGCGCCGGGGATCGCGGCGATCGCGAGCACGAACAGCAGGACCAGTGCGGTGCGCATGCTGGTCAGCCAGCGCCAAGCTTTGTTCGCATACGTCCATATGATGCGCATGATGATGTTGATTTCTATTCCTCATTCCAGGTGCCAGCCGGTCTCGCGTATCGACACCGGCGGGACAATAACGAACCCCAGTGGGGCCCAGGGACGGTGTTAGATCAAGGTGGCGCCGTATTCCACGGTCCACTGGCGCACCCAGTTGATGAAATACGCCCAAGCCCCGCTGAGCAGGGCAATACCCACGGCAATCATCAGCGCCCCGCCAATCATCTGGATCGTGCGGGAGTGGCGGCGCAGCCACCCGACGGTGCGCATCGCACGCGCGGAACCGAAGGCCAGCAACAAAAACGGCAGACCCAGACCCAGGCAGTAGCCGATGATGAGTATGACCCCGCGCATAGCGGTCATACCCTCGGTACCGGCGGAAACGGAGATGATCGCCGCCAACGTCGGCCCCAGACACGGGGTCCAGCCCAGGGCGAAGACCCCGCCAAGCAGCGGGGCACCGAGCCAGGTGGACCATTTCTTCGGGCTCAGGCGCGTATCGCGCTGCAGGGCCGGGACCATGCCCATAAACACCACACCCATGAGGATGGTGACTACACCGCCAAGCCGCATCAACGTCTCGGCGTTGAGGGTGAGCAGGCTGATTGCCCCGAACACGCTGACTGTGGCCAACACGAAGACCACGGTGAACCCGGCGATGAACATCCCGGCGGCACCGGCCACGGCCCACTGGCGTTTTTTGGTCACCACCGCTCCATGGTCGGAGTCGTACTGTACTTCTCCGCCGACGATGCTGGCCAGATAGGACATATAGCCCGGTACCAGCGGCACCACGCACGGGGAGGCAAAGGAGACCAGTCCGGCGGCCGCGGCGGCGAGAATACCGATCAGTAGCGGGCCGGAGGCGGCGAGGTCGGCGAACTGCTGGCCGATGGCCAGTTGCGCCATCACATCTACGGTCATGGTTGCTCGGTCTCCTCGGCTAACGGCAGGGCCACGTCGAGGATGTCGTCGGCGGTGACCTCCCGGAGAAAGACCGCGGCTGGGCGGTGCTCGCGATCTAGAACAATGGTGGTCGGGATCACCGAGGTCGGTACCCCACCCAAGGCGACCGCGGTGAGAAACGGCGGATCATAGATCGAGGGGTAGGTCACCGCGTTGTCGGTGATGAAGTCCTGGGCGATGGTCTGGTTGTAGTCACGGACGTTGATGCCCAGCACCGTGCCACCCAGGGGTTCGAGGGTTTCCTGGACGTATTGGAGGTCGTCGACTTCCGAGCGACACGGTGCGCACCACTGGCCCCAGGCGTTGAGGACGACGATCTCGTCTTCGAAGTCGGAGAGGTTGATCGTCTCGCCCTCTTCCATCAGCGAGGGCCCGGAAAAGTCCGGCAGCGGGGCACGCTGGTCCTCCTCATAGAGGATCTCGGTTTCCCCACCCGGTGAGTGGAACTGGAAGGACACCTCGGTGCCGGCGTTGTCACCTGTGGTGCAGGCCGTCAGTGTGAGGGCGGTGAGCACCGCGGTCACCGCGGTAGCGGTGCTGCGGAGAGCGCTCGACATGGGAAAACTCCTTAGTCCGGGAAGGCGTGAGGAG
>Ga0209487_1002274_pt1 | contig 15715 bp, 14 predicted proteins | sample Poulit2012_FD_187524 | JGI IMG/M metagenome (GOLD analysis project Ga0209487, IMG submission 187524) | Agricultural soil microbial communities from Georgia to study Nitrogen management - Poultry litter 2012 (SPAdes) (version 2) | ecosystem: Environmental > Terrestrial > Soil > Agricultural land... | reverse complement strand
AATAATGACCAAAAAAAAGCATCATCAAAATAATAATTACTCCACGTTAGATATTACAATAGCACCATGGCATTGTCAATTTAATAAGCAATGTTTTTTTAGTGCTTTTTGTAATGAATTATTTTAATTCGGGATGAATCCCCTAAACATTATATAACATGTAAAGATTTATTAAAGTGACAACTTTATGAACAATCTAGTTAGAAAATTATATATTAATGAATTACCCATCTAATTGAACAAAAATTCATCAATTATTTAATCAAAAACTTACGATTTTTAAAGAGGTTTAATAGTGATTGAGCAAATAACTAGCGTTTATTTATTTTTACTATACTATTAAGTTGATTAATTATCGATACGCTTGATAATTATCAGTTTATTTGGAAGGAGAGGGCTTTTATGATCAAAAACATTAAATAAGTTCACTCATTTAGATACTGTCACTTTGCAAATATTGTTTAAATTTTATACAAGACACTGATAATCAATGATAATCAATTATAATTTCCGCTTACTTATATTAAACGTCAAATAAACACGAGTATAAAAAAGTTTTTATACTAATTTAGCGTGTCTTAAATGAGGTTCATTTTGAGAAAGCAACAAATGTCCGATAAAGAAATTGCCATAATAATATATTTATAAAATAAGTAAGGATTTTAAGGAGGACAAATAATGAGCGATGTTAAACGTAAAATTCATTTTGCCTGGTGGGTTTTAGTAGGTCTATCTATTGTTGTAGGATTAGGAAAAGCTGGACTAAATAATACAGCTGGACTGTTTTTAACTCCTGTTGCCAATGATATTGGAGTAGGAATAGGAACTTTAACTCTTTATCTTAGTATTAGTTCAATCGTAACAATGATCTTTTTACCAATTGGTGGTAAATTACTAGCAAAATATGATTCAAGAACAATTTTAACGGGTGGAATTATTTTACAAGGTGGAGCTTTTGCTATATTCGGCCTTATGAATTATGTGTGGGGATGGTATATTTTTGCTGTTCCTTTTGCAGTTGGTGCAGTACTCATTAACGTTCTTGCTGGACCAGTTCTTATTGAACGTTGGTTTACAAAACGTAAAGGTCTCGCACTAGGTATTCTAACTGCTTCAGGTGGAATATTAGGTGCATTTATTCAGCCAATTACGGGTAATTTAATTGCAAACTTAGGCTGGAGAGGTGGTTATATTGCAGTTGGATTAACTGTAATCATCATTACAGTTCCAGTTACAATCTTTTTATTAAGAAAAAATCCAGCTGAGAAAAATTTACTACCTTATGGTGAAGAAGAAGTAGCAGAAGTTACTGAAACCGATGCAGAACCTATTAAAAAAAGCGGCATTGATTTTCAAGTTGCTAGAAAATCGTTGGCTTTCATATTGCTTGGTATTTTCTTCTTCATCCTAACAGCGGTCGCAAGCTTTGTTCAACATATTCCGACGTATTTGATTAATCAAGGGTACAATACTGAGTTCTCAGGAAATATTATGAGTGCTACAATGATAGGATTATTCATTGGATCATTACTATTCGGATTTTTAGCAGATAAAATTGGGGCAAAAAATACAGCATTACTTGCTATGGTATTAGGCATAATTGGAACTCTATCATTAATCATATTTCCAAATGTTGTTACTATGCTCGTTATTGCAGTTATGATGTTTGGGTTCATTATGTCTACTATCGGAACTATTGGACCAGCAATGACTTCTGCTCTTTTCGGCGGACGTGAGTATAGCCAAATTTACTCGACTGCTTCGGTAGGAATGGCTATTGCAGGTATTATCGCATTACCTGCGTATGGATATATTTTTGATTTTACTGGTAGTTATACAGTAGCACTTTATGCCATACTAATTATGTTGATCCTTAATATAATCTTTATCATATTAGCTTTCAATAATAAAAATAAATTAGTTGAAGAAAACTTGTGGCACGAGTAATATTTAAGTTGAGTCAAAATTAAAGAAGGGTGATTAAAATGAGATTAAAAAACAAAGTAGGTATTGTAACAGGTGGCGCTGCAGGAATTGGCCGTGGTATTGCATTAGCAATGGCTAAAGAAGGCGCACATATTGCGATTGTTGATATTAATGAGGAAAACGGTCAAAAAACGCTTGAAGAACTAAATAGTCATGCTGAAGGTATGCTGTTTATTGAAGACATTTCTAAAAGAGAAAACATTGAAAAAATAGTCGAAAAAGTTGTCGATAAATTTGGTAAGCTTGATATTTTAGTTAATAATGCGCATGCATCTAGACAAGCTCCATTTACTGAAACAACAATGGATATGTTGGACTTATCGTTTAATACTGGATTTTATCCGACGTTTAACTTTATGCAAGTTGCTTATCCAGAACTTAAAAAGAATAAAGGTAAAGTTATTAACTTTGCTTCAGGTGCTGGTATTAATGGCCAACCAACTCAAGCTTCTTACGCTGCAGCAAAAGAAGCAATTCGTGGAATTACACGCGTTGCAGCAAACGAATGGGGAGAAGATGGTATTAATGTAAATAACATTTCCCCTATCGCATTAACAGAAGGTGTTGAACAGTGGCGTGAAAACTTCCCAGAACTATATGAAGATACAGTAAATAAAATCCCTATGAAACGAATGGGTAACCCTGAAAAAGATATTGGGCGTATTGCTGTATTCTTAGCAAGTGAAGATGCTGACTTTATTACTGGTCAAACAATCATGTCAGATGGTGGATCAACTAAACTATAATAAAATTTTTAGTTGAAGTAACATCTAAGAAATAACTAACAAAAAAAGCTTCAATTATCACAAAATGATAATTGAAGCTTTTTATTATTTTTAACTCGTTTTATTTATCTTTATTTTCTTCATTAAAATTCGGGATCGTTTCTTCAGGATAATTTAACCTCGAACTCAAGCCGCCTTCTTCAATCATTTCAGATGCTTCTTGAGATCTTTTCTCTCTTCTAAGTGACGCTTTTTTAGGGAAATCATAATAATTATAAGCGCCGATGCCGCCTTCACCAATCATTTCGGATATTTCTTCTGTACGCATCTCTCTTTTTTTATCTAAGTTAACTTTTCGCAGCTTACGGTTAGTCATATTAATCCACTCCCTTCCACTACTATGAATAATATAACATAAATTAACTCAAAATGAAAGCGTTTTATTCGTTATTGTTTGATTGAGATTTTTGCGCGAGCTGATTTTGCAGCTTCGATCATAACTTTTAATGCATCAATTGTTTCTTGTTCATTTCTTGTTTTAAGTCCACAGTCTGGATTAACCCAAAACTGCTCAGGAGAAATTGTTTGTAGTGCTCTATCTATATTTTCAGCTATTTCTTCTACTGCTGGAACGCGTGGACTATGAATATCATAGACACCTAAACCTATTTCTTTTTCATATGTGTTTACTTCAAAGGTACTAACTAATTCCCCGTGACTACGCGATGTTTCAATTGAAATAACATCTGCATCTAAAGCATCGATTGCAGGGAATATATCTTCAAAGTTCGAATAGCACATATGCGTATGAATTTGCGTCTCAGGTTGAACACTAGCCGTCGCTAATCTAAACGCATAAGCTGCGTTATTTAAATATGTTTCCCATTTAGCTGTATCTAATGGTAGCCCTTCTCTTAATGCTGGCTCATCAACTTGAATAATTTGAATGCCTGAAGATTCGAGTGCTGCAATTTCTTTACGTAAGGCAAGTGCAATTTGTTTCATAATTTCAGAACGCGGTGTTGCGTCATGTGCAAATGACCAATTTAAAATTGTCACTGGCCCAGTTAACATCCCTTTTACGTGACGGTCAGTTAGTGACTGTGCGTAAACACTTTCTTTAACAGTAATTGGTTCTGTCCAATCAACATCTCCAAAAATAAGGGGTGGTTTAACACAACGTGATCCATATGACTGAACCCATCCAAACTCTGTTACTAAAAATCCACTAAATTTCTCTCCAAAATATTCAACCATGTCATTTCTTTCAAATTCACCATGAACTAATACATCAATATCTAAATCTTCTTGGATATCAATCCATTTTGAAATTTGATTGTTAACAAATGTTTCATACGTATCATTAGTTATATCACCACGACGCCATTTTGAACGTGTTTGCTGCACTTCTTTTGTTTGCGGTAAGCTTCCGATTGTCGTTGTTGGTAATACTGGTAAACGAAGGGACTCTTTTTGACGCTTTAAACGTTCTTTAAAGTGTGTGTCACGAGTTGCATCTTTATCAGTTAACTTACTTATTTCTGTTGCAACTGATTTGTTAGAACGATATTTTTGCTTAAGGTTTTCCAGTGCTTGAGTTGCTTCTTTAACAGCTACTTTTTCTGAATTTGGTTCTTTTGCTAAGTTAGTTAATAGAGAGATTTCTTGTAGTTTTTCATCTGCAAATGACAAACCTTCTAATATAACTGGATCAATCTTTGTTTCTAATGTCTTTGTAACAGGAACATGAAGTAATGATGAAGACGGTTGAATAATTAATTTATCATCACTCACTAAATTACGTAAAACATCAATCTTTGCTTCTGTTTCTTTTAAGTCCGCACGCCACACATTTCTTCCGTCAATAATACCCGCTGCTAAATATTTATCGGCCGGGAAACCAAACTCTTGTAATAAACTTAATGAGTCACCATGGACGAAATCAATTCCTAATGCAGCAACAGGTAAATGGGTAATTCTTTCATAATGGAATAATTTTTCAAAATACGTTTGAAAAATTACTTTAATTCCTGGGACTTCTTTCGCTATTGTTTGATACACTTTTTCAGTAATTTCTAAAACAGCTTCACTAACATCTGTTGAAAAGATTGGTTCATCAATTTGAACCCACTCAGCTCCTGCTTCAGCTAACTCTTGTAAAATTTGCACATAAAGTGGCGTGAACTCATCTATTATTTGTTCAAATTCACTTTGTTCATACCCTTTTGCTAAACTGACATAAGTAACAGGACCAACTAAAACGGGCTTTCCATTTATACCTAACTTTTCTTTTGCTTCATTATAGTAAGTTAAAGCACGGTTTGTTTTAAGTGTTGGTTTTCGCTCATTTAATTCTGGCACAATATAATGATAGTTTGTGTTAAACCACTTAGTCATTTCTGAAGCAATTGCATCGTCACTACCTCGAGCTACTTCGAAATATGTATTTAGATCAACTTCCCCTCCATTATAATTGTATCTTTTTGGAATAATGCCAAAGCTTGCTGATGTATCTAAAATATGGTCATATAATGAAGACTCACCTACTGGAATTAAATCAATACCTAATTCTTTTTGTTTAGCTAAATTATTTAAACGTATGTTAGTTGTTTCTTTTAACAATTCTGTTTCTGTTATATTACCTGCCCAAAAACTTTCTAATGCTCTTTTCCACTCACGCTTTTCACCAATTCTCGGGTAGCCTAAATTTGAACTTTTTATATTTGTCATGTTAATAATTCCTCCTTATTTGTTTGTAAATCATATTTTTTTACGTCTTCGATTAATTGAATAATCATGTCATAGCGCATAAATGGTGTAATGAAATAAATACCATTGAAATATTTAGCTGCTGTTTCAACAAGTTCGCGTGAAATTGCCAAACTTTCTGCAGTAGCCTTTTCACGATCACTTCCTGCTGCTTTCATTCTTTCTCTTACATCGTCAGTTAAAGTTATTCCCGGTACTTCATTGTGTAAAAATTCAGCGTTTTTTGTTGATGTAATCGGCATAACTCCGATAAAAATCGGTACATCTAAATGTGCGGTCGCTTCTTTTAACTCCATTATCTTTTCTTTATTATAAATTGGTTGGGTTAACACATAATTAGCACCATGAGCTATTTTTTTCTCTAAACGTTTCACCGCCTTATCTAGATGAAGCACATTGGGGTCGAGTGCACAGGCTGCGCTGAAATTTGTTTTTTCTTTTAATGATTTCCCTGAAAATGACAGCCCTGAATTACCTTTTTTAATTAATTCGAGTAGCTTAAATGAATTAACATCAAAGACTGACGTTGCTCCTGGAAAGTCACCAATCTTTGTCGGATCCCCCCGTAATTGTTAGTAATTCTGTGATGCCTAATGTATGAAGCCCAAGTAAATGTGACTGCAACCCGATTAAATTACGATCTCTGCATGTTAAATGAACAAGCGGTTCAATCCCTAACTTTTCTTTTATTACCATTGCCATCGCAAAGTTGTCTATTCGCGGTGAAGCAAGTGAGTTATCTGCAATCGTTAACGCGTCAATATCTGCATTTTTTAACGCTTCTGCTCCTTCTAAATATTCACTGATATCTAAATGTTTAGGTGCACCTAACTCAACAATCATCGTCCTTTGTTTTTTAGCTTTTTGTGCGAGTGTCTCTTTACCGGATTGTTTACTTTCTTTTATGACATAACGCTCAACTTCTTTCACCTCTTTTTCGATCACTGGTACTGAATTTTTCACACCACAAGCAATCGCTTGGATATGTTCTGGTGTCGTCCCACAGCACCCTCCAATTAACCGAGCACCTTGATCACGTAATTCTTTTGCGCTTGCTTCAAAGTAATCTGGTGCATTTTCATACGTTAAAATTCCATCTCTAAAAGCAGGTAAGCTTGCATTTGGATAAGCTGCTAAATAAGTATTTTCGTTAATTGAAACTGTTTCTAATGAAGTCACTATTTGAGATGGACCCATTTGACAGTTAACGCCTGTCACATCAGCTCCTAAATTACGTAACTCTTTAAAAGCTTCACCTAAAAATAGACCATTTTCTAACACACCGGGTTCATGTAAAGTAACGTTCGTAATAATTGGTAAGTCCGTTTCTTCTCTTGCAATTTTAAGTACTGAAGATAATTCATCGAAGTTATAATATGTTTCAAGTAAAATCCCGTTTACACCTTCAAGTAATAAACAATACAGTTGTTCTCTAAAACTGCGCTTTACTTCTTCGTTAGAAGCGAGTAGCTTATTTGCTCCATGAATCCCACCAATGTTGCCTAAAACGAAAGCACGATTTTTACTTGCTTTTTTAGCTAGTCGGACACTTGCTGTATTAATTTTATTTACTTCTTCTTCTAAACCATATCGGGCAAGCTTTACGTAATTGGCACCGTAAGAATTTGTTTGAATTACATCTGCGCCTGCATCAATATATGCTTCGTGGATCGCTTGAATTTGTTCAGGCTCTGTTAAATTCAATGCTTCAAAGCTAGTATCAACACCATGCGAGTAAAGCATTGATCCCATTGCACCATCTGCGACTAAAATTTGATTGTGAAGTTTGTCTAAAAAGCTCAAATTAACCAATCCTTTCTTTCAAACGTTCAAATGCTTGTTCGAAGTCATTTATAATATCATCTGCATGTTCTATCCCGACAGATATTCTAAGCAATTTATCCGTTAACCCATAAGATTCTCTTATTTCAGCTGGAATATCCATATGCGTTTGTGTTATTGGATAAGTAATAAAGCTTTCAACACCTCCTAAACTTTCAGCGAAACTAATTAATTTTAAACTCTTCAAAAAGTCAGAAACATCTTCTGCATGCTCTATTTCAAAACTAACCATTCCACTATTTCCCGGGAAATATATATTTGTCACTTCATTTTTTGTCTGTAAATAATCGACAACTTTTTTAGCATTTGCTAAATGTTTATCCATTCTTAAGGCTAGTGTTTTTAATCCTCTAATTAAGTGAAAACAATCAAATGGTGATAATGTAGAACCAATTGAGTTATGTAAAAACGCATATTCTTCACTCAATGCCGCATCTTTTGTAATAATCAATCCAGCAAGTATGTCATTATGACCGCCTAAATATTTACTAGCACTATGGATGACAATATTAGCTCCAAACTCAATAGGTCTAATAAAATAAGGTGTAAATAATGTACTATCAACAATAAGTAAAAGATTATTTTCTTTTGTCACTTGTGAGATCTCTTTTAAATTAGCTACTTTCATTAATGGATTAGTAGGTGTTTCAATAAATATTGCTTCTGTTTTAGAATTAATTAAGTCTGTTAAGTTAGTTTGTTCATTCCAGTAAGTAAATGAAAAATTATACTTTTCTTTAAAATTTTCAAATAAACGATAAGATCCTCCATAAATATCACGTGAAACAATAAAGTGACTACCTACTTTAAATTTTGCAAAGATGAGTTGAATGGCAGCCATACCTGAACTACAAGCAAAGGCTCTATCTCCTTTTTCTAACTTAGCAATTTGACTCTCAAGTACGTCACGCGTTGGATTTCCAGTACGTGTGTAATCATAACCTTCTGTTTGACCTATTTCTTGATGGCGATAAGCAGTTGATAAATAAATCGGTGTACTAACTGATTGGTTCGCTTCATTTTTTTCATTACCAATTTGAGCGAGAATTGTTTCACGATTAAAGTGATTTGTCATTTAACCCCTCCTAAAAATTAAGTATTTGTTTAGAGGTAATTCCAGTGGGTAAAATACTTGCTACCTCCTTAACCTTTTTGTTTTAAAATAAATATAAAAAAACCTCAATTTATCTATTAATAAATAAATTGAGGTTTATATACGTCTATTCTCAACTTATCTATCAAACATCATAGCTTGCTGGATTTGGCACAGTACATCAGTATGTCTGTTGCCGAAGCTTCTTAGGGCCAGTCCCTCCACTTCTCTTGATAAGAATTTTGAATCGGTTTATTAAGTTGTGATAAGTAATATACATGTTAATTTCAGAATAGTCAAACTATTTCAAGTAAACTTCTTAAGAAATGTATAATTTAATAGAAAAAAACCTCAACTTATTTGAAAATAAATTGAGGTTTCATATATAGATTCTCAACTTATCTATCAAACATAATCGTTTGCTGGATTTGGCACAGTACATCAATATGTCTGTTGCCGAAGCTTCTTAGGGCCAGTCCCTCCACTTCTCTTGATAAGAGTTTAAAGTTTTTATTAAGTTATAGTTAATAACATACCTTGCTTATTTTAAATTGTCAAACTATTTCGTAAAGTTTATTTTAAAGCCTTAACTTATAAATAGCCTTTTCTTAATTCAGCTGGACTTTTCGGATGAATATATCCTGGTCCTACATCATAAACTGTTTTCGCACCTGATTGACCTTCTTTACTTAAGCGATGCGCAGCACGTGCGTAAGCTACAAGCACACTTGCTGTAAATTCAGGATTACTATCTAATTTAAGACTGTATTCAATAATTTGGTCAGTTTGATCCGTTCCTGTTTGACCACTGTGAATAACAAATCCACCGTGAGGCATCTTACTATGATCACGTTCTAGTTCTTCTTCTGTAATAAAGTAAACTGTTGTGTCATATTTATCAAAATAATTTGGCATTGTTTTAATTGCATCTTCAACAACACTTGCCTCAGCACCGTCTTCTAACACGACGTAGCATTCACGTTTATGGCTGCTTTCTTTTGTTAGTTCTGGATTTTCACCACGTCTTACTTCATTCATTGATTCCTCAGAAGGTAACGTGTACTGAACACCTGCTTTAACGCCTTCGACACGACGAACAGCATCAGAGTGACCTTGACTTAAACCTTTACCCCAAAATGTATACGTCTTACCTTCATGTAAAACCGCTTCAGCCATTACACGATTAATTGAGAATAAACCTGGGTCCCAACCAACTGAAATAATATTCACATGATTATTTTCTTTTGAAACTTTGTCTACCTTTTCAAAGTACTCTGGAATAAGCGCATGCGTGTCATAACTATCGACTGTATTAAATAAACGCGCAAATGCTGGTGCTTGATCAGGTAAGTCTGTTGCTGAACCACCACACAATATCATTACGTCAATTTCATTAACGTAATCTGTTGCTTCATCGATATGTAATGTTTTGACATCTTTATTAACTGTCTCAACAGCTCCTCGACGTGAAAAAACTGCGACAAGCTCCATATCAGGCTGTTGACTAATTGCCATTTCAGCACCACGTCCTAAATTACCGTATCCTAAAATTCCTACTTTAATTTTTTCAGACATTTTATTCCTCCTTAAATTTTATCACTACCTTTATAATAACCTTTTGACTATAACACTGCAATCAACATAACCTTTTCACCTCTCGACCAGTGCCCTTACGTTCTGTTATAATAAGTGTGAAAGATTTTATTGGAGGGATGAATTTATGCGTTTAGCAGAAAAAAGAGTTATTGCACTGGTCGATCATGATTTTGAAGATCTGGAACTCTGGTATCCCATCTTACGCTTACAAGAAGAAGGTGCGTTAGTACATTTAATTGGTCCACGCGCAAAAGAAACTTATATTGGAAAACACGGTGTGCCAGCAACATCTGACTTTGGATTTAAAGATTTACAGGCTTCTGCTGGAAATTATGACGGTATTTTAGTTCCGGGTGGTTGGGCACCTGATACATTGAGAAGATATCCAAATGTTTTACAATACATTCAAGAAATGAATAAAGAAGAAAAAGTAATCGGACAAATTTGCCATGGTGGTTGGGTACTTATTTCAGCAGATATTTTAAAAGATAAAACTGTAACGAGTACACCTGCGATTAAAGATGATATAACAAATGCAGGAGCAACATGGGTTGATGAACCTGTTGTTGTTGATAATCATTTAATTTCAAGTCGCAGGCCAGCTGACTTACCCGTTTATGTAAAAGCTTTCGCTGATAAACTAGCTGAATAAATAAAAAAATCTGACCTTAAATATTTAAGGCCAGATTTTTTTATATTAGCGATACATACTAAAGGATGTATCTTTTGGTTTGTAAAAGAAATATAAACATAAGAAAAACCATGCAATCGAAATAATAACTGCTCCGATAACGTCTGTAGCATAGTGGGCATCCAACATGATACGACTTAAAGCAACTGACAGTAAAATACCTATGTAAATAATAATTAAGCCGATTTTTAGTGAGATATTTCTAAATGAATAAACCGCTAAATAAATTAAAAATAAAAATAAGATTGATGCACGCATTGCGTGACCACTTGGAAAACTATACGATTGCAATTCAAACGTGTAATTAAATACTTCAATCATTTCAGCTTCATCACCTGGACGTGCTCTTTGAATTAACATTTTTAATGCTAAATTTAAGATGACGCCACCTACTGATAAAACAAAAAAGAAAAAGAAATGACGCCAGTGACGTCTAATTAAAAAGTAAAGACCTATTGCGACTGTAATTAACATAATAACTTCACTTGAACCGATAATTGATGCTACTTTCATTATACTTGCAAGAACTGTTTCGCTTTTTCCGTCTGCCCAGTTAGCAAGTCCTTCATCTATTGCAGTACCCATACTGCTTGCTGTCATAAATACAACACCTGCAAAGATTAACGCAAATACAATTGCTATCATTAAAAATAAATTATTACGTGATTTCATCTTTATACCCCATATCTTCTTTTATGTCCCGTGCTTTCCTTATTTTACAAGACTTCTATAAGATATACAATCTCCTAATGAGAAGTTTAACTAAAATGTAATATAGCTCGGTTCAACACCATCACCTTTAGTAATAACAGCATTTTCAGTTGAATACACATTGTTTGTTGTCGGTAAATGAAGAAACGATGTTGCCCTTTGAGCTAACTCTACTTTTGATAAATGTTTTAGTTGTTTTGTGAACGGATTAATAAACTCCGCTTGCTTATAATCAAAAACTTTTTGATTATATGTTTGATAAGCTGTTACTAATCTTTCCTGAATCGTCTTTTCTATTGTTTCTAACGCTATATTTGTTTTAAATTCATTTTTTAAATCTTTAAGCAAACCACTTTCAATCTCTCCAAGCATTGTTTCCATTTGCGTTAATGAATTTTCCTCTAAATCCTCATCAATACCTGTAATTAATAAAGGGACATTCACCTCATCACTAAAGGGAATGACGAACGCTTCTTGTCCTAGATGAACACTTTTTGATAAGTCTGCTGACGCAGCGTATTTTAATTTATTATTAATCTTTCCTTCAATCATTACTGTAATGACTGATGGGAATAATTCATTTTCCCCAAATCCTGCAAAAATAAGCTTCGTATGATGCCCAAAGTTTTTAAGAACGTTACTGCACACAATTGTTTTAATCGTTCCGCGCCATGCATCTTTTACAAGCGCGAGACTTAAGTTATTATCTATTAGTTTATCTATCTCTTCACTAAATTTCTCTGTCATAAGGCGAAAATCACTATTATCAAATTCATTAATATAATCTTTTTCTAAAACGTTTAACGCTTCTTCCAGTAACGCTTCACCTTGAACTAAATAATGTTCAGGCGCTTGTTTACTAAGCGTAAATAATTGTGAAGTGAGTGTATCTACCTCTGCTTTTACCGCTTCGTAAGCAAACATAGCTTCAGCTTCATCACTTGATTGATCTTCATAATTCATTTGATCAACAAACATTAAGAAGTCTGCGACATATTGTTCGAGTGTATCAAACTGTTTATTATTTAATTTATTTCGGTATATGTTAATTAACGTTTCCCAAGGCGCATGTAAATAATTTTCTTTACCTGAAAGCATAATTCCTACAGGTAAATCAGATGAAAGGTTGTATATTTTTTTCTTATTAATAGACGTGTCATTACTTGCAGCTAAGGCAACACCGCTTGTATTCATGACCGCAATTGCTTTACTCATATTCATTCCTCCACATATCAGTTATCTTAAATTTAAAAAATCCAGCTCGTATCGAACTGGATTAAATTTACCTTGTATAATTTTAATTGTAAACTTTTAAATTAAATTGTTAATAGTTGATTCGTATTATGTATACTATGGCGTGTTATTTCCTTTAAAAGCCCATTCCATTCTACTTAATAACATACTACGCGTAAGTTCACCAGTCATATTAAAAACTTGTAAATTAAATGCTGGATGCTTTTGATCAGAATAACTTTTCCATTGTTCTGCAACATATACTAAGTCACTTGCTTTAATAAGTGCTACATCTGTATCTTCTTCTGAAAATGCTTTTAACTTTTGTGCTTGTGCAATTGCCTCAGTTGTGTAGTCATGAACAATAATTAAAAATAGTGTAACACGCTCTTTTTCTGAGCGAATATATCTTAAAAATTGATTAAAATGATTCTCTGGAAATGTATAAGGTTTTTCTGTACTTTTATTATCCCATAAAATAACTTCTTGTTCACTAAATTTAATTTTACCATCTGCGTGCCTTGTCCCTTCCATTGGTAATAAATTTATTCCAAATTTCTTTTCAAAAATATAAGACGTAGCATCTTCAAAATAATTATCTATATTAATGTCTTTGTCAATCAGTTTATTGACTCGCAATGTTTTATAATCTCTTGAAGCCAACTCTTCATAAAAATCATACAATCTTGCTCTTTCATCAGTTATGTCTGATGTTGTTGTTGAAGAAAGCATTTCGTAATAATCGATAATATTTTGTATTTTTTCTTTTTTCGTTCCACTAATTTTAACACCTTCTAAACCTCTTAAAATATCAGATAGTTCTACTGAGCTAAATACTTTAAGGGCAGTAGATGGTAATATTTCATACTCAATAATTCGATCTACAATTTCGTCCTTTCTACCACTAATATTGAAATCTAAATTATTTAGTATTTCTCTTAACTGTTTTACGTTTAAATCATTTAAGAACGTTTTGTAAACTTCATTTCTCAGTTCACCGCCCATTTCATATCTCAATATACGTGCAATATCTTTGGGGATAATATAATAAGTTGTATCTTCTCTATATCGCAGTATTAAGCCTCGTGCTTGTAAATTTATTAAAGAACGGCCTATTTCGTGATTTGTATGTAATTTATTATCTTTTTTCGGAAACCTACCTATTCTACTTTCAAGTAAATAATGTTCTCTTTTTGTTAATTCTAATTCATTTCTTAAAACTTCTAAAATATTTATTTCATACTCGTTTAATGATTCGTCTTTTTTCCAAGCTTCTTCAAGAACAGCACTATAAATTCTTTTCGTTTTTTCTGGTATAAATCGAGTAAGATAATCATCATCTGCACTTTGCACCAAAATTGCTTTTTGCATTTCTTCTATTTCTTTATATAATTCTGTTTCACTTAATAAATATCCTTCTTTTTCCATTAAAGACATCAATACCATTTCGTTCAATAATGATATATCGCGCGTTTCATCATGGAAATTTAAAACTTTTTTAACTCTTTCTTTATTTTGAAATTCATCTATGTTTTTTAAGATAACGGCACGCATTTCTTCTTCTGATTCCATATGTACATCTTTCAAAAAACTATCTACTATTCTTCCCAAATAAAGTTTAGACATTTTTGGTAATATATCTTCTAAAAACATGGTAAACCTCCTCAATTGTATGATTAAAAATTATTAAATTGATTTCATTACAAAACTTTCATTTATTATACAAAAACATGGTAATAAATGCCATTAATTGAATTATTTAATAATTTAATTAGAATACAGAATAATTAATTATAGGGGTTATTATCGTACTAACAAATTATAAAAAGTGATTATAAAAATTGTAAATAAAAGCGTGGTCCATATGTTGATAAAATATGGCTAGTGAGATTCCAAAAATATTAGCGGAGAACCTTTTAGTAGACTTTATGAATTAGACTGATTTTTTTATAAACAACTTATTTGCCGACCTAATACCCGGTGTGGTATATTGTTTATCGTGTGAAAAAACACGGGGACAATATAGGGAGGGGAATTTATCATGGCAAAAATGATGAAAATGCAAGTGTCAGGTAAAAGTGAAGGGATGAAGACACTTGTTAAAGCAGGAATACACGAAATTATTGTCGACGAAGCTGAACAAATGGGCGGAGACAATGCGGGTGCTAATCCTTTACAATACTTACTAACTGCATTAACAGGTTGTACAAACGCAGTTGCACATATGGCTGCAAAAGAAATTGATTTTGATTTACAAGAGTTATCAATTAAAGCATCAGGTGAGTTTGATCCAAGAGGATTTATGGGTGACCCTGAAGTACGTAGTCACTTCCAAACTGCTACACTAACGGTTGATGTGAAAACATCTGAATCAGAAGAACGTCTGACTGAATTAAAAGAAATGGTTACTTCACGTTGTCCTGTTTACAGTACGTTTATTGCTGCTGACATTGAAATGAATGACACATGGACGATTGTGTAATTTAAAAAATCGAGGACAGATATAATCTGTTCTCGATTTTTTTATTAATCTTCTTGTTGAAATAAAGCACTCATTATATCTTTTCGTGAAACAATACCTGCTAGTTTACCTGTAACGTCAACAACCGGTAAACGATTCACTTGTCTATCGACAATGATACTTGCCCCTTTTTCAACTTCTTCATCTTCAAGAATTGTTTCAACTTCTTGTGTCATCACTGTTCCTACATAATGTCCCATTGACTTTCTAACATTTTCTAAGTATTTATTCGGGCTTTCTAAGTAAATAATACCTCCAAGAATTTCTAAAAAGGCAGGAACTTCTACATCTGAATTATGTTTGATTAAATCACCTTCTGTTATAATTCCTTCAATATAGCCTTCTTCGTCTACAACCGGTAAACCACTTAATTCATGTGTTGAAAGTAAGTTCGCACACTTTTCAACCGTATCGTTTTTACTTACTGTAATTACTTCTGTTGTCATAATATCTTTTATACGCATTAGATTTCTCCTATCTTTAAAGATTTTCGTTACTAGTATCTTAACATATATATTTATAAAATATTCATTATTGCAATAATAAAA
>Ga0209487_1002273_pt1 | contig 15719 bp, 11 predicted proteins | sample Poulit2012_FD_187524 | JGI IMG/M metagenome (GOLD analysis project Ga0209487, IMG submission 187524) | Agricultural soil microbial communities from Georgia to study Nitrogen management - Poultry litter 2012 (SPAdes) (version 2) | ecosystem: Environmental > Terrestrial > Soil > Agricultural land... | reverse complement strand
CCCCGACCAGGGGCGCTGAGCGGGGAGCAAGGGCTGGATCGTCTCCCACTGGGCGTCGGACAACACGCTTCGTCGGCTCATCCACCCACCATCACATTCCGAACTCCCACGACCTTAGGAGACACGCCCTAGCAGGGCCTCGATTTTCTTCGCGGGGGAGCTCGACCCCCGCAACCGCTGATCCTGGCGTTCATCGACGAGATGCGCTCCGAGGGCTATGCAGTCGAGTCGATCCTCCGCGTCCTGCGCCAGCAGGGCCTGACGATCGCTGCACGCACCTACCGGGCCTGGAAGAGGCCGGCCCGCATCGCTGCCCGCACCGTCACAGACGCTCTGGTCGAGGACAAGATCCGCGACTTCGCCTGGACGACCCACCCCGTCACCGGACAGGTCCAGATGACGCCCGAGGGCCTGTACGGGCGACGGAAGTGGGTCGCCCTGCTCCGCCGCCAGGAAGGCCTCGCCGGCACCTCCCGCGGCGCGGTGGACCGGGCCATGCGGACCCTCGGCCTCGAGGGCATCCGGCGGGTCAAGAACGTCCGCACCACCATCCCCGGCCCGGATGGGAAACGGGCCGGTGACCTGCTCAATCGTGATTTTCCCCCGCAAGCGGGAGGTGCCCCCACCGCCCCGGCTCCGAACCGGGTCTGGGTCACCGACTTCACCTACGTGCGCACCTGGGCGGGGTTCGTGTACGTCGCGTTCGTCGTGGACGTGTTCGCCCAACGGATCGTTGGCTGGCACGCCAGCTCCAGCACGCGCACCGACCTCGTCATGACCCCGCTGCGGATCGCGCTATGGCAACGCGACCGCGACGGAAACCCCATCTCACCAGGGGCTCTGATTCTTCACAGTGATGCCGGATCCCAGTACACGTCGATTCGATACACCGAACACCTCGACCTCGAAGGCATCGCCCCGTCGATCGGGACCGTCGGCGACGCCTATGACAACGCCCTCATGGAGAGCGCGAACGGCCTGTACAAGACCGAGTGCATCCGCACCACCGTCTTCCACCCCGGCCCCTTCCGGACGCTCGCAGACGTCGAGTTCGCGACCGCCGGCTGGGCCGACTGGTACAACAACCGGCGTCTCCACGGCTCTCTCGGGATGCTCACCCCGGTAGAGTTCGAGACGCTCCACTACGAGGCCCTCACCCAAGAGCCCGCACCCACAAAGTAGCGGCAGAGAACCTGGGCCGATTCATCAGCGAGGGCGGGGCGTAGGGATCGACCTGCACGTGGTCGACGATCAGCCGGCACGGCCCCAGGTCGTAGAAGCCCGTCAGCAGCGTGTAGGAGCCGTAGCCGCGGCCGTAGATCGCGGCGAGGGTGTGGCGGAGGGCGGTGGCGTCGGTGGTCATCCGGTGCATCCTCCCATCCGAGAATCCCAGGGTCGAGGTCGCCGCGACCTGTTCGGCTCAGCCGATCAGCCCGGCGCAAGATGCCTCCGGCTCGGAAGGTCTCGGAACGGCAGCGCAGGCATGTGCCCTGCAGCCAGCTCACTGCACCGACCAGCCACCATCACTCGGCAGGACGACACCATTGATATTGACACCGTCGTCGGAGAGGAGGAATGTGATCGAGGCGGCGATCTGCTCGGCTGTCGCAATGGTGGGGATCTGAGCCTGGAAGGGTTGCAGACGCGCAGATCCCACGTCGGAGACGTTCGCCGGGAAGGGAATTCCCGTAGCGACACCACCCGGGGCTACGGCGTTTACTCGGATGCCCTGGGTGCCATACATGAACGCCGCGGACCTGGTCATTCCCACTACTGCATGCTTCGAAACGGTGTAAGCGTTCCCGGAGGCGTTTCCGCGCAGCGCGGCCTCGCTTGCCACGTTGACGATCGATCCCTTGCCAGCTTCCAACATGACGGGGATGACGGCGCGGGAGAGCTTGAAAGCCCCGGTGACATTCACTCCGATCACCCGCTCCCACAACGCGTCGCTCGTCTCATGCAGCGGAGAGAAGTCGTCATTGATGCCTGCGACATTTGCGAGACCATCGATCTTTCCATCCGCAGCCGCGACGATGCGATCGATCGAGTCCTGTTCGACGATGTTCCCGGCGATCGGCGTGATGTTCGTAACGGAGTGAGCGGAGACGCACTCCTGCAGACGCTCTTCGGCGAGGTCGACGGCGATCACGCGCCCACCCTCGCGGGCCACGCGTGCGGCGACGGCAGCCCCGATCCCTCCCGCAGCACCGGTGACGATGTAGGTCTTTCCCTCAAATCTTGTGCTGGCTGGAGTGTCCGGTGACTCTTCGGGAAGTTCGCCGCCGTTGACGGCGCAGACCATGTCGTCGATGACGGACTGGCGGAGCTTTCCCTGGCTGAGCGTGGCGAGCTGGCGCAGCGGCAGAGCCTTCATCTGATCGAGAGCACCGTCAGGCAACTCGAACCCGGCCAGCAGCTGTTCGATGGCGGGCGAGCCGTGAGGGTCATCGAGCCAGTCGCCGATGCTGGAGCTTCCTGTCAGTGCCATGGTGTTCTCCTTCGATACTGCGGTGGGCGTCGGGTTTTCTCGTGAACGCGTCAGTGCAGGGACGCGGTGATGGCGGTTGCCCTTGTGACGGTCGCCGGCCCCTGCACGGTCTCGGGCTCTGCGCCAGGCAGGGCGAGGGTGCAACGACTGCCTGTCGGGATGGACAGCTCGGCATGGATCTGCTGCCCGCTGACCCTCCATGATGCCGCGATCGTGCCCTGCGGCGACTCGTGAGTCCCTTCGGCCCAGGTCAGGGATTCGTGCGGCAGCGGTGCGAAGGTGAACGACTCCCAGGCGATGGAGTCCTCGTCCTGTCGCAGCCCCACCGTGTGAGTGTGCAGGAAGCGGATCACCGCCCCCTTGCTGTAGTGGTTCAGCGACTCGTGGGCTGCCCCTTCCTCGTCGATCCCTTCCCAGTCCTCCCACACGGTCGTCGCTCCCTTGTCGACCATGTACAGCCAGGAGGGAGGAGTTCGCTGCAGCAGCACCTGGTAGGCGGCCTCGGCATGCCCCGTGTCTGCGAGGACGGGCAGCAGATCACCGGTGGACAGGAAACCGGTGTCGAGATGGCCGTCCTTCAACTCGATGAGTTCGACGAGCCGGGCAGCGGAAGCGCTGCGCAGCTCGTGCGGGATGAGCCCGAAGCTCAGCGCCCGCACATACGCCGCCTGGGTATCGGTGGCCGTCCGACCGTCCGGCAACAGGTACTCGATGCGCCAGGCGTTCAGTGCCTGTTCCGCAGCGTGCGCGTAGCGACGCGCATCGTCCTCGTGGCCCAGGAGCTGCGCGATCCGGGCGGCCGTCGAGGCGGATCGGTAGAGGTAGGCGGTGCCCACCTCTCCCTTGTCCGCCATGAACCAGGCGGCAGGATTCACCTGGATCGGGTCCTGGCGGGTGCCGTCGGCCGCCTTGGGCACGGGCTCACACCATTCGCCCCAGTGGAAGGACCCGTCCCACAGGTACTCCTCGTGCGGAGCGGGCTCCGGTGATCGCTGCTCTCGGGAGTGATGCCGCGATGTGCGTGCGGAGCCGAGCTGCCAATCCACCCAGCGCCGCATCGACTCCCAGTTCTCCTCGAGCACCTGCCGGTCCCCGTAGGTGCGGTACTGCTCCCAGGGGACGGCGACGATCGCGTCGCCCCAACCGGCAGAGCCGGTCATCATGGCGAGCTGGTCGTCGAGATGGTGCTTGATGCGGCGCCCGTCCGGGGCGAAGTTGGGGATGCGCCCATCATCGAGCTGGTCGTCGCGCAGGGAGGCGAGCCATTTCCGACTGAACCCGAGCACGTCGTAGAGGCGTGTCGCGGTCGAGACGAAAACCTGGTAGTCCCCGCTCCAGGCGAGTCGTTCCCGGGTCGGGCAGTCGGTGGGGACGTCCACGGCGTTGCCGCGGAAGCTCCAGTCGGCGATCTCGTGCAGACGGTTCAGGTCCGGGCTGCTGCAGGTGAAGGTGCCGGTGCGGCGCAGGTCCGAGTGCACGACCTGCATGGAGACGCTCGCAGGATCGAGGTCCGCTCCCTCGCGTCGGAGCCGCGCGTACTGGAACCCGTGCACCGTGTGGGTCGGCTCGAACGCGGCGGTGGCGCCGTCGGAGACGACCTCGTCGCGCTGGCCGAACACGACGGTTTCGCCGTCGCGTCCTGCGGAGTCGAGGTGAGAGGTGTCCAGGTCGCCGTCGGGGCCGACGTACTCGCCGTGATCGATCACCGTGCGGGTGCCCGCCGGGCCCAGATCCTCGAGGCGAAGCCAGCCCGACGCGTTCTGTCCGAAGTCCAGCACCCACGTGTCCTCGTCGATTCGGCGAGAGGAGACGGCGGCACGCGTCTCGACGACGCGTATCGGGGGTGTCCGCGAGTACGAGATCGGAGGCGCTGCAACCTGGTCGACGAGGACCGGCTGCTCCGTGCCCTCGATGAGTTGGAGGTCGCTCGTCTGTCCGTCCATGAGGTCCGCGCGTGTGATCTGGGATGGTGTCGACGCCCATGATCCGTCGCTCCGGACCACTTCACGGGTGCCGTTGAGCAGTTCGAGGTGCAGCTCGGCGCGCACTGCGAGGGTGTCTCCCCATTGGGCTGGTCGCCGGAACGCACCGACCTGGCCGCGGTACCACCCGTCGGACAGGAGGATCCGCAGCTGGTTGTCCCCTTCGCGCACGGCGTACGTGACGTCCCCGACCTGCGCGTACAGCGTCTGGCCGTAGGAGGTGCTGCCCGGAGAGAGGTGAGCGGTCCCGGCTCTCTCACCGTTGACGAATGCTTCGTAGACGCCGAGCGCGGTCGTGTACAGCCGTGCCGTGCGCACGGGGCCCGAGACGTGGAAGCTCGCGCCCAGCGCATGGGCCGGGCGCTTCCCGTATCCGGGATCTGTGCCTTCAGCCGGGCTGATCCATCGAGCTTTCCAGTCCGCATCGAGCAGCCCTACCTCGAACGTGGACCAGTCGGAGAGCTCCTCCCCAGCGGAACCGCGCACCAGCACTCGCCATGCCACTCGGGTGCCGCTGGCCAGGGGCACCCCTGGCCACGGCACGAAGCGGTGTTCCGGGCCGAGTTCGTGGATGATCGGTGCGCGACCGTCGATGCCGGCCTCGAGCCGGGTCCCGGTGACGGTGCCGATGGACGTGGGCAGGGTCCAGGACAGTCGTGGAACGGCGCCGGTGATGGGGATCTGGTCGCCACCGTAGTCGACGTCGAGGCGGATCCGGGCACTCACAGCGCGCCCCGTCGGGCCACCGATCCCAGCCAGGCGAGACTCGGCTTGGGAGTGCGGTCGAATGTCTCGCGGTCCACGGCGATCAGTCCGAAGGTGGGCTTCCAGTGGCCCCATTCGTAGTTGTCGAGCAGGCTCCAGTGCAGGTAGCCGTACACGGTGATGCCCTCGCTCATCGCCTCGGCGAGCCCTTCCAGGGCGCCCTCGACGTAGGCGATGCGCTGATCATCGTCGCTGGTGGCGATGCCGTTCTCGGTGACCAGGATGGGCAGGCCCGTGACCTCGTGGGTATGGCGTACGGCCATGGCCAGAGCATCAGGACGGTAGGCGGTGCCGACCAGGGTGTTGTCCGGGTGCTCGGGGTACGGTTCGATGCCCTCGGCCGTGACCCACTGGCTCGAATAGGACTGGACGCCGACGAAATCGTCGCCGGCCGAGCCCTCGAGGTAGAGGTCTTCCCAGACCCACTGCAGCTCGGCGAGCTTCTCCTCGCCCCCGGGGCGGGCTGCGAACGCCCGGTTCGCCACGCTCCAGCCGACCTTCGCCGAGGTCTTCGCGCGCAGCACCTCGCGTGCGGCGTGATGGGCCTGGACGAAGACGCGTCCCACCTCAGGATCGGGCGTGGGCAGCTGACGGGGACGCGGACCGTTGTCGACAGTCGGGCTGGACCATTCCTCCGAGGAGTCGGAATCGGCAGACGACGCTTCAGGCTCCGGTGCGGCCGCCGCAGCGGCCATGTCCCGAGCCATCGCCGTCATCATCGTGAGCATGTTCGGCTCGTTCATCGTGACGACCCACTCGACCCCGTCCAGGATCTCCGTCACGGCCTCGACATAACGCGTGAAGCGGTCGATCGCCTCATCCACCAGCCAGCCGCCCGCCTCGGTGAACCAGCGGGGATTGGTGAAGTGGTGCAGGGTCACCACCGGGGTGAGGCCCAGGTCGAGCGCCGTGTCGATCATCCTGCGGTAGTGGGCGAGCTGGGCCCGGGAGATGAGGCCTTCGACCGGTTCCACACGCGCCCATTCGATGCCGAAGCGGTAGGAGTTGCAGCCGGCGTCGGCCAGCAGCTGCATGTCCTCCCGGTAGCGGTGGTAGGAGTCGCAGGCATCTCCGCTGCGCTCCATGCCGGGTACGCGACCCTCGTTCACCCAGAAGTCGGAGTTCGTGTTCGAGCCCTCGATCTGATGGGGGGCCGTGGCCGCACCCCAGAGGAAGTCTGACGGGAATCTGGTGGTCATGGTCGCTCCTTCGCGATAGTCATGGTCATTTGGCGATCCGGTTGAGTTGGGCGTTCAGCTCGGCGATCTGTTCAGCGGGCACGTTGCCGGCCTGGCTCAAGAGCTTCTCGAGACTCATGCGGTCCACGATCGTCTGCATGGCAGCGGGGATCTCTACCCCCTTGCCCACCTCGCCGCGGCTGGTGGAGAGGGCTTCGAGCACCGAGGCGATGATTTGCGCTCCGTCGGGTGACTGCTTGATGTGGCCCAGGGTGTCGTGGATCGAGAAGTATCCGTCAGGGGCCGGCAGTTCGGTGTCTTCGAACCAGTTGGCGATCATGGTCGTGGGCATCACCGTGGCCGGGTCGACCTCGTCGACCTTGCGCAGGGTGACCGAATCCGTGAGGTCACCGGCCCGGGCAGTGACCGTGTGCTCTCCGCTCAGCGGGATCTCGAAGCGGAAGCTGCGCCGGCCGCTGAGGGTGCCGTGTTCGCGACCGTCGACGTCGAGCGTGACCTCCGGCTGATTCGAGTACACGACCACCTCGGTGATCTCCTCGGCGCGGTCAGCCCGGCGACGCCCGGCAATATGCACGAACGGCTGAGCTGACCAGGCGGCCTTGTAGACGTAGAACGCGTCCTTCTTCAAGCTGCGGTCGAAAGAGACCAGCCCCTTCTGGTTGCGGCCTGCGACTCCACCTTCGTCGCGCCCGGCGGACCCGAAATCCGCAAGGTTCCACACATGCGTCGCCCAGAGCCAGGGACGCTGCTCGATCATCTCGACCATGTGCTCGTGGTAAGCCGCCTGGTATCCCTCCGAGTAGTCGCCCCTGGCCGGTTCCGCGCTCTGGAACAGGGGGTTGGCGTCGGCCCCGTACTCGGCCAACCCGATCGGCACCTCCGGATACGCGGCATGGAAGTCGTCGAGCCAGGTGGCGTTGTCCTCGGTCTCCCCCACGTACCAGCCGAAGTACAGGTTGTAGGACATGACGTCGGGGACGGTGACGAGAGGATGATCCGTCTCCAGGAGGAACAGGTTCGCCATGGCGGTCAAGCGGGTCGGGTCCAGCTCATGAGCGAGATCGTCGAGGGCACGATGCGCCGCGACGACCTCCTCACCGCTCCCGGCGAGGGTGATCTCGTTGGAGAGCCCCCAGCTGATGATGCTCGCGTGGTGCCGGTTCTGCACGATGAGCTCGGTGAGCTGGTCCCGCGCATTGTCGACGGCCCCGGGCAGGAAGACGGTGATCTGCGGGATCTCGGCCCACACGACGATCCCGGCCTCGTCGCAGAGATCATAGAAGCGCTGATCGTGCTGGTAGTGCGCCAAGCGCACCGTGGTCACGCCGAGCTCTCGAAGCAGGGCCAGATCGGTCTGCTTCATCTCCTCGGTGATCACGTTCCCGGCGCCTTCCCAATCCTGATGACGGGAGACGCCGCGCAGCGGGTACTCCTCCCCGTTGAGCAGGAACCCGCGCTCAGGGTCCACGGCGAACTCCCGGCACCCGAAGCGCACTGACACGTCATCGACGAGTTCCCCGTCGCGGAGCACCTCGGCGCGTGCGGTGTACAGGTGGGGGTCCCGTTGTCCGTGCCAGCGGCGCACGTTCTCGATGCGCAGCTGCGCAGCGGCCTCCCCGTCGACGACGGGCACCGCGCAGGAACCCTCCCCGTCGATGGTGAAGCGGACCTCCGTGCCGTCGTCCGCCCCCGCAACTCTCGCACTCAGTGCGACCTGAGCCATTTCGCCCTGGAGCGCCGGGATGACCGTGATGCCGGGACCCCCGTGCTCCGCCAACGTGATGTGAGTGGGATCCACGCTGATCCGGCGAACCTCGCGATAGATCCCGCCGTAGAACGTGAAGTCCGCCTGCTGCGGATACACCGTCTCGTTCGCTGCGTTGTCGACGCTGACGAGCAGCGTGCCCGCCCCCGCCGTGAGGTGGTCGGTGACGTCGACCCGGAACGTCGAGTAACCGCCGTCGTGGCGGGCCAGCAGCGCACCGTCGACGTACACTTCGGCGGAAGAGTTCACCCCCGAGAATTCGACCCACGTCCGACGACCCGGCTCCCCTCCCTCGAGCCGACGAGCATACGTGGAGCGGCCGCGGCGGTACTGCCCGCCGGTCTGACCGTCCACGGCATTCCACGTGTGCGGGACGGAGATCCGGCTTCCTGCAGCTGTGACCTCCGGGACGCTCGAGTCCGCAGGCAGCTCCAGCGGTGCGAAGGCCCATCCGTCCAGGAGCGGCTCGGCGTGCCGCGAGCCGGCAGGGGCAGGGGTCATGGGGGTCTCCTTCGACGTCATGTTCTCGTGCTCGCCTTGGTCGGGCGTCGACCTGCACTCTAAAGTCGCGGCCCTCAGGGCAACTAGAATGCAACATGCAAGAATAGAATTTGTTTGGCTCGGGGTTCATCGCGAGCACGCCTGTGAGGACGGACACCGTTGCCCGCAGTGGAAGGGAGCCGACATGAGTGAGAACGCTGCACTGGATACCGCATGTTCCGTCCTGCAGGACGTCCTGAGCTGCCGCATCCTGCTCAGCGACGACATCGCCGGCACCCTCGACGCCTTCGAGCGGGACGCGTGCCTCGACCCCCACCTCCAGCCTGCCTTCACCGCCACCTTCCTGCGGACCTTCGTCCGCCAGATGGAGCCCCAGGTCGTCCATCAGCTACTCGAACCGCTGGGGATGGCGGCAGTGCTGCTGCGGTGGGATGACGAGCTGCTCATCATCGGTCCCTACACGCACGAGCCGATGCATCCCGGGGTCGCTGAGGAGGTCTTGGGGCGGCTCGGTATCCCGAGCATCCACCTGCCCGCCTACAAACTGCATCGCACACGCTTCGCGATCCTCGATGCGGAGTACGTGCATCGCGCGGCCGTCTCCCTCCTGCGACAGGCAGGGAAGGAGGATCTCCTCGGGACCCTGCGCCAGGTGAGAGCCGAAGCGGGGGCCATCACGCCAGGTTTCGGGGAGCTCCCGCAATCAGCATCTTTCGCAGTGATCGAAGAACGCTACGGCAATGAGCAGGACTTCATGGATGCTGTCGCCGAGGGCTCCGACGAGCGGGCGCTCGCCGCCCTGCAGCGTCTCTCCGGGATGCCGCAGGTGCAGAGCTACATGACCACTCCGTTCCTCGGGGCGACGATCCTGCGCATCATGGCGCGCGTGGCAGCACAGCGAGGCGGGCTCCCACCGGTGACCATCGACGCCATCTCGCAGGAATACGCACAGCGGCTCCACCGGGCAGGGCATTCGACCGATCCGCGCAACAACGTCGGCTTCACGTCCCAGATGGTCATCGATTTCTGCCACCACGTGCGGCGGCACAGACAGCGGCCCTTCTCCCCGCTCGTGCGCAAGGCGACCGACGAGATCGACCTCCACCTCAGCCACCACGTGTCGACGCCGGAACTCGCCGAGCGGTTCGGGGTCTCCGCCTCGACGCTGGCCCGGCGCTTCCGATCCGAGACGGGCACGACGGTGGCCGGCTATGTCGCGGCTCGGCGCGCCGAGCGGGCGGCCCGACTCCTCACCACCACCAGCCAGAGTGTGCGGGACATCGCCCTGTTCGTCGGGTACGACGACGCCAACTATTTCGTGAAGGTGTTCCGCGCCGCCTACGGGATGACGCCCACGGCATATCGCGCGTCGTCGAATGCTGAGTGAGAGCGTCGACCTCGCTGCGCTGCCGTCGCCACATCAGGGGACCAGGTCAGCGATGTTGCGCTCCTGGTCGCCGTAGCGAGCGAACCCGAAGGTGCCGGGACGCCCGTCAGCAGCCGTTTCGAAGCGCAGCCGTGCCGGCTCCGTGGCAGCTGATGGAGCCCAGGTGGCACGCAGCTGCATCCTGCCGGGCACGGGGCCGGTGAGCGCCACGTCCGCCTCGTACACGGTGTCTTCGCTGAACGAACTGACCAGACTTTCGGAGCCCTCGTAGACGGACCTGCCATCATCGCTGAAGGCGACGTAGTGCACGGTGACCGACCCGGCGACGCCGCGGGTGAGATCTGCTGAGACGCGCTCGAACTCGATATGGCCACTGTGGCGGCCGGCAATCCTTCCGGACGTGACCGGTGCGGACGGCTCGCGCAGGGCGCGCTCGGCGGCCGTGCCGCTGATGGCGTAGGGGATGTGATCGGGAACCGCGACCGGAGCGACGGGCTCCCCCGGGGTGATGTCCACCAGTCGGGCCCGGCGCACACGGATCTCCCGGATCCGACGGGAGTGCTCGGATCCGCGCGGCGTCTCCAGCCAGGCGGCGCGGTCCCCGTGCGGGTGCCATGACATCGGTGAGACGTAGACCCATTCCTCCGCCGGGTCATGGAGCGGGACTCCCCGGTAGGCCGGGTCCTGGCGTGAGGTCTCCACGTCGATCAGGACCGGGCCAGCATTTCCGGGGCGGTGGGTGCGCACACCGGTCACCGTGTACGCGTACACGATCCAGGCGATCTGGGAGAGAGTCTGGGTGACGTACGGGCGCGGCAGGAGACCGAGGATGCCGGGGTCCGTGCCCCGCGAAGCTCGCGCTGTCATCACCATCCCGAGCTTCTCGTCAGGAGAGAAGATGGTGGTCTCGTCGTAGCTCGGTCCGCGGGTGATGGGGGTGAGCTCGTCACTGTCGAGGGCTTGCACGACCGAGTCGGGCAGCAGGCCGTCGACCCCGCCGACGCTCGAGATCGCGGCACCGCCCCGCACGAACTGCTTGACCTCGCCGCCGCGCAAGGGCTGAGGCACCACGCACCCCTCGTGCTCGGGGTCCGGGAGGAAGTCGTCCACGGTGCTGATGAGGCGCGGATTCTCTATTTCGTAGCGCTGCGCTGTGCGCTGGAGGCGACCGATCGCTGCAGCAGCTCCCATATCGGCGCGCAGAATGGTCCAGGCGATGTGCTCGTCGTCGGGGGCGACGATGATCTCGGACCAGTGATGGGTCGTGCCCGGATCCTGTTCCTGGTCCCAGGGGTAGTGGACGTCCACGAGCCGGGCCTGCGTGGCAGAGCCCACATCGGGTTCGCATTCGAGGACGTAGTCGCCGAGCAGCACTCGCCGATTGTCCGGGAACATCATCGCGCGGATGCCGTTCGCCCGGGCATGCTGCGGAATCGGGCCGGAGAAGACGTGGTGGTATCCAGAGCCGTCGTCGTCGATCACTGCCGCATGGAAGATCTCCTGATCAGCAGGATCATCGTCCCGGCGAAAGAGCAGGAAGATCTTCCCCGACGGGGTGTAGGTCGCGTACGTGTCCAGGGCGCCATCGGGGATCGGGACGGTGTCGACCTCGATGCGCCCGAATTCTGCCGTGGTGAGCCGGATCCCGTCGGTCGGCGCGGGCATCAGATCGTCTCCCCGGCGTCGGCGAGCAGCGTGCTGCCCGTCATGAACAGGGACAGGTCGGTGGCCGCGAAGAGGACCACACGGGCGATGTCGTCGGGCGTTCCGATCCGTCCGATCAGGCTCTGGGTCATGACGTCCATCCCGCCGTCGCCGGGATCGATGCCTGCCGCCTCAGCCTGGGCCCGACCCGCTTCCGCAGCAGCCATGTTCCCTTCGGTCGGGACGAAGGTGGGCGCCACGCCGAGGACACGCACCCCGAGCGGGGCGAGATCCAGGGCGAGCTCCTTGGTCAGCCCGCGAACGGCATGCTTGCTGCTCACATAGGCGGAGAGGCCCGGAGCAGGGGCCTGGAAACCAGCGGTGGAGACGATGTTGATGATGACGCCGCCGCCTCGAGACGCGAAGTGCCGGGCGGCGGCCCGGGCCCCACGGTAAGTGCCGTCGACGTTGACCGCCTGGACCGCCCGCCACTGCTCGTCGGTCCCCTCGAGCAGGCTGAACGCGGGGAACACGCCGGCATTGTTGATCCAGATGTCGAAGCCGCCGAACTCCTGTACGGCGAACTCGGCGGCGGCGTCGACAGACGCGGACTCGGTGACGTCCAGATGCGTGGCGGTGACCCGGGACCCGTGCTCCCGGAACAGCTCGTGCGCGGCCTGAGCGGCGAGATCGGAGTCGATGTCGGCCAGCAGGATGTCGGCGCCGGCTTCGGCGAGGCGCGCGGCGATGGCCCGTCCCAGGCCGCGGGCGCCGCCGGTGACGACGGCACGGCGACCGCGCAGCGAGATGAGGTCACCGAGCGGTGCGCCGGAGACATCGGGGAAGGGGAAAGCCATGGTGGAGCTCCGTTCGAACGAGGTGGTCAGAGATGGGTGTGCAGGAAGTCGGCGCTGAGGCGGAGGCTGGCCAGCGGGTCGTTGTCGATCCAGTTGCGGTGGGTTTCAACGATGACCGCTTCGGTTCGTGCGGCCCGGGCCTGGTCCAGCAGCCCGACGAGGTCGAGGTTGCCGTGGCCGAGCTCGACGGGCCCCGCTTTTCGGATCGGGCTGAGCCCGCGGCCGCCGGGCCGGAACCCTCGATCGGTGAGGTGCAGCAGTCTCACGCGTTCGCTGAGGCGGCGCATGATCGCCAGCGGGTTCGCACCGGCGTCGGCGAGCCAGTAGGCGTCGAGCTCGAAAGCCACATCCCTCGGGTCGGTCGCGTCGGCCAGCACATCGAGCGCGGTCCGGCGGGAGTCGATGCGGCTCAGCTCGATGCTGTGGTTGTGCCAATGGAGGCGCAGCCCCTCTTCTCGCAGCCGTCTGCCGGCACGATTCAGGCGATCAGCGAGCTCTCGGACCGCATCGGGATCGGCGAAATCGACACGGTGCACGCTTGTGATGGTCACGTTGCCAGTGCGGTAGGTGCGCGCTGAGGCGATCACACGCTCCGGTTCGTTCTCGATCGATCCGAGATCTTCGTGGATCCCGACCACGTCCAGACCTGATTCCGCGATGAGCGCGGGCCAGTCGAGGGTGCCGGAGCGGCCGACCCGCATCCCACCGCTGCGCATGAGCGCCCGCACCAGGGCAGGGGTGGGCCGGGTCATGAACCCCAGGAGTTCGATGGCGGTGTATCCGGCGTCGGTGACGCTGCGCAATGCGCGACGTGCCCGAGACTCGCTCGTCAGGAGCTTCGCCAGCTGCACCTGCTGGATGGCCTTCACCGGGGCGGTCATGCCGTGACGGCCGGGTCGGGGATCTCCAGCTCGGCCTTCTTGTCGGAGATGCGGCGCTGGACTCGCACCATCTCCTCACGGTCGAGCTTGTATCCGCGCATAGCGAGCAGATTGATCGCCCAGCCGAACATCGGCAGCCCGAAGAACAAGCCGAGGGTCATGAGCAGGATCGCTGTCGTGGGTTCATCAGTCGGCTGCGGCATGACGTCGGTGAAGCCGATGAGCGCAACCGCACCCAACGCGACCGACGCGCCCAACGACGAGATCAGCTGATCGATGACGTTGTACGTCGCAGAGACAGCAGCCGGAAGGTACTTGCCCGAGCGGTCCAACTCGTAGTCGATGATGTCGGCGCGCATGGCCCCCGAAGCGACCGTGATGCACATCGAGGCGCCGTTGAGCAACAGGTAGACGGCGAAGAAGACGATCACCAGCGGCAGCGACTCAAGAATCGACCCCATGTCGAAGACCAGACAGAACACGGTCAGCGCCCCTGCCAGCGTCAGGCAGATGGCGCTCCACGCGACCGTGGCTCCCTTGGCACCGTACTTCCCGGTGTACTTCGCACCGAACATCGCGAAGAGGATCCCGGGCAGGATCGCGATCATGCTCAGGATCGTGCCGAGCTGGATATTTCCCAGCAGGATGCCCCAGATCAGGGTGCTCACCACGGCTTGAGAGCGCACTACCTGGGCAATTTTGTCGGAAGCGCCGCTGATCAGATAGCGCTGGAACGGACCGTTGCGGCTGATCAGATGCCACATGTCGCGCAACGTGACCTTGGCATCCTCACCGCTCTTGTGGTCCTCGAGATGCGCGAAGCTCTCGGGCCTGTCGATGCGGGACACACCGAGGCACGCGAGGATCTGGAACACCAGTGAGCAGATGACGAAAACGATCGCCACTTCGCGCAGCATGCCCACCGTGAACTGGTTGCCGTGTCGCGGAAGGAAGACGACCGTGGAAATGATCGAGAAGGCCGCGGGGACGAGATACGAGTAAACCGTCGCCCAGACCTGAATGACAGGACGCTGGCGCGGATCATTGGTCAAGACCGGTCCCGACATCTGTCCGGCGATGTCGTTTAGGGACGATCCGACGATGTAGACCACGTACACCACGAGGAAGAATACGACCCCAAAGCCTTTTCCGGACCCCCAGACGAACAGCAGCAGGATCGCGAGGGAACGAATCGCCCACCCGGTGAGCATGAAGAAGCGCAGCTTGCCGAAGCGGAAATTGACCTTGTCGATGATGAGCGCGAGCAGCGGATCGACGAGGCCGTCGAAGACGCGAGTCGCAGTGAGGATGATGCCCGCGACCGCGACCGCGATACCGTATCCGGCGTTCTGCAGATAGCTCATCAGGCCGACGAGGGTGTAGAAGATCATCGCCGAGACGTTGTTCATCTGTGAGAAGGCGATCTCCCATGTCTTTGCGCGGCGGTATGCCACGCCATCTGCTTCGCTTGCCGTCGGTTTCGGGATCCGCGCCATCGCGTCTACGCTCCTCAGTGCACACCGTTCGCCGGCAGCTCGTTCTGCCGGGTACTGAGGTGAACTGTATGGCGCACCCGAGCCACTCGGGCAGAACGCATCGGCCATCACTAGAACAAACCTGGCGGCAAGCCTCTCGTGCAGATCGCCCTCGGTCCAGATCTCCGCTGACGAGGATCGTGGTCCCCTTCGTCACCGCGGCCTGCCACGCATGTTCGACGGCTCGTTCGAACTCCCCCTGCCCCTCTGCTCATCGTCCCGCTCGCGGCCGTCGTCCTGGCGATCGGCACCTATTGCCTGGAGCAGCTGCGGGACCGGCCCCGAAGGATCGACGGGCCCACCGCGTCGAAGAAGCCGAAGCGTCCGCTCTGGCACATCGGGTGCTACTGGCCGCGGAGCGCCCGGCAGGCCGTCCTCACCGAGGCTGCTCGAGCCGCGAGGTACGAGAGCGTGAAGCACCTGCGCAACACGGTCGGGGAGCAGGAACCCTCGAAGAAGAGGCGCAGCGATGGAACCGTCAAGTGTCAACGGTCACCGGGACTTCCCTGTGGGCGGTCATGTGATCTCCCTGTCCGCGGACAGTTCATCTCCCTGTGGGCGGACAGATGATCTCCCTGGAGGGTTAGGGCGTGTCTCCTAAGGTCGTGGGAGTTCGGAATGTGATGGTGGGTGGATGAGCCGACGAAGCGTGTTGTCCGACGCCCAGTGGGAGACGATCCAGCCCTTGCTCCCCGCTCAGCGCCCCTGGTCGGGG
>Ga0209487_1002272_pt1 | contig 15720 bp, 14 predicted proteins | sample Poulit2012_FD_187524 | JGI IMG/M metagenome (GOLD analysis project Ga0209487, IMG submission 187524) | Agricultural soil microbial communities from Georgia to study Nitrogen management - Poultry litter 2012 (SPAdes) (version 2) | ecosystem: Environmental > Terrestrial > Soil > Agricultural land... | reverse complement strand
CCCGGTGGTAGGGTCAAGAATCGTTTCAATCACGAAACCGCTTTCTTGGCGCGTTGGTGCCGGCGGCGAACCAGACCTGGTGCCGGCAGCGAGCCAGGGAGGCTACTGACGAGGAGGTCACGGTGAGCAGTCTTGGAGAGCTGCGCACGCTCGCCGTCAACCGCAGCAGGCGAACGACGGTCGGGAAGCAGAGATATCCGGACAACAAACCGGCCTACCTGTTCCTGCTGCCCTGGCTGCTCGGCATGGTGGGTCTGACGATCGGGCCGATGGTCGCGTCTCTGTACCTGTCCTTCACCGACTACAACCTGCTCCAGTCGCCGGTGTGGACCGGGCTGGCGAACTTTCAGGAGATGTTCACCGACTCCAGGTTCTGGAACTCCTTCCGGGTCACCGTGGAGTACGTGTTCGTCAGCGTGCCGTTGCTGCTGGCGCTCGCGCTGCTGCTGGCGATGGTGCTGGACAAGGGTCTGCGCGCGCTGCCGATCTATCGCTCGATCTTCTACCTGCCCAGCCTGATGGGCGGGTCGGTGGCCATCGCGATTCTGTGGCGGCAGGTGTTCGGCAAGGACGGTCTGGTGAACGCGTTCCTCGCCTGGTTCGGGATCGAGGGGCCCGGGTGGGTCGGGCACCCGGACTACGCGCTCGGCACCTTGATCGTGCTGAACATCTGGACGTTCGGGTCGCCGATGGTGATCTTCCTGGCCGGGTTGCGCCAGATCCCGGAGATGTTCTACGAGGCGGCCTCGGTCGATGGGGCCGGACCGGTCCGCAAGTTCTTCCAGATCACCCTGCCGCTGCTCACCCCGATCATCTTCTTCAACCTCGTGCTGCAGATCATCTTCGCCTTCCAAGCGTTCACGCAGGCCTACGTGGTCTCCGGCGGCACCGGCGGTCCGGGGGACGCCACGATGTTCTACACGCTGCTGCTGTACAAGGAGGCGTTCACCGAGCTGAACATGGGCTATGCCTCGGCGATGGCTTGGTTCCTGGTGGTGGTGATCGCCGCCTTCACCGCGATCAACTTCTGGATCTCGAAGTACTGGGTGTTCTATGACGACTGAGACCCGACCCCTGCGTCCCGCCGTCCTGACGCTGCCTACCCCGGTGCGCAGGCGCCGCCCCGGCCGCCGCGGTCGGCAGGTGCGTGCGGTGGTCAAGCACACGCTGCTGATCGCCGCGTGCACAGTGATGATCTACCCGCTGCTCTGGTTGGTGGTCTCCAGCTTCAAGCCGAACAGCGAGATCTTCCGCGACCTGAGCCTCATCAGCACGAACCTGACCACGGAGAACTACGCAAACGGCTGGAACGACCTGCAGCACCCGTTCGGCCTGTTCATCCTGAACTCCTCGATCATCGCCGTCGGGTCGATCCTGGGTAACCTGGTCTCCTGCTCCTTGGCCGCCTATGCGTTCGCACGGCTGCGGTTCCGGGGCAGGAACCTGTTCTTCGCGCTGATGCTCGGGTCGATCATGCTGCCGTTCCAGGTGCTGCTGGTGCCGCAGTTCATCATCTACAAAGAGCTCGGCTGGCTGAACACGTTCCTGCCGCTGATCGCTCCGAAGTTCCTCGCCACCGAGGCGTTCTTCCTGTTCCTGATGGTGCAGTTCATCCGCAGCCTCCCTACGGAGATCTTCGAGGCGGCCCGGATCGACGGCGCCGGGCACCTGCGCTGCTACGCCCAGATCGTCCTGCCGCTGGTCGTCCCGGCCCTGGCCACCACGGCGATCTTTACCTTCATCTGGACCTGGAGCGACTTCTTCGGGCCGTTGGTCTACCTGCGGCTGCCGGAGACCTGGCCGGTGTCGGTGGCGCTCAAGGGCTTCCTGGATGCCCAGTCCGCCTCCGACTACGGCTCGATGTTCGCGATGAGCGTGGTCTCGCTGCTGCCGATGTTCGTGGTGTTCCTGCTCGGCCAACGGTTCTTGATCAAGGGCATGTCCACCACCGGGCTGAAGTAGGCCGACCGTCAGCGGTGGGGGAGGCGCTCGAACGCGAAGGTGCTGTTCGGGTCGAGCGCCGCGGAGATCGCCGCGAGCCGTGGTGACAATGCGGTGACTCTGGGGTCCGCCTCCCGGAAGGAGAGCGGATCTGCTCCGGTGTCCAGGCTGGAGGCGACCTGCAGGCTGTGCGCGATCGCAGCGGTGGTGGCGGGCAGCGACGTCGCGTCGCCGGGTCCGACCACGTGGAACAGGTAGGGCCCAGGCGGGCGGGTGAGCGCACCGTCGAGCACGGGTGCGTGGGAGTCGACGTGGCGCAGCTCAGCCATCGCGGCACCACCGGCGTGACCGACCCTCGCCGAGAGCAGCAGGTCGGCAGCATAGTTCCCGGCCGCGCCGGTGAGCCAGGCCGCGCCACCTCTGGCGGCGACCGGGCTCGGCGGGTCGAGGTGGATCTGGCCGAGCCGTTCGGCATCGGCGGGCCCGGTGCTGTCCGCAGCTGGAGGGGCGACCGCGAGCAGCCGGTCGCGCAGCCTCAGCATCGGGCCCTGGTCGCCGGTGGCGGCATAGGACAGGTGTACCGCCGGGGTGCCGAGCAGCTCGCTCGGGAACGGACCTGACGGCGGCAGCCGGAGCATCGCCATCGTGCTGGTGACGGTCTCGGGTAGCTCGGGCAGCGAACGTGCCCAGGTTCCGATGAGGTCCTCGGCCACGTCCGCGGGCCAGAGCAGGTGGCCTGCCCACATCGGCCCTGGCCGGATGAGGTCGAGATCGAGCTCGACGGCGATGCCCACCGGTGCCCCGCCGCGGAACGCCCAGATCGCTTCCCGGTCCAGAGGGTCGGGTGCCTGGTCGGCGGCAGTGCGGATCCGGCCCTCGCCGTCGACGTATCGGACAGCTCGCAGGTGGCCGGAGGCGAGACCATGGCGTCGGGTGAACCACCCGAGACCGCCGCCGAAGGTGTAACCGGCCACACCGACGCTGGGTGAGGTGCCAGCCAGCCCGAGCAGTCCGTACCGGCTGGCCTCGCGCTGGATCGGGCCCCACGTGGTCCCGGCGCCGATCCGCGCTACCTGCGTGCCTGCCTGCACCCGCACGGTCGCCAGCGCAGCAGTGTCGAGCAGCACGGTCTCCGGGCCCAGAGGGCGGGCCGCTCCGTGGCCGGTCGCCTGCACGCTCAGCCGGGCGGCGCGCGAGCGAGCCACGGTGACCGCGCGGGCGACGTCCTCAGCGGACCGAGGGCGCAGCACCAGCGCGGGTGCCTGGTCGGCGCTGGTGTTTCGCGGTGAGGTGCTCGCGGCGTAGCCCGGACTGCCGGGTGCAAAGGTCTGCAGGCGGGTGGTCTGCAGGCGGGTGGTCTGGGTCTTGGGAGCGTTCCTCGCCATAGGTCCTCCGTGTCATGGCCGGACCGATCATGGCCGGACTGACCTGACTGGCCCGGTCGGTCGCTGGCACCGGGAATATAGGTAGCCGGCTATGTACCTATGCTAGCGTAATCAGTTAGCCGGCAACGAATCGGCTCGAGATGGAGAGGACACGACGATGAGGAAAGTTCTAGCCGTAGGCGCCGCCGGCAGGTCGGCGGGGCTGGTCACCCGGGCCCTGGCCGCCCGGGGCGTGCCTGTGCGCGGACTGGTCCGCTCACCGGAGCGAGCAGCCCAAGCACGCAGGAACGGCGCCGAGGAGACCGTGGTCGCCGACCTTGGCGACGAAGGAGCCCTGGTGGCGGCGTTGCAAGACGTGGATGCCGTCTTCCACGTGATCCCGGCGTTCCTGCCGGACGAGGCGGGGGCCGGGCGACTGATGGTCGACGCCGCCGTACGTGCGGGCGTGCGCCGTCTCGTGTTCTCCAGCGTCTACCACCCCTCGCTGGTGGACCTGTCCAACCACCGCGACAAGCTGCCAGTCGAGCAGGCGATCTACGACTCCGGTCTGGAGTTCACCATCTTGCAGCCGGCGATGTTCATGTCCCAGCTGGGCGGCTACCTCTCCGACGCCCGAGGGCGCGGGGTGATCACCGGGCCGTACTCACCCGAATCTCGGCTCGCCTACGTCGACTACCGGGACGTGGCCGAGGTGGCGGCGCTCGCGTTCACCACCGACCGACTGGTGGGTGGCACCTTCGAGCTCGCCGGGCCGGGGGAGTTCTCCCGACAGGACATCGCCGCAGAGCTCGCTGCACTGCTCGGCCAGCCGGTGGACGCCACCGGCGGGCTGCCCGGAGAGCTTGACGCCCGGATGCCGGACCACCTGCGCACCGGCCTGCTACGCATGTTCGGCCACTACCACCGAGCCGGGCTGCGGGGCGGGAGCTCCGTGGTGCTCGACACCCTGCTCGGGCGACCGGCAACCAGCGTGCCGGACTACCTACGCGAGCTTGTCCAGGGCCAGCGCGAGTGACCGTCCCCGCAGCTCACGACCAGCAGCACCACCACATGCCATTCACCCCTGCAACAGAAAGTGCACGATGACGACCATCTGGGACCCCATCACGATCAAGAACCTGCAGCTGCCGCACCGGCTCGCCCTCGCGCCGATGACCCGAAGCCGAGCACTGGCGGACGGTACACCCGGCCCGCTCGCCGCCGAGTACTACGCGCAGCGAGCCGAGCTCGGGCTGCTGATCACCGAGGGCACACAACCCTCCGCCGACGGCCAGGGCTATCTGAACACGCCGGGCGTCTACACCCCCGAGCATGTCGCCGGCTGGCGGACGGTGACCGACGCCGTGCACGCCCGTGGCGGGCACCTGTTCGTCCAGCTCATGCACGCCGGCAGGATGTCGCACCCGGAGAACACCCCGCACCACCGCCCGGGCGTCGCCCCGTCGGCGGTCGCTCCCGACGCCGCCATCTTCACCCGGAACGGGAGGCAACCGGTGCCCGCACCGCGCGCCCTGGCCACCGAGGAGGTCGAGGCGACCGTGGTGGACTTCGCCCACGCTGCGACGGCAGCCATGGCCGCCGGTGCCGACGGGGTCGAGATCCATGCCGGGAACGGATACCTGCTGCAGCAGTTCCTCGCGCCGAACGCCAACCGCCGCACCGACCGTTACGGCGGCAGCATCCGGAACCGTGCCCGGATCGTCATCGAGGTCGCCACTGCGATCGCCGACCGGATCGGCGGTGAGCACGTGGGTATCCGGCTCTCACCGGCCCGGGGGCTCGGAGACCTGGACGAGGGGGCGGAAGCCGGTGAGCTGTACCGCTACCTGGTCGCCGAGCTGGCCCGGCTCGACCTGGCGTATCTGCACCTGTTCGCCCCTGCGGAGGGCCGCGACCTGGTGCGGGACCTGCGCCGCTCCTGGCCGAACGCGCTTCTGCTGCTGCGTGCCGGGCGCCCGGTGACCCCACAAGCGCTCGAGACCGAGCTGGCCGCCGGTGTGGCCGACGTGCTTCCCCTGGGCAGCAGCGCCCTGGCCAACCCGGACGTGGTCACCAGGCTGCAGCAGGGCGCTAGTCTCAACACACCCGATCCGTCCACGTTCTACGGTGGGGGAGCGAAGGGGTACACCGACTACCCCACGCTGACAACAGCGCAGACTGGGTGAGGAGCTGAGGCCGGATGGACGAGGAGGCGCACGGCCCGGCGGAGGCCTCCGAGCTCGAAGAGCTGTTCCCGGTGAGCTATGCGATCTTCGCCATGGCTCGCACGCACCGGGCCGTCGCCTCCGCGGCGCTGGCACGCCTGGGGCTGTTCCCGAACCAGGAGATCATGCTGGTCCAGCTCGCGGCGTCCGACGGTCTACCGCAGAAGACGCTCGCGGAGACGCTGCAGGTCAGCCATCCCACGGTCGCGAAGACGGTCGCCCGGATGGAGCGAGCCGGGTTGGTCGAACGACGGGCCTCCGAAGAAGACCGTCGGGTCAGCCTGGTGTTCCTCACCCCGACGGGGCGCCGCCTCCATGACGACGTCATCGCCGTCTGGCGCACGCTCGACGAGCAGACGACCGAGGGTCTGACAGCGCAGGAGAGGGAGACGTTCGTGGCCATCGCCGCGAAGATCCGCACCGCCATCGAGCACCTGCCCGCCGCCACCGACGGGGGGTGAGGACGTGTGCTCAGCCCTCGTCGGTCGGGTGGGCTGCACTGGACCACCGACGCCGGTGCGCGGGCACTCAGGAGATCTGCTCGGAGACCTCCAGCCACTGCTCCTCCAGGTCGGCCACCTCAGCCTCCAGAGCGCGTAGCGCGGCAGCACGTTCCTGCAGACCCTGGTAGTCGCTCTGATCGTGCGCGGCGAGCTGCTCGTGCTGGGCGGCGATCTGCCCGGCGAGCTTGTCCAGCCGGCGTTCGATCGAGGCGAGCTGTTTCTGCGCCGCGCGCAGCTCCGCCCCGGTGAGCCCGCTCCCGCCCGGTGACCCGCCGCTCCCGGCGGGCTGGGCAGACGACCCCTGTGCCGGGCGGGCGTCCGGACCGCGCCGAGCTGCGCCGTCGTCGGCCCGGAGCCGCAGGTACTCCGCCACCCCGCCGGGCACGTGCCGCAGGCGCCCACCGAGGATCGCGTACTGCTGATCGGTGACCCGCTCCAGCAGGTACCGGTCGTGCGAGACCACGATCAGCGTGCCCGGCCAGGAGTCCAGCAGGTCCTCCATCGCGGTGAGCATGTCGGTGTCCACGTCGTTGGTGGGCTCGTCCAGGATGAGCACGTTCGGCTCGGAGAGCAGCACCAGCAGCAGCTGCAACCGGCGCCGCTGCCCACCGGAGAGGTCGGCCACCCGGGCGGACAGGTGCGCGCGGGAGAAGCCGAGCCGCTCCAGCAGCTGCGCGGGGGTGAGGTCCTTGCCGTCGACGGCGAAGGTCGCCTTGGTCCGGGCCAGCACCTCCCGTACCCGCATCGCGGCGATGTCCGCCAGCTCGCGGAACTGCTGGTCCAGGACCGCCACCCGCACCGTCTTGCCGTGCTTCACCCGGCCGGTGGTGGGCTCGAGGGTGCCGGCGACCAGGCCGAGCAGGGTGGACTTACCGGCCCCGTTCGCCCCGAGGATGCCGGTGCGCTCGCCCGGGCCGATGCGCCAGGTCACGTCCCGCAGCACCTCGTTCGCCCCGTAGGAGACCGAGACGTCCTCCAGGTCCACCACGTCCTTGCCGAGCCGAGCAGTGGCCAGCCGGGTCAGCTCCAGCCGGTTGCGCACCTCGGGCACGTCGGCGATCAGCGCGTTCGCGGCGTCGATGCGGAACTTCGGCTTGGACGTGCGGGCCGGGGCGCCGCGGCGCAGCCAGGCGAGCTCCTTGCGCATCAGGTTCTGCCGCTTGGCCTCGACGGTGGCGGCCTGCCGGTCCCGCTCCACCCGCTGCAGCACGTAGGCGGCGTACCCGCCGTCGAAGGGTTCCACTTGTCGGTCGTGCACCTCCCACATCGTGGTGCACACCTCGTCCAGGAACCAGCGGTCGTGGGTGATCACCAGCAGCGCACCGGTGCTCCTGGGCCAGCGCTGCTTCAGGTGCTCGGCGAGCCAGGCGATGCCCTCCACGTCCAGGTGGTTGGTCGGCTCGTCCAGCGCGATGACGTCCCAGTCGCCCACCAGCAGGGCGGCCAGCGCCACCCGGCGGCGCTGCCCGCCGCTGAGAGCGCTGATGCTGCTGCCCCAGGGGATGTCCGCGGCCAGACCGCCGATCACGTCCCGGATGCGGGGATCGCCGGCCCACTCGTGCTCCGGGGCGTCGCCCACGATCGAGTGGCCCACGGTGGCCTGCTCGTCGAGGTCGTCACTCTGGCTGAGCAGGCCCAAACGCAGTCCGCCGCGGTGGGTGACCCGCCCGCCGTCGGGGTCGAGCCGGCCGGCGAGCAGGTTCAGCAGCGTGGACTTCCCGTCCCCGTTGCGCCCGACGATGCCGATCCGCATCCCGTCCTCCACGCCGAGGGTGACCGCGTCCAGCACCACCCGGGTAGGGAACTCGAGGTGCAGGTTTTCGGCGCCGAGGAGATGAGCCACGCTCCTAGCCTAGGTTCGCTGCGACGGTGACCCGGGACAACGCCATTGACCGCGGCAGCTGCGCGCGGCACACTGAGCGGTGCTCATCGAAGGGGAAGTCGGCCGGCTCAGGGGTGCAGGCCGCAGGGGACACCGGGGCCGGGGGCCAGGGTGGCTGCGCTGCGGGTCGGTCGCACGATCGAAGGACTCTGCCATGACCGAAGCACGTCCGTACCATCCCGGGCCGCCGTCGGGATACCGCCAGCTCTACGGTGCGATCGCCGTGGTGGGCTTCGTCCTGAGCGCCACCCAGTTCTACGTGCGCGAGGTGGTGGATGACGGTTACCCGGAGCGGGAGACGCTGTGGACGCTGCTGGACAGCCTGTGGGGTGCCGGGCTGGCGACGACTGCCCTGCTGCTGCTGTTCATCCTGGTGGCGGTCGCGATCTGCGGGGCGGTGCGCTCGGTGCGCACTGTCGCGGTGCCGGTGGCGATGGTGGTGCTGTCCCTGGTCGGCGCGGTGATGCTGATGACCAAGGTCGGGTTCCGGGACCCGGGGCCGCCGTTCGACGACGGCGGCGCCATGATGCTCGCGCTGGCCTGGGGCGCAGTGCTGCTCGGTGTGGTGCACACCATCCACCTGATCCTCTGGCGACGGCAGGACCGCCGGCGCGGCTGAGCAGCCGCTGACCAGTCAGCACAGTGGCAGGCTGGTCAGTGCTCGAACTGGTTGAGCAGCTGGCGCAGGATGGCCGAGAGTTCCTCGCTCTGCTCGTCGTCGATCGCGGCAAGCAGCTTGGACTCCCGCCGCAGCAGGTCCTCCAGGGCCGCATCCACGGCAGCCAGCCCTTCTTCGGTGAGCCGCACCAGCACCACCCGACGGTCCTCGGGTGCGGGGGCGCGGACCACCAGGCCGTGAGCCACCAGCCGGTCGATCCGGTTGGTCATCGTGCCGGAGGAGACCAGCGTCTGGGTGAGCAGCCGCCCCGGGGTGAGCTCGTACGGTTCCCCGGCGCGGCGCAACGCGGAGAGCACGTCGAACTCCCACACCTCCAGGCCGCGGGAGGTGAACGCCGCTCGGCGAGCCAGGTCGAGGTGCCGAGCCAGCCGGCCGATCCGGGAGAACACGCCCAGCGGGGTGACGTCCAGGTCGGCACGCTCGCGCTGCCAGGCCTCGACGATCCGGTCGACCTCGTCCTCAACGGTCATGGCAACGAGATTACTCGACATCGAGAGACCGGCGGTCGACGGCGTGGTCAGTCGCGGCGGGCGCGGGTGGCGGCCGGCGTGAGCCGCGGCTGGGTCTGCAGCGCCGCCAGGCCGTTCCAGGACAGGTTCACCAGGTGGGCGGCCACCTCGTCCTTCGGGGGCGTGCGGGTCTCCAGCCACCACTGCCCGGTCAGGGCGATCATCCCGACCAGCATCTGCGCGTACATCGGGGCGGTGCCCGGGTCGAAGCCCTGCCGCTCGAACGCGCCGGCGAGCACCTGCTCCACCTGGGTGGCCACGTCACCGATGAGGGAGGAGAACGTGCCGGTGGCCTGCGCCACGGGCGAGTCCCGCACCAGGATGCGGAAGCCGTCGGTGTTCGTCTCGATGTAGTCCAGCAGCGCCAGAGCGGTGCGCTCCACGGTCACCCGCGGATGGCCGCCCTGACGCAGTGATCCGGTCAGCGCCGCCAGCAGCGTGGCCACCTCGCGGTCCACGATCACCGCGTAGACGCCCTCCTTGCCGCCGAAGTGCTCGTAGACCACCGGTTTGGAGACCTGGGCGCGGGCGGCGATCTCTTCCACGCTGGTGCCCTCGAACCCCTTCTCGGCGAACAGCGAGCGAGCCACCTGCAGCAGCTGTTCACGTCGTTGGTGCCCGGTCATCCGGGGGCGGGGGGAACGTTTCGCTGGCTCGGTCACGCCTTCCATCATGCCGTGTCGAGCCAGGGTGGGGGAGCCCGCGCGGCTCGCCCCCGGTCGCGCAATGTCACGCAAGGTCGGGCACCGGTGCCCGATCTTTAGCGACATTGCTGCTCGTGGCCCGCGCGGGCGGACCGCCGGTATGCTCGATGGCGCGCCGTCCGGTCGCCGTCGGTCGGCGCCGGCGGTCCGCCCTGGTGTAATGGCAGCACGCCGGCCTTTGGTGCCGTGCGGTCCAGGTTCGAGTCCTGGGGGCGGAGCCACACCTGGCCGACCAGGTCGACGGCCACCACCTGTGCACCCGGGCAGAGGTAGCGCGTCGGGCGGCGCTGGCCGTGGCGGCTACAGTGGACCGCGTGAGCCTGATGCCCCCCGCAGCAGTGATCGTTCTTGCCGCCGGCCAAGGGACGCGGATGAAGTCCGCGACCCCGAAGGTGCTGCACCGTATCGGGGGTCGTAGCCTCCTCGGGCACGTCCTGGCCACGGCGAGAGACCTCGACCCCGGACGCATCGCCGTCGTGGTACGTCACGAACGCGACCAGGTGGCCGCGCACGCTCAGGAGCTGGACCCCGCTGCGCTGATCGCGGACCAGGACGAGGTGCCCGGCACCGGGCGCGCAGTGGAGTGCGGACTGTCCGTGCTGGACGCTGCCGCGCACTCCGACCAGGCCGCGGCCGGCAGCGAGGCGGGCGCCCTGACCGGGGTGGACGGTCCGGTAGTCATCCTCGCCGGTGACGTGCCGCTGCTGGACGCCGGGACGCTGACCGCGCTGCTGCAGGCGCACCACGCCGACGGCAATGCGGTCACTGTGCTCACCACGAACCTCACCGACCCCAGCGGGTACGGCCGGGTGGTGCGCGGGAGCGACGGCCAGGTGGCCAAGATCGTGGAGCAGAAGGACGCCACCGCCGAGGAGCTTGCGCTCACCGAGATCAACTCCTCGGTGTACGTGATGGACGCCAGTGTGCTGCGCGGGGCGCTCGGCCGGCTGGACCGGGACAACGCCCAGGGGGAGGTGTACCTGACCGATGTGGTCGCCCTCGCCCGTGCCGACGGCGGTGCGGTGCGCGCCCTGGCTACCGACGACCCGATGCTGGTCGAGGGCGTCAACGACCGGGTGCAGCTGTCCACCCTCGGTGCGGAGCTGAACCGCCGCGTGGTCACCGCGTGGATGGAGGCCGGGGTCACCGTGGTGGACCCGGCCACCACCTGGATCGACGTGGGCGTGCAGCTCGAGCAGGACGTCACCTTGCTGCCCGGCACACAGCTGCAGGGCGGGACCCGGGTGGCCACCGGTGCCGTGGTCGGCCCGGACAGCACGCTGGCCGATGTGGTCATCGGGGCGGGCGCCACCGTCACTCGCACGCACGGATCCGATTCCCAGATCGACGACGGAGCCACTGTGGGGCCGTTCACCTATCTGCGCCCAGGGACGCACCTGGGTCAGCGGGGCAAGCTGGGGGCGTTCGTGGAGGTGAAGAACTCCGAGATCGGGTCGGGGTCGAAGGTGCCGCACCTGTCCTACATCGGGGACGCCACCATCGGTGAGGAGAGCAACATCGGCGCCGCCAGCGTGACCGTCAACTACGACGGCGTGCACAAGCACCGCACGGTCATCGGTTCCTACGTCCGCACCGGTGCGGACAACATGTTCGTGGCCCCGGTGCAGGTCGGCGACGGCGCCTACACCGGCGCGGGAACTGTGGTCCGCCGGGACGTGCCGGCCGGGGCGCTGGGGGTCAGCGGGGGGCCGCAGCGCAACATCGACGGATGGACCGTCAGCCGCCGCCCGGGCACAGCAGCTGCCGAGGCCGCCCAGCAGGCCAGTGGCGAGCAGCTCGGCCCGCAGGCCCGTGGGGAGACTGCGCGGCGGGACGCCACCGACTCCGACGCCCAGCAGGGCAAGGCCTGAGCGGCCGGCCGTGACCACGACCACCGTCCCCGACCCGCGTAGGAGCAGTTTGTGATGACCGGCATCACCAGCCACGGCGAGAAGCGCCTCGTTCTCGTCACCGGCCGGGCCCACCCCGAGCTGGCGCAGACCGTGGCCGACGAGCTGAACATCGAGGTGGTACCCACCACCTTGTACGACTTCGCCTCCGGCGAGATCTACGTGCGGTTCGCCGAGAGCGTGCGCGGCACCGACGCGTTCGTGCTGCAGTCGCACACTGCGCCGATCAACAAGTGGATCATGGAGCAGCTGCTCATGGTCGACGCGCTGAAGCGGGCGTCGGTGAAGTCGATCACCGCGGTGATGCCGTTCTACGGCTACGCCCGCCAGGACAAGAAGCACCGCGGCCGCGAGCCGATCTCCGCCCGGCTGATGGCGGACATGTTCTTCACCGCCGGCGCCGACCGGCTGATGAGCGTGGACCTGCACGCCGCCCAGACCCAGGGTTTCTTCAACGGCCCGGTGGACCACCTGTGGGCGATGCCGATCCTCACCGACTACGTGCGCACCCGGGTGGACCTGAACAACGCGGCCGTCGTCTCTCCGGACGCCGGCCGGATCCGCGTGGCGGAGCAGTGGGCGGCCCGCCTGGGCGGGGTGCCGCTGGCGTTCGTGCACAAGACCCGGGACATCACCCGGCCGAACCAGGCGGTGGCCAACCGGGTGGTCGGCGAGGTGACCGGCCGGGACTGCATCCTGGTGGACGACCTGATCGACACCGGCGGCACGATCACCGAGGCGGTCAAGGTGCTGATGGCCGAGGGGGCGCGCAGCGTGATCGTGGCCGCCACCCACGGAGTGCTCTCCGACCCGGCCACCCAGCGGCTGGGCGAGTGCGGGGCGACCGAGGTGGTGATCACCGACACGTTGCCGATCCCGGAGGAGAAGCGGGTCGAGCCGCTCACCGTGCTGTCCATCGCACCGTTGATCGCCCGGGCGATCCGGGAAGTGTTCGACGACGGATCGGTGACCAGCCTCTTCGACGGCAACGCCTGACCCCGCAGACCAGGTCCTACGGTTCGCGGAGGAGTGGGTCATTTTCCGGTTACACTAGGGCGTTGCCTCGGCGAGGGAGGACCGGCCGCGTCCGGCTCCGTGATCGACGTGGTGGAGAGTGCCTGTGCTGTGCGATCCTCTGCCCGACCGCCCGCCCTCCGCCGCAGGCTCGCCCATCGCCTCGACAGTGGAGAGAGAACACCATGGCTGACACCGTCCTCGCGGCCTCCCGCCGCACCGAGTTCGGCAAGGGTGCCGCACGCCGCACCCGCCGTGACGGCAAGATCCCCGCAGTGCTGTACGGGCACGGTAACGAGCCGGTGCACCTGAGCCTGCCGGGCCACGAGACCTTCCTGGCACTGAAGGACAACCCGAACGCGCTGCTGACCATCGCGCTCGAAGGCGAGAACGAGCTCGCTCTGGCCAAGGACGTGCAGCGTGACCCGGTCCGCCGCACCATCGACCACATCGACTTCATCCTGGTTCGCCGGGGTGAGAAGGTCGTCGTGGACGTGTCGGTCGCCATCGAGGGCGAGTCTGCCCCGGACACGATCCACATGCTCGAGCTGCAGACCCTGAGCGTCCTCACCGACGTCACGAAGATCCCTGAGTCCCTCGAGGTTTCCATCGAGGGTCTGGAGGAGGGCGCGGTGATCCGCGCCGGCGAGGTACCGCTCCCGGCCGGCGTGGAGCTGGAGACCGACCCGGAGTACGAGGTCGTCATCATCTCCGTGCCGCGTGCGGAGGTCGAGGCAGAGGACGAGGAGGAGGACGAGGCTGCCGAGGTCGAGGCAGAGACCGAGTCCGAGGCGGCGCCGGCCGACGAGGACTGAGAGCACTCCACTCGATGAGCACTGCGCCATGGCTGGTGGTGGGGCTGGGCAATCCCGGCCCCACCTACGCCGGCAACCGGCACAACGTCGGCCAGATGGTGCTCGATGTGCTCGCCCGCGAGGTGCCCGGGGCGTTCACCGCGCACAAGGCACGCGCAGCTGTGCTGGAGGGTCGGCTCGGAGTACGTCCCGGCGGGGCGCCTGGTCCGCGGGTGGTGCTCGCCAAGCCGGGTAGCTTCATGAACGTCTCCGGCGGCCCGGTGGCCGCGCTGGTGAAGTTCTACCAGGTGCCCCTGGAGCGGCTGCTCGTGGTGCACGACGAGCTCGACCTGCCCGTCGAGACGCTGCGGCTCAAGCGCGGAGGCGGTGAGGGCGGGCACAACGGGTTGAAGTCCATCTCGCAAGCCATCGGTAGCCGGGACTACCTGCGCCTACGGGTGGGGATCGGACGGCCACCGGGGCGGATGGACGCTGCTGACTACGTGCTCCGGGACTTCTCCGCCGGCGAGCGGCCAGGGCTGGCGGTGACCCTGGAGGAGGCGGCCGAGGCGATCGAGGACCTGATCGCCGACGGGCTGGAGAAGACCCAGACCCGGTTGCACGCGGCCCGGAGCTGACCTCACGCAGTCTGCGCACTGACCGTGGGAGCGGACCGGGACAGCCGGCGGCTGCTCCGAGCTGGGCTTGTCGGACCGATCGGGGGGACTGCTACGGTCCGGTCATGACTGAGCCGCAGATGCCCCCTCCCGGTGCTGCGACGCCTGCGCTGCGCAGCACCGACAGTGGAGGTCGGCGAGCACTCGGATTGCTGCTCCTGCTGCCGGCCGTGCTGGTCTGGATCGGCTACCAGGTCGTCCCGGTGCTGCGGACCCTGGTGTACTCGCTGTGGCAGACCGGCGGGGAGGGGCGCGGCGAGTTCCTCGGCCCGGTGAACTTCCAGCAGATTCCCGGCGAGTGGTTCGCCTCGCTCCTGCTGGCGCTGCTGCTCGGCCTACTGATCGCAGCGATCGGGGTGAGCGCAGGCATCGGCATCGGCGCACTGGTGCGTCGCGCCAAACGGGGGCCGGCACGGGTCGCCTTGGCGCTGCTGGGGGCGGGATTGGTCACCTATGCGCCGACCAGCCTCACCATCGCCCTGATGTGGCAACCGACCGAGGAACCGCCCGCTGTCTGGCGGTTGCTGCTGGTGATCCTCCCGTTGACCGTGCTGATCGGCGCCGTCGCCGGAGCCCTGACCCGTTCGGTCCCGGTGCTGCTGGTGATCGGCTCGGTCGTGGCTCTTGGGGGTGCGTCCTGGGCGGCGCAGGGGGAAGCGCGGACGTTCACCACCGATCTTGGTGCCCAGTTCATCTATCGCTCGGCCTTCTCGATGTTCGAGCCCGGTCCGGCCGCTGCGGCGAGCATGGTGCTGGGCGTGCTCGTGGCTGCGCTCGGCATCGGTGCCGGTCTGATGCTGCTGGCCATCCGACCGCGGTTCGACCTCACCAGAGGCCAGGGCGAGCCCGTGGGCCCGGCCCAGCCTGGTCACCACGGGGCCGGAGCGCCAGCAGGGTATCCACCGGAGGCTGCAGGAGGCGGCTACGGCCCGTGGGGCGCGCCCAGTGCAGGCTCCGGCCGGAGCATCCTCGCCGTAGTTGTCGCCGGGATCGCTCTCCTGGTGCTGGTGCTGCTGGCTGTGCCCTGGCTGCACCACCTGGGCGACGGGGTGGCCGAGGCGGACCCGCGGGATATCGCCCGGGTCACCTGGTCCACTGTGGCGCGGCGGGTGATGGAGGTGGGCGTGACCGGGGTGATCACCGGTGCGGCCGCCTTCGGGCTCGGCTACCTGCGCCCGTTCGGCCGGCACAGCCTGCGTGCTCTGCTGGTCTTCAGCCCGTGGCTGTTCGTCGGCCTGGTCCCTTTGATGACCGGTCTGTTCTTCGCCCTGGACGGCCCGCGGGAGGACGCGCCGTTCTTCGGCCTCACCGGCCAGCCGTTCTCCGTACCGCTGATGTTCGTGCTCGCCTACCTCGCCGACGGGCTGCGCACCGCCAGGGACGGTGGACGCAGGACGAGACCAGGCCCGGTCCTCGGGGTGGTGCTGCTGGTCGTCGGTGTGCTGGCGATCGTCCGGACGCAGGGGGTGATCTGGGACATCGTCTTCCGCTACCAGGACACGACCAGCGCAGTGATGT
>Ga0209487_1002271_pt1 | contig 15721 bp, 17 predicted proteins | sample Poulit2012_FD_187524 | JGI IMG/M metagenome (GOLD analysis project Ga0209487, IMG submission 187524) | Agricultural soil microbial communities from Georgia to study Nitrogen management - Poultry litter 2012 (SPAdes) (version 2) | ecosystem: Environmental > Terrestrial > Soil > Agricultural land... | reverse complement strand
AAAATTCACAGAAAAGAGGTCTTCCCTATGAATCATCTTACTACAGATTTAATCGAAGCACTAGCACAAAAACAAGATATCGAAGAAGTTTTTCGTCATCATTTGGAAACAGCCATCAATCAGCTGTTGAAACATGAATTAACTGTCTTTTTAGACTATGAGCCTTATGATCGAGAAGGTTTTCATTCCGGCAATTCCCGTAATGGCTACTACGATCGTACATTTAAAACCGAATACGGAGAACTACATCTTCGTATCCCTAGAGACCGTAATGGCCAGTTCCAACAACAAACAATAGCTCCTTATAAGCGTTCCAATGATACGCTGGAACAGTTTGTCATTCACCTTTATGAAAAAGGAATTACGACAAATGAAATCGCTCATCTCATCGAGCGAATGTATGGACATCACTATTCCAAATAAACGGTTTCGAATCTAACGCAACTTGTTTCTGAAGACGTGCAGGCTTTCCATGAACGAAAGATGGAAGAACGCTATGTGTGCATTTACCTGGATGCCACTCATATTCCGATTCGACGTCAAACGGTTGAAAAAGAAGCTGTCTACATCGCTATTGGTATTACGGAAGAAGGAAACAAAGAAGTTTTAGACTTTACCATTGCACCAACAGAGTCTTCTCACGTATGGGAAGAACTCATTCAAGGCCTACGTGAGCGAGGAGTAGAAAACGTTCTTCTCTTCATTTCCGATGGATTGCCAGGGATGACAGATAGCATTCATCGTGTCTATCCAAAGGCGAAACATCAAGTGTGCTGTGTACATGTCGCTCGAAACATTTCTAGTAAAGTACGTGTAAAGGATCGCGCAGCCATTCTCGATGATTTTAAGGCCGTCTATCAAGCGAAAGACCGTGAAGAAGCTTTAGAAGCTTTAGAACAGATGCAAAGCAAGTGGGAAAAGCCTTATCCACGTGTCATTGAATCAGTGATGAACAACAAACGGATCTTAACGTTTTTTGATTTTCCAGCTTCCATACGTCGCAGTATCTACTCGACAAACTTAATTGAAGCTTTTAACAAAGAAATCAAACGATATGTCAAACGCAAAGAACAATTCCCGAATGAAGAATCCTTAGAACGCTTTCTCGTGACACGGTTTCTAGACTATAATCACAAATTTGGCATGCGTTGTCATCGGGGGTTTGAAAAGGCGAAATCAGAATTGATACAGATGTTTGAAGCACTAGAAGATTAAGCTCTAGCATCAATCCGCCATCCTTGACCTTGTTTGCGGTCGTGGTAGTGTGTACGTTGGCGGACGGGAAAATAAAGCCCTTGCAGGGACTTCATCCGCACACCGAGCGTACCACGACCGATCTTTTCTAAGTTCTCGCTGGCCGGGTCCCTGAACCCAACCAGCAAAAACTAAGAAAAGGCACAAGGTCAAGGACAAGCAGCTACCGCTGTGGCTCTGTGGTTTCACCTAAAATAGAAGTTCACTAACTAAATTAAGCAGGCTGACTTATCTACTTTAACAGGGTCATTTACACAAAATTATTGACACACCCGAAGCTTTAGGAAAGATAAAAGATATTAGTATTATATGTAATATAGAGATTGATAAAGGTTTACATTTAAAGGGAAATGAAATTGAATTGGAACGTTCATTTATGAACATTATAACAAATGCAGTTAACTTTTCCCCAAACAACTCAACTATTACCATTAATGCTAATATAAAAAATCGCAATTTAATTATTGAGGTAAAGGATCAGGGAAAAGGATTTTCTGAAAAGATACTAAAGCACGGAAAAGAACAATTTTTTATGGAAGATGAAAGCAGAACAGAATCTGGGCATCATGGATTAGGTTTATATATTACAAATAATATTATTAAAAACTATAATGGGGAGCTTATATTATCCAATGACAAAAATGGAGGTGGGGTGGTTCAGGTTATAATACCACTAGTGAGAGGATAGAGTAAATAAACTAACCAGAGATTATTTTTATTCTTTACACAAATTAAACGACTACTATTAGGAAAAATTATTTCTACAGTAGTCGCTTTTTTCTGCCTAATTTTATTAAATTTCCTCAAGCTTACTTATTCGGTATCTCCATACAGGGAGTGTAATTAGTCCAAAAATCATATACTTTAAGAAAAGATTTAACATATGATTCTGTGATAGAACAACATCCCCATTAAAGGTAAAGTCAGTAATAAATATCTGAATTACAGGACTTAGTAGCCCAATGGCAAAGGGAACTGCAATAGACACACCTATAAATGCTATGAATAGATTAAGTGCATTGCTAATTATAGGGAAGGTATCGTTGATAAAAAAATTAAAAGTCCATATATAAGTATTGCAAGGATTCCAACACCTGTATTAAGAAGATATTGCAATTTACCACCAACAAGTTTTACTGATATATTGGGATGAAAAAAATATATTGAATAAAAAATACAATAAAAAAATCAACTCCAAAAGCCAAGGTCTTAAAAGAAAACAAGGTAATATTTTTATAAAGCTTTACAAAAAGAATGGATATGATTAAACATATTCCTATAAATAATCCTATAGGCATATTGACTTCCTAAAATTAATATTTATATTTTCTGTGCCATCTTACAAATAAATTATACCACTTAGCTAGGGCAGGCTGCCAGACCTAGATTTAAAATATTATTAAGTTTATTTTTCTAAAAAAGATTCTGAGTCTTACTTGACAAATAAAATAAAATTAAGTATTATAAAATGTAGTATTAATCAAAGGAGTTTTATCATATGAGGCATAATATTTTTAAATAACTATTAATAAAATAGAACAAGTACGTTTTCCATGCAAAAGGATATTTGTATGGCTTATTAATTGTACTTTTATTTAGAAATATTCTCATAACAATAAATTTATATTTTTATGTATTATATAGCATTGATTAGACTGTAGATGTAACACCTTGATGTTATATCTAATTGTGTATGTTATATTTACTTTAAGTAATTATATAAAAATAAGTTCCCCTGTGAAGAGAGTATTTTATCACAGGGGATTTTTTATATAATTATGGAGGTATAAAATGAAAATTATTAATATAGGAATATTGGCACATGTTGATGCAGGTAAAACAACTGTTACAGAAGGTTTATTATATAAAAGTGGGGCAATTAATAAAATTGGAAGGGTCGATAATGCTACAACGATAACGGATTCGATGGAACTTGAAAGAGATAGGGGGATAACTATACGGGCGTCTACAGTTTCATTTAATTATAATGATACAAAGGTGAATATCATAGATACACCTGGGCACATGGATTTCATAGCTGAAGTTGAACGAACTCTGAAAGTGTTAGATGGAGCTATTTTAGTAATTTCAGCAAAAGAAGGAATTCAAGTTCAAACTAAAGTGATTTTTAATACTTTAGTGAAATTAAATATACCAACACTTATATTTGTGAATAAAATAGATCGAAAGGGAGTATGTTTGGATGAGATATATGCCCAAATACAGGAGAAATTAACTTCTAATCTTGCAATAATGCAATCAGTTAGAATAAAAGATAAAGATGATTTTGAATTGACAAATATAAAGGATGATAAAGTAATTCAAAATCAAATATCCGAAAAATTGTTAGATATAAATAATGAGTTGGCAGAAAAATATATAAATGGAGATGTCATTACAGGAAAAGAATATAATGATGTATTTTTGGATGAGGTTAATAATTGCAATCTTTATCCTGTATTTCATGGTTCGGCTTTAAAAAATATTGGAATTGACGAGCTATTATTTGCTATTACAAACTATCTTCCTACTAATAGTTATAATACTGAAGACCTTTTATCAGCATATGTTTATAAGATTGATAGGGATGAAAAATCCCGAAAGATGACTTTTTTAAGAATATTTAGAGGTAGTATAAAAATACGTCAGGAAACTTTTATAAATGGTGGAGAAGAAGTTTTCAAGGTAAGAAACTTAGGATCAATTATAAATGGTGAAATTGTTAAGATGGATCAGGTTGGTAGTGGAGATATTGCCATCATTTTCAATGCTAATTCCTTGAAGATAGGAGATTATATTGGACATAAATATGATGAGGCGTTGGATACGGGGATAGCTCAACCATTATTAAGAGCCTCTATTAAGCCTTGTGATTTAAGTGAAAGAAGTAAACTGATAGAAGCGTTGTTTGAATTAACTGAAGAAGATCCATTTCTAGATTGTGAAATTAATGGAGATACTGGAGAAATCATATTGAAGCTATTTGGAAATATTCAAATGGAAGTAATAGAATCACTACTTAAAAGCAGATACAAAATAGATGCTAGATTTGGTGAACTGAAAACAATATATAAAGAACGACCTAAAAGAAACTCCAAAGCAGTAATCCATATAGAAGTTCCACCAAATCCTTATTGGGCATCTGTTGGATTGTCTATAGAACCACTACCAATAGGATTAGGATTATCGTATGAGACCACTGTGTCATATGGATATCTGAATAATTCATTTCAATATGCAGTAAGAGAAGCTGTAGAAAATGCTTGTAAAGAAGGACTTTATGGCTGGGAGATTACAGACTTAAAGGTAACTTTTGACTACGGATTATACTATAGTCCAGTAAGTACCCCCTCTGACTTTAGAAATTTAACACCATATGTATTTTGGGAAGCTCTTCGAAAAGCAGGAACTGAAATATTAGAACCTTATTTAAAATATACAGTTCAAGTTCCAAATGATTTCTGCGGAAGAGTTATGAGTGATCTCAGGAAGATGAGGGCTTCTATTGAAGATATAATAGGCAAGGGAGAAGAGACAACTTTAAGTGGAAGGATACCTGTTGATACATCGAAATCCTATCAGGCAGAATTACTTTCTTATTCAAATGGAAAGGGTATATTTATTACTGAGCCTTATGGGTATGATATATATAATGCTGAGCCGATAATTAATGATATTGTGAACGACAATAACGATAGTAACAAGGAAGGGTTAAGATATTTATTTCAGAAACAGGATAAAAATTGAGGCCTAGATATAAAATTTGAAATAGAATCGAGAAATCCTAGCTTAAAAATAGTTGGTGAGGATGCATACCTGTATCAATTAGAAAACTTGAATGGTAGTACATTACTAAAAAAATGAAATTGGTGATTTTCACTTCTGTATGATGGGAAAAATATAATTAAGATGACAGATTTAAAACGAGTATTTGAATCAATTGAATTTTATGAAGTAAAGACATATATTCAAAGTGGAAATGTTCTATTCAAATCAAATGAAGCGGGGGAATCCCTAAACGAAAATCATAAATCCTGTTTTATTAGTAAGTAAAAACGATGTTGTTTTAGTTGACTGTGGTTACCCTAATTTCTTATCCTTATTAGAAGATGAAATGAGATCAAAAGGAATAGACGCAGATTCATTGACAAAAGTACTGATTACACATCATGATGATGACCATATGGGGGCCATATATGAAATTAAAGAAAGACATCCACATATTAAGGTAGTTTCAAGTGAAATAGAGAGTAAGTATATTTCTGGGAAAGATAAATCTCTTAGATTGCTGCAAGCAGAGGAATTATTAAAAATAATGCCAAAAGAACAGCAACAATTTGGAATTGATTTCTGTGAAACATTAAGAAAAGTTAAACCTGTCAATGTAGATATAATAGTTAAAGATGGAGATAGTTTGGATTGGGCAGGAGGATGTCAGGTTATCTCCACTCCAGGTCATATTTCATTATTTTTAACAGAGACTAATTCCATTGTAACAGGTGATGCGGCAGTTGTAGAAAATGGTGAATTAGTAATTGCAAATCCGCAATTTGCACTTGACCTGAATATGGCTCAAGATTCGTTGAAAAAAATTATTTCAATGAATGCAGATAATTATTATTGCTTCACGGAGGAAGATTAGTTAGGTTCACAAAAGCAAGTAAATACAAATAATTTAAAGAGCATAGATGGCACAATGTCAAAGAATGCAATTACTGTAGTAACTGGAGTTACAGAATCGAGAAAGTTATCATATATGGGTATTGATTTTAGGCAAAAGTACGCAGATGGTATTTTTATTGACCTAAAAAAGATATATACAAGTGTTAGATAAACAGTTTTTAGTTATATAGGGATATTATATTAATAGTGAATTAGAAAGTCTTGATTTATAAAAGGGATTTATTAGATTTCTATAAAATGAGAATTAACCTTTTAAATAACTTTGAGTTTATTGGGGAAAGTATATAATATTATTATTAATTAAGCAATAATGAGTACCTTACAAATGTTATATAAATTGAGATAATTATAAATACTAAAATGACGAAGTTTAGGTCAAGAAAGAAGACCTTAAACTTCGTCATTTTATGTCTAATTTATTAAAGCTCTTCAAGCTTACTTATTCGGTATCTCCATACAGGGAGTGCAATTAGCCCAAAGACCATATACTTCAAGAAAAGACTTAACATATGATTCTGTGATAGAACAATATCTCCATTAAAAGTAAAACCATGAATAAATATTTGGATTACAGGACTCAGTAGTCCAATTGCAAAAGGGACGGCAACAGACACCCCTACAAATGCTATGAATAGGTTAAGAGCATTGCTAATCGTAGGGAAGGTATCGTTGATAAATAAAATTAAAAGTCCATACATAAGTATTGCAAGGATTCCAACACCTGCATTAAGAAGATATTGCAATTTACCATCAACAAGTTTTACTGATACATTGGGATGGAAGAAGTATATTGAGTAAAAAAATATAACAAAGAAATCAACTCCAAAAGCCAAGGTCTTAAAAGAAAATAAAGTAATATTTTTATAAAGTTTTACAAAGAGAATGGTTATGGTTAAACATATTCCTATAAATAATCCTATAAGCATATTGACCTCCTAAAATTGATATTTGTATTTCCTGTATCATCTTATAAATAAATTATACCACTTACTTGGGGCTGGCTGCCAGACCTAAATTTCAAATATTATAAAGTTTAATTTTTCCAAAAGAACTATTGCAATAATTTGGATTTAATATTATAATAGTAATCACCAACAAAGTGTTGGCGATTAGAAAGGGGGTAGAAAATGAGAACCAAAAGTCCCAAAAGAATGGAAGAAATAATTGACTATGTAAATCAATATACAAATCACTATAGGACTTCTCCTTCTACCAGAGAAATTGCAAAAGCTGTAAAAACTGATAATGGTACTGTATATCGTTATCTTGTGGAAATGAATGAAAAAGGTATGCTTGAATACAATGGCAAAGAAATTATTACACCAACAATTAAAAAGATGGAAACCGACATGATACAAGCGGCTGTCTTAGGATCTGTATCTTGTGGACTTCCCCTTTTGGAAGAAGAGCATATAGAAAGCTATGTATCTTTACCTGCAAAGTTTTTTGATAAGGGCGATTATTTTATCCTTAGAGCCAATGGAGATTCCATGATAGAGGCTGGGATAGAAGATGGTGACCTAGTAGTTATAAGAAAACAAGAAGAAGCTAATGAGGGTCAAATAGTTGTTGCTTTACTGGAAGATGGAACTACTACATTAAAAAGATTATATCTTGACCAAGGCAAAAAGTGTGTAAGACTTAAGCCAGAAAATAAGAATATGAAAGATATAGTGACAGCAAATTGTTCTATCCAAGGAATAGCTGTAAAAATTATGAAAGACCTAGTATAATTTCTAGGGTCAAAAATTGTTTAAAGGTTAGGGGTTGGTATTGGCCAGCCTCTAATAACAAACTTAGAAAAGAAGGATTAATGATGAGGAAAAAAATGATAGCCTTCTGTGGTACTTGGGTGTTAGATTAGTAAGTCATCTGTAGTTTTCTTTCCCCAATCCACTTAGAAGGCAATAAGAAAAGAAGGATTGCAGATGAAGAAAAAAAAGAAAAAATTTATTATAGTATGCCCATACTGTGGCAAGGAATTATGTAAAAGTGGTTTTACAAGTAGTTTTAGTGACATGGAAATCAAATGCTCTAGGTGTGGAGCAAATTTAGAAGTAGAAATTACAAATGGAATAATTACTTATCATCCAGATAAGAGATTATCCATGGTAGCTGAATGTTCAGCTGATTATGAAGATATAAAATAAGATACTTAAGTGAGTTTCTGTGCAATTTATATTTTGGCTATTGGACTAGGCTAGAACCTTTAGGAATAGGAATATAAATTAAAAATCTATAGGAGACTGAATTCGGCTAAAACCGTCAAGAGTTACATAGATAAAATATTTAATCTAGAATCAGAATCTAGATTGTAAAAAAGTTCTCCCTTAAATATTTTAGGCAAAATTGAATAGCTGAGATTTATACAGAGGTGTTGGACTGGGCTAGAACCCTTAGAAACAACAGTTATAAATCAAGAGTTTGTTGACTGGTCTGAACTGGACAAGAATCCTTAAGAGCCACGCAAAACGGAAGTTTTTATCTGAAAAGATAAATCTGTTTTGTGTGGCTCTTTTTTTGTACCCAAAATACTTTCGTTAATGCGCCGGCTCTGAAATTAAAAGAAAGAGCAGGTGCATATGAAAAGACGTTGGGAAACCTATATTGCTAGGTATCCATGATCTCCAATTTTAAAAATTCATTTTGATTTTAAAATTGGGGGGTTATGGAAAATGAAAGAAAATAAAAAAAATTATTATATATTCCTTGGAGATAGCAAGGTGGATGTATCTGAAAAAGTATATAAGGGATATTGGCAAGAAACCAATAGGGAGAATTATCTTAATAGGCTAGACAAGGAGAATAAATTAGGTTATTTCTCTGAGTTTATATCAGATAGAGCAGATAGGAGCATGGAAGAGAGGCTAATAGATAAAGCCGTTGACCTAGAGAAATTAGTAGCAGTGAAAATGCAAATAGAAGCACTTAATAAAGCCTTGGATAAATTAAGCCCAGAAGAAAGGGAAATTATTCAGGCTCTTTTTTTTGATGAGATACCCCAAAGGGAACTGGCGAAAACACTTAATATTAGCCAAGGGGCAGTCTTTAGGAGGAAAGAAAAAACCCTAGAGAAGTTAAAGGTCTTTTTAGAAGATTGGGGTGAAAAATAAAATCTTTTTTAAAAAAGCGAATCAAGAGGGTGGTTTTTTCACTGTTATATATAAGGGGCAAATACAGCCCCTTATATAAGAATAAAAAATTATATATTTTTGAACTTTGACAACTTAATAGACCAGGACAGGACATTATCCGTTTAAGGAGCCAGTATGAAACTACGTCATGACCATTCTGCTAAAGGTGACTTTGGTTTAAATGAATACCTACATAACGCTAAATGTATGGGATATAAGGATGAGAGCGAGAAATAGTTTGCTACAAAAAAGTATTGGCAAAACTTTTTGCAAAAATCTAGATGGTGATAATGATACTTCTATACGTTGTTGCTTCCCACCGAGAAAAGGGGAGAGGTGAAATTCCTATGAGCTGCCAAAGCACCTGTCAATGTCATAAAACTTAAAATAAAATATTAAGAAAGAAGAGGTAATTAAATGGAAAATATTAATAAGAAAAACCAAAACTCTTCTTCTGTTAATTATGGATATAAAGATGAACAATCAATGGGAGCGTATTTGGATCAAAAATTACAAGAGATTCCAGAAGATAAAAAGAATGTTTTTATAGAAGTAGGAAATGTTGTTGTTAATTGTTGTATAGGAAATACAAGGGTTAGCATGGATGATTTTGTATCAGATTTATGTAAGTTAGAATTAAGGATTTAAGGGCTGACAGATATATATAAGTGCGGTAAGATAAAAATATAAAGTTTCTGAAATCCTTAATAAATTGCACCCAAAATAATTTATTAAGGAGAGTGTAGAGATGAAAAAGATCGAGGCTTATATGTATCTTCGCTTATCAAGAGATGATGGAGATGAAGGAGAAAGTAATTCCATTGGTAATCAAAGGGAACTTATAAAAGGCTATGCTGATAAGGCTGGTTTTAAAATTGTCAAAGAATATATTGATGATGGATTTACAGGTTCAAACTTTGAAAGACCAAATTTTAAAAAGATGCTTAGTGACCTTGAAAAGAAAGCTAGCAAAACGATTATTGTAAAAGACCTTTCTAGATTTGGAAGAGATTATATTGAATCGGGAAAAATTCTTCAGAAGATTTTTCCACAAATGGGGGTTAGATTTATATCAGTTAATGATAACTATGATAGTGAAAATGCTGATGTAAATGACACACATCTTATTCTTCCTATAAAAAACTTTATCAATGATAGTTATTGCAGGGATATATCCATGAAAGTTAAAAGCTCTCAAAAGACTAAAAGACAGAGGGGAGAATTTATAGGGGCATTTGCTCCATATGGATATAGGAAAAGCACAAAAAAGAAAAATCATCTTATAGTTGATAGGAATGTAGCCTATGTTATTAGAAGAATTTTTGAGATGAAAGTAGAAGGATATTCTTCAAAGGCTATAGCAGATGAACTTAATAGGCTAGGTATTCAAACTCCACAAGCTTATAAGGAAAGTAATGGATCAAATTATGCTACAGGCTTTGCTAGTAATCAAAGTAAGTGGCAGGCTAAGATGATAAATAGGATTATTGAGAATAGGGTTTACCTTGGAGACTTAGAACAGGGGAAGAGAACCAAGCTTAATTATAAGTCTAATAGGGAAATAAAAGTTACCCAAGAAGAATGGGTTAGGGTTGAAGGAACTCATGAAGCTATAGTTACAGAAACAATGTTTAATGTAGCTAATAAGATGATGGGAAGAGATATTCTTAATAGGAAAACCAAACCTGATTTTTTAGCAGGGCTTCTTTATTGTGCAGATTGTGGAAATCAGCTAGTAAGAAGAAACCAAAAGACAAAAAATGGACAAACAATTTATTATATATGTGGCTTATACAATCGTGGTAAGGGTTGCTCAAGGCATAGTATTAAGGAAGAGGATATTTTATCTTCTTTGAATTACATCCTAAAACAACATATTAAATATCAAGAAGAACTATTTTTAAGAATTAGGCAAACTGATTTTAGTAAATCAGAATATGACCTTGATTTAGATGATCTACTTGCTGAAAAAAAGAAGTATGAAACCCTTAGACGTTCTCTTTATATGGACTTAGAAGATGAGCTTATAGATGAAGAGGAATTTCAATCCTTTAGGAAGAGCTACCAGTTTAAAATAAAAGAGATTGAACAGCAAATTATAAATAGAAGGAAAGCCTATAATGATTTAGAAGAGATACTTAATTCCAAAGAAAATTGGCTTACAGGCTTGGAAAAGTATAAAAATATAGAAAGTATTGATAGGCAGACACTAGCATTTTTTGTTGACCGTATATTGGTAGGGGAAAAGGATGAAGAAGGAAGACCAAGAATAACAGTATTCTTTAATGATATGGAAAAGTTAGATATATTAAAGAGAATATTAAAGAGAGCTAAGAAAACCAAGACTTCTAATCTTGCATCCTTCAATAGCATGGCTATAAAAGGACTATCCACTGAAAGGGAGGGGGTAGCTCTCTATGGCTAGAATATCAAGAAGAGATTTAATAAAAACAGAAGAAAAAGCGACTATTAATTCATCAAGAGTTGGAATCTATACAAGACTTTCGCAGGAAAGAACAGAAGAGTGGAGAAATAAATCATATTCTATAGAATCACAAGTGGAGATTTGCCAGGAGTATATTAATAAAGAAAATATGACCCTAGTTAAGGTTTATACAGATTATGAATATTCTGGAACTAATTTTGATAGGCCAGGTTATATTGAAATGATGAATGATGTTAGAAATGGCTTTATAAACTGCATTATAATTAGGGATTTATCAAGACTTGGTAGAGAACATCTTGAAATGGGAAGACTTGTAGATAAGGTATTTCCTTTCCTAGGAGTAAGATTTGTATCAGTAATAGACAAGATTGATACAGAAAAGGGAATTGATGCAAAACTATCTTTTGAAATCTTAATAAAAAACCTTATTAATGATATGTATGCCAAGGATATATCACATAAGATTAAAACCAGTAGGCAGGTTCATGCCAAACAGGGATTCTTTATAGGTTCAAATCCACCTTTTGGATATAAGGTAGTAAAAAAAGATGGAGGAAGAAAATTAGAGCCTGATGAAGTAAGCATGAAAATAGTCCAAAGAATCTTTAATATGTATGTAGATGGGGTTAATACACTTAAAATTGCTAAAGAACTTAATGAGGAAAACATCGCAACATCAAGTGCCTATAATAAAACAAGGTCTATTATACGAGAACCTGGACAACCACAATGGAGAAAAGGGACTATAGCTAATATGCTAAGACAGAGAGTCTATACAGGTTGCCTTGTTCAAGGAACTAAAGAAAATGTCCAAGGGAAAAAGTCCGGTCATTATAGGCAAAAACCTAAGGGTGAATGGATTGTTGTAGAAAATGCCCATGAAGCTATTATTTCAGAAGAAATGTTTAATATAGCCCAGGAGATACTTGATAATAATAAAGATAAATCGGAATTTAAAATAACAAGACATGATATGAAAAGAGATCCAATTAATAAATACAAAGGTGTAATTTTTGATGCAAATACGAACCTACTTTTAATTAGAAATGGAGTAAGAAGTAATAAGAAGAATGCCAACTTTTATTATTATAAGTTCACAAATGAAGAAAACAATGGTATTTTACTTGAAACTCCCTATATTTCTATAATGGAAAGTGACTTAGATAATCTAGTAATAAATAAGTTGAGAAATATACTCAGCATTGATGTAAGTGGAAAAGATTGCAGGGATAGAATTACTGATATATGCAAGATGAGAATTGAGATGGTAGAAAGAAATCGCCAGTCTATTTCTCTTAAGATTTCAAAACATAATTCAGACTTAAAAAGACTATATGAAAATTATAGTTTGGGAAAGATTGAGAAAGAAGACTATCTTGAAAAAAGAATATTAAATAGAAAAGACCTAGCCATCTATGAAAAGAGCCTAAGTGATCTTGACCTTGAAATACTTTCAATAGAAAGTCAAGCTGAGGAGGAGATAGGATTATTTGATAGCTTGTTTTCTAATAAAGATATTAAGCTAGATGAAAATATTGTTCAGAAATATATTGAACGTATTGATGTATATGATAATGAAAGTATAGAAATTAGTTTAAAAGGCTTTTTAGGTGGAAAGGAGATGAGGTCAAGTGAATAATATTGCTATTTATCTTAGAATATCCGTACTTGAAAAAGGAAATCTAGGGCATACAGAAGATACAATAAATTCTCAAAGGAATATTATTAAGAACTTTATCTTTAATGACCAAGAGCTTAAAAAGGCAAATATAGAAGAGTATATTGATGAGGGCTATAGTGGTAGCACTACTTCAAGACCTGGCTTGGATAAGCTTCTTTTAAAGGTAAAACAAGGAAAGATAAACTGTATCATTGTAAAGGATATGTCACGATTTATGAGAAATTATATAGAGATGGGAGATTATCTTGAAAATATCTTTCCTTTTATGGGGATCAGATTTATAGCAATTAATGATGGCTATGATAGTAGTAATGAAGTTCAAAATGGAACTGAATTAGATATCCAATTTAAAAATCTTCTTAATGACTATTATAGTAGGGATATTTCAGAAAAAATGACAACAGCTCTACTTGTAGCGAAAAAGCAAGGGAAGTACACATCTGGAGCTCCGCCATATGGTTATTTAAAAGATCCTGAGGATAATTATAAGCTTATAGTTGATGAAAAGGTTGCTGAGAATGTTAGATATATATTCCAACTTCTTCTTGAAGGACATAGCCTAAATGAAACAGCAAAAACTCTTAATAGTGAAGGTGTTATGACTGCAAGAGCAAGAAGGAAAGAGATTAAAGGCTATGATGCCTATGCAAATAGGTGGGAATCTACTGTGGAAGATACAATATGGTCTCACAGTATGGTTAGAAGAATAGCAAATAATGAAGCATATACGGGGACTTTTGTTTTTAATAAATCAAGAAAAAGTAAGCTTGATGGAGGTAAGGTTACTTATCATCCTAAAGAAGAATGGATAAGAGTTTATGATAATCACGAAGCCCTTATAAGCAAAGAAACCTTTGATGAAGCTAATAATATTATAAAGTCAAGAAAAAGGAATAAAATGTTTAAGTGGGGTGAACGCAAATATAAGAATAGTCCCTTAGCAACTTATGTAAGATGTAATAAATGTGGCTATAAAATCAGATTTGGCATTAGTTCTAATGGAAAAGAAATAGTAAGTATAAATCTTTATTGCTATCACTGTAGAATGCTTGAGCAGGAAGAAAAGCTACCTCATAATAAGGAATTAGAAAAAGAGGTATTTAAAATCCTTAAGGATAAGTTTCATACAGATAAGACGGAAAAGAAAAAGCTCCTTGATGAACAAAAAGAGCTTTATGACAGGAATGACCAACTATTAAAAAAGAAAAGGATAGAGTTTGAGAATTATAAGTTTGGTAAAATCTCAAGAGAAGATTTTATGGAAACAAAAAATCAGATACAAGAATCTGAGGAAGAAAATAAGGAACGTATAGGAGCAATAGACGAGGAACTTAAACAAGCAGGTAGCATAGACAGTCTAACTAAAGAAATTGTCGAGAAATATATTGATAAAATTTATATTTCAGGAAAAGGTATAGAAAGAATAGAATATCAATAGTACAATAGAAGGAGATCCATTATAGGGTCTCCTTAGTTATTGGTTTAAATAAAAAATTAGCTTAAGTGAATTTTATTAGATTAGCTAAAAGATGATTATAAAAAAGAACAGAAGTAGTGATTATAAAATCAAAATAAACAGGAGATGTAATAATCATGAGAAAAGGTTTAAAGGAAACATACGACTGGTATGAAAGTCGTGGAAAGCAGCTCATTGATAAATATACTAATGTAGGTGAGTATGTAAAAAAATATAATAAAGTAAATGGTACAAATGAAGTTTCAGGGGTTTATATGATATGTTTTAATAATCTTCCAATTGCTATAGGAGAAAGTAGCCAAATGGGTGTAAGGTTTATGGAGCATGTGAGGGCTTTAGAAGAAGATGGTAAGGAACTTTGGGGAGTAAACATAGAAGAAATTAAAGCTGGAAAAATAACCATCAAAATTGAAGTTTTAAAGACTGGTTTATTAAATGAAATAGATAGAAGAGATGCCGAGATTGGTGAGATAAATGAATATCAGCCAATTTTTCAAGTTGAATATGAAAAATATTATCCCAATGATAAAGCACAAAAGCAAAATGGAAGATGGCTATTAAGACATGAGATAAGGGAGGATCAGTATATTAAAAGAAAATATAGAAGAGAAAGAATTAAGGAGTTTTTAGATTTATAATTTACAAGTATTTTCTATCATACCCTTGACACGAGAGGGAACTGGGAAAACCTATTTATCCGCATTTGATATTCGATCTGTTAATCCTAAACGAATCTTATTTATTGTTCACCGAGAACAGATTTTAAAAAAGGCGAAGGAAGATTATCATCGCATACTTGGTGGGCTAGAGGACGATTATGGTATCTTATCTGGGACAACAAAAGATATTGAAGCAAGGTATTTGTTTGCAACTGTTCAAACTATGTCAAAAATAAACACCTTAACTCAATTTCCTGAAGATCTATTTGATTATATTGTCATTGATGAGAGTCACCGAGCTGGTGCTATGACATACCAACGAATTATTGATTATTTTAAACCAAAATTCTTGTTGGGCATGACAGCAACTCCTGAACGTACAGATGG
>Ga0209487_1002270_pt1 | contig 15729 bp, 13 predicted proteins | sample Poulit2012_FD_187524 | JGI IMG/M metagenome (GOLD analysis project Ga0209487, IMG submission 187524) | Agricultural soil microbial communities from Georgia to study Nitrogen management - Poultry litter 2012 (SPAdes) (version 2) | ecosystem: Environmental > Terrestrial > Soil > Agricultural land... | reverse complement strand
AATGCAACATTGACTTTCTATTTTTACAAAATCAGTATAATGGATTGATAATAGATATATTCATGAAAAAGGCTTCAAAACAACTGAAAAAACGAGGCAAAGTCTGAGGTGTTTTGTCTAAATATATCATAACAGAAAAACACAAACAGATCAAGTGTTCCCTTTATATTGCTCCACTCAAAGTCCCATTAATTCCAATAGTTCATCTTCATTAACGATTAAATCTTCTAATGTATATTGATCAAGTACACTGTAAAATGCTTCTAACGCTTTATGTAGCACATGTTTTAATTTACAAGCTGGCGAAAGAATACATTGATTTGTTTCCCTATCAAAGCATTCCAACAAAGGGAAACCTTGTTCAAGATCACGTACAATGGCACCAATATTAATATCTTGAGGAGCTTGTGCAAGTCGTATCCCCCCATTTCTTCCCCTAAAAGTCTCTATGAGGCCTTTCTTATTCAGTTCGAAGACGATTTTTCCCAAATGGTGTTGCGAAATAGAGAAAGTCTCTGAGATTTCCTTTATGCTCACAAGCTCTTGATTTGAGTTCATTCCTGCATATATTAACACGCGTAACGCATAATCTGTATATTTCTTAAGTTGCATAATCCCCACTCCAGTTGTCATCATTTTGTGATATTTTTCACGTTTTACACTATATAAAACATGATAACATAGAAATTATAGTAAAGATGTATTTCAAATACACCTTTATTTTTTATAAATGCTAAGTACTTTACATATACTTTAAACAGAGGAGTGTTCATTATTATGTCAACAGCAACATCAAAGTTAGATCAACAAACAATTGAATTGGTGAAGGCAACTGTCCCCATTCTTGAAGAACGCGGGGATGAAATTACGAGTCGTTTTTATCAAATGATGTTTGAAAACCATCCAGAACTAAAAAATATCTTTAACCAAACAAATCAGCGTAAAGGCGATCAGTCCAAAGCGCTCGCAAATACAGTGTATGCCGCTGCAGCACATATCGATCAACTCGAAAACATCTTGCCAGCTGTCATGCCAATTACTGAAAAACACCGTAGCCTCAATATTAAACCTGAACATTATCCAATCGTCGGAAAACATCTGTTATTAGCTATGCGTGACGTATTAGGGAAAGAGGTTGCAACAGATGCTGTCATTGCTGCATGGGAAAAAGCATACAATGAAATTGCGAACGTGTTTATTTCAATTGAAGGCAAAATGTACAAAGATGTAGAAGCTAATGTTGGTGGTTGGGTAGATTACCGAGACTTTAAAGTAACTAAAAAAGTAAAAGAAAGTGATGTCATTACATCTTTTTATTTAGAACCAGTTGATAACAACCCTTTTCAAACTTTCAAACCTGGGCAATATATTACAGTCAAAGCAGACAATATCTCAGGAGAATCGCATTCACATTTACGTCAATATAGTCTCTCATGTGCGCCAAATAAAGGTACCTACCGCATCAGTGTAAAACGTGAAGACTCAGTTGGAGGCCATCCTGCTGGTGTCGTTTCTAACTACTTACACACCCATATTGAAGAAGGCAGTATTTTACCAATCAGTGCGCCAGCTGGTGACTTTTTCCTTGATGATCAGGATGAAAGACCACTTGTTTTAATGAGTGGTGGAGTTGGATTAACACCGATGATGAGCATGCTTGAGACTGTTGTTCATACACAACCTGAGCGTGAAGTGATTTTCATCCATGCGACCCAAAACGGAAATGTCCATGCCATGCGTGACCAGGTTAAAGAATTTGCTGAAAAACATCACATAAAAGCATATACACTGTATGATAATCCCGGAAAAGAGGATGAAGGCCATTTTGATAAAGCAGGCTTTATTGATTACGATTGGTTGACATCTATTTTACCTACAAATGACGTAGCAACCTATTTCTGTGGACCTAAGCCATTTATGCAGAATGTTTATCGCTACTTGAAAGATTTCAAGGTAGCTGAAGAAGATATTCACTTTGAATTCTTCGGACCAGCACAAGAAATTGCAAGCTAAATGAAGATCATGTAAATAAAGGCCAGTAAAGCAGCTATCAGACAGCTGTTTTATCGGCCTTTTCTTAAATTTCAATTGTCAATTAATTTGAGATTTGAACTGTACCTACTTCATAAGTGACATTGCCTGAAATGGTTTTGCCAACAAAACATTTCTCTCTTGCTTCATGTGCTGCTTCTTCATAGAAATTCGATGTGTCATTTTTATTGGACTTTTTGAACAACCCCTTTAAAGGATAATCTGTCACAACTCCCTCTGCTTTAACCATAACATCTTGTACAGATAATTTCTTTTCAAAATTGAAAAAAGAGTCACACTATAACAAGTTGTCACACCAGCAATAAGAAGATCCTCAGGGCTTACACCTACTCCTTTTCCACCCATGGCTGACGGTCCAGAAAGTGTAAGAGACTCACCACATATGATCACTTCTCCTTGCCCGTTTTTTCCTGTTCCGTTCCAAGTTAAATGCTCCATATATATCTTTTTCAAATGCTCAAATAGCAAATGACCTATAAAATTTTCCCTGAACACAATTTTTTATCAAATGGTATTGTAATTTACTATCACTTTTATAAGTATTAATAATTTAAACTTATCACTAAAAAGAGTAATATGAAATGTGTAAGGAGGAAATATTTAAATATACCTATCCAGCACGAAACCATTTGGAGGTGTTCAACATGTCAACAAATCAATCGTCAACAATGGTCGAACAACTTAGTGATTGGGCTACAAATATTTGTTTTGAAGACCTATCTGAGGAAGCTATTCTCGCCCTTAAATGCCGTATGCTAGATTCAATTGGCTGTGCAATAGGGGCACTTGAAGGTGAACCAGTAAAAGCTATTCGTCGTATGACGGAAGTACTTGGTGGAGAGGCCCTTGTCACTTTAATTGGTGGTGGTAAGACAACACCAGAACATGCAGCATTATATAATGGAGCCTTGATCCGTTACTTGGATTTTAATGATTCTTATTTAGCCAAGAACGAGACTTGTCACCCATCTGATAATATAGCACCAATACTTGCAGCAGCAGAATTTTCCCAAGCAAGTGGACGTGAATTTCTCGTAGCTTTAGCCATTGCTTACCAGGTACAATGTCGTTTATCAGACATTGCCCCAGTTAGGGATCGTGGATTTGACCATACTGTACAAGGTGCCTATGGCGCTGCAGTAGGATCTGCGCGGGCAATGGGACTAAACAAAGAAAAAACAGCACATGCCATTGCCATTTCAGGAACTAGTTATAATGCTTTACGTGTAACAAGAACTGGTGAACTATCACACTGGAAGGGACTCGCATATCCAAATACAGCCATGGGTGCTGTCCATGCAACTCTTCTAGCTAAATTCGGCATTACTGGTCCACGCGAGGTTTTTGAAGGAAATAAGGGATTCATGGATTCTATTGCTGGTCCTTTCGAAATGGATTGGGAAAAGGAAAATGCGGAACGTGTCACAGACACAATTACAAAACGTTATAATGCGGAAATCCATTCCCAGTCTTCTATTGAAGGTTTACTTGAATTGCGCGAAAAAAATAAAATGAATGCAGAAGATATTAAAGAAATAAGACTTGATACTTTTGATGTAGCCTACAACATTATTGGCGGTGGTGAAGAAGGAAGTAAAAAGAATATTCGCTTTAAAGAAGAGGCAGATCATTCTTTACCATATATGCTTGCAGCTGCATACTTAGATGGCCAAGTTATGCCAGCCCAATATGAATCAGAACGAATTATTCGTGATGATATTCAAAACTTACTACAAAAGGTTAATGTTCGCCCACGACAGAGTTACAGTAATCGATTCCCAGAGGAGCTTGCCTGCCGAATTGAAATTGAAACGAATGACGGACATATCGTTTCAATCGAAAAAAAGGATTACCAAGGATTTAAAACACGTCCTGCCCAATGGGACGAATTGATGATCAAATACAATCAACTAACAAACAAAATTGACCAGAAATTAGCAAGAGAAATTGCTGATCGTATTGCCACCTTAGAGCAGAACAGTATTTCTGATCTTACAGCTTTACTAGAAAAAGTTAAAATAAATAAGGACGGTGAATAACAATGGAAAAAAATCAATATGCATTCACAGAAATAAGATCAAACAGTCGTCAAGAAAAGCCCCGTACAAAAGGGATCACAGAAATCCGCGGGCCATATTATACCGTTATGGGAAAAAGATATTTAAGAGATGTACTAGAAACAATGGGAGATCATGTAGATATTTTGAAATTCGCTGGTGGATCTTTTACACTTATGCCAGAAAAACAACTGAAGGAGATTTTAAATCTTGCCCATGAATATAATGTGAAAATTTCTACAGGAGGTTTTATGGAAACTGTACTTACCCAGGGACCTGAAGCTGTTGACTATTATATCAACGAGTGCAAACGTGTTGGATTTGATATCATCGAAATTTCTACTGGTTTTATAACCATGCCAATTGATGATATTGTCCGTGTAGTGGAACGTGTGCAAAAAGCAGGATTATTAGCAAAACCAGAAATCGGTATTCAATTTGGTGCAGGTGGTACAAATACGATTGCCCAAAATGAAGCTGCTGGAATATCTGATCCTGCTCGCGCCATTGAAATTGGTACACGATGTCTGGATGCTGGTGCCTATATGCTCATGATTGAATCAGAAGGAATAACAGAAAGTGTGCAAACATGGCGAACAGAAGTCGTTTCTCAATTCGCAGCTGAATTGGGAACTGAAAAAGTGATGTTCGAGGCTGCTGATCCAGATGTATTTGCTTGGTACATCAAAAATTATGGTCCAGATGTGAACGTCTTTATTGACCATAGTCAAATTGTTCAATTGGAAGGTTTGCGTCGTGGTATTTGGGGAAATAATGATCTTTGGGGTAGGGTCATTACATTTGATGGAGAAAAATGAGAAGAGAAAACCCATTAATTAAATATGTTGTATAAAATGAATAGGAAATTAATGAGCGCTAGCTATGATACAAACATTTCGTCACATCATAGCTAGTGTTTTTTATTTAAATAATGCAATGATTGGTTGGCACTGTTTAAGTAATGATGAAACTCATTCAGGTAACAGTGCCACTTCCTAACGGAAATCTTACTTATCACAAACTCCTTTTTTTAACCATTTCGCTGTCAATGTTTCTGCATCTAACATTTCCTCTGGTGTACCTTCAAAGATAATCTGTCCTCCATCCTTTCCACCACCAGGACCCAATTCAATGATCCAATCGCTTGCAGCTATGAAGTCTACATGATGTTCAATGATGATAACGGAATTTCCTTGATTGACGAGACGTTGAAAAACATCAAGCAGTTTTTTATTGTCTTTAATATGTAAACCAAGGGATGGCTCATCTAATATATAAACTTGTCCTTCTTTTTGTAAATGACTGGCAAGTTTCAGACGTTGCACCTCCCCTCCGCTTAGGGAACTTGTCGTCTGTCCTAAAGTGAGATAACCTAACCCTACGTCTTTTAATGTGTTCATTTGTTTCATCATGTCCGGAGACTTGAAATAATTCAGGGCTTCATCGATCGTTAACTCTAAGACCTCTGCTATGTTCTGATCCTGATAGCAATATGATAAAGCTTGACGTGAATATCTCAATCCATTACATGCTTCACAGCGAATCGTCACTGGATCGGCAAATGCTACATCTGGCTTGGTGACGCCTTTTCCCTTACAGATTGGACAAGCCCCCAAAGAGTTGAAGCTAAATAATCCTACTGGCTGCCCTGTTTCTTTCGCAAACAAGGACCGAATACGATCCATTATTCCCATATATGTTGCAAGTGTAGATCGACTAGAAATTCCAATACTACCTTGCCCAACAATAATGGAATCTGGATAATTCGCGGGGAAAGCTTCCAACATTAAAGAACTTTTACCTGATCCAGAAACCCCACACACCGTAACGAAAACATTTTTCGGAATACGTATATTGATGTTTTTTAAATTGTTGTTACTTGCACTCCTTATGGGAAAGAAATCCTTTTTTTCTCTAGGATCTTCATTTATCGTTAACGTGTAAGCTAAGGAAGTAATAGCTTGAGCATCTTCTAACCCTGTTCTTTTTCCTTGATAAATGACTTCTCCTCCATTTACACCTGCACTTGGTCCCATTTCAATAATCTCATCCGCTTCACCTATAACGGAAAGATCATGTTCGATCACAAGTACGGTATTATGATGATCCTTTAGGCTCTTCAGCATCTTGATCAACATATCGACTTCTTCTGGATGAAGTCCTGCACTAGGCTCATCAAAAATATATGTCATATTGTTTAAGCTACTACCTAAGTGACGAGCAATCTTCACCCTCTGCCCTTCTCCACCAGAAAGTGTGCTCATTTTTCTTGCGAGACTCAAATATCCTAAACCTAATTTAACAAGTTGTTTTACATGGGGGATAATTTGTAGGGCAATCGTTTCTCCCACAAGGTTGTTTATTTGCTTTAATTCCTCCAGTAATTCAGTCAGTTGCAATTGATTGTATTCTGCAATATTAAAGCCATTTATTCTACACGCTAATACTTTTGGATTGAGTCCAGACCCTTGACAGGTTGAACAGCGTGATTGTGTCGAGACAGCCATGATATCTTCTATAGATACTTGTTTTAGCTTAGATATATCTCTATTTATATAAAGGCGAGTGAACCTTGGCAATAAACCATCCCACTCATGTGGTTGGGGCCCATTTTTCGTATGAAAAGGCGCAAAAACTTTTTCACCTTTTGGTGGCCCATCTATAAATAACTTAAGCTCTTCTTCTGGATAATCTTTGATCGGTATATCTGGATCAAATAACCCACCCGTGATCATCCATCGTCCTTGCCAACCTGAAGGTGATAATGGCTTAAACTTTACGGCATATTCTCGCAGGGATTGATCGAAATCGATTAACTTATTTATATCAGGAGCAATCACTTCCCCAAATCCATTACATGTTGGACAAGTACCAAAAGAACTTTGGCTTGTGAAATCCGTCGCTGACTCTACCCGTGGCTCACCTATTCGAGAGAACAACAGCCGAACGAGTGGATCGATATCCATATACGTGCCTACTGTCGAACGGGAATTACTTCCAATCAGTCTTTGCTCTACAACAACTACTGGACTTAAGTTTTGCATGAGATCAGCATGAGGCCTTTCATATCTAGGCATTCGATTTCTAACATAGAGGGGATAATTTAAAGTCATCTGTCTTCTACTTTCTGTTGCTAGTGTATCAAAAACAACCGAACTTTTTCCTGATCCTGAAAGTCCTGTAAATACAGTTATTTTTTCTTTTTGGATATTTAAATCTATATTTTTTAAATTATTTTCTTTAAGGCCTCTTAAAATGATTTCGTCTTTTTTCTTTTTCACTTTATCATCCTTCCTGCCTTTTTACTGAAAAATATCTTAAACAAAGCTATCTTCATTATACTACTAATTTAACATGATCGTGGAATCAACTACAGATTGACAAGATTAAAGATAGGGGTTTACTTTGGAATTCAAGTTTATGGTATATAATAGTAGATAAGAACCTTTATAGGAGGCACGATGTATATGATCATTGGTTTAGATATGGGAGGCACACATGTCGATGCAGTCATCATTGACAATGGAGAAATAACCTCCTCTACAAAAAAGCCTATTCATAAAACTGACTTATTCCAATCGATATGGACCGCTTTACAAGACATACTCCCGAATGATCGCTCAAAAATAAAACAGATCAATTTAAGTACGACCATTTCAACGAATGCAATTGTCGAAAAGAACACATCCCCTGTCGCCATGTTTATTCAAAGTGGACCAGGACTCCCCCACCACTTTCTAGCATGTGGTGACGAAAACATCTTTTTATCTGGATATATTGATCATCGAGGTCAAACGATCAAAGACTTAGATTTAGACGAAATTAAAAACAGTATCAATCACTTAAAACATAAACAGATGTCAGCGTGTGGTGTTGTTACAAAATTCTCAACTAGAAATCCAAATCATGAAATCGACATTCAAAATCAATTGCAAACAGAATTTACGCATATTACGATGGGACATACTTTATCAGGAAAACTCAATTTCCCCCGCCGCGTAAATACAACCTATCTCAATGCCGCGGTATATGATACATTCCAAAGTTTTTCTCAAAGTATTAAGCAGGCGATGCAACGAGAAGGTCTCGAGAACATCCCTTTATATGTATTAAAAGCTGACGGAGGAACAATGAATATCGCAGGGGCGGAAAAGATGCCTGTCGAAACAATCTTATCAGGACCAGCAGCTAGCTTAATGGGAATGAATGCCATGTTAGGCACGAAAAAAGACGCTATTTTAATGGATATCGGCGGAACCACAACAGATATATTTTTCCTTGCCGAGGGTGTACCCCTATTTGAACCGTTAGGAATCCAAATAAATGAATACAAAACCCTCATACGATCAGTATACAGTCAATCTATCGGCATGGGTGGAGATAGTTACATCTCCGAAAAAGATGGAAAACTAATGATTGGGCCAGAAAGATTGGGCCCAGCAATGGCTTTTAATGGTAAACATCCGACGCCAACTGATGCCATGGTCGTCCTAGGACACTTAAACCAAGGAAATAAAAACAAAGCTTACCAAGGAATGCAAACTTTAGGCAAGCGATTCAATTTAAATGCGGAAGAAATGGCTGGGAAAGTACTACATTCCATGGCCAAAATGATTAAGGACAAAGTAAATGAGTTATTAAATACAATCAACAGGCAACCTGTCTATACGATTCAAGCATTACTAGATGATCATAAAATTGAACCACAGCTCATTCATATAATAGGTGGTCCAGCAAAAGTCTTAGCCCCCTTATTAAAAAAAGAATTCGAGCTCCCTTGTCATTATCCAGAAAAATATGATGTCGCCAATGCGGTTGGTGCCGCCCTTTCACGAACGACAGCAAAAATATCTTTACTTGCTGATACAGCGCAACAAACATTGTCAGTTCCAGAGTTAGGCATCTACAAAAAAATAAGTAGAAATTATACACTAGACCATGCGAGAGAAGAGGCGTTAGAACTCTTAGTAGAACACGGGAAAAAAATAGGAGCAACAGAAGAGAACATTGAAACAGAAATCATTGAAGAAAGTAGTTTTAATATGGTAAGAGGCTTCTCGACCGACGGATGCAACATTCGAATTGAAGCTCAAATCAAACCAGGATTAATCAACAAAATCGGAGGATTAGATCAATATGCTTAAAGCCAAAAATAAACTAGGTCTTGTATTCTTTCCAGCTTTCGATTGGGCCATTAGTCCAACACATCCAGAAAGAGAAGAACGTCTTCTTTACACACAAGATCAATTATTTGAAGAAGGAATAACAGATATCGATGGGATCCAGTTTTATAACCCTACCTTGGCAACAGAAAAGGATATTCTAAGGGTCCACTTCCCCTATCCTGACGTGAAATCTAGAGTATCAGCGTCTCATTTGATCGCTTTAGGTGGCGCAATCAAGGCTGGTCAAGCCGTCATGAATGGTGAAGTAGATAAATCATTTGCCCTCGTTCGTCCACCAGGACATCATGCATTTAGAGTAGCCTATGGAAGCAGAGGTTTTTGCATCGTGAATGTCGAAGCAGTGATGATCGAACACTTAAGACAAAAATACGGTGATATGAAAGTCGCCATCATTGACACAGATGGACATCATGGAGACGGTACCCAAGATGTATATTGGAATGATCAAGATACTTTATTTATATCTTTTCACCAAGACGGAAACACCTTATATCCGGGCACAGGATTTGTAGAAGAATTTGGTGGCCCCAGTGCCTACGGATATAATATTAATATTCCGCTTGCACCTGGAACGGGTGAAGAAGGTTTCTCACATGTTCTAGATCATGTTGTTTTACCTATCTTGGAAGAATTTAAACCAGATTTAATTATCAATGCTGCTGGACAAGACAATCATTATTCTGATCCATTAACTAACATGAACTTTACGGCTCAAGGATACGCCAAACTGAACGAAAAACTTAGCCCAGATATTGCTGTTCTACAAGGTGGATATTCTATCGAAGGCGCCCTACCTTACGTCAACTTAGGTATCATCTTAGCCATGGCAGGTATTGACTATTCCCATGTCGTCGAACCTGATTATGACCCAATCGCCTTAAAACAATCAGCAGAAATCACCGAGTATACGAAAAGAGTTTCCGAAACCATTTATGATCTTTGGCAAAATAGAAAAGAATTACAAAGGGAACTCATCGCCGGAAAAGATATCATTGAAAAACCACAACACATCTATTATGACACGGATGGCATATCAGAAACACAAACCCAATATTTTACCGTCTGTCCTCAGTGTTCTGGCGTAAATACGATCAAATCAAAAAATGACCGAAGTGAAAGTCTTTTTGCAATTACCATTCCACGAGATGCCTGCACTACATGCATCGATCAAGGCTATAAACTTTATAAAGACACACCAGAAGGAAACTATGGTAAAGTATACATCCAAGATCGAGTCAATGATGTTTATGACTCTAAATAAAAGTGAGCACAGGAATTATTGTGAATAGCTTTCCTAGGAAACTTGATAAACAGTAAAAGCAGGAATACGATGAATGAGCAAGGGGGATTTTATGAATCAAAGCAAATTTAATCATATTGTAAATAAATTTACGCAGGAAAAAGACAAGCATAATCACTCATTGAAGATGCACACTTTATTAATCAAAAACAAAAATCAATGCTATGTACATCACTTTAATAATACTGATAACTCAAGTGATATAAGAAGTATCAGCAAAACAGTATTGACCTTGATTCTTGGAGTTGTCATTCGGCTATCTGAAGAAGGAGCATATCCAAAAATCAGTGACGAAACATATATTTATCCAATCATTAAAAATAACATTCATCTTGAAAACAAAGAAAATGAAGCTAAATTAAAAAAGGTTAAAATCAAACACCTCTTAACACATACAATTGGCTATGAGGACTTGTTATTGATGAGACACGACATTGCCCACCTTGATCCATTCGAATATTTGAATTATGTCGTGAACGCTCCGATTGTTCATGAACCAGGTGAATATTACCTTTACTCAAATGCAGGATTTTATTTGTTATCCGTCGTTCTACAAGAATTTCTGCAAGAAGATCTGCTCCTTTTCACAAAAAGGGAACTATTTGACCCACTTGGTGTGAAAGATTTTAAATGGGAAAAATACGGAAACTATATTGCTGGAGCGACTCGTTTATGGTTGAAACCAGAAGAATTATTAAAGTTTGGGGAGTTACTTTTACAAAATGGAAAAATGAACGGCAAACAATTCATTACAGAAAATTGGCTACAAAAAATGCTCACGATACACATATTTACAGATTCTGTAGACACTCCTCATGCAACATTTAGAAAATATGGGTATGGATATGGGATTTGGTTGGCTAAAGATCCTTTCTACTTTGGTCATGGAACAGATGGTCAAACATTAACAATCATACCAGACAAAGAAACGATCATCATTACACTTGCAAAACAGCCAGACATCAAACCGATCGAAAGAATCATTAATGATATCATCACGAATGAGATATAAAACTTTTAGCATTTGTAAAAACATCCAAAAAGTTGAAGCCATTCTTCATGAGAGAGAATGGCTTCATTTTTATTAAAAGTCTTTTAAGGATATAGAATTGGTGACCCTGGCCCTAAGTCGATTCCTAAGAATATCCAAACAATGAGTAAGATTGTCCATGATAATAAAAAGAGCATTGAATAAGGAATCATGACCGAAATCATCGTTCCAATTCCCATTTTTTTATCATACTTTTGGGCAAATGCGATAATGAGCGCAAAATAAGTCATGAGTGGTGTAATCATATTCGTAGATGAATCAGCGATACGATACGCCATTTGGGTTAGCTCAGGTGAGTAGCCTAACTTCATCATAATTGGCACGAAAATCGGTGCCATCATCGCCCATTTCGCAGATGCACTACCGATAAATAAGTTAATAAATGCACAAATGATGATAAACACGAGTAATAACGGAATACCTGTTAAACTAATGCTTTCTAGAAAGTTTGCTCCAACAACCCCAATCACAAGCCCCATTTCACTTTCCGTAAAGAATGCAACGAATTGACCAGCTGTAAATGATAGAACAATAAACGTCCCCATTGTCCCCATCGTTGTAGCTAATGAACTTGCTACATCTTTATCATTCTTAATGACCTTCGTAGCTATACCATAAACGAGACCTGGTACGAAGAATAGGAGTGCTATGATTGGAACCAGTGAGTCCATAAAAGGCGCTAACGCATCCATTAATGAAAAATCTGCACTACCATCACTTGCCGCTCTAAGTGGAGCATTTTTTGGTAAGACCAAAAACGCTACAGCAATGACTACAACAAGCGCCGAAATACCAGACCAGATTAATCCCTTCTTCTCTTCAGGCTCTAGCCCTTTCAAATCTTCACGGTATTCACCTGCATAAGACCCTAATCGTGGTTCAACGATTTTCTCTGTCACAAACCAACCAATAATGGTTAATAAAAATACAGATACAATGATAAAGTACAAGTTCATTGCGACGTTCATCGAACCCGCATATGCAGGATCGATGATCTTCGCTGCATCCATCGTCATCCCTGCTAACAACGGATCTAGTGATGTCAAAATGAGATTCGCACTGAATCCTCCTGATACCCCAGCAAATGCTGCTGCAAGACCTGCCAGTGGATGTCTACCTAACCCAGCGAAAATAACTGCCCCAAGTGGTGGCAAGACAACATAACCAGCATCAGAAGCCACACTGGACATAATCCCAGCAAAAACCAATGCTGCAGTTATAAATGATTTTGGAATCGATAGTACAAATCCACGCAAAATCGCACTAATCAAGCCAGTGCTTTCTGCTATACCAATTCCTAACATCGTGACTAACACAATGCCTAATGGTGCGAAATTGATAAAATTGTCAGTGATCGATAAAAATATGTATTGTATGCCCTCTTTATTTAATAAGTTTGATATTTCTACCATTTTTCCTTCTTCACTAGGATGTTCCACACTGATGCCAAATTGAGAAAAAACAGCTGATAAAATTAGTACTAACAACGCCAATAGAGCAAATAATGTTACTGGATGTGGTAGCTTATTTCCAATAAACTCAATTCGATCTAAGGAACGTTGTAGCAATCCTTTCTTTTTCAACACGAGCCCTCCTACGAGATTTAAAATATATAACCACCTCATTATAAAGGATCAGATACTAGGATTACAAATTTTTATCTATCAGCTTTTAACCCATCCATTTATTACACTTTGTTGATCTCGCTGTTACTTATGTGATAAGTTAGATTAAAGAAATTAATCTTTTGGGTGAATGTAGGAGGGAAATACATAAATTGTTTTGTACGAATTGTGGTAAACAACAAGCAACACAAGCACGTTTCTGTAGGGAATGCGGAAACCAACTTGAAACTGAACAAATGAATGAATTAGCACCAACAGTTGAAAACATAGAAGAAAATAATCCGACTTTTGAAGAAGATCTAATGTTGTTCGTCGATCAAAACAGCGATTATTACAAGAAAAAATGGGATAATACTGACCCAAAAAAGAAGGGATTTTCTTTTAATGCTGGTGGTTTCTTTTTCACCTTCTTTTGGCTAGGATATCGAAAAATGTATAAGCTCGTCTTTTTTATTTCTCTAGCCTTTTTAGCGATTGATGCCTTCTTATATGTAATAGGTTATCAATATCAACTTGATAGTTTCATAGACCCAGTTGATCGCGCAATAGGTACTGCTACCTCTGCATTATTGGGATTCTATGGGAATATGTTGTACAAAAAGCATGCCGAGAAAAAAGTACTTGAAATTCGTGAGGCGACAACTCATTCCCCTGACAAAGAAATTGAACTAAAAAAACAAGGTGGCAGAGCATTTAGTGGTGTACTCATCTCCGTACTTATTTTTGTTTTTGTTTACTTAGTTCCCACTTATTTTATTCCGATGAATTTTGATGTAATTGATCAGATTAAGTATTCCGAGTTTTATGATTATCCTGGTGTTACAATGGATGAACTATTTGACAGTGCTTTTGTCGACGGAGAATGGAAACATCTAGAAAGTAAATCAGATTACGACCTCATTAGCTATGAAGGTGAAAAACATGTCGATCATGACATACACGACATTTCCATCGTATTTATTGATGAAGGGCTCGATGAATTTGAAGTGCTATATGTCGTCGTTGATGACGAAGAATTAGACATATTTGATAGTAATGAGTTTCTAGATTACATTATTGCTGAACATGAAAATCAATAAATCTTAACGATAAAATCAAATCTTTTCCAAAAAGTGGTACCAATAGATAATGGAACACTTATACAAGTGCCTAATCTACTGGTACCACTTTACTTTCTAAAACTTTTTATAAAAGAAAATCTATTGTCCATAATGAAGTAATAACTAGTTTCAACCCCAAACAATTATTCGTCATTTAATACTTTGGATCATTAATTTCACTTAAAATGAATAATAAAACTCCAAATGTTGAACAATAAGACTAAAAATGTTATTATCGTTCGTGAATTAACACATTATATCCCTCGTATAATCTTGGTAATATGGACTGGGAGTTTCTACTAAGTAACCATAAATTACTTTACTATGAATAATGTTTATAGCGTTTGTTCAAAAAGTCCGATATAAATGACACAGCGTATTTCTGACATCATGCTTTTCTTCCCACATACGTAAATTTTGTAGTATGAGGTTTTACGCTGTCTCGAACTTATCGGCTCTTTTTATCCTTCTTTTTGAACAATCATTTATAGCCAATCCTTTCTGACACGAAGGGTTTTTTGATTGGTAGACACTCTTCATATTCAACGGGGAAAAGGAGTATTCAAATGGAGCTAGTTAAAGATTTACTTGCAGCAATAAGTGGCGTCCTTAATGGGTTACCCCAAGGGTTACTTGCCATGACTTTTGGCTTTGCGTCTGTTCCAACAGCAATTGCCTTCATCATTGGGGCTTTTGGAAATACAATTACAAGTAATGTAGCAGTTATATCATTTCAGGCAGAAACCATTACCGTCGCAGGTACAATGGGAAGAAATATCAAAGAACGATTGTCCATGATTTTTTATGGCGCATTAATTATGTTGGTGATTGGACTTTTCGGTTTGATGGAGACGATTATAACCTGGATCGGGCCAATCATTACAAATGGTATGATGGCAGGAGTTGGAATCATGCTAAGTAAGGTAGCCTGGGATATGTCAAAGAATGACCGTATCGTTGGTATCTCATCATTGGTCAGTGCACTCATTGTTTATATGGCAACCCAAGACCTCGTTTACACCATTACCATATCGGTTATTTTATCAAGTGTGATATACTATTTCACTGGTAAGGACAAAGGCGGAGTCACTGAAAATATAAAAGAAGATAAGTTTAAACTACAGAAGTTACCATTAACCCCTATGGTTATTCGCGGGGCACTTGCGATGGCTTGTTTAAACGTTGGTGCTAACATTGCCTTTGGTAAGATTAACGCAGATATTGCCGACTCAGCTGTCAACGTAGATACGATTACGATTATCAGTAGTATCGCAGATATGGCTTCTGCATTATTTGGAGGAGGACCAGTAGAAGTTGTAATATCAGCTACTGCAAGTGCACCTCATGCTGTATTAGCT
>Ga0209487_1002269_pt1 | contig 15730 bp, 17 predicted proteins | sample Poulit2012_FD_187524 | JGI IMG/M metagenome (GOLD analysis project Ga0209487, IMG submission 187524) | Agricultural soil microbial communities from Georgia to study Nitrogen management - Poultry litter 2012 (SPAdes) (version 2) | ecosystem: Environmental > Terrestrial > Soil > Agricultural land... | reverse complement strand
TCATAAAAAAGAAGAGACTATACCTATTTATTGATGTGGTATAGTCTCTTTTTTCAATTCGTATATGTTCTATTATTCTTCAGATTCATTTTCTTGGTTATTTGGTTCATTATCTTCCACTGGATCAGGTTCTTCGTTATCTGGATTTTCATCTGGTTCTTCCGGTGGCTCTTCCTCAGAAGGAATGGTCTCTGTTACACTACGAGATTCACCTCGCACATCCTCATTAGCGCCTTTTGTTCCTATTGGAGTGACTTTTATCGTGTACGTTTGTCCAGCACTAATATTCGTTATTTCAATACCATTTGATTGCACAGTTTGTATTTGTCCATTTACATCAACCTCGAAAACAGCTGGTGGACCATTGTATGTCCAAGAAACATCAATCATTCCATCTTTAGCTGTTGCTTGGAGACCCTCAACTGGTGTCATAGCTTCTTCTTCTTCCTCTGGAACTTTTACCTTTACTGATTTTGGATCACTCTTATTTGACCCATCAACAACCACTACTTGAATTTCATATTCGGCTCCAACTTCTACTTCCGAAATCTCTAAAGACATATCTTCCGTTGAAGAAAGCTTGCTCATTTGTCCACCATTTATACTTGCACTTACTTCAAATGAAACTTCAAGTTCTTCATCATAATCCCAACTTACATGAATTGAATTTTTATCTTCATCAAATTTAGCATTTAGATCACTAACTGGATCAAGTTCATCGAATTTTTCCGATACTTCGCCAGGTTCATGTCCTTTTACAAATAACTCAGTAACAATGTTGGAACTTGGCGTATATTTACTTGGTAATTTTGCTGGATTTGAACCTTTTTCGACTGCAACTTCAACAACTGAATCGGGTTTAACAAAATCCGCCGTTTCAACATCTTTAGATATTTCTGTCATTGCATTTTTAAATAAAGTTTGCGATATGCTTGTATCTGGTATAGGTTGAGCTTTTCTATCCTCAGCTGAAGAATAGCCTGACCAGACAGCGATCGTATAATTGGTTGTGTAGCCACTAAACCAGGCATCAGGACTTCCTTTTTCAAAATGAGGAGATGTCGTTGTACCTGTTTTACCGGCTACAGCTAACCCAGGAATGTTTGCATAATTTCGGCCTGTACCTTCAGTGATTGCTGTTTTTAACATATCTGTTACCATATATGCCGTGTAATCGGACATTGCCGCTTCGGGTTCTGGCTTTAAATCAACAACTTTTCCATCCGGAAATTCGACCTTTGTAACAGCATATGGTTCATTATAAATTCCTTCATTTCCAAATGCACGGTAGGCACCAGCCACTTGAAGAGGGGAGACCCTTGTTTCTGTACCACCAATTGCGTCTCCTATAGTAACAGTATCATTATGAAATTTTATGCCTAATCCTTCACCAAATTTCCTAGCATTTTCATAACCTGTTTCTTCTAACAGTTTAACAGTTGGTACATTCAGTGATTGACTCAAAGCATAACGTGCTGACATCCATCCTTGATATTGGCGATTCCAGTTTCTGATTACTTTATCCGTACCAGCAATAGGATATGGTTCATCATCATTGATTTGATGATATGTTGATATTTTGTTGTATTCAATTGCTGGTCCGAAAGAAACAAGTGGTTTTGCGGTTGAACCGAGCTGTTGAGCATTTTGAGTAGCATGGTTTGTACCATGATCATAATTTCTCCCACCACCGATTGCCCGTATCGCTCCATTTGATGTATCAAGTATAACCATTCCAGACTGTAATTTATCATCTGGGTAGTTAATTGGATTATCTTCACTATCTGATAATAAAAACTCTACATGATCTTGTGCACTCGTATCTAATGTTGTATAAATTTTCAAGCCATCCGCATAAATATCAGCGCCATCTAATTTTTCTTTGACCTCTTTTTCTACCTGTTGAATAAATGCATTATATTTCATAGAACTTGGTTTTTTCCCAGCAAGTAAAGATGAAATATCAACTTCCCTTGCTTCATCAGCTTCTGCTTGGGTAATTTTATTATGTCTCACCATCAATTTTAAGACTGTGTCCACCCGACCAGCTGTTAAATCAGGATTTTCATATGGATTGTAAGCTGTTGGTCGTTGTGGTAAACCTGCCAAGATTGCAGCCTCAACTAGTGTTAAATCGTGTAAATCTGTCTTGCCAAAATAATTTTTAGCCGCTTCCGCTACACCATAAGAATGACTACCATAAAAAATTTTATTTAAATACATTTCCATAATTTGCTCTTTAGAATATTCTCGTTCAAGCTTTAAAGCTAACCATTGTTCTTGGACTTTTAATTTTAATTTCTTATCAGGGCTTAAAAATGATTTCTCGATAACCTGTTGTGTGATTGTACTTGCACCCTCAGCACCAAAGCCACGAGTGATATTGGCGATTACTGCTCCACCAATTCGCCTCAAATCGATACCAGGGTGTGAAAAAAATCTTACATCTTCAGTAGCTGTTACAGCGTCAATAAGCACATCAGGTAAATCATCAAATTCAATTTTTGTCCGTTTTTCATCACCCGCGAAATCGCCAATTTCTTCACCATCTTTATCATAATACTTAGATGAATAAGCATCTGTTAACAACGTTGCATCTAAATCAGGAGCTGTTGCAATATAATAGGTAAATAAACCACCTATGCTAACACCTATTGCTAAGATAATGATTCCAATTATTAAAAATATTTTTTTCCATGTTGGCTTTTTACTCTTTTTTGCTTTTTTTTGTTGTCTTCTAGCTACTCTTGTCTGATTATTCTCTGACATTTTTACCTTCCTCCGTTCTAAAAGGACCATTTTAAAATGACTTTTGAACATTCTCTATAAGAAGTTAACGTTCATTGTTTGCAAAATAAAATTTATCAATCGCTTTTACATAATCCACTCTCGCTTGGTAATGAAAAGGAATTAAAAAATCTTTGGTCTTAATATCTTGATAAGGGATAGATTTCCTACCACCATCTAATTGGTCGTACCAATATGCTAAAAGTTTCTCTGCTTTCACAAAAAAAGTTTCATCATGTGCATTAAATCTAAGTAGAATAAAACAGATACCACCATGATCAATAATTGATTGCATATGTTTAATCTGATGTTCATGAAAATTTGCTAGCGGAAAAGATGTCTTATTATTCGTTTCTTTTGCTTCAAAATCTATATATCTTTGTTTGTAGATCCCATTATAGTCTGTTGTAGATGCCTGCTGAAAATAAGCTTCAGTAATAACCGCTGCACTTCTTTTAGGATAATTTACATTGACAATTTGTATAGGTGTAGGTTTTTTATGAACAATTGCCAAATTTGTTTCTAAATAATATTTATTCGTTATATTAATATCTTCTTCTAAAGTCATACCCCGATTACCAAACCCTTGACTTGCTCGTGGCTTTTGTTGGGGAGATGTTTTTCTTATACCATTTGGATAATTCATGTTATGCCCCTCCAAGCTATAATTTTATCACATCAGATAAATGTTTACTAGCTTGAATGAATGTCTCAAATACAATAAATAACTATTTCAATACATTTTGTTTTATAAGAAAAGTTCAAGAGATAACATGTTGGAACGGGGTGGCAATAGAAACTGTATGATAAAATGATTGAATTTTTACATGAAGATAGATGATTGAATAAACGTTTATTTTCAAAAAGATCTATTATCAAGACTAACCATATTTGCTAACTTATAAAACAATGAGAAATTTAAATATATTATTAGCTAATGTAGTATATACACCTGTTTTGTAATAATCAAAGAACATTTGTCGAACTAGAAGGAGTATCAATACATATGACGAATTATAGTCAATAACAATACTGAAAGGTTGTGTTAATGATGAATAATTCTATTACGAAACCAACAAATACTAAATCAAGCGGCATTGAAACAGAATCAGTTGAAAAATTATTAAGTCATATTGCAAACCAAACAAAAAATATTAATAATAAACTAACATTTGTAATTGATCGACATGTTGCTGAGGACTTACAAAACTATTATAATAAAGTAAATCAAACATTATCCATCTTAGTACAAAAAACGATTTAAAATGGGATAATATGTGTCTTATCACTCCATTCATGCTAAAGTAAACATTAGAATCATCTTACTTTATTGAGTATAAAGGCGGTTTACTTATGATGGAGTTAAAATTTAAAACAGAATTGCTAAAAAAACATCTTGACCAACTGCTAGAAATTTATGAAGCTAATCAACCACCAGAAAGTATGAGTGATAAACATTTTTTTCTTAAAGTGAAAGAGAGTACTCAACCGATATATGATCTATTGAAAGAATGGGAAACAACAGCTTTAGATTTTGCTAAACAGAGGAAAGTAACTATCCATCCTCACCAAATCATCTCAACAAAAGAAAATATGGAATTATTAATTCTACATAGTTATTATGTAGATACTAGAAGAAAACGTTATATGGAACTTAATCATTCAAGTCATTATATATTCGATCAATTATTAAGGGACCTGTAATTCTAATCAATAGAATCTGATAATAGGGGGATGTTAGTAATGTTGGAATTGATAAGAGAAGCAAAAGTGATTAGGGAAAATGCCTATGTTCCATATTCTAACTTTAAAGTAGGTGCTGCCCTCCGAACTAAAACAGGAAAAATATATACGGGTTGTAATATTGAAAATTCATCTTATCCTGTCACCTGTTGTGCAGAAAGGGTGGCAATATTTTCTGCTATTGCTCAAGGTGAACAAGATTTTTTAGATATGGCTGTCATTGCTGATACAGAAGGTCCCGTATCACCATGTGGATCATGTCGGCAAGTAATGAGTGAATTTTTTGATGAATCAATGAAGATCTATTTAACAAATTTAGAACAAGATATTAAAATAATTAAAATGAATGAATTATTACCATTTTCTTTTAATGCAGATGTTTTGCGGTCATCTGATCATACCATTTAAGAATATGAATTAACTATATTTTAATCATAATTATCTAAGAACCAAAAGCGCAAGCGCCCGTTCAGCGACGTACAAATTGGAGAGCTTCTGACGAGATAAAGGAAACTTGAGTGAGTGAAACGAATTGATGTTGACTTATCGTAGGAAGAAGTTCGAAATTTGGTAGTCGTTGGGCGATTAAGCTAGACGATGCTGTTTTAAAATAGATAACCACTAACTTGGAAATGCTTTCTTATCTAATAAAAAAGGAATAAAAAAGGAAGTTGATTTCCAGCTTCCTTTTTTAATGTTATAATACATATATAATGAATGTTTTGCTATAATTGTATTAAGTGCTTTTGGGCTGGACTACATAGCTAAACGTTTTTTGAATAGCACTGCATTATCAATTTCATTGGAAAATTAGAGGTGATTATAAAATGAGTACAAATCAAGTACAATTGAATGGGAAAGAAATTCTTGAAAAAGACTTTAAAACGGCAATGCGTGGATATAATCAAGATGAAGTTGATGAGTTTTTAGATATAATCATCAATGATTATGAGAAATTTCACCAACAAATAGAAAAGTTACAACTCGAAAATGAACGACTTAAAAAGAGAATTGATCAACCCGCTACAAGAGCAAATCAACAAAATACACAATCCAATTATGATGTTTTAATGCGATTATCAAATTTAGAGAAAGAAGTGTTTGGTAAAAAATTCGCTGATTGAATTTTTTAATTATAAACTATGAATCTATTGACCTAACATGTAGTTAAGAATGTTCCTGCGAATGTATATCATACAGAAAAATATTAAAAAACTTATGGTGAAGTAGATTTGATTCATTAATTTTGGTAAAACGATGTATCTAGAGCAAATTTATGTTATAATATCTAAGGATACTCACATAATCGCTGCATTTATTTGTAGAGGAAAGTCCATACTCACACAAACTGAGATGTTTGTAGTGTTCATGCTTGATGAAATCATAAGTCAAGGTTGCCAAATCGGCAAAACGGCGGGAAAATTTCCTAAGTCATTTTTGATATGGAAGTAGTATCCCTGAAAGTGCCACAGAGACGTAGCCAGATTAGAAATAGTCTGGGTGGAACGGGTAAACCCCATGAGTGAGCAACCCAAACAATGGTAGGGGCATCCTTCAGTAGGGAAATGAACAACCGAAAGAGGGACGAGTGCTATACTCGTAGATAGATGATTATGACCTGCGTACGAGGCTGACCACCGTTAGTAGTACTACGGAACAGAACATGGCTTATCGAGTATTCAACGGTTAAATAAGACAAGTTTAATAATAATAGAGGCTGGGACAAACCAAAGGATCAGACCCCTCAACTACTATATTTAGCATGCGTTCTTAAACGTTTTGCTATTTATAGTAGTTAGACGAGGGAGTTCGATACTGATGTCCCAGTCTCTTTTTATTAACGGAATTATCACCTATTTATGTTTTTATTGATTTGATTATGATAAACTAAATTTACTTTGATTTTGATTATGAAAGGAATTTTATAATGACACAAGAAGTAACATTAATCGCAACTGCTGCAATGGGTTTGGAGGCTATTGTAGCTAAAGAGGTTAGACAACTTGGCTATGAAACACGTGTTGAAAATAGTCGGGTTCTCTTTAAAGCACCTATTTCGGCCATCCCAAGATGTAATCTCTGGTTACGAACTGCCGATCGAGTAAAAGTACTTGTCGGTGAATTTGAAGCGAGGACTTTTGATGAATTATTTGAAGCTACGAAGGCTTTACCATGGGAAAATTTCATATCAGAAGATGGTCAATTTCCTGTATCAGGGAAATCACATAAATCTAAATTGTACAGTGTTTCCGATTGCCAAGCCATTGTTAAAAAAGCAATTGTTGAGCGTTTAAGACTAAAGTATGGCATTGCTTCAAGAATGCCTGAGACAGGTTCCCTTTATAAAGTCGAAGTTGCCATTCTAAAGGATGTTGTATCATTAACAATAGATACGTCTGGTATTGGATTACACAAACGGGGGTATCGAGTAGGGCAGGGGGATGCACCTTTAAAAGAAACGATGGCTGCTGCATTAATTATGTTAACAAACTGGCGACCGGATGAAACATTTATTGATCCTTTCTGTGGGTCTGGAACCATTCCAATTGAGGCGGCACTCATTGGTCAAAATATTGCTCCAGGATTTAATAGGGAATTTGCATCTGAAAATTGGGAGTTTATTAAGGAAAAGTACTGGGAGGAGGCTTTTGAAGAAGCTGAAGATTTAGCTAACTATGATCAAAAACTTAATATTATCGGTTCCGATATTGATCACCAAATGATTAACATTGCTAAAGAAAATGCACTGGAAGCAGGGCTAGCCGAGCTAATTTCTTGGAAACAAATGCAAGTAAAAGATTTATTTATTAGGGAAGAAAAAGGGTATTTAGTTACAAATCCACCTTATGGTGAACGATTAAGTGATAAAAAAGCTGTATCCCAACTCTATAAAGATCTTGGCACAATTATGCTGAATCATCCAAGGTGGAGTGTATATATATTGACTGCATTTAAAGGTTTTGAAGATCAGTTTGGTAGGAAAGCAACAAAAAAACGAAAATTATTTAATGGATTTATTGAAGCTAATTACTACCAATATTTTGGGCAAAGATAATGAGGCTAGAACAAAACAAAAGGGTCAGACCCAGCAAATTAAATGCTGGAGTCAGACCCTTATTATTTTTATTTACCAAGTGGCCAATCAAATGGAACTGACCCTGGTGGTGAATTTTGAACGATATCTATAAATGGAATGGTGTATGCAAATAAAATTAAGCCAATTGTAATGGCGATCCACATTTTCCAGTTTTCCAAAAATTTAGGAGTTGGCTCAGCATCAGGTTCTTCCTCAGCAATTGGAAATTCTTCTTCACCTTTAGGTGCAAAGAATGCTAACTTAATAAAGATATAAACCATCAGCAAAATCCCGATAAAGAGAATTGTCCCACCTACAGCTTGAGCAATTTGATAACCTATCCAATCAGTCGCTTGTTCTGTACCACCATATTCGGAGTAAGCGGAACGTCTTGGTGCACCCATTAATCCTACAATATGCATGGCACCTGACATAATAAACATTCCAACAGACCAAATGATCGACTGAATAATTCCTAAGCGATTTAGGCTTGGTGTCAACTTACGTCCAGTAAGATGGGGGACCAACCAGTAAGTAATTCCAAAAAATGTTAGTATAACTGTAGCAGCAGCTGTAACATGGAAATGACCTGTTACCCAAATTGTATTATGAACAACAGCATTAACCTGGTGGGAAGCATTAATAATTCCACCAGCACCACCTGGAATAAAGGCTAACATTCCTAGCATTGGTGCTAGAAAACGAACATCTTTCCACGGTAAATGCTTAAACCAACCAAACAATCCTTTAATTCCTTTACGTCGACCAGTTGTTTCAAACGTTGCAAAAATTGAAAAAGCAGTCATTAATGTTGGAATAACAACCATAAACGTTAAAACAACTTGAATAAATTTCCATGTTGGATCAATTCCAGGCTCTGTTAATTGGTGATGGAATCCTACTGGAATTGAAAACATGAGCAGTAAAACAAAAGATAGTCTTGCTAGTGAATCACTAAAGATTCTGCCCCCAATAATCTTAGGAATAATTGCATACCATGCCATATATGCAGGTAATAGCCAGAAATAAACTAACGGATGACCAAAATACCAGAATAAAGTTCTCGTTACAAGTACATTAATCGTGGCCGTCCAACCGAGTGACCAAGGAATAAGCAGAAATACCACGGAAATAGCTACACCAAGTGATGCAATTACCCACATAATCATATTAATCGTAACCATATAAGCTAATAATGGTGATTTTTGACCAGGATGTTTCTTTTTCCAAAGGTATAATTGACGGAAATTAATGATAGCGGCTATCCAACTTCCAATAATTACAAGGGCTAAACCAATATAAAATACTGGATGCGCCCTTAAAGGTGCATAAAAAGTATAAAGTACACTTGATTGACCTAGTAAAATAGTAATTGAAGTCATGATCGTTCCAGCAAGCATAATCCAAAAGCCAATCCAAGCTGTTTTGCGTTGTTTATCTGACATGCCAACTGTTTTAATCATCAAAGCATGTTGAAAACCAATAATAAAATAAGTAGTGAGAACAAGTCCTAATATAACACCATGTATTGTTAAAATTTGATAATAATCAATTCCCCAAGGTAATGTGAATTTACCTGATCTTACGAGTGTTTGCAGTAGTCCCATTAAACCACCGACAAACAAAGCTATAAATACTACATAAAAAAAGGACATTAATAATTTTGATTCTTTTTTAGATATAGCAAATTGTTCACTCTTCATCATTAATCATACACCTCCACAGTCGCATACATTAGATGATGTCCAACTCCACAGTACTCGTTACAAACTATTGTAAATTCACCTGTTTTATCAAATACTGTTTCATAGCTACTTATGTATCCAGGCTCAACCATCATATTTACATTCGTACCTGCTACATTAAAGCCATGAATAACATCTGTAGTTGTCACTTGAAATAAAACCGTTGAGCCTTTCGGGATCCGCAAGGTTCTAACTGTTTCACCGTCTTCATCTTTACCAAGATTATAAAAAAATGCTGATGCAATCATATTTACAACATATTTATCATCATCTACTTTGGTAAGGCCTAAATTTTCTGGTCTAAATGCCTCGTTTGCTTCAACATTTTCTGGATCAATTGTTGCGATATGGCTCTGTGGATGTGTTCCTTTCCAAAATGCACCAAAACCAATAATAGCTAGAAATAGTACTAGTGAACCAATCCCAAATATGAGCCAAATTTTTTCATATTTATGTAATCCCATTATTTACACTCCCTTGCATTTATGTTTAGCTTTTTTATCTCGATAAAAATAGTGCATAAATTCCAAACCAACTTATAATAATAAAAATTCCAAGTAATATGACTGCAATTAATGTACCTTTTAAACTATGTGTCTCTTTATCTTCGCTTTTTTTATAACCCATTGTAGTTCACTCCTTTCAAAGCTGAAATACTACTCAATTTCTATCATACACAATTTAGCTATAGTGTTTATCCATTTTTTGAACCTTTCACAAAGTGTTCAATAATGCGGTTTTAAGGTGTTATTCGGATTTTTCTAACCTTTATGTTAAAAAAGTATGTGAAAGATTTGTGAATAAATAGATGTTTTTACAATAGAAATTGTAGAAAATAGAAAAAATCCCAGCAGGAAAAGGCAGCTATTAAAATATAGCTACCTTAGCAATGTTATGAATAGTAAAAACAGTTTTTATCACTACAGTATGTAGGTGGGGGCCTACATGAATACTATAGTTTTACAATAGTACTATAAAATTCATTAATTTTATTTATTGTATCCTTTTTGCACCAAGATATCTTTGATCCCAGTAGGAGGTTTTTAATTCACTAATTTCGACACCTCTAGATGCGCCAGCATGAATGAATTTTCCATCACCTAAATAAATCCCCAAATGGGAAGGACCTGGTTGATAAGTTTCAAAAAATACGAGGTCACCTACTGATGGTGATTCAACTGGTTGTGCAAAATTCCATATATCGCTAACAGTTCTTGGAATAGTAATGTCTTGGGTTTTATAAACATATTGAATAAATCCACTACAATCAAAACCATTTGGAGAATCACCACCCCATACATAGGGAGTGCCAATATATGAACGAGAAGCCTCAATAACATCATTATGTTCTGAATAGCCTTCAGATTCGACAACCTTTATTTCAGACTCTTGTTCAGTATTTTCTTGTTTCGGAGATTCTATTTCAGATGTGTCTTGTTTTGGTGCTTCTGTTTCCTGGATTCGTTCTTCTTGGATATCTTCCTCATAGAGGACAGCTAAGGATTCTTGGATAGCTTCTTCGGATAATTTAATATGATGTTTTTTTTCTGCAGTTTCTAATGCTTTTTGTGTAAGTGGACCATAGATCCCATCGATTTCACCTTCATAATAACCGAAATAATGTAGTGCTTCTTGGACAATTTTTACATTCTCACTATGCATACCAGGATGTACTGATTCAGATAAATCTTTTAGTCTATCTAAATGTTGTTCTTTTTCCGCTACGATTAAAGCAAGAATTGTCGTCTTATCAGCCTGACCCGTAATTGTAACATGATGATCCTCCTGAAATTTTTTGAGTGCATATTCTGTTAATATCCCATAGTCACCATCAATACTATCATCATAATATGCTAACTTATTTAATTTATTTTGTAAGATACGAACAACTTCTCCGTGTTGACCATATTTTAAATGTTCTGCTTCTAATAGGAGTTGATTTTGAAGTACAGGATATGCATCGACATAAACTGAAAATGGTTGGCTCAGTAGATAACTATAAAGAAAAGAATGCCTAATAACTTGATCTACAGTACCATTCATGATGTGAATATCCCCTTTCTTTTAAGACTCTTCTTAATAAATTTATGATTCTTAAACTGATTTATGTATTGCATTTATGTTACAATAGAATCAATCTCATAATGACTAAAAAGCATCTCATTTTTAAGATGAAGAATTTTTATAATCAGTATTATGAAATTAGTTTAATGTAAGCAGCTTATTATTGTTCTGTATGGAGGAGATTATATGCTGACAAATGAACAGGCATATTTGGATTTATGTAAACATGTATTAGCCAATGGGTTCAAAAAAGATGATCGTACAAATACAGGTACATATTCAATATTTGGCCATCAAATGCGTTTTGATTTAAGTAAAGGTTTTCCATTATTAACCACCAAAAGAGTTCCGTTCCGCTTAGTAGCAAGTGAACTGCTTTGGTTTATAAAAGGGGATACAAATATTCGTTATTTATTGCAAAATAATAATAATATTTGGAATGAATGGGCATTTAAAAAATGGATTGAAAGTGATGAATATGATGGTCCAAATATGGATGACTTTGGAAATCGTAGTCAACAAGATCCCACTTTCAAACAACAATATGAAGAACAAATGGATATTTTTAAAGAAAACATTTTAAATAATGATGACTTTGCAAAACAGTTTGGGGATTTAGGTTCTGTTTATGGAAAACAGTGGCGTGATTGGAAAACATCCCAAAATGAGACAATTGATCAGCTTCATGATGTCATTGATTCTATTCGAACAAATCCTAGTTCACGTAGACATATTGTTTCTGCATGGAATCCAGAAGATATCCCAAATATGGCCTTGCCACCATGTCACACATTATTTCAATTTTATGTGGCAGATGGAAAACTTTCCTGTCAATTATATCAGAGAAGTGCAGACCTTTTCTTAGGTGTACCATTTAATATTGCTAGTTATGCATTACTGACACATCTAATCGCACATGAATGTAATTTAGAAGTAGGTGAATTTGTTCATACATTTGGGGATGTTCATATCTATGCAAACCATGTTGAACAAATAAAGGTACAGCTACAACGTGAAGTAAGGGAGTTACCACAACTAATCATCAATAAGGATAAAAACACTATTTTTGATTTTGAATTATCTGATTTTGAAATCCAAGGATATGACCCACATCCCGCAATAAAAGCACCAATCGCTGTTTAATTTTATCATGTAAGGGGACAATAACGCTATGATTTCTCTATTAGTTGCTATGGGCAAAAATCATGTAATTGGTTTTGAAAATGATATGCCATGGCATTTACCAGAAGATTTAAAATATTTCAAAGAAAAAACAACAGGTCGTACAATAATAATGGGACGTAAAACTTATGATTCAATTGGTAGAGTATTGCCAAATCGCCGAAGTGTAGTACTTACTAGACAAAAACTTAATTTTCCTAAAGAAATTGAAGTGATCCAAGATATAAAGCAAATTTATCAATGGAATAAAGCAAATCCTAATCAAGAACTTTTTGTTATTGGTGGTGGTAATCTTTATAACCAAGTATTACCGTATGCAGATCGAATGTATATTACCGAAATTGATGAGAATTTTGAAGGTGATACATTTTTCCCAACTTTTGAAGCAAATGAATGGACATTAACTTCAAAAGTTAAGGGTGAGAGAAATAATGATAATCCTTATGAATATTATTTTTTGCAATATGATCGCCGATAATTAAAAGTTTAATTATTAGGAAAGTAATAAAAGTTGTGGAATAGTTGGTGGACGTGTTAAACTAGTTATAGCGATTTATGTTTAAACTTATAATAAATTCAATTTAGTTGATTGATTTTATAGACTACAATAATTAATTATAAAAATGATATTGAGGTGGTATAAATGATAGGTAACATTGGTATACCTAGCTTAATTTTAATATTAATTGTCGCCTTAGTTATTTTTGGTCCTTCAAAATTACCAGAAATCGGTAAAGCAGCAGGTAATTCATTGAGAGAATTCAAAAATGCAACAAAAGGGTTAGCAGATGATGAGTCAGAAGATGAAGAAAAAAGTAAATGAATGAAGTAGGTATAAATTTAGGAAGGTGTAGGGGGTTTTTCCTTACATCTTTCTTTTTGATTTAACTGTAGGTTGGGAGAGTGAAATGATGAGAAAAAGGGCGCAACTGGATAATGGCAAAGAAATGAATCTTGTTGGCCATTTATCTGAATTAAGAAACAGGATCATTGTAACTGGAATATTCTTCGTTCTATTTTTTATAGTAGCATTTATATATGTTAAGGAAATTTATCATTTTCTTGAAGGTAATATTGATTTCTCTCTTGTTATAACAAGTCCTACTGAAGTTATTTGGATTTACGTTTCAATTGCAGCCATAGTTGCAACCGTGGGAACATTACCGATTTTTAGTTTACAATTATGGTTATTTATTAAGCCAGGGCTAAAGGCAAATGAACGTAAGGCTTCATTATCATATATTCCAGCTATTTTCTTTTTGTTTGTCATTGGACTTGTCTTTGGTTATTTACTTTTTGCTAACTTTATTTTACCTTTTTTAATATCATTAAATGACGGCATGTTTATTCAGTTTTTCACTGTTGAAAAATATTATCGATTCATGTTTCAAATCATGTTAATTTTCGGGATATTATTTGAAGTACCTATTATCACAATGTTTTTAACAAGTCTAGGCATTCTTACACCAGCTTTTTTAAAGAAAACAAGAAAATATGCTTATTTTGTACTGTTAATTGTTGGGGCACTCGTTACACCACCAGATATCTTTCTACAACTCGTTGTAGCTGTTCCATTATTTTTATTGTATGAAATCAGTATTTATTTCTCAAATGTTGTTTATAAACGAAAAGAAAGAAAACATAAAGAGTTTATGACAGAAAACTAAACAGGGGGAGGGTGATAGGTTGTTGACATTTTATCAATTTCTCCTGACTTATCGGGGGAGAAAAAAACCAAACGAACAAAGTAAACTCGCTGATTGGGCTTTCTCTGATCATGATTTTCCCAAACAATCAACAGATTATAATGAAATAAGTAATTACTTAGAGTGGAATAGTCCATTTCCAAATGCACTTATCGTATTTGATGAACTATGGGAAGCATACTTGTTAAAAATAAATTAGCTTTTGAACAGCATGGGAAGTAAATCTTATGCTGTTTTATTTTATAAATAAGTTAAACAAACGTTTGATCAATAACTAAATATCAATGAAAATCTATTATATAATACTGACTAATTGTGGTATTATAATGTACAGAGTAGATATAATAAAAGGAGTGTTTGTTATGAACAAACATAAGATCTATACTATGAGTTTTTCAAAAGTATATCCTCACTATATAACGAAAGCAGAAAGAAAAGGACGCACAAAGTCGGAAGTAGATGAAATTATTCGGTGGTTAACGGGATATAGTCAAGAAGAGTTAGAAGACGAACTAAAAAATGAAACAGATTTTGAGACCTTTTTTGTAAAAGCACCACAGCTGAATCCTTCCCGTAATTTGATTAAAGGCGTAATCTGTGGTGTCAGGGTAGAAGACATTGAAGAGCCTATTATGCAGGAAATTCGCTACCTGGATAAATTAATCGATGAATTGGCAAAAGGTAAAACAATGGAGAAAATATTACGAACAAAATAATTAAAGAGAAAAAAACAATTCTTATTATGAAACAAGAAAATTATATATTCTGTCATTTTTCGCCAATATATTCTTATATGAGTTCTTTTTGCTGATTTATGCGGTTGCCCGGGAAATATTAAAATAATTTCTAAGATTTTATTTTAAACAGATCATTACAAGTGCTATTGCCTACACGATTTAAGGCTTCTTACGTACAATAATCTAGACTATTATTGTTTAAGGAGGCGCATTTATGGTATTTCCAATAATGCCACAGCAACGTGGTCATTTTCAGCCCAGAGGAAATCATATAGTGAATAACCGTTTCCCATCACATACAAGTAGACCAGGAAATACAAACGGTATTCAACAGTTTTTCAGAAATCTATCTAATCGCGATTCGTCAATAAGTACTTTAGCAACAAAAGGACTTAGTGACATATCAAAGACATTATCAAATGTAGATCAAGTAATTAAAGTTGTACAATCAGCAACCCCAATTGTTCAGGAATATGGACCAATGGTTAAAAACCTACCTGCAATGTACAGAATGGTTAAAGCATTTAGTCAAATTGAAGATGACGACAATGGGAGGAAAACTGTTCATAATGAAAATTTATCAATTGACGAACCAGTCGATAAGGAAGTAATTAATGAACGTGTAAATGTATTACCAACAGGTGAATCAACCCCAAGAATGTATATCTAATCAATACTATAAGTCGCACA
>Ga0209487_1002268_pt1 | contig 15731 bp, 9 predicted proteins | sample Poulit2012_FD_187524 | JGI IMG/M metagenome (GOLD analysis project Ga0209487, IMG submission 187524) | Agricultural soil microbial communities from Georgia to study Nitrogen management - Poultry litter 2012 (SPAdes) (version 2) | ecosystem: Environmental > Terrestrial > Soil > Agricultural land... | reverse complement strand
TTGTCACCAGAGCAAACATGTGCTCCGTCTTTGACTGAGAAGGTGATTTGGATTTTTCCATGTCTTTTTCAGACAAAGATCAATGAAACCTACTTCTAAAGCAATATGTGTTTAGACGGACGGATACATCTTTTTTATAATCCCAATATGGATCCCAACCTCAACAATCAGAACTGGATCGAATATCAGGAACAATAATCCGCTCTATGGTTCAATACATCTGGGGTTAATTCACATTATTCACCCCAACATTGTTTTGTTTGTCCTATCTCTTCGATTGTTTGATGATTGTCGTCATTTCAGAGGAATTGAAACTCCTCAAAATGGATGTTGTTTTATTTTTGCTTCATCTCGTCTTATGGTTGAGACACGTGTATCCGCCTTCGTTGCAAAAGCCTTGCAATAGTATACTATTCCTGCAGCTTTCGTCGCCTCGGATCTATATGCAGCAAAACTCATGAATAATCCGGGTTAAACTCTTTCGCTCTGAATTGATGATCAAATGGTGACAGATGAACGAGAAAAATATGAGCCCGAGACCATTCGCATAAAGATACCCATGATGCAATTTTATCTGTCACCTTCTGAACATTGACGATAAGATATTTCGAAGATATGGCTACCCAGGCTCTTCTGAGTGAATTTGTTCATTTCCTGATCCGCGATTATATCAAGATCAACATCTTCCACCCACTCCAGGTACTGATTCATCACATTGGTATCGCTCTGGAAACCATTATAGGTGTTGTAGGACAAGATGGAAAGCCGATCTTGGGAAAAAGCGGGCTGGAGGAAGAAAAAATTTGCCATCAAGACGAACCACAGGAATTAATGGTCTAGTTTGATTTTATATAAGACACCTTACAAAATCAATTTAAGAAGGAGGAATCAAATATACCCAACTATCTTTTTCAACATCCTATTTATTCCTTCATCCAGGTCATTCCCCAAATCCATTGCAAAAATCAGATCTCTTTTTAAAGATCAATCAAACTGGCATCTCAGGTAATTCAAAGCCATTGTGATAAGTATGTTTGATCCATTCTCGAGAAACGTCTAGTGCATTCATTTCAACATGCTTTCGATTGAATCGAGGATCACCATCAATAACTTTAAATTCATCAACTGAAACAACATTTATTTTATCATTCGGAGAAATATTAGTAAACTCCATATTTCCTCCATCCCATTTTAATGTTCTATGTAAATCTTGCAATCTTACAGCTAAAACACCCATCACAACCATTTCATTAAATGGTCCGGAAAATCCAAAATGAGAAGACGATTCCACGCGATTACCAGGGTCTTCCTTACAAGCTCGTATCCAATCCTGTTCATGTGCATTAGTATTCCATATATCACCATCACCTCCAGGTATTCTGGGAATCCAGGGGGCTGGTTTCACAAAATCATCCATTTTATGTTTAGGAAGAAGAGTGGGATTCATTCCATATGTTCCTGTCATTAATTTTCCTTCCGTACCCACAAAAATAATTCCTCCATCCTTATCTCCCATCATATCACCATCCTCCAATTCTTCAGGTCGAGGCGGTAATAATCCTCCATCGTACCAAATGACTTTAACTTCTGGCATATTTACCGCTCTTTTCTTCGGTCTTTCTGGAAAAACATATTCTACTACTTGAGCATGCGGTGGTGAGTATAAGTTAGATAATGTCGAACTACCAGAAACACTTATTGGGTATTTAAGATCTAATGCCCAATAAACCGGATCCATTATGTGACAGGCCATATCACCTAAAGCACCAGTTCCAAAATCCCACCATCCTCGCCAATTCCATGGGGTATAGGACTTATGGTAAGGTCTCATTTCAGCAGGACCAATAAACAGTTCCCAATCCAAATCTTTAGGCGCTTCCATTGGGGACTTAGGTTTCATTAATCCTTGCTGCCAGATGGGTCTGTCGGTCCAACAATGAACTTCATAAACCTCTCCGATGGCACCCGATTGAATCCACTCTGCAATTTCCCTGCACCAATAAAAAGAGTTTCCTTGATTACCCATTTGAGTGGCAACTTTATACTTCTCCGCTAACTTAGTAAGCAATCTCGATTCATAAACCGAATGAGTCAATGGCTTTTGTGTATAGCAATGTTTACCGAGTGTAATGCCATGCGCCGTAACACCCGCATGCGTATGATCGGGAGTTGCAACCATAATCGCATCAATAGAATCTCCCATTTCATCAAACATTACTCTCCAATCCTTATATCGTTTGGCTTTGGGATAATCATTAAAAGTTTTGGACGCATATTTCCAGTCAACATCACAAAGAGCAACAATATTCTCCGTCTTCATATTAGCGAGATTTCTTCTGCCAACACCCCCTACGCCCACACCTGCAATATTTAATCTATCACTAGGCGGCACATATCCAAAAGTCTTTCCAAGTATAGTGCTCGGAGCAATACAAAAACTCAAACCGGGTATCATTACACTCTGTAAAAACTCTTTTCTATTCATCATTTTAAATTATTGTCCGTTAAAAAAAATATCTTTACGATCAACTATAACTCTAGCTAGTTTGTCATAAAGCTCTTTATCGGTAGGATCATTTGATCTTGATAAATGATACAATCCATTTCCACCTTCATAATAAGCAACGGAAGAATTCGTAAACACTCCATGTTTTTCGAATTTATCGATATAGCTATGCAATCTATATCCAAAATTATTACTGGAAGTATTCATTGCACGACCATCAAACTCTAACTCCATTCCCATGCCATGTTCACGCGCTAATTTGCATGCATCATCAAGTCTAGAATCAGGTATCTCATCATTGAAAAAATGATTGGGTTGTTGCCAGGCAAAGTCAAATCCTAAATCTTTCCAGAAAATATTTCCTTTTGCATTCCAATAAGGGATCCAAAAAAATTGCAGATCTTTTTCCCGAATATAATCGCCCAACAGAGGTAGGAGATCCTCATTCATTTGCGTGTCTTCATCCACCCAATAAAAGCCAGCCAATTCGATATGATGATAATCATTGTCATCAAACCTTTCAATGAATTGATCAATAAACCATTTTCCGGCAGTAAGTCTATCTTCTAAATTATTAAAATCGAGTTCAACTCCATCTATTTCACCCCAATCTTCCTGCCCACTAATTGGGGATGGCAAACCCATAATTACTTTATGCTTAAAAGGAGGTTCGCCAATTTCTCTGATTTGATCCTTTATGTTCTCTTCCAAAGCTGAAAAAGCAATACGTTTATCAAAATGCCTATCCATCAACCATATCCATTCTTCTTTACGAGCATTTTTTTCTACATATCCTGGAGCATACCCCCGCTCTTTACCATCTTTAAACTCTAAAAATAAAAAAGCATCAAACAACCAATCTTTTTGGCCTTCATTTTCATAAACTACATAAGGATCAAATTCATGTTTATTCCATTCCATAGGTCGGTGAACTCCTCCATGGTATATCAATACTAAATCAGCAATATCAATTTTACCATATCTGTCGTTTGTTCTTTTTACCGTATAATTATTCTCTGTACCATCTTCTGCTGTAACGGTGTAAGAAACATCCTTTGAAAAATTCATGGGTTGTGATGGATCAGGTGATATCGAAGCTCCCGGTGATATTTCGATTTCCGGAATATAATATTGATCTGGAACCAAGAATTCATCTGATAATTCAATTACAAAATCATCATCTATTATTCCCAGGGCTTTTATTTCTGGAATCATAAATTCGATTATTTCCGCCTTATTACTTAAAATAATTTCACCGACAACGAAATGTATCGTTGACTTTCCTTCTGAATCGATGATATTGATTCCATTTACATCATTTAAATCAAAAATCGTATCTTCAGATGTAGCAGAATGGACTTTTATAGGAGCTGGTGCTTTTAGCAGCATTGAATCTATTTTCGTATGATGAGAACTACCTTTAGGATAAAATGAGGGTATCTGAAAATTAATAGAATCTCTGTAAGGCGGGTTATCCTTGGGTTTAAAATACCCACTACCATCGCTAAAAGTAGCATATATTGATGCGGGCATATTGATCTTGGCGATTCGAGAATCGCAATTCCAAATAATTATGGCGACTAAAATTAAAGCCATGTGCTTCAAAAGAGACAACATCAAAATAAATCTTATAAGTTAAATTATTATAATCCGTTGAACAGGTAAATAGATCTCTACCATCCTGGGTTTTGAACTAAATTTACATTTCTATCGATTTCACTTTGAGGAATAGGGAATAAGTACATTTTATCATCAAATATTCTTGTTTCAAAAGGAACTCTTTTGTAAAATCCTTCGAACTCAAAATCATTAGTAGAGGAGTTTCCTGCATTAATATCCATACCCCACATTTCCCCACCATCACCATACTGTCTCATGGGATCTCCGTCATCCTCAGTAGAAGCTATAAGCCTCCTACGAGTTGTAAAGTATCTATCAAAGGATTCTTCGAATGCTAATTCTATTTGTCGTTCCCTCAAAATATGATCTAATTGCAATGATTTGTCGCCTTGGATTTCAGGGTAAACATCAAAGATTTCAGGAACACCAGCTCTAGTACGGATATCATTCCAATATTTTTCTATATCAGGATGATTGGGATCTACTTCATTCAAACATTCTATATAATCCAATAGAACTTTAGCATATCTTATCAGTATCAATGGACGGGTTGTATAGCCTTCGCGGTCTCGCATATTAGCTTGAAAGTTTATATTTTTCAAAACTAAATACCCTGTTCTGGGATAAAAAGTATAAGAACCAGACTGTCGTGATAACCCTCCATAGTATAATTCAACCCTACCATAACCATCCTGCTGGCTTGACGAACTATAATAGTTTCTTTTCTCAGAATCAGCTGGTAATTGAGGAATAATTCTTTTATTATATAATATTGAAGCATAAAAACGAGGCTCTCTATTAGCATACATATTCCAGTCTCCCGGCCAATGTCCCCATACATCTTCATTTCTTATCGACTTGATAATATCAACCCGGTCATCATTTACATCTAATGTATCTGGTTTATAAAATTCTCCTCCTTCATCAGCAAAACCTTCTTCGACATAACCAGATTTCGGGTCATCAATCCAACGTCCATTTTTCATAAAAAATGCATCCACTATCCGTTGTGTTGGACCAGCACCACCTAAATTATTCGGCCCAGGGGAAGCGTGCACGTTCCAACCATTTGGATCATAATATGATTTCCCCCAAATAATCTCAGGATTCCAATTATCAATATGCACTTGTCGCACTGATTTGTATGGATTAAAACGATTCCCTTTACCATTCTCATGATTTCGATAAAGTTTCACTCCGACTTTTTCAGCTAAATCAATAACAGCCTTATTAGCATCCACAGCACGATGCCATTTATCTTGATCAAAGGTGGTAGAGACTAAAGGTGTTCCATCTGAATTCACAAATCCTGAGTACATTTCGTTACCGTTCCATTGTGGACTCGCAGCCATGGTCAAAACTTCTGCTATGACAGATTTACAAGTCAATTGATCCGGTTTTCCTAGCCAGCTTTTATCAGTTGTTGCCCATCTTTCAGGTAGATGTTCCTGTGCTTCTTCCAACATTTGAACAATGTACTCAACCACTTCATCATAAGGGGCTCTTTGAATACTCCATTCATCACTAACAAGTCTCTCTTCCTTGATCAAAGGGACCGGACCATATTGTCTGAGTAATAACCAATAATAATATCCACGTAAGAACTTAACCTCAGCCTTATATTGATCAATAAGTTCTTGACTTAATTCTTCGTTTCGATCTACATTGTTTTCAAAAGTGAAGGAAGCACGAATCGCTTTATAATAGTTGCCCCAATGATTTTGAAAATTCGTATTAGAATTCCAATCCCCTAAATTTATATTATAACTAGGATAAACATTCCAAGAAAAATCCATTTCATCAGAAATCCCCATAAATCCATAACCTGTATTCATCGCTGGAGAAGGAATAGCCGCGTAAACATTATATAAAAAACTTTCCGTTTCTTTCCTGGATGACCAAACAATCACATCTGTTTTCATATCATCAGGCAACTTATCCAAAAACTCACAACTCCAAGATAATGAACATATTACAACAAAAAAGTATAAAATATATCTCATGTCTTTAATATTTAAAAGGTACCACGAATTCCGAAATTAAATTTCCTTTGCAGCGGGTAATTATTCCCACTTGGCGTGCCTGTTTCAGGATCCCACATTTTCCATTTAGAAAATAATGCGACATTATTGCTAAGGAAATAAAATCGAAGTGACTTCAACCCTATTTTGGAAATATTCTGGCTTTTAATAGTATAGCCTATCTCCAAATCTGACAGTCTTAAGAAACTACCATCATAAATTGTTTTAGTTGACCTTTGCCAATTGTTGGCAGACGTACCGTCATACATACGGGGGTATTGCGCATCTTGGCTAGGGTTTTCTTCTGTCCATCGATCTAAAGCTTCAACAAAAAGATTACCTTTTCCTACACCTTCTCTAAAAGGTATGTACGCACCCCCCAGTGCATATGACACCCGAGCCTGGCCTCTAAAAAACACACCTATATCAAAATCATGGAACATTGTTTGCATACCAAAACCATAATTGATTTCTGGCAAATTAGAATAACCAATGGGGACTTCATCGTCTATCGTGATTTTTCCATCACCATTCGTATCATGATATTTGATATCACCAGGCCTGACTTCACCAAAAGTTTGTTCTGGACTATTTTCAATCTCTAATTCATCATCGAAATACTTTGTTGCAACCAATCCAAAAACTTGTCCGTATTTATGGCCTGTACGTTGTCGATATTCATAATTTCTATTTGGCTCATCCATTTCTATAATTTTATCTCGAGCAAAAGTATAATTTCCATATACTCTCGTGAATCCATTTTGATAGCTCTTAGATAATTCTAAAGTACCATCAAAACCTTTATTTATCATTTCCCCAAGATTGGCAAAGGGGACCGAATTAATACCAACAATGGCAGGTAGGGACTCTCTCCGAAGTAAAATATCATATCGATGTTCGTGGAAAAAATCTATCTCAAAAGAAATGTCTCCATTCAATAATAACATTTCAAGACCTACATTTTTCTTAATCCCCTTCTCCCAAGTCAAATCTTCCACACCAATTCTATTTAATCCAACACCACCATATGATTTTGGAGTTTCACCAAAATGATATCCTCCAAGTCCTCCTCCATAAATCGATAAATAACCATATCTTTCTCCACCTGGCAATGCTTCAGAACCGACAAGACCATATGATCCTTTCAGCTTTAGAATAGTAATGATTTTTTTCAAATCACCATTCCAAAACTTCTCATTTGAAACAAGCCATCCAGCAGCAACAGCCGGGAAAACACCAAATCGATTTTTCTTCGGGAAATTTTCAGATCCATTATATCCGATATTAAACTCCATGAAATATCGATCATCATAATCATAAGTAACTCTGGAGGCTATCCCTTGTCTTCTGTATGGCAAAGCGAGTATGGATGTGGAAGCATTTCCGTTAATATAATCTCTTTGATAATACATCAACATACCTCCGAGTCTATGAATTGAATTAATTGAATTATTGTATATAAACTGCGCCTTAAATTCTTTTGCCCGATTACTACTAAGTGCTCTTGAGTAACTGAGAAATTCTTGTCCTTTGTCTACTTCACTATATTGTAATTCACCTGTATTATTATCTCTTCCTTGTACTCCATAAGTTGTTGATTGCTTTTGGCGCAAAATTGTGGTTGCACTATAGGCATCAAAAGAATAAGATGATTTAAATTTCAAACCTTCAATCAAGTTGTCGAGATCTTGATTCAAAGTAATTTGACTAAGAACCTGATTTCTATATTCTGTATTATACCCTGACCCCATCAATCGTTCAGCGGGATTTTTTTCACCAACCTGAGTAGGAGCTCCCCAACCATATTCCACATTACCATCCACATCTTCGCCAATTGGTATTCTAACTGGATTTGAAATCGGAGTAGCAAGATTAGACCAATAAAACAATTCCCCTGCGGGTGAATAGTTAGTTCCCCAAATATCACCACCGATTCCAGGGGTATGCAAATCTGTCAAATATCCTCCGACTTCGAGATCAAGAGTAGTTGATTGAGATAGGGTCACATCAATGTTAGACCGAAAGTTATATCTCTGCAAACCCAAATTTGATTTATAATCCGCTTCAGGATTATTTTTAAAGTTTCCACTCTCTCCGATGTACCCCAATCCTACAAAATAACGAGCTACATCGCCACCTCCTCTAATATTCAACGAAGCTTGAGCATTATTTGAATAATCGGTAAATGTTTCATCAAACCAATCTACATTGGGATAAACTAAAGGATCCACACCTTCTTTCAAATTTTGGATATATTCCTCTGAATAATTTTCACGTCCACTTGCCTCATTATATAATCTGGCATAATTTTCCCCATCTAAATATTTAGGTAGACTTGGCAAATCAGAAAACCCATATTCGGTTTTGAATTCAATAACTGGCTTTTGAACAGTACCTCTCCGCGTAGTTACTAACACCACTCCATTTGCAGCTCTTACACCATAAACAGCTGTGGCAGAAGCGTCTTTAAGAATTGAAACCGATTCAACATTTTCAGGATCCAAATCATGCATATCTCTTTCAACACCATCAACCAAAATCAAAGGAGTTCGATTCGAACTAAAAGTTGATATACCTCGGATCCAAAAAGCAGCATTATCTCTACCAAGTTCCCCACTTCTTTGAACAACAACAGCACCAGCCATTTTACCTGCCAAAGCATTGACTAGAGATCTGCTTGGAACTTTTAAATCATCCATATTCACATTTGAAATAGCTCCAATCACACTAGCTTTTCGTTGCTCTCCCATTCCTACCACAACTATTTCATCCAGTATCTGTGAATCCGATGTCAATACAATTTCCAAATTAGTCTTCCCTGACACTTCCACTTCCTGGGTCTGATACCCTACATAAGAAACCACCAACACTGCATTTTCATCGATATCATCAATCGTAAATTGTCCGTCAAAATCTGTCGTGGTTCCCTTGTCAGAACCTTTCACCTGAATGTTTACACCGATCAAAGGTTCACCTTCTTCGTCGGTCACGATTCCGGATACATTAAATACCAAACGCTTGCTGTAAATCTCACGGGAAGGAAGTTTCTGTACTAAAGGTAACCGGTGAACGATCGAATTTTTCTCGATCGCTTCCTTTTCCTCTACGAGCCCTTGCATATGACCGATCATATTTTTCAAGGACTCAATCCCCGCATTGTTATTCTGAAAAACGACGACATATCGATTATCATAGATTCGATATCCTAACTCAGTGTTCTCTAATACAGACGAAAGGGCTTCTTCCAAGCTATGATGCTGATCCTCTTCGTATTCTACAACGATGTCCTGTGCAATGGAACGATCATAGTTGAAAAACGCATTATATTTGTTACTGATCTGGAGAAAAGCTTCTTCCAAATCAATCCGATCCACCGGATCGGCCTCTACTGCAGGTGCAATAGACCATGCCTGAAGAGCCAAAAACAAGCAACCGAACACAATAACCGCTTTACGTCGGATATAGGTAAAATTTTGTACCTTCATGTTCTCATTTAATTATTTACTTTAATTAATATTTGATCGGATAGAGAATTGCCTCATTTCTTACCTTCTGTTCTGCCAAACAGAGAGTAAGCCAGGATGAGATCAATTCTCTTTCCTTTTTATACTCACTTGATTGTCTCCTGTCTCAATCAATTCAACATCCAACATCCACTTCATCATATCGATCACCGTCTCCCAATCCTCATACGGCACTCCGACATCCACACGAGTCTGAAGTAATGCAGAATCGGAAACATCAAATGTTTTTCCGTAAATATCCTCCAGATTCTCCAGCATAAACCGGAACTCAACATCCCGATAAAACAAGGTGCCCTCTTTCCATTCGGTCATTGACTCAGGAGATTCTACTGTTTTTTGCACCAGTTCGTCGGCAACCGAAGAAAAACTAACCCATTGCCCCGGCTCCATTTTCACCACTTCTGTGATTAATTCCTTTGAGACATTATGATCTGCTTCCATCTCACGAGATTCTATAGTCTCATTTTTTGAATTTAAAGATCCAGTACCCTGGTCGCCTACACGATGTAAGGCCAGTTCCACTACCCCTTCATCCAGGAGAACTTCGGTTTTCCCCCGCCGCTGCACCGCATTAAAGGAGGTACCTAATACCCGTATCGTCAGGTCGGGTGTATATACTTCAAAAGGCATACGAGAAGATGGTTTTTCACCTGTGTGACCTTCCTGATGTGCAACATCAAAATAAGCTTCCCCTTCCAAGTCTACCTGCCGGATCCCCTCCTTTCTCCAGTTTTTCTTCCAGGTTAATCTTGAGTTTGCGTTCAAATAGATCTTGGTACCATCATCCAGAACAAATTCAATATTTTCACCATACCCCGTTCCATAAATCTGTATAGCTCCGGAGTTATTCCACCAGAAAAGCCAAATCAGCAAACCAGCAAAAACAGCTGCTGCCGCAGACCATCTTAGGATCATTATTCTCGATCTCTTAGCGATTGAGATGTCCCGGGATAATTCAGAAGTCAAAATTTTATCGAAATCAGTATCATCCAATTCTCCCACATTCTCTGACTCTATCCATATCTGCCTCAACGCTTCATCGATGTCCACCGGGGAGCCGCTTTTTTTAAGATACGAAGTCAAATACTCCCATTCTTCGCGGGTAGAAGTGCCTTCCACATACTTTTTAAGCAATTCGGCGATTTCATATTTCGGTTTCTTATTCACTGATTTTCTCCTGCAATAGGTTTTAGTTGGTGATTTAATTTCCGCTCTTTTTCGTGTCTCTATAATATCAGACAACCCATTAAGAAAACCATACCAGTCATTGACGAAAATTTTTGTTTTTAAATTCTTTTCCTATATTTGAATCAGCTGACTAACTGAATTATCCAATGAAAAATCATGAAATTATTACCAGGCTCTTTGAAGAATACAAAGGCAAATGTTATGGATTTTTCATAAAAACCCTGAATGATCGGGAGCTCGCCAAAGATCTGACACAGGATGTCTTCGTCAATCTTATCCGCAAAAAGGATTCTCTTCATGAAGTCAAGGAATGGGAGAAATACATATATACCATGTGCCGCAATCATGCCTACAATCATCTGAAGAAGGCAGCGCACCACCAGAAATATGAGGAATATCTCGCTCACTATTGGAACAATAGTAACAATTTACTCCAGCCGAACCAAGCCGAAAAAGAGATGGAGGCTGTGCACTATGAAAAGTTGCTCGAAAAAGGGCTGGAAGTTCTTCCGGATCAACAAAGAATCATTTTTTTACTGAGCAAAAAGGAGGGATTGTCTCATCAGAAGATCGCAGAAAAACTGGAGATTTCTCCTCTTACTGTACGGAATCACCTTCACCGTGCCCTAAAAACCATCCGCGCCACCACCCATCCGGATGTAGAACTGGTTCTTTTTCTATGTTTTTTAATGTTCTAATTTCTGCATCTCTGCGACGTCAAATCTAATATACAACACAAACCGACTTTATCCTTTTATAATTATTCCATCATTTAAATACATATTGGAGAGTAAACCAAAGAATGAATAAAGCTGAGAGACAACAGATATCTTGATTACAATTTTTCAGTCAGCAAAAAATCAGAAATATACAAATGTCTTACTCCCTCTACCGACTCTTTCCAAAAATCATCCATTGTGACCACGTATTTTGGATATTGATCTTCCACCGAAATTAATGGATTAAATTCTCTGTCCACTGTTTTTTCACTCTCCAGTTTATAAGCAACTTGTAAATATATTTTTTCTCCCTGTTTTTTGGCAATAAAATCTATTTCTCTCTGATCCAATTTTCCTACATAAACCTCATAGCCTCTTCGCTTCAATTCTAAAAATACAATATTTTCCAAAATACCTGAAATCAGTCGATCTCTATACCCCATAGTGGCATAAACCAATGATACATCTCCCGCATAGAATTTTTTCTGCGTTTTAAGGATCTCTTTCCCTTTTACGTCATATCGCGAAACACGATACAAAATAAAAGCTCCTTCCAGCGCATTCAGATAATTGTAAACAGTATTAATATCTACTTTCCGGTATTGGTTTTTAAAATAATCTGCCACATTTTTACCCGAAAATGTTTTTCCAATATTATCAAAGGCATATCGAATCACCCGCTCCAGCAACTCAATATCCCTTATGTTATGTCGCTGAATAGTATCGCGAAGAATCACCGATGAATAGATATCCCGAACTACCTTATAAGCTGTCTCCTGATCATAATTGACTGTATGAATCATCGGAAATCCACCCAGTCCCAGGTAATCGATAAATTGATCCGAAGATTTAAGATTCTCCGGATCGTAATGTTTTTTGAAATCCAGAAATTCACTAAAGGAAAGAGTATAAACGGGAATATCTATATATCTGCCAGCCAAATAGGTCGCCAATTCGGATGAAAGTAAATGTGCATTGGAGCCTGTCAAATAAATATCTACTTCAAAATCAACCAAAAAAGAATTAATGACTCTTTCCCAGCCCACCACCTCCTGTATCTCATCCAATAAAAGATAATATTTTTTAGAATTCGAAATCTTACCTTTTATATAGGCGTATAGCTTATGATCATTTCTATAATCAATTAATTGAAAACTTTCAAAATTCAGATGAATAATTTGGCTCTCATTTACCCCACGATCTAAAAGTTCCTTTCTAAGCAGAAGTAAAATAGTCGATTTGCCAGATCGTCGAATTCCGGTAATAACCTTCACTTGCTCTTTATCAATGAAGGGTTTCAATTCTTCTATATAGTTGGGGCGTAAAATCATTCTTTTCGGTTACAACCACAAATATATCTATTATTTGAATTTTTTCGTTACAATCGGAATAATTTACCGTTTATATAAATTATTAAGGTCATAACCGTAAAAACTCATCAGAAAATCGCGGAAAAATTAAAAATTTCACCGCTTACTGTACGCAATCATCTCCACCGCGCCTTGAAGACTATTCGTGCCAACCATCCGGACGTAGAACTGATCCTTTTTCTCTGCTTTTTGATGGTTTGGTGTCTGCATCTCTCCGATATCAATTCATATACGACAATCCGACTCTATGGCTCCTTTTCATACGGCTTGATCTTTTATTCCTGTCATTTGTCCCCCTTCCTGGTAGAAATCATGAAAGGCTGAATTCTGAAGGATGATCAAAATTCTGAGTAAGTAATGAACAGAAAGATATGTCTATTACAAATTTCCAGTTAGCAAAAAATCAGATATATAGGTAAATGCCTTACTCGGGGTTCTGGAAATCGACAATAATTTGGTGGAGAATGCCATCAGACCTCTGGCTCTGGGCAGGAAGAATTATCTTTTTGCCGGCTCTCATAAGGCAGTACAAAGGGCGGCCTCGATTTATTCTTTCTTTGCAATTTGCAAAAAGAACGAAGTCAATCCTTACCAATGGCTGAAATACGTACTGGAAAACATTCTGGATACCAAAGCTTCGGAACTCGACAAACTCTATCCCCAAAACTTTAAGAAAGCAAAGAACCTGTAGTTGCTCGGGGGGAATTTAGAATATCAAATCACAATTCAAGCTGGCCATGGCCATTAGCAACAACATTACGAATCCAAAATTTCTCCAGGAGACTACACAATAGGATTCTTTTGCAGTTTAGTGAATTTTGGGTTTGATCATTTCCAATCTGCATTCAATCTAAGTTATCAGAAAGTGCTAGTTGACCATTTACATTCGTAATCTCTCATATTACATTCCCGGTTTGCTCTCTTTTATTCCAATAATTGGTATGTACTAGATAATTTACTTTTATCTGCAGCATGCATAAATTTAAAAATTTCAATTGTTTCATCTTTTTCTACGGGAGGTATTCCGGAGTCAAAAAACTCCAGTATTTCTTTTACCAAGGGTAAATAACCACTAAAGGGACCAATCGGGACTATTTTATTCTCACAAAAAGCAATCCCTGCTATATCTGCAGCTCCAACACGAATTCCTCTGAGGTTTCCTATTTTCTCATCATTCCATACGCCTGTTACAACATCTGTATCTTGTGTATGTGTCCTTATAACCTTTTGACAACCTTTACCTAATAAAGTGAATAACATTTCAACTCCATGGATGCCGTACCAAGCCATATCAATATGAGACTCCTCAATTCCTGCAGGTGTATATACATCAACACCCAGTATTTTACCAAATTTACCAGACAGAACTTCTTGAACTGATTTTTCGTATCGTAGAGCTGAAGAACTAAATATCGGAGTGTTATATTTTTCACTCATTTCATAGATCTTTTTGGCATCTTCAAGATTATGAGCCAATGGTTTATCTATAAACATTATTTTCCCAGCCTGCAATACCGGCAGTGCTTGTTCATAGTGAACACGACCATCATTTGATTCTAACAAAACAAAATCAACATTTTCAATTAGTTCATCAATGGAATCAACTATTTTCACTCCCAGTTCTTGAACAGCTTTGGTGATATTCGGCTTCATTTGTAGTGCAGAAGGTATATCTTCACTCCCATGAGGATATGCCGCAATAACTCGAAATTTTTTATTGATCTTATCTTCATTGATCAGTCGGGTAAAAACCTCACTATGAGAAGTATCCAGACCAATAATACCAATTTTATTAATTTTATTATTCGAATTAATTACTTCCAAACGATTTGGATTAATCAAAGGGAGTGAAATAGCTGCACCACCCATGATAGAGGATTTTATAAATCTTCGACGATCTTTTTTAATTTGTACCATTTTCTATGATTATTTTGGCATTTCAGGAAGAGTGAATCCATTTTCATAAGTATGTTTCACCCATTCTTTCGATGCATCTAGAGCATTCATCTCAACAAATTTCCGATCAAACCGAGGATCACCATCTATAACACTAAATTCATCCACAGAAACTACTTTAATTGTATCATTCGGTGAAATATTTGTGAATTCCATTTTTTCACCATCCCATTTTAATGTTCTATGCAAATCTTGTAATCTGACAGCTAAAACTCCCATAACCACCATCTCATTAAATGGTCCTGAAAATCCAAAATGGGAAGATGACTCTACACGATTATCAGAATCTTCCTTGCATGCCCGAATCCAATCCTGCTCATGTGCATTACTGTTCCATATATCACCATCCCCTCCAGGAATTCTCGGAATCCAAGGTTCTGGTTTAACAAAATCTTCCATTTTTTCTTTAGGTAAAAGTGTGGGATTCATTCCATAGGTTCCTGTCATTATCTTCCCTTCAGTACCTATGAAAATAATTCCTCCACCACTATCTCCCATCATCTCGCCATCTTTTAATTCTTCAGGCCTGGGAGGCATAAGTCCACCATCATACCATATCACTTTAACTTCAGGCATATTTACATTTTTAATTTTCGGTCGTTCCGGGAAAGTGTATTCTACAATTTCAGCATGAGGTGGAGAATATAAATTTGATAAAGTAGAACTACCAGTAACACTGATAGGATATTTTAAATCCAAAGCCCAATAAACCGGATCCATTATGTGACACGCCATATCGCCTAAAGCACCGGTTCCAAAATCCCACCATCCTCTCCAATTCCATGGGGTATAGGACTCATGGTATGGTCTCATTTTAGCCGGACCAA
>Ga0209487_1002267_pt1 | contig 15737 bp, 16 predicted proteins | sample Poulit2012_FD_187524 | JGI IMG/M metagenome (GOLD analysis project Ga0209487, IMG submission 187524) | Agricultural soil microbial communities from Georgia to study Nitrogen management - Poultry litter 2012 (SPAdes) (version 2) | ecosystem: Environmental > Terrestrial > Soil > Agricultural land... | reverse complement strand
TCTACAAAAATAGACGGATCATTTTTGTTTACGTAAAATTGTCCAAGTTTCCAATATTGATCGTCATCACGATCCATTACATTAGCTTCTCGTTTCGAGTCCATCTTCATGCGACTGCCACCTTGTCCAGTGCGAATCGAAAGGACGATTGCCCCGATTAAAAGAAAAGCGATAACAGGCCAAATGACGTAATCTTCGTAGCCGAGTAGATCGGGATAAATAAACGTCAATTGTAATCCGGAAAACATGAACGTAATAAGGTACGTACTAATTACTAAGTATAGCGACCAATAACGGCGAAAAAGGACGACTTGTCGCTTCGAACGCTCCGGGTTTTCCGCACTTATTTGTTGTTTTGAATGGTTGATTACGTATTGTACGATGAGCATCGTACCGAGTAAAAACAGTTGGGAAAACGGTAAAATGAGTAAATTTCCGATAGATTTTTCATCGTACGTTACTTTACCTGAAAAGGATGTATGAATCGGTACTTCATCAGGTATTTGATCGTAAACGAGAAACGTATACGCAACCGTTACGATGACGATGAAAAATGGAATGATATACCACTTGTACGATACGTACGTTTTTTCACGATGAAATGTCGTATCGACGACGACTCTTTGCTCGTGCACCTCATGCCACGCTTCGCGCACTTTGATTCGTTTCATTTTATAATGAAATGGTAAGTAGACGAGAAAGCAACTAAGTAAATAGAGAATAGTAGCTACTATAAAAAGTGTCATGAGCGTTGTTTCGGAAACGAAAGATATAGAACTGTAGAAAAGAATAATGATGAGACCATTGATGAGAACAGTAATGGTTGCATACTGTTTTCGAAGGGAGCGAAACTCGCTATCGTTATATACTTTTTCAGGAATAGATACACCGAAGCTTTCCGTCTTTCGCGTAAAATATGGCATAAAAGCTAAAGAAAAATTTACGAGAAAAACAATTGCTGTAATAATATAAAATGTCTTATCCATCGCTACTTCCACCTTTCATCTCTTTAAAAATTTCATAGCATACACTTAGAAAATCATTTTCTGACATCTCTCTACAGAACGCATCGGCAATGATTGGGGCCAGTTCCGCTTTTAACGTTTCCTTATGAATTTCATCCGTTTTCGGCGCCCCATCTGGATGAATGACGACACCACGTTGCCTATGGATGAGTAAAAAGTTTTCATCACGTAGCTGTTGATACGCTTTATTTACCGTATGTAAATTAATGCCGATATCTTTAGCAAGTTGACGTACAGATGGGAGACGTTCACCTGGTTGCAACGTCCCTTTTGCCATGCCGATTTTTATTTGTTGTTTAATTTGTTCATAAATTGGAACTTCTGAATCGAATTTTAATTGAATAAACATCGTAATCCGCTCCATTTATAACGTGTGTTATATACCTATTATAACACAATGTGCGCAAAATAATAAGATAAAAAAGGCGGATACTTATGTTTAAAAATAGGATAGTAATAAAAAAGAACATACGTTGTTTGCATCGTCTCGGCACACAGTGTTGTTATAGTTGGAAAAAGTTATGTTTTCACCATGTTTAGCCGAACGTTTGTTTTTCGTATGTTCTTTATTTCCATTAATGAACTTGTTTATGAAACGCCTTCTGTCGTTGCAAGATTTTTTTCCGTTTCGAAATGTAAATAGTTTTCATAATGTTCTTTTTCAATAACGAACAGTTCGTATTTATTTTCCGCTGCATTTATTGCCCGAAACGTTTCTTCATAACGTTCATTCGCATGGATCGTGTATGGCATTTTTGCAATTGCTTTTAATGAACGAACATTTTGCCGATTAATTTTTAAAAAAACGGTCTCGACTTGCTCGCTAAAAAATAGTTCATTTAAAAAATGATGTTTCGCTATTTTATTGTACCCTTTGCCGAAATAAGGTTTGCCAACCCACGTAGCTAAAAATCCGCTATCGTTATACAAATCGTACAACGTAATCGTTCCGATCGGTTGTTCATACTCATCGAGAATTGTTCGTGAAATTAGCTCTCTATTTTCTTCCGCAATGATCATTTGCTTCGTTAAAAAGTAAAACTCATCGACACTCGCTGCTTTTTGTCGTACGTACGGGTAGACTGCTTCATCGATCGATAACGTATATAATGAAGTGACCTCCTGCATCTCTAAATCACGTTTTTTGAGCATAAAAATGCACCCTCCTTTTAAAATTTATTTGTGGGTGCCCTTTTGAGAGTGTGAGCGGTAAATGGGCACCTACGAATTTAAGTTAATCTGTCAACGAAAATTCGGGGTAGGAATCGAACCTACTAGAACGAGAAACATCTTTCTCGTGGCGCACCATTTGCCTTCCCTCAAGCATGTTGAAAAAACATGTGAAATGTAAAATGCATCTTATTTTAACATGAAAATATGTAAAATGGGAAGCCTTTTTTGAAAAAATATTTGTGACAAATTGTGAGCTGTTTTTCAAAGTAGGAAAAAGCTTAAACGAACGAAGTTTGTCACGGTTTTAGCATAAATAACGTAAAAATAGTTCCGTGTATAAACAAGCTTCACTTCCTTCGCATGAATTAATAAGGAGGAGTGATAGTGATGAATGTGATCGATCGACGGAAAATAGCAATTGGTGGAAATAGTAGGCGCTCGGTAAAGCAAATTACGCATATTGCGATCCATTATAGTGCGACAGCAGTCGGTAATAGCAAATCATTTGAAACGTATTGGCGGCAAGGTCGTAACTGGACGACAGGGGGGTATCATGAAGTCGTTCTTCGCGATGGTGACGTTGAATTAAATTACGACCCAACTGTCATTACAAATGGCGTGTTAGGCTATAACGTACAGACGTATCATATTTGTTATGTCGGGGATGGATTACCGACAAATGCACAATTAAAAATGTTACGTTCACGCGTAGAGCGTGCTTATAAAAGGTTCGGTATAAAACGCGGAAATATTAAAGGTCATCGTGAGTTTCCGAATGCAAAAACGAGCTGTCCGAAATTAGACGTTCAAAGTGCAATCGTTAATCGTTTAGGTAACAATACGATTCAACGAATCGTACGTACGATAACTCCTGCAAAAAAACCAAAGATGACAGGTAAAACGAAAGCGATCCAAACGTGGTTGAATGAATATTCCTTTAATCAGATTAAAATAGATGATAAATACGGTCCGGAAACACACCGGGCACTTGTAAAAGTGTATCAATATGAGTTAAATAAACAATTTGGCCGCCATTTAGTAATCGACGGTATACCAGGACCAAAAACAGATGCTGCCTATGTGACGATTCGTAAAGGTGCACGGGGAAATTTGACAAAAACAGTGCAAGCGTTTCTCTTTTTCAAACGTTATACGTTAGCAGTCGATAGTATTTTCGGTCCGATCACAGAGGAAATGGTACGCCGTTTTCAACGTGATCGTTCTTTACGTGCAGATGGGATCGTCGGGCGCGAAACGTTACGTCCGTTAATTCGCTTCATGTAAGAGACGGTTGTTAACTAAATTTTTTCTAATATACGATGTACACGATACTCAGAAATCGACAAGTACTTTGAATGTCCTTATCGCTATGTCGCTTCAAAATGAATCGACACTATGTAATTTTTATACCGTTTGGTACAATAGAAGTGCGTTACATTTTGTACGAGAAAAGAAAGGTGAGGTGCTTTTTATAGTTGCTAACTATATCGAAAATTTCGCGCCAGAAAAAGAATACCTCGCGCTACAATATATTTGTTCAAGATGAATATTCGTTTAGCGTTTCCGAAGACGTACTCGTTCGCTATCAATTGTATAAAGGAATGGAACTAACTCGTGCATTAATTGAAGAGATAAAAGCGAGTGAATCGTGGAATAAAGCGTATAGTGATGCACTGTTTTATTTAAACTTTCGGATGCGTACGGAAAAAGAAATGCGTACGTATTTACGAAAAAAAGAAGCCGCTCCACACATCATCGACAAAGTGATCGAAAAATTACGTAAAGAAAACTTTCTTAACGATCTTGAGTTTGCGACCGCATTTGTCCGCGACCGAGCGAACCGTTCCTCTAAGGGTCCGAAAATTGTGGCGAACGAATTGCGTGAAAAAGGGGTTAAGGAAGAAACGATTCAGGAAGCGTTGCGCGAATATAGCGACGAGAAGCAGTTTCAAAATGCGCTTCGTTGGGCAGAAAAGCGAAGTGCTCGCCGTTCGAAAGAATCACACCGTCGCACGCTAAATAAAATTCGTGCCCAATTGTTACAAAAAGGATTTTCACATGATATGGCAACGCGTGTCATGGAACATGTAGATATCCCGCTAGATCAAGTGGAGGAAAAAAATAAGCTTCACGTCCAAGGAGATAAACTGTATAAAAAATATGCGCGAAACTATGAAGGTTATGAATTAAAACAACGTCTTCAAGCCGCTCTATATCGAAGAGGGTTTCCAAGTCATTTAATCAACGAATATATTACACGGTTGGATGAGGATGGGTAACAGCTAGAAAGGAAGAAGAAAATGAGAATGTTATATAGCGATTATACGGTCGAACAGCTACGAGAAGAATTAGGGAAACTGCAAGAAAAACGTCAAAAAGCAGAACAAATGGGCGAAGTGAATAAAGTGGCTATATTGGAAAGAAAAATGCAAATTGTCGCATCGTACATGTTAAACCCGGACGATTACGAATCGGGAGCGACGTACACATTAAATGGTGACCCGGGTTTTCGGTTCAAAGTGAACGATATTCACGGAATTATGGCATGGGGACATCGAATAAATTTACTTAATGAAATGCATGAAGAAGAGGCATTACCGATTTCATTACTGGCAGACAAAGTGGATGATTAAAAATAAAAAAGAGTGAAGCGACGAGCGATTTTTGCTTTTCGGTTCACTCTTTATCTCTTTATATTATGTTGTAGAATATAGTATATCGATCAACCATACTTTATTACGTCGGACTATTACCGAAATATAATTTTTTCTGCAACGTCTGTTCAGAAAATATCCAACCAGTATATGAATTTGTTATTTCATTTTCCCTATTTATTTGCGCAACAGCGACGAACGGGTAATATCCTTTGTTGCGGTAACGTAAATCAAAAAAGCGCACTTCTGTATAGCCATCGTATTCACTTATTTCCCAACGATATACGGGGGAAAAAGATAAAAAAGCAGCGATATTTTTATCTTGCTTTGCAACGTTCATTACTTCAGCATCAGGAAGTGGAATTCGCTCGAACTCATCCATTAACTGAATGTGTCCATTCTCGACCGTTCCTACGTAAAATCGATCGGCAGTTGTAATCGCAATTCGCCAATAGTTTTGTTTTAACGTTGGTGATGTCACTACTTGTTCCGTCGATGGGAAATATTCGTATACTTTTTTTACGATTTCACGCTGATCGAGATACCGTTTTACATAATATAAAACGATGACAAAGAAAATGATGAGAAACGTCGTTACCGGATTGGCGCCTAAAAACCAAGCGATAATACCACCAATTAAAAGCAAAAAGATGTACGGATCGAACGTATTTATAAATCCGAGTGCGATCCATTTATGATTAAGCGGTCGCAATGCTTGCGTGCCGTAAGCATTAAATATATCGACGACGACATGTAAGATAACGGCTAAAAACGTCCAAAGCCACAAATGTAAAAAGCTAATTTCCGGAATGAGGAAGTAAATAACTGCACTTATGAACAATCCCCAAAAAATGACCATCGGTATCGAATGCGTGAAACCACGATGGTTACGAATGTACGTAGCGTTATTTTTCAATTTTAAAACTGTATCAAAATCAGGCGCTAATGAGCCTGCGACTGTTCCAACAAAAACGGCGTGAAAGAGCGTCTGATCGCTTGCTACGACTGGATCAATCGTCGCTAATCCGCCTAGTGCAACACCCATAGCGATGTGCGTTCCTGTATCCATAAAGCGTATAGTCCTCCTTAAGCGAGCATCGAAACAATAGTTATGTAAATTATATCACAACGGGGTGAGATTGTGCCGGACAAATCATTACAACAATTTGACAAGTCTACATTTAGAAAAGATTTAATTCATTGGTATAAACAAAACCGTCGCGACTTACCGTGGCGTAAAACGACCGATCCATACAAAATTTGGGTATCGGAAATAATGTTACAACAGACGAAAGTTGATACGGTCATTCCTTATTATGAGAAGTTTTTAACACGTTATCCAACGGTATATGCATTAGCGGAAGCGGATGAGCAAGATGTATTAAAAGAATGGGAAGGTCTCGGCTATTATTCACGTGCTCGAAACTTACATACAGCTGCAAAAGAAGTCGTTCAATCGTACGATGGAAAAGTGCCTCATGACCGTGATACGTTAGCGACGTTAAAAGGTGTCGGTCCGTATACGCGTGGGGCAATTTTATCGATTGCTTTTCAACAACCGGAACCAGCAGTTGATGGTAACGTCATGCGTGTCTTATCACGTGTATTATTCATTCAAGATAACATAAGCGATGCCCGTACACGACGGCGGTTCGAAACGATCGTTCGAAAATTGATCGATGAGCGGGATCCATCGAGTTTCAATCAAGGATTAATGGAAATTGGTGCATTAATTTGTACGCCTTCGTCGCCTAAATGCGACGTTTGTCCGCTTCGTACTTATTGTCGTGCGAAAGCAAAACGACTCGAGACGACATTACCGATCAGAATGCGAGCGAAAAAACAACGTGTCATCCATTACATTACATTGCTTTTAGAAGATGAAGATGCCGATATTGCAATCGAACAACGCCCAAATGATGGATTGTTAGCAAACATGTGGCAGTTTCCGATGATCGAATATCGTGACAAAAAAGCAGATATAGAGACGCTTGTTCATGAAACGTTATCTTTTCCACACACGTACTTCGGGGAAGTCGGTAACGTAAAACACGTTTTTTCTCATATTATTTGGGAATTAACAGTCGTACGAGTGACGTGTACGAAACGAACAGATGATTCGCACTTTACGTTCGTCCCTCGTGAGATGTTAACTCACTATCCATTTTCTGTTGCACACCAAAGAGTGCGTCAGTTTTTATAAAGGATTGTTAAAAATTACCTTCGCACAAGTGGATAACTTTACAAAAGTTGGACAAGGTAATTATTGCGGAGGTGATAAAGATGGCAAATCAAAAGAAACAGACGAAAGCTGGAACGAATGTACAAAAGGTGAAAAAACAAGTTCAGCAAGCCGCACAAGCACAACCTGGACAGTTTGAAGCAGAGTTCGCAGAGGAAACAGACGCACAAGAAGTGAAAAAGCAAAATCAAAAGTCACAACAAAACAAAAAATAAGTGAAAACAACTCAAAACATAAACGGATCGCTCCTCTATATAGGCGTATATTATTTTTGCGCTTATATTGGGGAGCGATTCTATTTTGTCTTCACTCTTGTACAGTTTTATCTAGAAAAAATGATGTTTCATGCTATGAACAAGGAAAATTTTTTACAGAACTATACGTACCGTCGTGACAATCGGTGGAACAGTTGGGGAAAATGTCATGAGGTGAAATGAAGTAAACAAGTTACTTTTATTCCGTTTAGTCAAACGGTATACTGAATATATACGTATATGAAAGGTAGGTTCATGACAATTTCAAAGCAACATAAGCGGGTAGAAATCGTTAGTAAAAAACACGACGGTTCCATCCATCGACGCTGGTTAGAAAATGTGATCGGCTTTGATGAAGCAGACGTCGTCATTGGCTATAATGAATTTACGCCTGTCATGGAAGCTGATCGCCAGAAATGGGTGACAGATACGAAAGCGATTTTTTATTTTCACCGGACACGTTGGTTCAATGTTATTGTCATGTTAACAGAACCGTACTACTACTATTGCAATATAAGTTCGCCCGTTATGTATAAAGAGCGAACGATCGAATATATTGATTACGATATCGATTTCATCGTTCACAATGACTCGTCATATGAAATAGTCGATGAGATGGAGTTTTTGGAAAATAAGCGACGTTACAACTATCCGAATGACGTCGTAAACGAAGTATATACGAGTATAAATAGCGTGCGACAGATGATTGAAAGAAGAGAAACCCCATTTAACGATTCATTTGTTGCACATTGGTCACGTACATTTTTTTCGTAGAAATGAAAAGCCTTGTTACGTTCGTAGCAAGGCTTTCCGCTTGGTGTTTTATCGCAAGTGTTAGTCTTCTAAAGAGGGCGAATAGATTGCGATAAAGATGATAGAGAACGTAACGTTTTAAAACGTAGCATTTATATAAGTGGGGACTATATTTTATAAAGGAAGATAAATCATGGATTCGATTCGACATTATATGAAGTTTGTTAAACCGTATTTTTGGCATATTGTTGCGACAGTTATCATCGGCATTTTGAAATTTGCTATTCCGCTACTGATTCCGCTCATTTTAAAGTATGTTATCGATACGATTATTCAAGGTGATATGACGCAGGCGGAAAAACTGAGCAATTTATTTTGGTTATTAGGAATTTCTTTCATCGTCTTTTTAATTTTACGACCACCAATTGAATATTACCGCCAATATTTAGCGCAATACGTGGCAAGTAAAATTTTATATAATATTCGGGATAGCATATTCGATCATTTACAACGATTAAGTTTACGTTATTACTCGAATACGAAAACAGGGGAAATTATTTCCCGGGTAATTCATGACGTAGAACAGACGAAAACGTTCGTCGTTACTGGGCTCATGAATGTCTGGCTCGATATGGTGACCATTTTAATTGCGATCGGTATTATGTTAACGATGAATGTGAAACTAACGATCGTTGCAATCATTTTATTCCCATTGTACGGTTTTGCGGTGAAATATTATTATGCACGACTTCGACAAAAAACACGAGAACGTTCACAAGCATTAGCAGAAGTACAAGGTCATTTACACGAACGTGTTGCAGGTATTCCTGTCACACGTAGTTTCGCATTAGAAGAGTATGAGCAAGAACAATTCGGCAAGCGAAATGAAAACTTTTTAACGAAAGCGATCGAACATACGAAATGGAATGCAAAAACGTTTGCGGCGACAAATACGATTACCGATCTTGCGCCACTACTCGTCATCGCTTTTGCTGCTTATCAAGTAATAACTGGTAGCTTAACAATCGGAACGATGGTCGCATTCGTTGCGTACATGGAACGTGTTTATAGTCCATTACGTCGTTTAATTAATGCTTCTACGATGTTAACGCAATCGATTGCTTCGATCGACCGTGTCTATGAACTCGTCAATGAACCGTACGATATAAAAGATAAAGACGATGCACTCGAATTAAGTCGCGTCAAAGGGAAAATAACGTTTGAAAATGTTTCGTTTCAATATGAAGAAGATAAAGGTGATGTACTGAAAAATGTCCATTTAGACGTCGAAAAAGGAGAAACAGTCGCACTCGTCGGAATGAGTGGTGGTGGGAAATCGACATTAGTTAGTTTAATTCCACGGTTTTATGACGTCCGCGACGGATCGATTAAGGTCGATGGAATCGATATTCGTGATGTGACACAACGTTCATTACGTGACAATATCGGCATGGTATTACAAGATAACATTTTATTCAGTGAATCGATTGCAACGAACATTCGGATGGGGAATCCATATGCGACAGATGAAGAAGTAATCGCTGCGGCAAAAGCGGCGAACGCTCACGATTTTATCGTGCAACTTCCGGACGGCTACGATACGCTCGTTGGTGAACGTGGGGTGAAACTGTCAGGTGGTCAAAAGCAGCGCGTCGCGATCGCACGAGTTTTCTTAAAAAACCCACCAATTTTAATATTTGATGAAGCGACGTCCGCACTCGATTTAGAAAGTGAACAGACGATTCAAGAAGCGATGGAAAAGTTAACAGCGGATCGTACGACGTTTATCGTCGCCCATCGTTTGGCGACGATTACGCATGCAGATCGAATTATCGTACTTGAACATGGTGAAATAACAGAGATGGGTACACATGAACAATTAATGCGTAAACGTGGAAGTTATTATGAACTGTACCAAGTACAAGATTTCGGCGAAGTAGAACCGCTTGAAGCTGTCTTACATGAGTAAAAACAGTAATAAAATCTGCCGTGTTGCACAATATACGGTGTATGAAACTAACATTATTTCATATGATAGAAACATCCTCTAGCGCGTATACGTTAGAGGATGTTTCCTTTTTAATTTTGAATGTTCGCTAACGTCGTTTTACACGATAATAGTAAATATATAGTTTAATAAATCAAAGTATAATTGAAAAGAGCTTTGAATAGTGTGTAAGTAATACGTAATTTGTTTAACTTAGAATACAGCATGCAGTTTTATAAAGAAATGTCCGAATAAGAAAACGAGCATATAAATACTCTTCACTTACGAACGTAAAGTGAGGTATAAAAAATGAAAATTTTGTTCATATGTATTCTTTTAACGATCATTATGATTAGTATGGTACAGTTTCTCTCCTTTACGTACAAAGAGAGAGCGAAAAAATCAGTTACTTCCATTTCGTTAGAAATATTTTATACGTTGCTCCTCATTTATGTCATCGTCATTCTCGGTTTTGGTCTTATTTATTTTCTACTTTCCTTTTACAAGCAAACGCTCATTGACAATGCAAGTGATACCCCAGTTTCACTCGGTGGTCTTTTACTACGTTGTTTTTATTTTAGCGGAGTGACGCTACTTACGATCGGTTATGGCGACATTACACCACTCGGTATTGGTCGGTTCATTGCCATCGTTCAATCATTAATCGGCTACCTTCTTCCGACTGCTTTCGTATTAAAAATTGTTCACTTAAATATCGAACGTCAACGTACTCCGTAAACCTTGACACCTTTTTTATTCAGTGCAAAACTTCGTTTATGTTATAGTATACGTAGTACGAACAATTTTGGAGGGATATAGATGGCTGTAACAGTAGGTGAAAAGGCACCAAATTTTACGTTGCAAAACCAAACGGGTGAAGAAGTACAATTAACAGACTTTTTAGGAAAAAACGTTATTTTATATTTTTATCCGAAAGATATGACACCAGGATGTACGACACAAGCGAAAGATTTTCGTGATCATCACGAGGAGTTCGCAAAATTAAATACAGTAATCGTCGGTGTGAGTCCTGACCCGATTGAGCGTCACCAGAAGTTTATTGAAAAACATGATTTACCGTTTCAACTTCTAGCGGATGTGGATCAAGTCGCTTCAAAACTGTATGATGTTTGGAAATTGAAGAAAATGTTCGGGAAAGAGTTTTACGGCATCGAACGTTCAACGTTTATTATCGATAAGGAAGGCGTTGTACGAAAAGAGTTCCGTAAAGTTCGTGTGAAAGACCATATCGAAGAGACGATGTCATTTGTTCAACAAAACTTATAATCAATCGTTACGATGGCAACAATATGAAATGAGAGGAAGTGCAACGTGCGAATTTATACACGTTCAGGTGATAAAGGGACAACATCACTCGTCTATGGCAATCGAGTAAATAAAGATGACGTGCGCGTAGAAGCATATGGTACGTGTGATGAAGCGAATTCGATGATCGGCTTTGCACTCAGCTTACTACGAAACGTACAATGGGACGAAAAAGAAACATTTTTAAAAGAGATGTATCGAGTACAAACGATATTGTTTCATGTCGGATCGGAAGTTTCGACGCCAAAAGAACGAGACGTCCCATGGATTTTAAAACAGACGCATATCGATCATTTAGAGCAATGTATCGATGCGTGGAATGAAACACTTCCGCCGTTAAAGCAATTTATTTTACCATCAGGTCATGAAGCATCTAGTGCGTTACACGTTGCACGGACGATTGTCCGCCGAGCTGAACGGTTAGCAGTAGCAATGCAAGCCGATTTACGTGAGGAATCACTCGTTATCCCGTATTTAAATCGGCTGTCCGACTTTTTATTCGTTGCTGCAAGATATGTAAATGTTGCATTAAACGGAAATGAAATAACGTTACAAGTGGAGGAAGACGGACTGTAAGTCTCTTATAAAAGTTATTTCATTTCGATTATAATAAAACTTATTTTATACTCATTATTAATCAGTAGTCTGTTTAGATTGACATCTAGTACTATTTCCATGTAAACTAAAGATAAGAAATATACTCTCTTAAGTATATAGAAATCTGAAGTGAAAGCGAGGTGCATGACGGTGTCAAAAGATAAATTACAACAAGCGATCGATACATTGAAAAAAGCTGGAGTTCGGATTACTCCACAACGTCATGCGGTTCTTGAATACTTACTAACATCCATGTCACACCCTACTGCTGATGAGATTTATCGTGCACTCGAGGGAAAATTTCCAAATATGAGTGTGGCAACGGTTTACAACAACTTACGTATTTTAAAAGAAATTGGCCTAGTGCGGGAGTTAACGTATGGTGATGATTCCAGTCGATTCGATAGTAATATGAATGAACATTATCATATTATTTGTAATGATTGTGGGAAAATCGTCGATTTCCACTATCCGACATTGGATGAGATCGAATCCCTTGCTGAAAAGATTAGTGGTTTTGAAATAAGTCATCATCGAATGGAGTTATACGGTAAGTGTGCGGACTGCGCGGAAATATCCAAAAAAGTTGAAGTATAGTTTTACGTTGAAAGTAACACCCCTATCGTTACGAGTTCATTGTAACAGTAGGGGTGTTTTTGTCGTTATATTTCAAGTGTTACTCGTACCCATTTTCGAACGCTATTAATAAACCAAATGTTCGTACAGCGTATTAAATCATCGACATAAATGATCCGTTCTTGAATCGTCCCTCTACGTATGAGATGTTCGCGAAATGTACCACGTAACAATCCGCTCGTAACGGGAGGTGTTACGAGTGTTCCATCGAGTTCTACGACGATATTTCCAACCGTAAACTCAGTAACTTCGTTCTGTTCATTCCAAAGTAAGACGTCAAAGTAAGGTTCGTCTTCTGTCGGAGCATGCCGCTCATATATAGACCGCTCTGTCGTTTTATGGTATAAAAAGATGTCGTCTTTTTCAACCGGTTTTTTTGCAAGACGAACACGATTACTTGCCAGATTTTTAAGCTTTTCAATGTCAATTTCACTTTCTCCTCGCTCATTTATAGTTAGACGAACGCGCCAACTTCCATCTTGGTGTTTAGCTCTGACGTTATGAAGCTTACGTCCTATTTCTTCACGCGAAAAAGAAAACTGAAAATAAGTTGCTGACTGCTCTAACCGTCGCATATGTTCGTCATATAAAAAGTAGGAACCGTTCGTTAATAAGAATGTTTCTATTAAACAAAAGTCGGGTGCATCGTAATGTAATACATTCGTCTTCGTTAACACTTCTTGATATTCATCGTCTACGTTTGAATGTTTTGTAATCGCACCACCTGCACCATAAAGTGCTTCCCTTGTCGTATCATTAATCGATACCGTACGAATAGGTACGTTAAAAATTGCTTCGTTATCTGGTGTAATAAAACCAATCGCACCACAATATACACCACGTGGTTCACATTCTAAGTCGCTAATTCGTTCTAACGCCGTTATTTTCGGTGTTCCCGCAATCGAACCACATGGAAACAATTGTGTAACGAGCTCGGAAAAACGACATGCTTCTTTCACATCAGCTTCAATCGTCGTCGTCATTTGATGAACTGTCGGATACGTTCTAACAGCATATTGATCACGCAAATGAATATGTTCACGCTCAGCAAAACAATTTAATTCATCGATCATTAATTGTGTAATTAAATCATTTTCGTGGCGTTCTTTCGGCGACGTAAAAAGGGAGCGTTTCTTCTGTTTATCGACTTCATATGTTAATCCACGTTCTTTCGTTCCTTTCATCGGTTTTAGCGTCAGCTTTTCCTGATCGTAATGGAAAAATAGTTCCGGAGAAATCGATAAAATATGTTGATGATTAATATGTAAGTACGCACAATAATCCGCTTGTTGTGCTCTTTTTAACGATTCATAATACGAATATGGACAGCCGGAAAAGGATGCTTTAAAGCGTACGGTATAATTTAGTTGTTCTAATTCACCTTGATGAATAGAGTCTAATACTTTTTGTACAGCAAGCCGATAGTCACTTTCGTCCTCTTGCATTTCCCATGAGGACGTTTCAAAAGATTGCTGTTTTACGCTAGGGAACGTGCTTTTTTTAGAAAAGATACCGAACCATAAAAGTGGTTCGGTCGTCGTTTTTCGTTCTTCTTTTATTCGTTTCATGGCATACGTAGCCTCATAACTTATATAACCTGCAGCATAATACCCGTCATAAACGGCCATATCAATTTGGCGTAAGCACGAATCAATCTCATCGAAGCGGTTCGTCGTAACAATTTTCGTCGGCTTCGTAAAAAATGTTCGTTCCTCTTTCCCTTTGTTATTAAAATCGAAAAGTAAAAAAGGCTCGTATCGTTCGAAAATACTCATTCGTTAATCCTCTTTCGCTTTTTTTCGTTCTTCTTTCTGTTTTCGACGATATGCTCGTGTATTATATTTCTCATCAAACTCAAGTCCTTCTAACTCTCTATCGAGCGTTAACGGTTGTTTACAATACATACATGCATCGACGCGTCCAAGCATTTTCGTCGGGCGTTCGCACGATGGGCAAATGATCGGAACAGCTTTCGTCGAAAGCATACCAATCCAAAAGTAGACGAGTGTACTGAAAAGGATAAGCAACAAACCAAGAACGAAAAATGTTCCCATTAACCAAGGGATATTTTTCGTTAAGATCCCTCCGTACATGACAATCATGCCGGCAAAAATTAAAGCGAGTGCAAACCCGCGAATTTTATTTATTTTACTCGTATATTTAATCGGTTGTTCACTCAACGTGTCGTTCCTCCTTCGAATGTTCAACCGTATTATAACATGAACAAGCCCGTTTGAAACGTGAAAAGAAATGCTTGTTTTCTTAACATATACGATACACAATGACAAATGGACGGCATATAAAAGATGAAAACTCGTCATAAAAAGCAATTTTTTCAACGAGCATATGAAAATATGTTATGATATGTATCACGTCAAATGCTACGTGATGCACATTCATCATCCGTTTGTTGCATGAAGTTAAGGTGGTGGGTACGCTTGGAACAATTACGAACTGTAGAACAATATAGTAAGATGATGCAAATCGTTTTATTTGTCGGTGTTATTTTTATCGGATTTAATTTACGTCCATCGATTACTGCAGTCGGCCCATTGATCGGTACGATTCGTGACGATGTCGGCTTTGCCAACTGGAGTGTTGCTTTATTAACGAGTCTTCCGCTAGTAGCATTTGCCATTATGTCACCACTTGCTCCGAAACTAGGGCATAAGTTAACAAATGAGCGTGCACTTGCCGTCGGCTTACTCATTTTAATGATCGGCATTGCGATCCGTTCGATCAAAGTTATTCCGCTCATTTTTCTCGGAACGTTAGCAATCGGCTTAGGAATTGCGATTTGTAACGTTTTATTACCGAGCTTTATTAAATCAAGATTCCCGTTAAAAATCGGCTTAATGACGAGCCTATATTCAACATGTATGGCATTGTTAGCGACGATTTCTTCTGGTGTCAGTGCACCGTTAGCAGAAGGTTTGCATCTCGGCTGGAGTTGGGCACTTTTCGTTTGGATTATTCCCGCTGTTTTTGCATTTTTCCTTTGGGTATATATCGCTAGAAAACTTGCCGGCGACAATGAGAGAAGTAATACGTTTACGGGACAAAAACATAAGACTCGGCGAACGGTATGGA
>Ga0209487_1002266_pt1 | contig 15743 bp, 4 predicted proteins | sample Poulit2012_FD_187524 | JGI IMG/M metagenome (GOLD analysis project Ga0209487, IMG submission 187524) | Agricultural soil microbial communities from Georgia to study Nitrogen management - Poultry litter 2012 (SPAdes) (version 2) | ecosystem: Environmental > Terrestrial > Soil > Agricultural land... | reverse complement strand
AACCGCCTGGCCGTGCAAACGCAAATGCAGGCCGACGGCAGGGTACAGATCTGTGTGGACGCCGAGTTGCAGGAGGCACAATCATTCCATGTCAACCAACAGGTGCTTGGCGATGTGCAAGTCTCTCACGGCACCATTGAACGTGGCATCTGGACGGTTCCGGCCGATGCTTCATCCGCAACGTTAAATGCACGAATGAACGTCGTGCCCGATCCCTGGCGCCCGGAACTGAACACCTTCGAGCACGCACGACAACGGCTGTTAACCGTTCCTGGCCAGGCCCAGTTGCCGGCCGGCTATCACATCGAAGACTACTTCCCTCCGAAAGACAATTACGGACGTGAGCAGCTATTTGAAGGTCTCGGTCTGGACGTTGCGCCGGATGGAACCCTGGTTGTGGCAACCCGCACCGCCGGCATCTGGCGTCTGAAAGACGGCGAGTGGCACCTGTTCGCCGACGGACTTTTCGACAGCCTGGGTTTGATCGTTGAAGATGAGCAGGGGTTGTCGATGGTGGTGAGCCAGAAAGCAGAGTTGACCCGCATCACCGACACCAATGGCGATGGACGTGCTGATATGTTCGAGACGCTGTTCGACGCCCACAGCTTTCACGGCAACTACCACACCTATATGCACGGTCCGGCTCAGGACGATCAGGGCAACTACTATGTGGTGATCAACCTGGCCCATGCCGACGAGGCAATTTATAAAGCGGATGGTCAGTTTATGGGCAGCCATGGCGGCTTGCTCGGTTGGGCCATCCAGGTAACGCCGCAGGGAGAGTTCAAGCTGTGGGCCAATGGCTTGCGGAGTGCCGCGGGCCTTTCAAAGGCGCCGGATGGACGCCTCTGGGTGGCCGACAACCAGGGCGAGTATGTCAGCACGTCCAAGTTGTATGTATTGGAAGAGGGCAAATTCTACGGCCATCCGTCGGGCTTGGTCGACTTGCCGGGAATGGGCCCGGGTTCGCCCGAGATTGCCTGGGAGCGGGTAGCCGACACCCGGGAGCGGGAAGTGGCGTTGCTGCCGCAGAATCGATTATCAAACTCTCCGGGTCACCCGATCTGGGATAACACCGGAGGCCGCTTCAGCCCGTTCGCAGGGCAACTATTTATCGGCGACCAGACGCACTCGAACCTGCTGCGCATGGATACCGAGGTCGTCAACGGCAGCGAACAAGGGGTCATCATTCCGTTTGTTTCAGGCCTCGCATCCGGCGCCATACGCCCGGCCTTCCTGCCCGATGGCAGCTTGCTACTGGGCCAGACGGGGCGCGGCTGGCAGTCCAGGGGTGGCCACGTCGCCAGCTTGCAGCGTATTTACTGGGATGGTGAAACCATCGAGCCCACGATAGAAACGGTAAAAGCGACGGCCGACGGCTTCGACGTCCACCTCACCCACCCCGTGGACGCCGACCTTGATGAACAAGCGCTCGCGGCTCGGTTCGCGCTTGAATCCTGGACCTACCGGGACGCGCCCGATTACGGCTCGGAAGAGTTGGACCGACGCATCGAAGATGTGCGCGGTGCGCGCTTATCGGCTGATCGCAAGGTGGTTTCGCTCGCCCTCTCCACCACCGAGATTCCGCAGGTGCACCCGCAGCAGGTAGGCCGCCTGTACCAGATAACCCTGGATGTCGGCGCGGATCTATTCTCTGGTCCGGCGCCGGAGAAACTCAGCGCTTACTACTCGCTGTATCAATTCGCCTCGCCCTGATAACAGCCGGTACAGATGGCTTCTATCGCATCATACCGAGGTGGAACAGGACCTACTCGTAGTCCTCATCCTCCGCACGCCCGACCGGAAGGTCGCGTATTAACCGTAACGCCATGAGCACCACGATTAGCACCAGGCAGCTCCGCCATCAACTTGCCGATACGCTTAACCGTGCCGGCTACGCCAAGGACCGCATCATCGTGGAGCGTAACGGCCGGCCGGTCGCGGCAATCATTCCGCTCACCGATCTCGAAATGATTGAAGCAATCGAGGACGCCGCCGATGCACGGGCAGCGGATGAGGCAAAGGCGGAAGGGGGTGCGATGCCGCTTGCGGATTCTCTGGAGAGTCTTCAGTCAGGCAAGTAAGTAGCGGCCTGTACTTCAGCCTCACTTCGTCCTCTACGGCAACTCTTCAACAGCCCGCCCCGCCTTGTGCAGTGCTTCGATGAGGTGCCGGCGAAGCGTCTCGTGGCCTGGATTGGCGCGGAGGCGGGCGCTCCAGCGGCGGATCAGGTCGTCTTCGCGGCCGGTCTCTCTCGACAAACGGATCAGCGCTCGGTAGGCGTCGGATGCCGCGTCATCAAGCGAGAGCGCGCGCTCCCATGAACGCATCGCCTGGTCTGGGTCTCCGCGGCGCTCGTGCAGCTCGGCAAGGGCTACGTGGGCATCGCGAAGCCCGGGCGTGAATCGGATCGCGCGCTGGAAATGCTCCATCGCGGCCGTTTCATCACCCTGGGCGGCGTGATGTCCGCCGATTAGAAAGAGCAGCCTCCCACTTCCTCCATACTGATCGGCGAGGCCGGCGAACACGGGATCCGTGCGTTCTTGAGGGAACGACGTGGAGAAGAACGCGAACGCCTCTGTGGCGATGGCATCGAGCCGTTCCAGCGTTTCGGTCTCACGCCGGCGGCCTGCGTCGAGTCCGTCGAAGCGCGACCCCGTTCCCTGTGCGACGTGGGCCATTAGGCTTCGCTGCGCCCGCTCCACGGCCTCCAAGCTCACGTGCAGCGCCCGCTCCGCGTAGTGGAAGGCAAGCGCCTCTTCTCCATCATCCAGCTCAATTCGTGCAAGCGACAGCGGCGCAAGCGGATGGCGGCTTCCACGATCGAGCGCGGCCTCGAAATTTCGGCGGGCGACGTCCACATCCCCCATCTCCAAATTCACCCGCCCGAGTTGGATGTGGACGTCCTGCCCTCCCATTTCGAGGAGCCGTTCATAAACGTCGCGCGCCCGGGCCCACCGCTGCGTCCGTTCGAGTAGGTCGCCCAAGCGGAGGTGCGCGTCGGTGTGTTCTGGCGCTACGTCAAGAATGCGGGTGTAGGCTTTGATCGCCCGCTCGAAATCATCCTCGGCTTCGAACGTCGCGGCCATTCCGAGCAACGGTTCTACATCATTGGGATATGCAACGGCGAGCGAGTCGTAGACGGATCTCGCGGCGTCGTAATCGCCGCGGCTCTCGTGCACGGCGGCGATCCGGTAGGGCACGTCGGCATCCTCGGGGAAGGCCGCCTGCATCCTGTCGAGCACATCAAGGAGCCCGATCGGGTTCATCATCGAGCGGTGGATCCGGATCAGCGCTTCGTAGAGTCGCCGGTCGGCGGGGAAACGCTCGAGCAGGTCATCGAAGACTTCCTGCGCCTCGGCGTAGCGGGCGTTCGCGAGGAGCGCCTGCGCGTGCGTCATGCCGAGTTCGAGGTCGCCGGGATTCCGCCGGTATCGCGGCTCCGTCTGTTCGAGGAGGGCGCTTGCATCGCCCTTTTCCGCGAGCGCGTGCAGGTGGAGGCGCGTGAGGCCGTCGTCATCGGGGAAGCGCTGGAGCCCGGCCTCGGCGGCCTCGACCACGGCATCCCACTGCTGCGTCTGGAGGTAGGCGTACGCGAGGCTGCGGTGGACCTGCGGATCATTGGGCGTAAATTCGCGCGCCGACCGGAAGCGCGCGGCCGCCGCTTGCCAGTCGCCCGCCTCACCCTCTGCAAATCCGATGTGGAGGTGCAGGTTGCCGATGCGGGTGCGGATGTCGGCCGGGTCGATCCCATCGGGCAGGGCTTCATCATCGTCTTGCGAGGCGAAGCGGTAGATCCGTTGAAGTGATCGGAGCGCCTCGCGTGGCTCCTCCTCCATCAGAAAGAGATCCGCCCGGAGGAGGTTCAGCAGCGCGTGATCGGGTTGGCGCCGGAGCCCCGCATCGGCGAGCCGGCGCGCCTCCGCGTGGCGCTCGAGCTGGAAGAGCGAGGCAACAAGCGGAGGATAGAGCTCGACCGCGGACGAGTCGGCACCGACGGCTCGCCCGAGCGCGTCCGCGGCTTGGGCGTAGTCGCCGGCCCGATAGTAGCGAACTCCCTCGGCGGCGTCGTGGGTTTGGGCGAGGGTGGGTGCCGCCGCCACGTTGAACGCGAGGATGAGATAAAGAAGGATGCGGGGCAGATACACGATGCAAGATATACGATATCGGAGGGCGACAGGGGAGTTAAACATCCTCTCCCCGATCCCCAAGCTTCCTTGACGCCTCCTGCCGACCGTGCAAAATAACCGACACTTCTATACGATTTCCCCGCAACCGGTATACGACCCGATATCCGTCTACCAATAACTCCCGAACATCCTCGTTCGTTAGTTCCGGGACGATCCTGCCGATACGCGGATGCCGTTCCAGTACCTGCACCGAATCGAAGAGTCTCCTGACAAGAGCTCTGGCATACGGGGGAGAGGTCCGATCATGGTACACTCCGATGGCTTCCAGGTCGTCCAGAGATTCATCTGTCCAGACTACCTTAGCCATTTGCTGAGCTTCGTACCTGCCTCCTTATGCGAAAAGACACGTCCTTCTTCCGCGTCCTTGAACCCACGTTCGATCTTCTCGAGGACGTAGATCTCGTACATGATATCTGCGTAGGTTGTGTCGTCATCGAGCTTTTCAAGAGCCTGAAGCGTGGCCTGCTTTGGAGATTGAAGTGTAGACATGGCGTTCATCTATGAGCGGCAGTGGTGGCTGGGCGTACAACGCGCGAACCTACTGTGGGATGCGTGCAGGAGCGTAAGACATTCAGATTGTCAAGTCGTCAGATGGCTCTGCCGTCCGCAGCTCCATAGCGTCCATACGTAGCCGCGAAGCACGCCCCTACCGTTGCTCCACCACCCGCGCCGGCCGGCTTGCGCGGCTTTCGTTGCCTGACGTATCGACGGCGCGTACCTGGATGAAGGGCAGCTCATCCGAATCGAATAGCGTCGTCTGAGTGCCTGTGAGGAGGCCGGTGTTGACGCGCTGGTAGGTGCCGGTTGCCATATTTGAGCGGTAGACGTTGTAGCCTGCAAGGTCGGAGGCGGGGGATCGCTCCCAGCGCACCACCACATCGGCTCCCTGCCGGAACGCCTGCACGTTGCGCACAACGGGCGGCGGGTCGAAGCTCCGCATGTGGAGCTCGGCCTCGGCCGATGGCGCGCTCTCGTTGCCGACCGAGTCCACGGCCGTCGCGTAGTAATGGTAAGTGGTGCCCACGCGGACGCTGTCGTCCTGCAGGACGAGCGTCGAGGCGGACACGCGGGCGAACGCCTCTCCTTCTCCGCCGCCGATCCGGCGATGGATGACGTATTCGGTGACGTCGCCTGCGTTCGAGGCGGTCCAGCGCACTACGGCCCGGAGCCCGGCGTCGTTGACGGCCACCAGGTTGCCCGGCGGTGGCGGCGGCGTGCGATCCGGGATCTGGATATCCACAAAAACAGTGTCGCTGAAGTTGCGGGCGCTGTCCGCCGCCACGACGCCGTAGCGATAGAAGGCACCCTCCGCAAAGCCGATCGCCACTGGAACGTCGGGGTTCTCGACGCCGCGGTCGCGGTACTCCGTCCGTGTGACGGCCTCCTTGTTGACCTGCTCGTAGCCGATGCCGCGGCGGCCATCGAGGCGGCGGCGAAGGATGACGTACGTCTCGAGGTCGGGCGCGACAGATGCCACGCTCCACGAGAGGCGCACCTGGTTGTCGGTCTCGAACGTCGCCTCCAGATTCTCGGGCGAGGGCGGCGGCTCGAAATCGCTTACCTGCGCCATCAACGGGTTGGTTCGCGCGCTCTCGTTCCCGCTTGCGTCGATGGCCGAGACCTGGTAGAAATACGTCCGGCGGCCGATGGTCGTCGTGTCGTGGTAGACGTTGTCGAAGGCGTCGAGCGGCTCGTCGGTCAGGCGCGTGAACTCGGCTTCGAGGCGCGGCGCACGGTAGACGTGGTAGCCTACGACGTCCGGCTCAGGCGAGACCCGCCACGACAGCTCGACGCTCGCATCCGCGTCGATGGGTAGTGCCGTAACGCCGACCGGCGGCGCCGGCGGGATGTTGTCGCGCACGAAGTATTCGATCGGCTCGCCCAGAAACTCCTCCCCCGTCACGGCGACGGCCGCCACACGCAGCGTCTCGGTTACACCGACCTCCGGTACGCTGAACTGGAACTCGAACTCCGATTCGGCTGCGTTTCTAAGCAGGATGATGTCGTCGCTGAGCACCTCGGGGCCGGCGGCTGTCTCGCGGTAGACATTGAAGCGGATGATGCCGTCGTCCTCGCGCGTGGTCGGGTACTGCCACGACAGCGTGACGACGTTTCCTTCGTGATCGGCCGAAAGCTGCGACGGAAGCGGTGGCCGCAGTTCGGTGAGCCGCGCGCGGCCCTCGATCGTATCGCCCGTCGGCTCGCGGAAGTCATCCACGATCTCGAACCGATATGTGACGTCGCGGCCGATCGGTGCATCTCCATCCACCACAAGCCTTCCGAAGGCGCGGGCGACGTCCGGATAGGCGAACGTCGTCAGCAGGCCGAGCGTGCGGTCGCCGCGCAGGCGCATCAGCACCTCGAAAGGTGTCGTGGCATCGAGATTCTGTCGGATGGCTTCAAAGCGCTCGCCGACGGCCACGGCAAACTCCTCGCCCGTCTGCACAGCCGTCGCCGGCTCCTCCGAGACGAGCACGGCTTCGCCGCTACCCTCGATGCGGTACAGGTTCACTCCGTATCCAGGCGGCAGCAGCTCCGTGTGGTAGACGTAGGCGCTGTCGCCCTTCATCACCACCCTCACTTGCGGATCGGCCTGACCGCGGGCCGCCGGTACGCACAGCGCCATCATCAATGCCACTCCCAGGACTAACGGCATCCGGATGTGCATGAACATGTTATGATCCGCAACTCTCATCAATGCAATCTTAAATCTCATAATCAATCTCAGAAGCCACCGATGGTAGGACTCCCAGTCATTCCCGGTATCGTGAACATCGGGGGACCGAATACCGGCGTTACGGCGATCGGCGGCGTGCAATCGATCAGGCAGTAGGATTCCACGCTCGACAATCCGCTGCCATTCGTCAACCGTACCTGCACGTTTGGCGGCACCTCGGTCGTTCCCCGAAGCACGATGCCCGTCTGGTAGTCGGCCGGGTCACGGCGTATTCCGCCGACCGTCGTGAACGTCTCCCACGGACCGTACCCACCGCCGGGATTCTGCAGTCGATATTCGATTGATCGAATGCCCGACTCGGGATCGTGCACGTTCGTGAGATCGAGCGTGAGCCCCGTTCCCCGCCCGGTGATTCGGACGGTCGAGCTCGTGAGGCCGGGCCTCAGCGGCGGCGTCGTGTCGAGAATGATCGGTCCGACGGCGTTGACAACCGCGCCGGGTCGGCCCTGCCCGTTCACCGCCCGCACGTAGACGTAGAACTCGGTGTGTACCGGGAGATCGGCCGTCGGGATGTTGAAGTACGGCGCGATGTCGTTGGTATAGGCCGAGAAACAGCCATAGGGGTTCGGCTTGATGGGATTGCCGAAGGCGTCGACCTGGAGCATCATCGCGACGGGTCCGCTCGGAGGTGCGGGTGTACAAACCGGGCCGACGTCGGTGGCACCGTCCTCCGGATAATCCCGAATCCAGTTTTGGACGGCGCCGGTCGGCGACCGCTGGACAACGGCGTACTGATAGCCGGTGACGCGGGACTCGAGGTCGTACCCGTGCTGTGTGAGGTAAACCCGGATGTTACCTTGCGACACCATTGCCGCCAGGTGCGGGTTGATCGGCGCGCTCGTGTCGACCGGCCGGTACGGCCCCATCGTCCGCACTCCGCTCGGTGAGCCGGCGTTATTGATCGCTCGAACGTGAACGTACACATCGCCGGTGAAGCTGATCGGCAGGCCCGAGACGGTGGCTGAGGTGCTGGTCGTCCGGCCGATGGCCGATCGGGTGACGGGGCCGATGTAGAATACGCCCGGCGGCATCGAAACCTCCTCGAAAGCACCCTCCGGGTCGGCGTCTTTGGTGACGACGTACTCGTACTCTTTGATGCTCGACTCAGGATCGTTCGACGCGGTCCAGCTGACCGTAAGGCTAGGTGTCTCTCCACTTGAGGCCGGCGGGATCGACCCGGTGTAAGCGGGCGCCTCTGCAACGACGGGCCATGGCGGGCGATACGCAATCATCGGCATCATGCCCATCGCATATAACTCCGTGCCGGTGTCCGCCCCGAATGAGCCCTCGCCCGGCGTCGTGGGTGGCGTGGGATCGAACACGACGCCTCTGGAATCAGTGGCCACGCTACTCGTCAAGCCGGCACCGTTCGTCGCGCGCACGCTCACGAAGTACGGCACGCCTTCCTCCAGTGCCAGTCCGTGTACCGTGATGCGCCGCAAGGCGTTGCCCATCGAGCCAGCCTGATTTACATCGAGAACCGGAACACCCACGGCCTCGCTCCAGCCGCGCACGTCATCGCCGCCGGGCGTCGTACCGATGCAGTACTCGTACCCTGCGATGTCGGACTGAGCGTCGGCCGCAAGTGCGTTGAAGACAAGGCGACCGCCGTTGTTCGTCCAGCGACGCTGTACCGAGTTCTGGTCGCGTGCCGACGTATAATCGGGGAACGATAGAATGGGCCGTGACGGCGGTGAGTTGTCCTCCGGCATCATGTCAGGGATCATCCCGTCGGGCGCTGAACTTCTTCCGGTCTGCGCGACGGCGAGTGTGAAGCTCGTCGCACGGGTCACCGAGTTCCCAAGCGGCCCGCGGGCGCGCACGAAGACGGACCAGTCCTGCGTGGTCTGGTTCTCCGTATTCGCGAAGGTGTGCAGTGTGAAGTTTCTTCTCCGTCCGCTCCCGTAAAGGTCTCCCTGGCCGTAGATATTCGTCGCCGAACCCTGGCGGAAGGCGTACGAAAGCTGCGCGACTTCCTCGGGATGTGTCGCCGACGCCCAGATGGAGGCCGTCGCTCTGTTCGCCGCCAGATTGCGGCTGGCCGTGATGTCCGTGATCGTGGGTGCTTCGAGCGAGCGCAGCAACGACAGGCGCATATCCTCGTGGGCATCGATCACGGCATCGGTGGCGTCGTCGGCCAGGCCCTGCGAACCGCGGCGCCAGGAGATGTACTCCTCAAGCATGCCATGAAGCGTGGCGGCCATCTCCGACTGCAGCAGGTAGACCCGGTCGACGGACTGCGTGAGGGCGAGATGCCCGCTCTGGATCGGCTGCAACACGTCGTTCATCAACGCGCGGTTGGCCCGGCCCTCGATCCGGAGCTGCTCGCTCCACGCGTCGAGCCCTTCACGCGGGACGTCGTGCCAGAGTGCGATGCCTGCGTTCCGGAATTCCCGCTCCACAAGATCACTCCGGCCTTGCTGTTGATATCCCGTCACCTGGGCGCAGAACTCATTGGTTGCCGCATTCTGATCCGCAAGGCTGAAGTCACTGTCGCCCAGCCGCCTCAACTGCTGTATCCAGAAGAAGCGATTGCACGCCAACGCTACGGCGTGGACTTCCCGTCCATCCGCTTTATAATCGCTGATCATCCCATCCATGATCGCCTCGATGTGGTGCCGGGCGTACGCGCCACTCTGGACGGCGGAACGTCGCTGTTCGGCCCAGGTCCGGTTCCTCCACAGAGAATCCGCGCGGACGGCGAACGCATACTGGATGTCGGCCGTGATGTCGGCGTAGGTCTCGGCCACGTGGTTTACGGACGTCGAGTAACTCGCCCATGACGTCTGGTTGTAAAGGATGCTTCCCGACATCAGCTCGGTGATCTGGCCGAGGTGGTGCGCCGTGCTTGCGATGGCGCTGCGGTACTGTTCATCGAGCGCGTCAACGTCCCGCTTCAGATCGGCAAGGGCCTCAGTCTGCGCCTCGTCGCGCTGCTCATCGATGTGGAATGACGGCGCGGCGATCATCCGGCGCTCATCCCCCTCGCCCGTGTATACAGCCGGCTGGTACGCCGTCAAGGGCGATTCGAGCTGCATCTGCTCGAACTGCATCGCGGCAGCTTCACTCCATTCAATGGCCTGTACCTCGAGATCACGGAGATACTGCTCCACCGCTGCGGCGCGGTCCTGGAGTGTCTGTACCGACCGCTCGATAGAGCGGAATTCGGCATCGATGTCGGTGCCGATGTTCGGGCGAGGTCCGGTCAGAATCCGACGCGCGAGATTGTTCAGGCGGTTGAATCGATTGTTAAAAGGCGTCGCGCAATCGTTTACGTAAAGCCGCTGCTCATTACACAGCATGGCTTCGGCATAATTTGCGCGCGAATGGGCGGATGCGCTCACCAGTTGCAGGCCGGCCTGGCTCAGCATCTCGGCGTCGTACTCAAACGGCGCGGTTCGAGCGGCCTCCATGGCGGCTGCCATCTCGTCGGCGCGGGCGATCATGTCTTCGGCCTGCTGCCTTGCATCGGCCACCATCCGGTCGTAGCGCGGGTTGGTGCCGGTATCCGCCTTGAGCCTTCCCTGTTCGATACTCGCCCAGATGCCGATTCTTCCCTCGAAAACAAAGAGCACGCTCACATAAGCCGAAGCGGCCATGTAGATGAGCTCCTGCTCACGGAGATATGCGCCCTTTAGATCTGCACCCGCCTTTGCGAGTCCACCCAGCACCGACGCCTCAACCGCAAGCTCGCCATAACCGCCAAGTGCTCTATCCGGTATATACCAGAACGACATCTCGGCATCCGCCTTGACCTCCACGATGTAGATCTTCGGCGAGCTCAGGCTGACGCTCAGCTCGCGGAGCAACACGCCGTCGTTCGAGGCGAGGAAGTCGCCGCGGGCCTCAGCCATGCCGCGCATTACGCTTATCGGCCCATCGCCGCCGTCGCCGAGCTTGCCGTCAATCATCCACATCAAGCCCTCGGGCCGGTCGTACGCCGCGAAGTTCACGCCCGCCTGGCCTTCAAGGATGCTGGGGAAGTCGATCGCAAGCGCGGCCCCGCCTTCGACGCCGGAGTTGGCGCCGTAGTGCACGTTCAGATAGAAGCCCGCACGGATCTCATCCATACTGAGGTACTTGGCCTCGGCGAAAACCGACGAGTGCTGATCGGTTACACGCAGCAGCAGCGAGCCTTCGAGCATGTACACGCTCTGCCCGACGATGCCCGCGCCGCCATGCAGGAGCACCGCGAACCGGAGTCCGGAAAGGTCGGGTCTGCGATCGCTCGGCACCAGGTCGTATCCGCCCACGAGGTTCTCGACCTCTGACAAAATCGCGGCGTCTGGATAATTGAAGAAGCCGCCTCCGACGGACGTCAGCGTGATGATGCCCGGCAGAATCGGCACGCCGGTCGTGCTCTCGAGGCTGACGAACAGCCCGAAGCTCGTCACCGGGTTCGAGTCGACGATCCTCCTGCCCATCTGGCCCGCCACCACAAGCGCGCCGATGCCCTCGACGTCGGCCTTTCCTGCGGCGCTGAGGAACACGTTGCCCTGCTCATTGACGTACCGCATCGTCAGCGCAGCCTCGACGGTGCCGGCAAGGCTGATGTTGGCGTTGTAGATCTCGAACGCCGAGTCGTTGCCGTTGCGGTAATAATAAATCGCATCGACGCCGCCGCTCATCGCGTCGGTAAGGGAGACCTCGGCGCCGGTCATCGCGAAGTACGTCTCCGCCGTTTTCTGCTCGGTCTCCTCGGTCTCCGGATTGAAGTAGTCAAACGTGCCGGAGCCGTAGTCCATCGCGCCGATCGAGAGGCTGACGACTTCCACGATCGTCAGGTTCAATCCGCCGGAGCCGAGTCGTCCGTAATCGGCGATGCCCTGGCGATCGATCGTAAGGTCGCGCCAGTCGGCCGATGTGCTCGCGAGGCCCTGTAGGTTGACGTCTACCACGCCGCCGAGGACGAACTGCATGCCGCGATCTGGATGATCGTTCGTGGCGACGGAGATATCGCTGAGCGCCAGGAATCCGCCCAGGTCGAACTCGTCGATCTCGGCCTTCGCGTTGACGGAGAAGCCCGCCTGGAGGTCGACGTACAGCCCTGCCGAGGAGGCCGTATTCCCGCCGAGCGTGCCGAGGCGGATCTGGTTATCGACGCCGTCCTGGATGTAGATCGAGGCGTTGGCGTAGACGGCGGGCTGAAGCAGGCTACCGCCGCTGAAGGCAAGGCCGGCCTCCTTGACGTCCAGCAGGGCGAAGCCGCCGAAGTCGATCTCGGTCGCGGGGTTGTCGCCGCGCTCATCCACCTGGTCGGCCGCGTTCGCAGACTCGCGGACGAAGCGCATGTGCAGCGCGTCCTCCGAAGCGATCTCGCCCCGATGGTTGACGGAAAAGAGGAAGCTGCTCGAGACGCCGTCTGCGACGTCCGGCAGGTTCAGTTCGCCGCCGACGTCGAGGAAGAGGGCGTCGGAGTCGGCGGGCTTGCGGAGTGCCAGCACGTCGATGCCGAGCGTCGGCTGCGGGTTGTTTCCGATGACGGCCAGCGGCTCCTGCCGCGCCGCCAGCAGGTTGACGGCGCCGCCGCCCAGCGTGACGTTCCCGCGCGTGTCGATGCGCAGGTCGCTGAAGCTGACCGCGTCCTGATCGGCGCATGCGGTCGCGTTGCCGTCTTCGCACATGAAGGGCGTCAGCCACATCGAGCCGGCAAGCGTGAGCGCCAGCGCGTCGGCATCGGCGTCCCACGCCACGCCCAGCTCATCGTTGCGCAGCTTCAATACGTCGCCGAAGAGCGTCGTCTCCTGGCCGGAGAGTCCGCCACCGGCGCTGCCGATGGTGATGCCGCCGGTGCCCATCCGCAAATCCTCAACCGTCAGGCGAAACTCGCCGCCCATCACTTCGGGAAGCGCCAGCATGCCGGAGAGGATGAGGTCGACATCGCCGCCGCCGATCTCGAGCGCCGCGCTGCCGCCGTTATCCTCATCCAGATACAGCTCGGCCAGCATCAGCGACAACTTGTCGTTGCCGTGATCGCCGCTCGGAAGGATATCGGTGCAGATCTCGGCGCGCCAGGTGGCTTCCTCATAACCGAGCAAGAACGGAAGCTGCGTCGGCGCGTCCTCCTGAAGCGATGCCGTGAGGCGGCTCGATGCCTGGCCGAGTACGGCAAACGAATGGCCGCCATCGGGATCGAACGTCAGGCGCACGCCGAGAAGTGCGAGCCCGAGATCGGCCTGCGAGAGCTGCTCAGGCGTGGCGTTGGGCTGCATCCCGCCACCTGCGTACGCGATGGATGTAATCGCCTGTGCCGAGGATGCGTCATCTATCATGCTGCATGTGCCGCCCTGCATCGCCTCGCCGACGAGGATCTCGCCGGTGAATCCGGACGATGTGAAGCCGAGGTCCGTAAAGTTGATGGCGGCGTCGCCAAGCTCGGCCGGCAGATCGATGCGGCCGTCGGTGGTGAGGGCGTAGGCGCCGTCGCCGTCGCGGGCGTAGCGGATCGTCTGCAGATGAAGCGGGATGCCGAGCGATTCGGTGAGCGCCTGGTTGATCGAGGCTTCGACCGAGCCCGACATCACCTGCTGCATCGTGCTGTTCACGTGCAGGTTGTCGATGGTGAGGGATGCCGTGGGATGGCTTCCCTCCTCGCCCAGCGCTGTCACGACGAGTTCGAGCGGCTGCGGCGATCCTCCGGAAACGAGACTGCTGATGGCGTATCCGCCCTCGATCGCCTCGTAGTTGATGAGGAGGTTGCCGTCGTCATCCTTCAATTTCAGGTACGCGACGTCCTCCGTCGGCAGCGGCAGTCGATCCGGGACGACGACGGCGATGATGCCTGCGGCGTCGAAATGGAAGCCGTCGGCGTCGTAGTAGGCGACGCGCGTTCCGTCGCTCGTCGACATATCGGCGCGGCCGGTGCGCACGCCGACGGGCGAGAGGCCGAGGGCGAACTGCACGAAGTCGACCGAGAGCGAGGCGTAGGTCTCGCCGCCGTAATGCAGCGACGCGGTGCTGCCGCCTCCGATGTGGAGGCCGGCCGGATCGAGCGTGACGTCCGCCGGGACGTCCAGCCGAAGCGCCGCAGAACCGTCGACGGGCGTGCCCGCGCTCGTGACCTGCCAGCTCGGCGAGCCCTCGAGCCCGACTTCAAACGCGAAGCCGCTCTCGACGCGCATGCTTCCATCCACCACCACCCACTCGCGCGGGTCGATGGCGAAGCCGTCGAAATCGATGCCGGCCGTTCCGCTTCCAACCGAAAGCAGTCCATTGCCGTCGATGACCAGGCCGCGCCGGTCGATCGTGAGCTCGTTGGCCGTCATCTGCAGAAGCGGATCGTCGGCCGGAAGCCCGATGTCGAACGAGCCGTTGAGCGTGAGCGCGCCGCTGGTGAGGCGCCCGGTAAGAACGTCCACTGCGACGTCGCCCGATGCGGTTACATCTCCAGCCGCGCCGCCGAGTGTGGCCACGGCGTTGCCCTCGAGCGTCACGCTCTGCGCGCCGTCGGGGCTGATGTCGAGCGAGAGCGTGGATGAGGGGAAGTCGAGCGACGCCGGCCCGAAGGCGAGGCTTCCGCACGCGGCGAAGTCGTCGACCGTGCCGCGCAGTCCGCCGGGATATGCAAAGGTCAGCGCGACGTCCATGCCGGGGCACGTCATGCTCGGATCGCGCTCGAAGAAGGTCGGAAGCTCGAACTCGCCGTCGAAATCGAACTCGAAGCCCTGGCGCGGCTGCGGCAGCGACGTGTCGGTGAAGAGCGTGCCGGCGATCGACTTCACGAGCATGCCCGCCGTCTCGCCGATCGAGATGAGCGGTTCGTGGCCGGGGATGAAGGACAGCGCCTCGACTGCGCCTGTGAACAGGCCGTCGGTGAAGCCGGCCTCGTAGATCGAGAGTTCGAAGTCCTCGAGCGACGGGTAACCGTTGATGGTGACGCCGAGGCTCAGCTTGAGCGCGTCGAAGAGGCTCGCGGGCGAGGGCATCGCCGCGGCGAGGTCGGGCGCGCTGAAGTCCGGCCACTCGACCACCACATCCTGGGCGAGGTCGACAGCGAGGAGCCGAAGCTCGATCGGCCCGAGCGACAGCGCCTGGCGGTCGTCGAGCCTCGGGATGGTGCCCGCGTGCACGGACTGCGACGGCAGATGGAGGCCGCCGCTGCTGATTTCGATGCCCTTGAGGTCGATCCAGAAGGCCTCGGCATCGCGGGCGCGGAGGCCGAGCCGGAAGTCGACGGCAAGGCGGAAGTTGAAGCCGTCTTCCTCCGAATACGTCAGCGACTTGAGCTCGGTGAGGCCGCCGAAGTCGAGCAGCAGGTCGCCGAGGTCGAGCTCCGGCGCCTCGAGGTCCGTCCCCGCCTGGAACTGCAGCACGTCGACGCTTCCGGGGCGGTGGCGCAGCGCAACGTCGGCGCGCGCCAGTTCGGTGCTTCCATCGTGTAGCGACAGTCCGCCCGCGACGGTCCAGTCGTAGACCGGCGTGCCGCCGAAGGGCACTACGAGCGAGCCAGCCAGGCTCTCGAGCTCGAGGCCGACGAGTCCGCCCGCGCCGAATTCGACCCGGTGGTTGATGCCGTCGAGGTCGACCGCGCCCGAGAGGTCGCCGCCCGCGGAGACGGCCAGTGTAACGTCGGCATCTGATCCCACAACATCACCGAAAAGCCGGAGATCGCCGGCAAGGACGAGCGACGACGAGGCACCGCTCTCGGTACCGGCCTGCCCGAAGAGCACGCGCCGAACGCTGAACGGGATGCCGCTCGGCCCGAGGTCGATCGGTGACGGAGCCGTCGCCTCGATGAGGCCGCTCTCGAAAGCAAACCCACTGCCCGAGCGCCGGACGCGCACGTCGCTGAGCGTGGCCGCGATGCGCGGCGTGCC
>Ga0209487_1002265_pt1 | contig 15745 bp, 12 predicted proteins | sample Poulit2012_FD_187524 | JGI IMG/M metagenome (GOLD analysis project Ga0209487, IMG submission 187524) | Agricultural soil microbial communities from Georgia to study Nitrogen management - Poultry litter 2012 (SPAdes) (version 2) | ecosystem: Environmental > Terrestrial > Soil > Agricultural land... | reverse complement strand
TGGAGTTTTGTTTTGAAAAGTACCGGCGTGAATAAACGTGAACATTTGTGAATGATTTAATGACGAGAATATGTGCATTATTCATTCATCCTTGCAAAGGTTTACAATATCTTAAGCTTTAATATATAGTTGAAATTAGAGTAATTAATAAAACGATTTGTTTTAATTTCTAATAAAGATCAATAGTTTTTTAATGCGTTTTCTAAGGCCTTAGTATGTAATTGTAATACTTTAATTATGTAGTTTGTAAAATATTAGAAGGTTACTTTCAAAGATCATTTTAGTAATATAAATTTCAAAATAATTACAAATTAGTTTATTGCAACCATCATAAGACTAAAATGTAATCGGAGGTACGCAGGTAATGGATGTAATATTCAAAGAACTAAAGAAATATTCACATTTAATTGTAGAGACAGGCCTAGTAGTTGGGGCTGGTGGAAATTTGAGTATGAGAAAAGGAAACTATATGTATATTTCCCCAAGCGGATATGATTTGCAGGAAGTGGAAGATAAGCATTGGGTAAAAGTTGATATAAAAAGCGGAGAAGTTTTTGGTGAAATTAAACCTTCTTCTGAGATATTAATGCATTTAGAATGTTATCGAACTCGTCCTGATATAACTTCTGTTTTACATGCACATCCCACATATTCAGTAGCTGTCTCTACGACGGAACATGAAATACCCACACTTTTCCCTGATTTTCCTGCTATGGTAAAGTCTGTTGCATATTTAGACTATTTAATACCAACAACACACGTATTAGCGGATGCGGTAAAGGAAGTTATTACAGAGAATGATGTGGTCGTCATGCGTAACCATGGAGTATTAACAGTGGGGAAAACGATGAAAGAAGCTTATTTTTATATGCAATTAATTGAGGAATCAGCAAAGGTTTTTGCTATAGGTAAATCGATTGGAAATGTACGGAAGTTAACGGATAAAGAATGTGAAGATTTAAGAAATTTATCATCTGAACAGTTTCGCTCTAACTTAATTCAAGAGTAGACATTAGTAAAAAAATAATACTTGTTGTAAATGTAAGTGTTTTCATGGCGGGACAATTTATGTAAAGGAAACTACATAACCTATAAAACATTTAATCTATTATACAAAATAGGAGTTGATTAGCAATGGTAAAAAATTTATGGGATTCTGAGTTTAAGGGTGAAAGTGGCTTAGATGAACTCGTTTACCGCTCGAACTTATTAGGTACAGATCGATCAGTTTGTAATTGGGGCGGTGGAAATACCTCTGTAAAAGTAATGGAAAAAGACTTTAAAGGAAATGACATTGAGGTTATGTGGGTGAAAGGTAGTGGTTCAGATCTCGCAACTATGGATAAAGATGATTTCACAGGTTTGCGTTTAGATGATATAAAGCCATTAATTGAGCGTGAAGATATGTCTGATGAAGATATGACAGAATATTTACAGCATTGCATGATTGATCCAAACCATCCAAAATCATCTATTGAAACTTTATTGCATGCGTTTTTACCATTTAAACATGTGGATCATACACATCCTGACGCTATTATTAGCCTATGTTGTGCAGATAATGGTAAAGAAATAGCGGATGAGATTTTTGGAGAACGATATGTTTGGGTACCCTATATTCGACCAGGCTTCCTTTTGTCAAAAATGATAGCTGAAGCTGTAGAGGGAAATCCGAAGGCTGAACTCGTATTAATGGAAAAACATGGTCTTGTTACATGGGGTGACACAGCTAAAGAATGTTATGACAATACTATTAGAATCATAAATGAAGCTGAAAAATACATTAAAGACAAAATCGCTCAGACAACCGTTTTTGGTGGTCAAAAGTATGAAACATTGCCAAAAGAGGAACGAGAAAAGCTTTTATTTGAAATACTTCCAATGATTCGTGGTTTAGTATCAAAAGATGAACAAGCCATTCTTTCCTACTTTGATGATGAACATATCACAGAGTTTGTAAATAGCCATGATGCAGCAGAGTTATCACAAGTAGGAGCAGCTTGTCCAGATCATTTAGTTCATACGAAACGAACACCTTTATATATTGATTGGAGCGGGAATGCAGAGGATATCGATGAGTTAAAGGAAAAACTTAAAGATGGAGTATTAAAATATCGTGAAGAATATCATAAGTACTTTGACGAAAATAAAAATGAAGGAGATCAATTATTAAATGCATCCCCAAGAATTATTTTAATCCCCGGAGTCGGATTAGTCTCTAACGGTAAGAGTAAACAAATGGCTGATAATAGCGCAAGTCTTTATGAAAGAGCTATTGAAGTTATGAAAGGATCAACTTCATTAGGGAATTTCACTTCACTAACGGAAAATGAATCCTATAATATTGAATATTGGCCATTAGAGCTATATAAGTTAACTCTAGCTCCACCAGAAGCTGAGTTTTCCAGAAAGGTAGCTTTTGTAACTGGAGGAGCAGGTGGTATTGGTAGTGCTGTTTGTGAAAAGTTAGCATCAGAGGGGGCTCATGTTGTTGTAGCCGATTTAGATGAAGAAGGTGCAGAAAAGGTAGCCAACTCCATAAATGAAAAGTATGGTGATAAAACAGCACTTTCTATAAAAATGGACGTGACTAAGGAAGATGAGGTCGTATCTGCATATAAGAAAACAGTTCTTTACTATGGTGGAATTGATGTTTTAGTGAATAATGCAGGTTTGGCTACATCAAGTCCATTAACCGAAACGTCTCTAGAAGAGTGGAATTTAAACATGGATGTATTAGCTACAGGATACTTTTTAGTAGCTAGAGAAGGCTTTAAGGTGATGAAGCGACAAAATTTATCAGGAAGTCAAGTGTTTATTGGTTCTAAGAACTCAATTTATGCAGGGAAAAATGCATCCGCATATAGCACAGCAAAAGCGGCTGAGGTCCATTTGGCGCGCTGTATAGCTGCTGAAGGTGGCGAGTATGGTATCCGTGTAAATTCTGTATTACCTGATGCAGTTTTACAAGGATCTGCTATTTGGGACTCTGAGTGGCGAGAAGAAAGAGCTGCCGCTTATAATATCCATCCAGATGAACTAGATGAACATTACCGAAAACGCACGACATTGAAAGTAAATATTTACCCTGAAGATATTGCAGAAGCTGTAGCCTTTTTCGGATCATCTAAAGCATCCAAGAGTACGGGGAATATGCTAGCAGTAGACGGTGGAGTTCCGGCAGCCTTTACTAGATAAAAAATTTGTACATTTGTAGGTTGTACGAAAAATAGACACACCCTACCTTTGTAGGGTGTGCAAACTTCTCGTATAATTAAAGAGGTGTTTTACATTGAAACAAGTGATTGCCATCGACTTAGGTGCGTCAAATGGTAGGTTAATGAAGGTTAAGCTAAAAAATAAAAAAATAACAATTAAAGAGATTCACCGATTTTCTAATCAGCCCATAGAAATAGATGGATTTCTGCATTGGGATATAGACATGATTTTTTATGAAATAAAAGAAGGTTTAAAAAAAGTAGGAGAACGAATATCTAGTATTGGTGTAGATACATGGGGTGTTGATATAGGATTTGTATCGAAAGAAGGCGCTTTAATTGAACACCCATTTTCTTATCGAGATACTCATTCTAGCGAAGTTATGGATGAGATTCATCAAAAAGTAGATGAGCAAACATTATTTAAAAGGACGGGTGTCATTTCCGCCTCTATAAACAGTCTATATCAACTAAAATCCATTTTATCTAGGAATCCCGAATGGGTCCATCAAACACAGTCCATATTAACAATGCCGAATGTAATTAATTTCCTAATGACGGGGAAAGAAAAAAATGAGTTTACTCACGCATCAACAACACAATTACTAAATTATAAAACAAAAGATTGGGATGAGGATTTACTTGAAAAGGTGTTCGATACTAATCTTCCATTAGCACCACTACACCCTACAAATTCACTCTATGGCATGACAACAGAAGAGTTGAATCAGGAAGTAGGTATTGACGAAACTCCTGTCATTCAAGTTCCAGGTCATGATACGGCTTGTGCTGTAGCTGCAATGCCGTACGAAGGAAATAATACTGCCTTTATGAGCTGTGGTACATGGGTGCTTATGGGAATAAAAGTATCTGAGCCAATCGTATCTAAAGAGGCTTATGAGCTAGGTTTTACCAATGAAGGAACTGTTGAACAAGAACACAGATTACAAGTAAATAATATGGGATTATGGATATTGCAACAGTGTAAACAAGAATGGGCAGAACAAGGTCATAAGATTACATATGAAATGGAAGAAGAATTGATGAATCAATCAGAACCTCTTCAATCATTCATTGATCCTGATGATGAAACATTTTTTAATCCTGAAAGTATGGTTGGAGCCATTCGTGAATATTGTAAGCGTACCCATCAGCAAGTACCAGAGACTAAAGGTGATATCATTAGAACTATTATCGAAAGCTTAGCACTTAAATATCGTTGGGTAATTGAAAGGTTAGAACAATTAACAAATAAAGAAATACCATTTATTCATATGGCTGGAGGGGGGATTCAAAACAAACATTTTTGTCAATTTACCGCAAATGCGACAATGAGAGAAATTAAGGCGGGCCCAATTGAAGCTAGTTCATTGGGAAATGCTTTATCCCAACTCATTGCAATTGGTGAGTTAAAAGATTGGGAGGAAGCAAGAGAGGTTATGAAGAATTCTTTCCCTTTAACTAGTTATTCACCCGAAAGAAACGATGCTTGGGATGAAGCTTATGAACGATTCAAATTATTGTTATAAATATTTTTAATATAAATAGGAGGAATTTTAATTATGACAAGAGATCCAAGATATGTAGGTAAATTACCCAAAATAGGTATCCGTCCTACGATTGATGGTCGTAGAAAAGGTGTTAGAGAGTCACTAGAAGAGACAACAATGAACTTGGCACATGCTGTTAAAGATTTATTACGCAAACATGTATTTTACTATACTGGTGCCCCAGTTGATGTTGTTGTAGCAGACACATGCATTGGAGGAGTTCAGGAAGCTGCACGAGCCGCTGAGAAATTTAAGGAAGAAGGGGTAGGCGTTTCGATTACTGTTACTCCTTGCTGGTGCTATGGTTCGGAAACAATGGACATGGATCCTCATATACCTAAAGCAGTATGGGGGTTCAATGGTACGGAGCGACCAGGAGCTGTTTATTTAGCAGCTGTTTTAGCGGCATATAATCAGAAGGGATTACCAACCTTCGGTATTTACGGTAAGGATGTGCAGGATGCTGGTGATACAGAAATTCCAGAGGATGTAAAGGAAAAACTAATTCGCTTTGCTAAAGCAGGATTATCTGTCGCCATGATGAAAGGTAAATCATACTTATCTATGGGTTCAGTGTCCATGGGGATCATGGGTAGTAGTGTAGACGAAGACTTTTATCAAGAATATCTTGGTATGAGAAATGAATATATAGACATGTCAGAATTTATTCGTCGTTTTGAGGAAGAGATCTATGATGAAGAAGAGTTTGAAAAAGCATTAGAATGGACAAAAGAAAATTGTATTGAAGGAAAAGATAATAATCCTGATGAATTCAAACGCACACGTGAACAAAAAGATGAAGATTGGGAAACAGTAGTGAAAATGGCCCTAATTGCCAGAGATCTAATGGTAGGGAATGAAAAGTTAGCCGAAAAAGGTTTTGGTGAAGAAGCACTCGGTCATAATGCAATTATTGCTGGATTCCAAGGGCAGCGTCAATGGACAGATCATTTCCCGAATGGTGACTTTATGGAGGCCATTTTAAACTCATCATTTGACTGGAATGGCATAAGAGCCCCTTATTTATTAGCTACTGAAAATGATAATTTAAATGCTGTTTCAATGTTGTTCGGATACTTGCTTACAAATCGCGCACAACTATTTGCCGATGTTAGGACATATTGGAGTCCAGATGCAGTAAAAAGAGTTACTGGCCACGAACTAACAGGAAAAGCTGAAGGTGGGATCATCCATTTACTAAACTCTGGACCAGCTACACTGGATGGAACAGGTGAACAAACAGACGAAAATGGAAATCCTACAATGAAGCCTTTCTGGGAAATCACAGAGGAAGAGGTCGAAAAATGTTTAGAAGCAACTAGTTGGCGACCAGCTTCTACAGAATATTTCCGTGGAGGAGGTTTCTCATCAGACTTCTTAACAAAAGGTGGAATGCCTGTAACTATCAGTAGAATCAATATTGTAAAAGGGCTTGGGCCAGTATTACAAATTGCTGAAGGTTATACAGTTGATCTTCCAGAAGATGTCCATGATACACTTGATGAACGAACAGATCCAACTTGGCCAACAACATGGTTTGCTCCAAGAGTAACGGGTGAAGGGGCATTTAAGGATGTATACTCCGTTATGAATCATTGGGGATCAAATCATTGCTCTATGAGTTATGGGCATATTGGAGCAGATCTCATTTCATTAGCAGCAATGTTGAGAATTCCAGTAAACATGCATAATGTTCCAGAAAAAGACATTTTCAGACCAAGTGCATGGAACATGTTCGGTACAGATGATCGTGAAGGTGCAGACTATAGAGCATGTAAAAACTTTGGCCCACTTTATAAGTAAAACTTATTGAATGAGATAGAGAAAAGATGGCGTATTCAATTAAATAACGCCATCTTTTCTGATTATAATATGGTAAGAGGCTATGAATCTTATATTTGAATAATGGTTGAAAGGAATTTATTAGTTCAAAGGACAAATATTACTTTATTTATTGTATATAAATGCACATTCTATTTGATGAATTTTCAGGTGAGGGAGAGAGCATGATGAAAGTAGCATTATTTGTAACTTGCCTTGGAGACTTATTTTATGTAAATGCTAGTAAAGCAACAGTTGAACTTTTAGAATACCTAGATTGTGAGGTTGAATTTCCAACAGTCCAAACATGTTGTGGTCAACCGGCATATAATAGTGGATATTTTCAAGAAACTGCAAAAGTAGCCAAACATATAATAGAAACCTTTGAGCCATATGAGTATGTAGTAAGTCCTTCTGGATCTTGCACATATATGCTTCATACTTATGAAACATTGTTTGAAGATGAGCCTAAATGGCAAAAGAGAGCAGAAGCATTAAAGAATAAATCATATGAGTTAACACAGTTCATAACAGATGTGTTAGAAAAAAATGATGTCCATGCTACTTTTAATGGTAAAGTTACTTACCATACATCATGCCATATGACACGTTTGTTAGGGGTGAACAAAGCGCCAATTACCTTATTACAAAACGTGAAAGGTTTGGAACTAATTGAATTACCTAATAAACATGATTGTTGTGGTTTTGGTGGAACTTTTGCTGTGAAGATGTCCGATATTTCGGGTGAAATGGTAGAAGAAAAAACCTATCATATTGAATCTACCGGTGCTGAGTATTTGGTAGGAGCAGATGGAGGGTGTCTCTTAAATATAGAAGGAAGATTAAGAAGAAATAAATCTAATGTAAAGGTTGTTCATATAGCGGAAATATTAAACAGTGGGAGGTGAGAAATGATGTCTATGCACATTGGTGATAAACAATTTACTAATCGTATGGCACAAGGATTAAAAGATGAGAGGATGCGTGAAGCGGTAAGATCAGCTCAAACAAGACTGCAAACAAATCGAACACATGCATCTGAACAATTAGGTGATTGGCAAGCTTGGAGAACATTAGGAGAAGAAATTCGTTCTCATACCATTGATAATTTAGATTATTATTTAGAGCAGTTAAGTGAAGAAGTGTCAAAACGAGGTGGGAACGTATTTTTTGCAAGGGATGCGAAAGAGGCGAATGAATATATAACTAAAATTGCTATTGAAAAAAATGCAAAAAACATTGCAAAAGCTAAGTCTATGGTTTCTGAAGAAATTGGATTAAACGATGCACTTAAAGAAGTGGGGTGTAACGTAGTTGAAACAGACTTAGGTGAATATATTTTACAAATCGATGAAGAGGATCCACCTTCACATATAGTTGCTCCTGCGCTCCATAAAAATAAAGAGGACATTAGAGATGTATTTGCAGAGCGCCTTGATTATAAAAACAGTGAGCAGCCAGAGGAATTAACTTTATTTGCCAGAGAAAAGCTCCGTGAAGAGTTTTTGAAAGCTGATATTGGAATTACTGGATGTAACTTTGCAGTAGCTGAATCAGGTTCCTTTGTACTTGTAACAAATGAAGGTAATGCTCGTATGGTAACAACATTACCGAAAACACAAATTACTATAATGGGTATGGAGCGCATAGTGCCAACTTGGAAAGAATTGGATGTTATGATTACTTTGCTGACTAGATCATCTGTCGGTCAAAATTTAACAAGTTATGTGACAGGCTTGACAGGTCCAAAACTAGAAGACGAAGCAGATGGTCCAGATGAGTTCCATTTAGTCATTGTTGATAATGGTCGTTCAAATATTATTGGAACAGAATTCCAAGAGGCATTACATTGTATTCGCTGTGCAGCTTGTATAAACGTTTGTCCCGTCTATAGACATATAGGTGGACATGCATATGGTTCAATTTATCCGGGTCCTATAGGAGCAGTATTGACACCGTTATTAGGTGGCTATGAAGATTACGAAGAATTACCATATGCATCATCCTTATGTGGTGCATGTACAGAAGTTTGTCCAGTGAAAATACCTCTACATGAACAATTAATTATGCATAGACGTAATATGGTGGAAGAAGAAAAGATGTCAAACATTGGTGAAAAAATGCTAATGGCAGGTTTCGGTCAAATGGCAAGTTCATCTTTTCGTTTTAATACCTCAACAAAGTTTGCCTCCACTTTATCTAAGCCATTTTCTAAAGACGATGTCATTGAAAAGGGGCCAGGTCCATTAAAAAATTGGACGAAAAATCGAGACTTACTATCACCAAAAAAGGAGAGGTTTAGAGATTGGTTTAAAAATAGAGGGGGAAATATATAATGACTAAACCTGGAAAGATATATAACAGAGATCATTTTTTAAATAATATTGCTAAAAGTCTTCATCGTGATAGAAGGACAAAAGATGTCATTTTACCGAAATGGAGTACAGAACCCCAATGGAATGTTTTAGGAGAGAAAACAAAAGATGAATTAGTTGACGTATTAGAAAAACAGTGTCAAAGGATTCATACTCATTTTATAAAAAGTAGTACAAAAAATTTATGTGAGGATTTATTTGATGTCATTAAGAAATTTAATAGCGAATCGATTATAAGATGGGACGATGACAGATTTGATAAATTTGGTCTAGAAACCTTTTTTGAGGGTATCGAGCAACAACTAGGAACGAAAACTTTTATTTGGGACCATACAAAGCCCGAATATAGTATAAATGTAGCAGAACAAGCAGACATAGGTATTACATTTAGTGATATTACACTTGCAGAATCGGGTACTTTAGTATTGTTTAGTGACAAAGGTAAAGGACGTTCTGTCAGTTTATTACCAAAGATTCATTTAGCCATTGTTCCTAAAAGTACAATCGTTCCACGTTTATCTCAAGCGACTCAAAAAATTCATGAAATGGTAAGAAACGGAGAAGTTATTTCCTCTTGTATTAATTTTATTTCGGGGCCGAGTAATAGCGCTGATATTGAAATGAATCTCGTTGTCGGTGTGCATGGGCCATTGGAAGCGATTTATATTTTAATAGAGGATAGGTAAGTATGATTTGAATGGGGACAAGGGTGATATTATGGGATTGGATTTATCAAAAACAACTCTTGGAATAGAGCTAGGCTCGACACGAATTAAAGCAGTGTTAATTGATGAAAATTTTAGAGTAATAGCAGATGGTGAACACTATTGGGAGAGTACTTTTGAGAATCAAATTTGGACTTATGCTTTAGATGAAATGTGGGATGGTCTGCAAAATGCTTATAAAGACCTTAAAGAAGGGGTACTACTTAAGTACAACATACCACTTACAACGGTAGGTGCTATCGGGATATCTGGAATGATGCATGGATATTTACCTTTTGATAAGGATGGTAACAAATTAGCTAGGTTTCGAACTTGGAGAAATACAATTACCGAAGATGCCGCAAATAAATTATCAGAACTATTTCAATTTACAATACCACAGCGATGGAGTGTTGCCCATCTTTACCAATCTATTTTAAAGGAAGAAAAGCATGTAGAAAAAATTGATTTTTTAACGACTTTATCAGCTTATGTTCATTGGCAATTAACAGATAAGAAAGTGATTGGTATCGGTGAAGCTTCCGGCATGTTTCCTATTGATATTCGGACCAATAATTATGATAAGCATATGTTAAAAAAGTTTGAACATCTTATTGAGGAAAAAGATTATCATTGGACATTGGAGGATATATTACCACGGGTTAAAAGTGCTGGCGAACAAGCTGGCCATTTGACAGAAAAAGGTGCTAAGTTGTTAGATCCTTCAGGTGTATTACAGCCGGGCATCCCGCTATGCCCACCAGAAGGTGATGCAGGGACAGGTATGGTAGCTACGAATAGTGTGTCAGAACACACAGGGAATATTTCAGCTGGCACTTCTATTTTTGCGATGATCGTCTTACAGGATTATCTATCTGATTTTTACAAAGAGATCAATATCGTTACTACTCCAGATGGAAAACCAGTTGCAATGGTTCATTGTAATAATTTTACTTCAGATATAAATGCATGGGTAGATATGTTTGAGGAGCTTTTCCAACTAATGGGATCCTCTGTTGATAAAAGTGAACTCTTCACCCTATTATTTAAGCAAGCCTTACACGCTGATGAAAACTTAGGAGGATTAGCAAGTTGTAATTATTATTCGGGTGAAGCAATTACTGAATTCGACGAAGGAAGACCTCTGTTTGTGAGAATGCCAGATAGCCGCTTGAATATAGCTAATTTTATAAAGACAAAAATTTATACAGCACTTGCAACATTAAAAATAGGTATGGACATACTTAAAAAAGAAGGGGTTAAAGTAGAAAACATTTATGGTCACGGTGGTTTCTTTAAAACAGAAAAAGTAGGTCAACAAATAATGGCAGATGCTTTAAATATTCCTGTTTCAGTTATGGAAGTAGCAGGAGATGGCGGTCCATGGGGTATGGCTATCTTAGCGGCTTATTCCCTTCGTAAAAAGAAAGAGCAAACATTAGATGAGTTTTTGCGAAAGGAAATATTTGGTAATAAAGAAAGTAAAAAGAAGTATCCATTACCTAAGGGTGTTAAGCAGTTTGATAATTATATGGATAAATTTAAACGAGTTTTAGAAATTGAACGAAACGCGATAGAATTACTAAGATAAATTTGAACAAGTACTTTTTCTCTATTCTTTGATTTGCGGTAAGTAACCAAAATGTTTTTATATAACGGAGATACATTATCTTTCATGTTCTTATTGAGATTCTATTAAAAAATAACGTTAGTGAAAAAATTTCTCACCAAATAATTGGTAAGAAGTTTAAAATTCACTAACGTTATTTATTAGATAGAAGAAAAATGGATTTTTCTGTAGTATTAATTAATATACCAAAACAAAATCACTATTTTATTTATCACTATTTAATGTCTATATTTATTTAAAATAATTTTTAATAAAACCCTTCAATAAGCCCCTATATTTGCCAAGTAATAACTACCATATAACTTCACTTCCAGCATTTTCAATGGTTTTCTTTAAGGATTTAGATGGCTTTTTATTCGTGATAATGGCATCGATATTATCAAAGGAAGTTAATTTGTAAAAATGTGACTTATTAAATTTACTGTCGTCACAAAGTAATATAGTTTTTTCAGAGTTTTTAATCATTTGTTGTTTAACGCTAGCTTGTGCATGATTTGCTTCGTATATACCGTTTTCATCTATACCACGACAAGATATAAAAGAGATATTCATTTTAAAATTATTTAAAAAGTCATTTGTAAACTCGCCGACGGTAGCGTTTGAACTCTGTTTGATCTCTCCACCTGCAAAAAAGACATCTAACCCACTCATCATACTTACATCCAATGCGGTTTTTAATCCATTGGTAACAATTGTTAAGTTTGAATAATCTTCAAGGTAATTGCAAAGTATATTAACAGTACTACTAGCATCTAAAAACATGGCAAAACCGTCACCAATAAAAATCCTTGCTAGATCACAAATATGTTTCTTTTCTTGGACAGCTTTTTGTTCGCGAAAAACACGTGGAAGTTCTAAGTTAGTTTGTGGAACAAGACTAACTCCCCCATGAAACCGTTCTACAAGTCCTCTTTCTTCAAGTTTAATTAATTCTCTTCTTACAGTACTTGTGCTACAATATAATTTTTCAGATAGGTAATTTGTAGTGACATGTTTTTTTTGATTAAGTACTTTCAAAATAATATCTTGTCTCTCTTTTGAAAGCATACTATTCCCCTCTACTTCTCTTTTTGTGAATAAATATGAATAATCTTGAATGAATTATATCATTATATTAGCTAGTTTTGCAACTTGTTAAGCATCCGTTCACTTTGCTGTTGAAACTATCTATAATATAAATAGTCCGATAATTGACTTTTTTTCGCATCGTATGAAAGCGCTTATAACTTTTAAGCAAAGGTCATAAGTACATAAATTATACAAAACACCCTTAACTTAGAAAGGATGTAATAAAATTGTTAAAAAATATACCGCATACATTATCTCCTGAATTATTAAAGGTATTAATGGAAATGGGACATGGTGATCAAATCGTAATAGGCGACGGAAACTTCCCAAGTGCTTCACATGCAAAAAGACTAATTCGTTGTGACGGGTTAGGTATACCCGAGTTATTACAAGATATATTAACACTATTTCCTCTTGATACATACGTAAATAAGCCCGTAACACTGATGCAATTAGTAGAGGGTGACGATTTCGAACCAACAATTTGGAATAAATATCAAGAGATCTTACTAGCTTCAGAAGAGGAAAATACGAATATTCAGTATGTAGACAGATTTGACTTTTATGAAAAAAGTAAAAATGCATATGCAATTATAGCAACAAGTGAAAAATCTTTGTATGCCAATATTATTTTACAAAAGGGCGTTATTAGCAGCTAGAAATGGAGGTAAAACGTTGAGCGATATCATTTTAAAAATGACTAATATATCAAAATCCTTTGGACCGGTAAAGGCGCTAGATAATGCAAACTTACAACTAAAAAAAGGAGAGGTCCACGCTTTAGTTGGAGAAAATGGAGCCGGAAAATCAACAATGATGAAAATTCTTACCGGGATACATTCAAAAGATGAAGGAACTATTACATACGATGGACAAGATGTGAACTTTAAAAATATTAGAGAGTCTCAGGAAGCAGGAATAGCGATTGTCCATCAAGAGTTAAATATGATGCAACATTTAACTGCAGCACAAAATATTTTCATTGGTAGGGAAAGCATGAAATATCGTTTTATTACAGATGATTACAAAATTAACCAAAAAGCTGCAGAACTTTTTGAGTTATTGGATACAGATATAAATCCGCAAGAAAAAGTAGCGAATTTAACAGTTGGTAGGCGTCAAATGATCGAAATAGCTAAAGCGATTTCGATGGATGCCAAGGTTATTGTATTCGATGAACCAACAGCTGCTTTAACAGAGGCAGAAACAGAAAGTTTATTTAAAATTATTAATGATTTAAAAAGCAGAGGAATTGGAATTATATATATTTCTCATAGAATGGATGAAATTGATGCTATTACTGATAGAATAACAGTTTTACGAGATGGTCAATTTGTAGACCGAGTTCATACAAAAGAAACGACTCGTGATAAGATTATTAACATGATGGTCGGACGAACTATCATGGAAGAGCCTAAAGAAAAATCAGAAGTAGAACCTGATGCCGAGGTAACCTTATCTGTAAGAAATTTGTCTAGGGGTGATGAGGTAAAGGATGTTTCTTTCGATTTACATAGAGGTGAAATATTAGGTTTTTCAGGCTTAATGGGAGCAGGAAGAACAGAAGTGGCTCGATTAATATTTGGTGCCGACAAGAAAAATTCTGGAGAAATTTACTTACATGGTAAAAAGGTAAACATTACATCGCCGGAAGATGCTGTTCAATTAAAAATAGGCTACTTGTCTGAGGATAGAAAAGACTTTGGAGTTATTGTCGATCAAACCGTAGCTAACAATACTGCTTTACCTTCTTTAGACAAGTACGAAGATAACTTGTTGTTAAATGATAAAAAGATAGAGAAAACAGCGGAAGAGTATATAGAAAGTCTAGGTATAGTGACTCCATCCGCACATCAACTTGTAAGAAATTTATCTGGTGGTAATCAGCAAAAGGTTGTTATTGCGAAATGGTTAGTAAAAGATTGTGACATTTTAATTTTTGATGAACCTACTCGTGGGATTGATGTCGGTGCAAAAAGCGAAATTTATACACTAATCAATGAACTCGCTAAAAGTGGTAAATCAATTATTATGATTTCTTCGGAACTACCAGAAGTTTTAAGAATGAGTGATCGGATTATTGTGATGTGTGAAGGTAGAAAGACAAAAGAATTGCTCATAGAAGAAGCAACACAAGAAAAGATCATTCACTATGCAACATTAAGAAATGGGGGCAATTTAGATGAAGCAAAATAATCAAAATAATGTTTTAGGGCTTTTAGGAAGGATTACAAAGAATCAAAAATTCATTGCGGTTTTAGCCCTTATCGTTATCTATCTTTTCTTCTATGTAATGAGTGGTTCATTTAGATCCTTCAATACATTGGTAAGTATATTCGATGCATCTTACTATATAGGTTTTCTTGCTATAGGAGTTACATTTGTCATTATCACAGGTGGAATTGATTTATCCATCGGTACAGTCATGATGTGTTCTGCCATTATCGGTGGTGTACTTTACACAAAACTAGGATTACCTATGTGGTTAGTCTTAATTAGTATAATTTTAGTAGGTGCGATTTTTGGTTTAGTAAATGGAACATTAGTTGCAAAATACAAGTTGCCTCCCTTTATTGCTACTTTAGGTACTATGATGGTGGCTAGGGGTTTAGGTTCTATAGTTTCCAAAGTGCAAAGTGTAACTTTTCCTCTAAGAGGAGATGAAGATGGTTTCTATAAAAATATTTTTAGGTTAAGTAATAATTTTCCTGTTGGGATCTTTGTTCTTATTGCTGTGGCAATTATTGCGGCAATCATTTTAAATAAAACTAAAATAGGCCGCTACATTTTTGCGATAGGTAGTAACCGGGAGGCTACTAGACTTTCAGGAGTCAATGTTGTGAAGTGGGAAACTATAGCCTATGTCATTAGTGGTGTCTGTGCAGGTATAGGAGGAGTAGCGTATGCAGCTACATATACTACAATTCTTCCGGGGGAAGGAGCTGGTTTTGAATTAGATGCTATTGCTGGAGTAGTAATTGGTGGTACATCACTTAGTGGTGGAATTGGGTCTATACTTGGAACAGTCATTGGGGTATTTATTATGAGTGTTCTTAAGGTTGGGTTACCGTATATTGATTTCCAACCACATTATCAGTTGTTTATCACAGGTATTGTTGTTTTAATAGCTGTTTATATTGATGTTAGAAGTAGAACAAAAAGAGATTAAATTCAAGGAGTGTAGCTAATGAAAAAGATTTTTAGTAAGCGCATACTTATTATGTTAAGTTTGATTATTGTAATGGGGATTGCTGCCGCATGCGGTAATGGAGACGACAACAATAACAATAATGTAAATGATAGCAATAATAACAATAATAATGAAAATGCAGCAAACGCTGATGTTGATGAAGATATTACTGTGGAAGTTATTGCAAAG
>Ga0209487_1002264_pt1 | contig 15745 bp, 15 predicted proteins | sample Poulit2012_FD_187524 | JGI IMG/M metagenome (GOLD analysis project Ga0209487, IMG submission 187524) | Agricultural soil microbial communities from Georgia to study Nitrogen management - Poultry litter 2012 (SPAdes) (version 2) | ecosystem: Environmental > Terrestrial > Soil > Agricultural land... | reverse complement strand
TTTTGATCAATCGGTGCTGAGGTCATTTCCATTTGAACATTCGTTGCAGCGGATGCCTCTGTACCCTCTTCATGAATATCCAAAAATGTTTTTTGCTTGATATCACTAATAAAGATCTGTTGGTCTTCTTCAATCATATTTGGGAATGACGCGTCTTCCGCATCAAAAGCTGCTTCCATCCCCAATGCCGTTAGCGGCTCAACAAGATTTGCTTCATATTCAAGTTCAAACTTCGGCAACATAATGGTCCCTTCTGTTTTTTCAAAATCAGACTGCCATGATTCCCAGTTATCAGATGTAAGCTCCTCTTGAAAGGATGCCAAATCAGTGTCTTCTTTTGGTAAAAACACGTGCATATTCATCTCCCCATCACCATATGGCAATGCGACTGCTTGGAATGTATCTGTCTCAAGGTAATATAATTTTTCGGTTAAACTCATCAACGGTATATCTTCTGTCGACCCATCTTCTAAATGAAAGGCGTGATCTTCTGTAAGGCCTTCTTCAAAAGTGTGTGTCCAATCCCCTTTAAAATAAATCGCGTTAATGAGCATTGCCACCGTATTCGGACTGAGTGAGTCGTCTACAATTTCCTCAATCGTTCCATTTGTTTGTTCATCAACCCAGTCATTGATCACTTTTGGTGTCTCACTGTCTAACATATCTACTTCCTGAAGCTCTGCATTAAAATAATCTTGCGTATTTTTTGAGAAATCATCATTAAAATGGAATCCATCAGCTAACCAAATTGAATTCGCAACATCAAGTTGAATGTCTGACATGTCTCGATCAAGCATTGTCATCAATGATGCATTCGCTTGATTCATATCCTCAATATCAATACCTTCTGCCTGTAACGTTTCAGCTATTTCATCTTTTGTTTCACCATCAGCGCCATTATAGACCATCCCCAATGCCATCATTAAGCTCGTTGGTGAAATAAAGCGGTTATCATTGTCATCTGCGTCAACTTCAGTTAAAATTTTAAATCCTAAATCATTGTTAGGTGTCATTATAGTTTCATAATCCTGTTTACCGAATGCGACGTCTTTGGCAATGTGCAAGTTACTTTTGGCTTCCGTTTCAGTACCGCAGCCACTCATGACCACAGATAAAAATAAGATGATCAATGGTATCACTAATTTTCTCTTCATTGTTATCAACACCTTTCTTACTTAATTAGACTCTTTATCTACGAAAAGGTTACAAAAATCGTAAATTTTATCACTTAATGGATGACTCTTCTTATTCCTTATTTTGATTATTCCCCACAATACCATAAAATAAAAGTTTTGTTATATCCTCTGTTAATGGCAAAGCCGTCTCATAAATATCTTTTCTTTGAATCTGGTCTTTCATCATTTGAAAGTAAAACATAATTGCTTCATTAGAAATGGTTGGATCAATATCACCATTCTCTTTGGCTTCATTAAAAAATGCCATTAACCGTGGCATCATTTTTTCAGTGTAAAACTTTTCAATATAACTAAGCCCTTCAGCATACTCAGTCATGATGTCTTGATAAAAAGCATCACTTATCCGAATGGATTCTTCTTTTTTAGCGAAAATCATTTGCTTAATTTTATCTGTGAAAGATGCATCACTATCCAAGAGTACCTCATACGCACCCCAAACATTATCTATATAAAAAATAATAACGTCACGAATTAAGCGGTCTTTATCTCCAAAATAATTATATATTGTTACTTGAGAGACCTGTGCTACTTGAGCAATTTCTGAAATCGTCACCTTTTTGGTGCCATTTGTCATAAATAAATCCAATGCAGCTTGTAAAATATGTCTCTTTTTACGTTCTTTACGTCGTTGAAATCCGTTTTGTACTGTCATTGCCCATTCACCTCATCATTAGTTTAATAAAAAATATGAAATATAACAATAGAAATAGTTCATATCTCATTGACTTGGTCATAAACTTTATATATTATGAACTATATACGTATAAATAGTTCATAACTTTTTTTCAACCTAAGGGGGTATGTAAAAATGAGTATTTTAAAAACATCTCATTTAACTAAAAAATTCGGCACGTTTACCGCACTAAACGGCGTTAATATTGAAATTCAAAAAGGAGAAGTCTTTGGCTTTATTGGACCCAACGGTGCGGGGAAATCAACAACCATCCGAATATTACTAGGTATTTTACAAGCAACATCAGGATCAGCGCACATATTCGATCAAGATGTATGGGAAGAATCGGTTGATATTCATAAAAGGATTGCATATGTGCCAGGTGATGTTAATTTATGGCCTAATTTAACTGGTGGAGAGGTCATGGACTTATTTGCAAAATTACGGGGAACAGGTCATAACAGTAAACGTGAGGAATTAATTGAAAAATTCGATTTGGATCCAACAAAAAAATGTCGAACATATTCAAAAGGTAACCGGCAAAAGGTTGCCCTCGTCTCTGCCTTTTCATCAGATGCAGATCTATATATTTTAGATGAACCGACCTCTGGTCTTGATCCTTTAATGGAACATGTTTTTCAAGAATGCGTTTTAGATGTTAAACAACAGGGTAAAAGTGTCTTGCTTTCAAGTCACATTTTATCTGAGGTAGAAAAATTATGTGATAGAGTCGGTATTATCAGGCAAGGTGAAATGATTGAAACAGGCACACTTGCCGAATTACGTCATCTTACTAGAATACATCTATTGATTGAAACGAAACAGTCTATTCCAAATTTAAATGATCAATCTGGGATTCATGATCTCGACAAAACAGGTCGAACGATTTCTATGCATGTTGACCCAGAGTCCCTTGATGCGGTTATGAAATATGTCAGTTCATTTGGTGTTCAATCCATCGAAAGCAAACCACCAACATTAGAAGAGTTATTTATGCGTCATTATGAAAATCCGATATCAAGGGGTGACCTGTGATGAAACAACTATTTTACCAAGCAACAACGTTATCTCGATTCATTTTACATCGTGATCGATTTCGTATTTCTGCTTGGATCATTATGGCTGCCCTTTTAACGTTTTCCATTGCCTTATCGTTTGTGTCATTATATGAAACAGAGCAAAGTCGACAAGGCGTTGCGGAGACGATGCGTAATCCCGCTATGTCTGCCATGGTTGGGCAAGGCTATGGCTTGGACAATTATACAAATGGCGCCATGATGGCGCACCAAATGTTGCTTTTAACGGCAGTAACAGTAGCGATTTTCAGCATTTTACTTGTTGCACGCCATACACGTGCAGATGAAGAAATTGGTCGAGTTGAAATGATTCGGGCATTGCCAAGTGGTCGACTCGCACATTTACACGCCACAATGATAACCGTTTGTAGTGCCAATATTGTACTTGCTGCTTTGATCGCCATTGGATTATATGGTTTAAATATCGACAGTATCGACCTAAATGGTTCATTACTCTATGGTTCTGCTTTAGGTGTAACTGGTATCTTCTTCACAGCAATAACGGCTATTTTTGCTCAAATTTCTGAAAGTAACCGTGGAACAATTGGATTATCTTTTGCCATATTAGGGATTGCTTATTTAATTCGGGCCATTGGAGATGCTGGAGAAACGATCGTATCTTGGTTCTCTCCTTTAGGTTGGATTCTTGGTTCAGAGGTTTATGTTCATAATTATTGGTGGCCAATCCTTCTTACTTTAGGCGTCTCTATCATCTTATTCATTTTAGCTTACTATTTAAATGCCAAACGCGACTTGTTTTCTAGCTTTTTTCCCTCCCGCCCTGGAAAAAGTCATGCTTCACCTTTATTACAGAGTACGCTTGGATTGGGGTGGAACTTACAACGCACAACAATCATCGCTTGGACAATCGCTATGTTTATGTTAGGGATATTATATGGTTCTGTTTTAGGAGATCTAGATACATTTATCGCTGATAACGACATGATGCAAGAATTCCTTAAAACGACTGAAGGATTTTCATTAACAGACGAATTTATCACCCTTATAATGGCTGTTATGGCTATGATCGGTACGATTCCTATTTTAAGTGTCATCTTCAAACTTAGAAGTGAAGAGAATAACAATCGACTCGAACACATGCTCAGTCACCCTGTTTCACGAACACGTCTACTGGGTAGTTATGTTGTTTTAGCAGTTTTAACAAGTATTGTTGTCCAACTATTTATGGCCATTGGATTATGGGGGGCTGCCATAATTGTCCTGGAAGATGCCCCGGCATTTGGTCAACTATTTACCGCAGCTATTATTTATTTACCGGCTATGTGGTTTGTAGCGAGTCTTGCTCTTGTTCTCATCGGTTTTGCACCGAAATATGGAAGTCTTGTATGGTTTTATTTAGGTTATGCTTTTATTGTCATTTATCTCGGGGATTTACTGCAATTTCCCGAATGGCTTGGTTACTTATCACCATTTCAATACATCCCTGAAATACCCATAGAATCTGTCACCTATAGCCAAATATCTTTGCTCATGTTAGGCGTGATTTGCTTAACTGTAGCTGGTTTTATTGGATATAACAAACGAGATATCCATGGCTGAAAAATAGTTATTAATAGAGTATTAACATATTAGTAAATGGATCGCGGGAATTTTAAGTTAAAAAACTATTTTCATTACTTTTAGACAACTCTTTGCTAAAATATGTATTTGCAGTGTTAATGATATACGTACATAGAAGGGATGCAAAGAAACATGTCAAAACAAATAACAATAGATAAAGAGCAAGTTAAGGAACAATTCATACACGCCATGAATTTCCGACATGCAACAAAAGTGTATGATAAAAATCGCAAAATATCCGATGAAGATTTTAATTATATTTTAGAAGCCGGCCGTCTGTCACCAAGCTCACTGGGCTCAGAACCATGGAAATTTCTTGTTATCCAAGATCCCGTGTTAAGAAAGAAATTAGAACCCGTTGCATCTGGTGCTGTTGAAAAGCTCAAAACGGCAAGTCATTTTGTTATTATCCTCGCACGAAAAAATGTGCGCTACGATTCCGAATATTTACTAAATCATATGAAAACTGTTCAATACTTTCCGGAAGATAAATTGGAAACAATTAGCGAACAATATAAGCTTTTTCAAAAGGGGAAAAATATATTAGACAATTCACGAACACTGAATGATTGGTCTGCCAAACAAACATATATTGCACTTGGAAACATGCTGACTGCTGCAGCTATGATTGGTATTGATTCTACCCCGATGGAGGGATTTCAGTCGGAACATTTAGATGCTTTACTTGAAAAAGAAGGTCTACTTGAAAACGGCTCATATTCAACCTCCGTTTTAGCCGCATTTGGATATCGTAAAGAAGACCCCAAACGTGGTAAGACGCGAAAACCACTGGACGAAATTGTTGATTGGATTTGAGAATGAAAGTGGTTTACATTGAAATAAGACGATGATCATATTTGCCAAAAGACCATATCATATACTAAGTCATGTTTTTAAAAAAGTTTAGGAGGCGAGTTATTTGCCACATATAACGGTTGAATATACGCATGATTTACAAGAACAAATTGAGATTAATCAATTACTGCCATTGATTCACAAAACATTATTGTCACACGAAGGCGTCTTTTCCGCATCAGGCATTCGTTCGCGCGGTATTATGATAACAGATTACTTTCGCGGTGGTGACAATGCTCCGATTGAAGACGGATTTGTGCATGTCATACTAAAAGTATTAACAGGTCGTTCAGAAGACATGAAACAAAGGGTGCTCAATCATTTATTAGAGGTCATTGGTAACCATTTAACTGAGCACTGTGAACATAAAGATGTCGCTTTATCCATTGAATTATTTGAATTTAATTCAGCTGGCAATATGTACGTCCAAAATTAGCAGAGAACCTCCCATCGCCTTTAGCACCATTGATGGGAGGTTTTGTGTAAGAATAGCTATTAATTTTATTGGACCATCGATAAGACACCGCTACTTCTGTCTGTTAGCTTAAAAATTTCTCCTCCACCAAAAGATAGGTAGCTCAAGCAAATGCATGAACTGAAAACCGTTTATAACAAAACACTGCAATCATAAATAAAATCGTTAAACCAATGATGCCTGTTGGACCATCTATAAAATATTGATATTCATTTATTACAATAAACGCAAATATAAATGTGCCCGTTATATTTAACATGCCGTGCATTAAGGAAACCGTTAAAATCGAATCACTTTTATAGTACATATATTGTAAGATAATACCTGTTAACACACAAAAAATGGTCATAAAAACGAATCCTAAATGATGGTGCGGTCCAAAATTCAAATCATAAAAATAAATCATCGGTGTATGCCATACCCCCCAAATCAATCCACCATATATCATTCCTTTCTTTCCATACAGTAGGATCAAATTGGGATATAAGAAGGCCCGCCAACCTACTTCTTCACCTATAAAAATAAGCATATTTAAAACCGGTGCTAAAAGTAATTGGATTAAACCAGCAATCAATATATTAATTCCAAGTGAAACATTTTCATTAAAAATCGACATATTTTGAATTGTCAAACGCGCCTGTTCTACCGAAAACAGATTTGGATGCAGCAAATAAGATATACTAAAAACAATAACTACAAAAATAAAACTGAATAATGGGCCAACAATTAAAAAGCGTTTCTTACCCAATCGAAAACCAAAGCCATTTGGTCCTAAAATAGGTCGTTTCAACATAATCTTTTGTGTAAAAACACTTGTTAATAACGGCACAAGCATAAGAAATGGGGAGAATTGATCCATTTCTAACTTGAACAACAAAATAGCAAAACCACCTGTTAATAGAATCGTTAATGCTGTGAATGTAAGCAACGCTTTTTTTATTTCCGCTACATAGCTCGTATCTAAATGATGATATTTAAGTTGATTAATCAACCGTTATTGCCCCATTACTCGTTCTTAATTTAATCACATTGTCACCATTACCAATCACTGTATCCCATGTTGATTGACCAAATACGCGCACCTTACCATTACCCACTTGAATGTCCATGACGGCATTTGTTGGTTTGTTTTCAGTATCAATATCAATCTTCCCATTGCTTGTTGTCAAATCAATGTTACGATTCATATCATCTGTTTTTAAAGAAATGGCCCCATTACCTGCGCGACTGACAATATCGCCATTAACTTGATCTAATACGATTTTTCCATTATCGGCAGTAACGGTCGAGTGGGAAGCGACGACATCTTTGAGATTAATTTTTCCATTGTTTGTTTGCGCTTCAACCGTTGTTCCAGAAACATTTGCTACATCAACACGCCCGTTATCTGTTGAAACTGTGATTGTTTCTGCCTGAATCCCTTCCGTTTTAATCCGGCCATTGTCACTCTTCACGACAAACTCAGCAAAATCCTTTTCTGGTACATACACTTTTAGCTTTGGATATTTAAAAGGTAAACCAAAATTAAACCATTTCTTTTGTTTCTCTTTCACGATAATTGAGAACGTATCACCAGATAGGTCTGTCGTTAAGATGTCTTCTGGATTTCTTGCCTCCAATGTTAAACTAACTTCTTCCTCATTCGTTGGATATACCTCAGCCGATCCGTTATCGATCTCAATATGCAGCACATTGATATCATCCTTTATCACCTGTTCCTTAGTGACTGTGTCTTGTTGACCAAATGCTGTGCTAAATGTAAATAAAATACCAATCACCCCCACAATGATTAAAAGTGTTGCAATGATGGAAATTCGTTTTGCATTACGCATGCTTGACCCCTCCCTTAACCATTCTTGCGTTGAATTTTAAATACCTGACAAACATTGACTTCATTGCATGTGTTGCATTAAACATACCTATTATAATAAATAAACCCAGTCCTGATAAAAATAAAGACGTAAATAAATCAAACCATTCAAATACAGATGGAAAGACGACAGTATTAGCAAGTACGAGTAGTGGCGATGCTGCAAAAACAATACCAACAACCCAGCCCGCAAAAAGAATACCGACAAGGCCGATGAATGGACCAAGTACAATGACTAAGTTGAAAAAGCCTAGTCCAATTACAGCCCAAACCGCACGAAACATATTCCCCGCGGAACTCGTCGTTTCTACTTTTTCAATATGATAAGACGCGAGTAATTCCTTACCAATTTGTTGTGGCGATCCGAGAGAGTCCGCAATCTCCGCTTCTGTTTTGCCCTCTTCAAGCCCCATTGCAAAATGTTCTTCAAAATCTTCTAAAATATCATGCCGTTCATCTGCAGTTAATTGTTGTAATGTGTTATTTAACGCATCCAAAAACGCCTGTTTATTCATCTGTAACACCTTCTTTTATTAATTGATTAACACCTTTTGTAAATCCTTTCCACTCATCAACGAGCTCATAAAAATACGTCTCACCATGATCCGTTATAGAATAATATTTACGTGATGGACCTTCTGTAGATTCTTGTAGGTAGGTTGTAAAATAGCCCTCTTTTGTCAAACGACGTAAAAGTGGATAAACAGACCCTTCAGAAATTGCAATTTGATCAGAAATCCTTTGTACGAGTTCATAACCATAATGATCTGCTTTATTCAGTAAAGCTAAGACACAAATTTCTAAAACACCCTTCTTAAATTGATTATTCATGCTTTTGCCACCTCATATGTTTAGTAATCAGTACTATTCATTGAACAATACTGGGGCGTATAATGTACTGATATCGTTAGCATAACACAAACTATTATTCATTGCAAGGTACTGTTTTTAGAATCAATCTAATTTGAATGTCTCATAAGTTATCCACAGGATATTCACAGTGTGTTAGTAACTCCCTCGAAAAGGCTTCGCTATTACATTGGCCTTGTGTATAAAAAATGGGGACATTTTAAACACATGATGTGGATTTTGTGGATATTATTAATACATACGCCATATACCTAACAGTTTCTGTGGATCATTTTGTGGATAATGGTAATAACACAAGAGCTAAAAAAAACCCCAAGATTTGTATATGCTATGCTTTGTTCTTGGGGATGATTCCTAATATTAATGTTTTTGTGGTTGAAAGTTATTTTGTAAAACAGGCCAATTTTGTGGAAAAGGGCTACCTAATACCCAATAACTGACCCCTCTTAAACCATATTCCTTTACGATATCATATTTGGCTTGCACACTTCGAGCATCCTCAAACCAGACTTCGTGTTGCTGTCCTGATGCATCGGTATAATTAAAATAAGGTGATTGAAACATATCATTATAATGAATCTCTACTTGATGTGCTTTAGCTAATTGAATCGCTTCTAACGGACTTACCGTACGTGCCACTGTGCCTTCTATCCAAGGTACCTTCCAATCCCGTCCATATAAAGGCACACCCAACATTATTTTCGATGGTTGAATAACCGTTGCTGCATAATCAAGAACATCACGCATTTTATTTATAGGTGCAATTGCAAGCGGACTGCCACCTGCCCACCCCCATTCATAAGTCATAATAATGACAAAATCTACTATCTTACCCTGTGTCTCATAATCATGAGCTTCATACAACAATCCTGATTGATCAGCACTTTCTTTTGGAGCTAAAGCGGTTGTTACAAGCAGCCCCTGTGGCCTAAAACGGGCAACCACTCGTCGCAAAAAGTTATTGTAATTCTCACGATCCTCTGGGTACACATATTCAAAATCAATATTGATACCTTGATAGCCTTTTTCTGTGATTGTTTCGAGCAGATGGGAAATTAATGTATCCTGTAAATTAGCATCTCGCAAAAGTGTTGCCGCAATATCTGAATCAAAGCGCCCCTCAGAAAAGTTTGTCAATACGAGTAGTGATGCCGTATTTGTTTGAGATGCCGCTTCTAAGACAGGATCATCATCAAGTGCCGTAATCGTACCATCTTGATTGATGCTGTAAGAAAATGGGGACAAATATGTGAAATGTCTACCAAGTGCACGCACTTCCTCGCTTCCCTGTGCCCCTGTTCGCGTTGTATAAGCATTCACTTCAATGGTCGGCCGCTGTTTTCTAGGAATCGTTAATATTTCACCAGGATAAATCAACGCTGGATTAATTAACTGATTTGCTTGAGTGATATCTTCAGCTGTTAAGCCATACTGAATTGCAAGCGACCAAATCGTTTCTCCAACTTGGACTTCATGATTAAATTGCGGTAAATAGAGAACATCCCCAACATAAATGAAATCCGGATTTGTAATATGATTCGCTTCCGCCAATTGTTCAACTGTTATGCCGTGTGTTTGTGCAATTTGATTTAGTGTATCCCCCGCTTGAACAACGTATTCACGATCACGTTCAGGGATGATTAGTGCCTCACCGACTAATAGCTGACTGGGATCTTCAAGCGCATTGGCTAATACGACTTGATTGATGTCCGTATCGTACATAGTCGTTATTTGCCAAAGTGTCTCTCCTTGTTTTACAACATGAATATACATGTATATCGACTCCTCGTTTTTAAAATACCCATATACATCATATGTATTGGGTGTTTGTCCTGGGAATTGATCAACGTATGACTGTAAATATAGGATGTGGGCAAAATAATGTCTGGGAGGTGATATTTTGGCTAAAACCAAATTAAAGGTTCAAGATAACGGACCATATGAAGTATCTGGTTCATTTAAAATCGTGGATGCAGAAGGAAATGCTTTTGAGATAGACGATTCTGTAACGCTATGTCGATGTGGTTATTCCCATGATAAACCTTTTTGCGATGGAACACATGAAGAGATAAACTTCAAAAGTGAACCGCGCGCAAAGTCTGATAAATTAATGGTTGAAATTTAAATGCAAATCGTCCTCTACTTCATTAGCAGAGGACGATTTTTATACTCACATTTTTTTGTACAACAATTTATGAGGACCAATTGAATCAATGACAAACACTTCGCCATATTCACGAAGGCCAAAACGTATGTAATAATTACTCACTGGGAACTTCGCATTACACCATAACAATCGAGCGTGGCGCTTTTTTAATATTTTTTCACCTTCAAGAAGTAATTTGCTTCCCGCTTCTTTCCCCCGATATGCTTCAAGTGTCGCCATCCCATTCAAACGATACTGATTGATTTCTTCAAAGGCGGGATTGTTTTCTTGTAAAAATGAAGCCACACTAATTAGTTTACCGTCTTCAAAAGCTCCCAAATGAAACGACCTTTTAAAAACATCGCTTTCATATTTACAATCTTCAATGGATTGTGTCGGGCGTAAAACTTTTTGTCTAATGTCATAGGTATCTTCTGGTGCAATTTCCTTAATTTCAAACATGGTTCATAGCCCTCCCTTTCAAATAGTATACGATATTTTTACCTACATTAGAAGGGGATTGCGCTCATTTAAGTGTTCACTTTTAAACCTTCGATACGCAGGCGTTTATAATCTACGATCCAGTGATTACCGTGGAAAAGTTCCTGTGATAATGATTGTTCCACACGACTGAGCATCGTCTGTTTGTCCTGATCGCTCATATCCGTAAAAAAGTGTTTGGCAAACATTGTCAACCAATTTCTTAAACCATTATCACCTTTCAGTTGTGTTGGTCGATCTGTTAATGTTGCATAGACAACTTTAAACCCAACATGTTCCATAAGCGACGTGTAGTTGCCAATGCTTGGGAAATACCAAGGAAAACTTGATTCGGAGAAAGAATAACCCAGTTCTTCTCTTGCCCGAATCAAACAATCAGTGACTTTTTGCACATTGTCTTGCCCACCAAACTCCGCCACAAAGCGCCCACCTGTTTTAAGACTGGCATATATTTGTTCAAGTGCTTGTCTCGGTTGCTTGATCCAATGTAAGACCGCATTGGAAAACACAGCATCAAATTGTGGATCATAGTCTAATTCCAATATGTCTTTTATCTCAAAATGAATATGGGGATATTTTCCCTCCGCTTGCATAATCATTTGTTGCGAATGATCAACGCCAACAACCTTAACATCCTGCTCATGTAATTGTTGCGTCATGTCGCCTGTCCCACAGCCAAGATCAAGTATGAATTCATTTGGCTGCGGATTTAATAATACCAAAGCACTTTGTCCATATTCAGAAACAAAACGGTGTGCATGATCATACAGTTTTGCGTCCCATTGTTGCATGTATACTATCTCCTTTCTCAAGTTGCATCGTATCATGGTGTTTTGATGATTTTCAAAAACGGTTCGGGATTTAAGCCCGTGTGTTCGGGATATTGTCGAGCCGATTCGGGATTTAATCACATTTATTCGGGATATAACCCGTTTGGTTCACTTTACCCGATCGTGCGATTAACAATGTCCATATTAACATAACTAGTAATCACTTGAAACGCGCTAGTCATCATGTGTTCATATTTAACTTCTATACTGATGCATATTAGGCAAAGGAGTTAGATAACATGCTAAACCCCATACAAAAGTTAGTTCGATATACGAGTAGTTCGCGGGGCGCTAAAGTGACACTGATTTCATGGCTTAGTGTGGTTCTTTTAATCAGCTTTCTAGCGCCTTCAGCAAAGGATTATGAAAGTAATAGTACTGAAGGCAGTGTTAAAGAAAATACAGCTTCCGAAATAGCTGCACAAGTTTCAAAAGAATATTTTCCAACAGATGAGGGATTGACCGCACTCGTCGTGTTTCATCGAGAAGGCGAAATATCAAGTGACAATCGTGTAAACATTACCAAATTTAGTGAATGGCTTGCTTCTGATGAAAAGCCAGAACACGTCGCTAGTGCCTTACCTTATCATAACTTTCCTGAAAATGTGCAAAATGATATGTTTTCAGAGGATGATACAACGTTAATTTTTAATTTAACTTTAGAAGAAGGTATTGATTCTGGCCAATCACATGATACACTTGACCAGCTACAAGATAAGATGGATGCCATTGGTTTAGATGGCATGGAAATGGAAATAACCGGACCAGCGGGTATTTCAGCTGATACCATTTCTTTATTTAGGAATGCGGATGTTGTTTTAATTTTATCAACAGTAGCCTTGATTTTTATCATCTTAATATTAATTTACCGTTCACCATTACTCGCCATCACACCCTTAATAATCGCGGCAATTGTTTATGGTGTTGTTGATCGGGTTCTCGGACTTGTAGGTAAATATAATATTTTTGCTATTGAAAGTCAGGCAGTATCTATTATGCTTGTCCTTATGTTTGCTGTTCTGACAGATTATAGCTTGTTTGTTTTTTCCAGATATCGCGAGGAACTAAGAAAAAATAAGTCAAAATATGATGCAATGGGTGAGGCGATCCATCATGTATCAGAGCCAATATTCTTTAGTGGTGGCACTGTGTTTCTAGCGATGCTTACATTGTTCATCACTATTTTTGAGCCATACAATCACTTTGCACCTGTCTTTTCCATTGCAGTCGTGTTTATTTTGCTTGCTGGTTTAACATTAATCCCAGCCATATTTGCTTTAATGGGTCGGAAAGCGTTTTGGCCGTTTATCCCTAAAGTTGAACAAACACAGCAAAAGAAAAGTCGTTTCTGGGCAAAAGTAGGTCAGTGGGTTATTAAACGTCCGACAGTCATTGCTTCTACATTACTTATCATTTTATTAATTGGTGCTTTTAATGTGACATCAATGAAATTTTCCTTCAATTTATTGAAGTCATTTCCTGATGATATGTCATCACGAGTCGGTTTCGAATTACTGGAAGAAAACTACCCGCCTGGACAACTAGCACCTGTGAACGTTATTTTACGTTCTGATGAATCGATTGAAACCGAAGAAACATTTTTACAAAATTTTCGCAATTTCACGGACGCGTTGGCAGATCAAAATGGAGTCACGTCTGTGAGTCCTGAGATTACAAATAAGATGATCAGCGGGGATGAAGATTTACCTAACAATTTTTTATCCGACAATAAAGAAGCTGTCAAATTACAACTTGTACTAGATGGCAATCCCTATGAATCAGATGCCTTAAATACAGTTGAATCATTACGTGATTCAACTGATAATTTAATTGAGAATAGTGGCTGGACAACTGATCATTTTAATTTGCATTTTGATGGACAAACGGCACAACAGCTTGATGTTAAACAAATGAATCAACGTGATATGATTGTATTATTCACACTTGTGACGGTGTTTTTAACCATTGTACTTGGTTTTCAAACAAGATCAGTTCTACTTCCTATATTAATGATGGGAACAATTATTTTATCTTATGTTGCTTCACTCGGATTTGGTTGGTGGCTTTTTGAACATCTCTTCAAATATGACGCAATCAGTTATCGATTACCTGTATATACATTTGTCTTTATGGTAGCACTTGGGATCGACTATAACATCATGCTCGTATCACGCATTCGTGAGCATGCACGTGAAGGTCTAGAGTGGAAAGAAGCTGTTGGTCAAGGTGTTGCCTTAACAGGCGGTGTCATTTCATCAGCAGGATTAATTTTAGCAGCAACTTTTTCTGTTTTGATGACTCAGCCGCTCCAGGAATTATTCTTATTCGGGTTTATAATGGCAATGGGGATTTTACTTGATACGTTTATCATCAGAGGATTTTTCTTGCCATCGATCTTAATTTTAACCCATAAAAAGAAAAAGTAATGCCAAATTGAAAAGCGTCCGTCTTTCGTTGACAGGCGCTTTTTCATTTGTAGTCTTAAAACGATCTACCCCAGTAAGAGACTATGATAAACAGAGTGTACGATAAACCATCGGTATACCATTGATGACATCTGTAGCCATTAGATCGTAGACTGTGTGTGATTGTTGTACCTGAAGATCAGCAGATCGACCATGCAGGAAACATGCGTTACAGAGCGCTTGAAATACACTCTGATCTTGAATAACCATCGCTAAAATAATCCCGGTCAACACATCTCCACTGCCACCTTTTGCTAAGCCAGGATTACCTGTTACATCAACCGCTTGCTCACCAGATGGCATCGTAATAATGGTTGATTTCCCTTTTAAAATCACATACATATCATACATTTCAGCTAGTTTTCGTGAGTAATAAAAAGGTTTTTTCAAAAGTGTTTTTGTATCGATGTCAAGTAGCCTACTCATTTCACCTGGATGCGGTGTAATAATTGTCGGGTAACTTCTTTCCTTCACCTCTTTGAGGCACGTACTGAGGTGAAAAATACCATCTGCGTCAATGATAAGCGGACATTCTGCTGTTCTGACAATCGACGCCACAAAAGTACCTGCCTCTTTCTGTCGTCCCAACCCAACACCAATTGCTACAGCATCAAAACGTTCCATAGCCAAATGATTGTTAGGCATTATTTGTCCATGTTGTTCGGGCAATTCGATATACATGGCCTCAGCGCAGTGATTGGCAACTTGACGGATAACCTGATTGGTTGAGGCAACGGTAAGTAGTCCAGCCCCTGTTTTCAATGCTGCTTTTCCAGCTAAAACAACAGCTCCTGGCATAAAATCACTGCCACCAATTAATAAACCTCTGCCATGATCACCCTTATGAGCGTGCCTTTTAAGTTCTGGCATCGTCCGTTTGAAATCCGCATCATCGAAAACAACTCTAGATTTTATCGGAGCAAATGCCTGTGTTGGATGACCAATATGAACAAGTTCCCATGCACCGTAAAAAGGAGCTGTCTCCTGTACACAAGCACTTTCCTTAATCGCTCCAATCATAACCGTCATATCTGCATTCACTGCTGTAAAATCATCCATCCCTTCATCTGCTGGTAAACCGGATGGCATATCAATCGCACACACAAATGCCTCTGATTGATTCACTTCATAAACAATATCTGTCATCGGAGAACGTAAATGTCCTTTGATACCAAGCCCAGTTATAGCATCAACAATAACAGACGCG
>Ga0209487_1002263_pt1 | contig 15749 bp, 12 predicted proteins | sample Poulit2012_FD_187524 | JGI IMG/M metagenome (GOLD analysis project Ga0209487, IMG submission 187524) | Agricultural soil microbial communities from Georgia to study Nitrogen management - Poultry litter 2012 (SPAdes) (version 2) | ecosystem: Environmental > Terrestrial > Soil > Agricultural land... | reverse complement strand
ACACCATTTAATTTTAAAATCTCCACTTCTTTTTGTGAAAACCCACCTTCAGGACCTATGAAAACAATGATTTTATCCCCTTCAGAAACTTTTGATAATCTTTCAGCAAATGAATGATATCGTTCGGAATGTACTTCTTCCTCATATGCAAATAACATTATATCATATACTTTACTTTGTTCTAGAAGTTTTTCTAATACAGAGGGCTCGCTTACTACTGGTAGTCGATTACGATGACATTGTTCGCTTGCTGCTTTTACGATTCTTTCAAAACGTTTTATTTTTTGTTTGCTTTTTTTTACGTCCCATTTAACAATAGACCGATCGGCCTGAAAAAAACAAAATTGATTTGCTCCAAATTCGGTTCCTTTTTGTAAAATGAAATCAATTTTATTCCCTTTAGGTAACCCTTGAGCTATTGTTACATGGACTGGTAGTTCATTACTATTATTTAGCCATTCAACTACTTTTAAGTGAACAGTATCGTTAGAAAGACTTAGAATAGAACAAATAGCTGCCTTTCCTTCTAATTGATTACAAATGACATGGTCACCTTTTTCATAACGCATGACAACACTAATATGCCTAGCGTCATCTCCTGTAATAGTTATTTCTTCATTATTCCAATTATGTTTGGGAACAAAATATCTTTGCAAGGAAAAACACCTTCCATAAGGTTATTCATTTTTGGGCGATAAAACTGACCCAATTTTCTAAAGTATTTGTTTGAATAATTCGAAATGAATTCTCTTCTAATTTTTTTCTAACTTTATCTTGTTTGGCAGCAATAATCCCGGAGGTAATGAAATAACCATCATTCTGTAAGTTATTCCATGCATCTTCAATTAAATCAATAAGAATGTCAGCTAAAATATTAGAGACGATGACGTTTGCTTTTTTTGAAACACCTTGTAATAAATTATTTTGATTTACTATAACTTTTTTCTGAAATTGATTTAAATCCCGATTAGCAATCGTACTCTTGACTGCTATTTCATCCAAATCATAGGCAAAGACAGTTCTTGCCCCTAACAAAATAGAGGCAATACTTAATATACCAGAGCCAGAACCAACATCTAAAATGATATCATTTTTTTGAACAATTGATTCTAGCCCTTGAATACTTAATATTGTTGTCGGATGTGTTCCTGTACCAAATGCCATACCGGGATCAATCTTTATTTCATGAACATTATTTTCTTTCTTATTGTATTTTTCCCAACTTGGTACAACGACAAATCGACTCGTTATTTTAGTTGGTTTGAAATATTTCTTCCACTCATTTTCCCAATCTTGTTCATGTACGATAGTTGTCGTTATTTTATTAGCTCCAACCGGTATATCATATGCTTTTAATTGATTTATTTTTTGTTTAATTTGATCCAATTTAGTTAAAAAGTCGTTATCACTTGGTAAATACGCCTTTATATTAATTCCAGTAACTGGGTAGTTAGCACGATTCAAATGGTAGTATTCCCCAAATGGATCATTGTCTTGTTTTAATAAATCGGTAGAATCTTCAATTACAACTCCATTTGCACCTAACCCATTTAATATATCTGATATCGCTTCTAATGCTTCATTGGAAGTTTGAATTTTTACTTCTTGCCATTCCATCATATTCACTCCGTTTAAAGTATTTCATTAATCCCCTTTAAACGCCTTTTTGAATCGGTTAAAAAAAGATTCTTCACCGCTTACAGATTCATGTCCACCAATGTCATTAAACTCTTTTAATAATTCTTTTTGACGGTTTGTTAGTTTTGTAGGAGTAACTACTTTTATTTTAACGTGTTGATCCCCTTTACCAAACCCTCTTACGTTTGGTGAACCTTTTCCTTTCAAACGGAATATTTTTCCAGTTTGAGTGCCGGCTGGAATTTTAAACATTACATTTCCATGGACTGTAGGAACTTCTATCTCATCCCCTAGAGCAGCCTGTGTAAATGTAATTGGTAATTCTAAATAGATGTGGTCGCCTTCACGTTGGAAATATTCATGTTCTCTAATATGAACGACAACAAATAAATCTCCAGGTGGACCACCATTTTTTCCTGGCTCACCTTGACCTGAAACACGAATCTGTTGACCTTCATCTATACCGGCTGGAATAGAAATCTTAATTTTTGTCTGTTTTTTAACTTTACCTTCTCCGCGACAAGTATGGCATTTTTCAGGAATTATTTTCCCGGTTCCTTGACAATAATGGCAAACTCTGCGATTAACTACTCTACCAAATGGAGTATTTTGTTCCATATTTAATTGACCAGAACCATTACAATGAGAACATGATTGAGGCTTTGTGCCGGGCTTTGCACCAGATCCATGGCAAGTCTGACATTCCTCATCCTTTGGTAATGAAATTTCTGTTTCCTTTCCAAAGATTGCTTCTTCAAAGTCTAAACTCATTGTATATTGTAAATCTGCGCCTTGTTGTGGTGCATTTGGATCTCTACGTCCTCCACCACCGAAAAACATATCAAAAATATCACCAAATCCAGAAAAGTCTTGAGCACCACCACCGAATCCAAAACCTTGCTGACTTCCTGCATGGCCAAATTGATCATATTGTGCTCTTTTTTGTTCATTACTCAATACTTCATATGCTTCTTTAGCTTCTTTAAATTTCTCTTCTGCATCGTCTGCTTTATTAACATCAGGATGATATTTCCTTGCTAATTTTCGATATGCTCTTCTTATTTCATCTTTAGTGGCATTTTTTTCTACGCCAAGAACTTCATAGTAATCTCGTTTACTCACTTTCCGATTCACTCTCCCGAAGCATGAATTCAATACAGTTAATCATAGCATTACTATCTACATATAAGCAAATATCGTCAAAGGTGCGATATATATTTTAAAAGTTATATGTTAATCTTATGACCTATTTGCCGATGAAATTATTTAAAATTTGTATGAATAGTAATGAAACTATTTGTTTTTTTCTAAAATTAATCCTTTACCTTTAAAATAGCTTATATTAGTCTAAAAATAGTATTGATAGGTAAGATTCCAGACACATTCTTGTCAATGCATTAATGGCGTTATACGACAAGATATGTGATGTCCTAATTCAGACTTTTCCATAAGCTACGACATATTTCTAATCATATCACAAAACTTTATAATCTGACTGACAAGCAGAATAAAATATAGGTTATTTGTAGCAACAATGGAAATACAACATACTAAGTCCAATAGTAGGACATTTTCACAGAAAATAATAGTATTAGTAGTTAATTGTTGTTGTAATCATGACTTCTATATTCTTAGTTTTCAATAGTAAGTACATTTCAAATAATACAGTCTGCAAAAAAAGTCAAAGTCAAGGGAACCTGACTTTGACTTTTTCAAAATTATTATTTGTCCTTATCTTCATCGTCTACTTCTTCATAATCCGCATCTACAACATCATCATTTGAATCATCGCTGCCAGCACCTTGTTGTCCTTGCTGCTGTTGTTGTTCTTGTGCCATTTGCTCATATAATTTTGTTGTTAATTGTTGTACCTGTTCTTCTAGAGTAGACTTTTTTGATTTTATTTCTTCTATATCGTCGCCCTCTAAAGCCTTTTTCAGTTCATCTTTAGCGGCTTCTGCTTTTTGTTTTTCTTCTTCAGATACTTTATCGCCTAAATCTTTAATTGTTTTATCTGTCGTAAATACTAATTGGTCAGCTTCATTACGTAAATCAATCTCTTCACGACGTTGCTTATCTGCTTCCGCATTTTCTTCAGCTTCTTTAACCATTTTATCAATTTCTTCATCAGATAATCCTGAAGATGATTGAATAGTAATTGACTGTTCTTTATTAGTACCTAAATCTTTTGCTCTTACATTAACAATTCCATTTGCATCTATATCAAAAGTAACTTCAATTTGTGGGACACCTCTTGGTGCTGGCGGAATGTCAGTCAATTGAAAACGGCCTAATGTTTTATTATCTGCAGCCATTTCCCTTTCTCCCTGCAATACATGAATGTCTACCGCTGTTTGATTGTCGGCAGCTGTTGAGAATATTTGCGATTCACTAGTTGGGATTGTTGTATTTCTTTCAATTAATTTTGTTGTTACAGCACCCATCGTTTCGATTCCTAATGACAGTGGCGTAACATCTAATAACACAACATCTTTTACATCGCCTTGTAGTACTCCACCTTGAATAGCAGCACCTAATGCTACAACTTCGTCAGGGTTAACACCTTTGGAAGGTTCTTTACCTGTTTCGTTCTTAATTGCTTCTTGTACTGCTGGAATACGTGTAGAACCACCAACTAAAATTACTTTATCAATATCACTTGCAGAAAAACCTGCATCAGATAAAGCTTTACGTACTGGTATCATCGTTCTCTCAACTAATTCTGAAGTTAATTCTTCAAATTTAGCACGAGATAAGGTTAGTTCCAAATGAAGTGGACCAGCGTCTCCGGCTGTAATAAATGGTAAGGAAATTTGGGTTTGAGAAACTCCTGATAAGTCTTTTTTAGCTTTTTCTGCAGCATCTTTTAATCGTTGTGTTGCCATTTTATCTTTGGACAAGTCAATGCCATTTTCCTTACGAAATTCTTGAACCATATATTCGATTATTTTATCGTCAAAATCATCACCACCAAGACGATTATCACCTGCAGTTGCAATTACTTCAAAAGTACCGTCTCCGATATCTAATATGGATACGTCAAACGTTCCCCCTCCTAGGTCATAGACTAGAATCGTTTGATCTTGATCTTCTTTATCAATTCCATATGCTAAAGCAGCAGCAGTAGGTTCATTAATAATTCTTTCTACTTCTAGTCCTGCTATAACTCCTGCATCTTTTGTTGCCTGTCTTTCTGCATCATTAAAATAAGCAGGTACTGTGATAACTGCTTTGGTCACTTTTTCACCAATATAATCTTCTGCATAACTTTTTAAATGTTGTAGTAAAATTGCTGAAATTTCTTGAGGTGAGTACTTTTTATCATCGATATCAACTTTATAGTCTGTTCCCATATGTCTTTTAATTGATTGAACAGTATTTGGATTTGTAATTGCTTGTCGTTTAGCCACTTCTCCTACTTGGCGTTCACCATCTTTAAAAGCTATAACAGATGGAGTAGTTCTATTCCCCTCAGGGTTTGTAATAACAACAGATTCTCCACCTTCCATCACTGATACACATGAATTTGTTGTTCCAAGATCGATTCCAATTATTTTACTCATAACCAAATTTCTCCTTTATATATCCTATTTATTTACTTTAACCATTGCTGGTCTAATTATTTTATCTTTCAGTGTATATCCTTTTTGCAATTCCTCCACGACTATATTTGACTCAAATTGTTCGTCTTCTGATTGCATAACAGCATGGTGTACATTAGGATCAAATGCTTGATGTAATGCTTCGATAGGCTCAACACCTTGAGATTTTAATGCAACTTTTAATTGCTCATAAACCATTTGCATTCCTTCTTTAAAACTTTCATTTTCAGAAGATACCTCTGTCTGTAACGCACGGTCAAAGTTATCTAATACAGGTAAAAGCTCAGTAGCTAAGTCTAATGATTTATATTTTCTTTCTGCTATCATTTCATTTTTTGTACGTTTTTTATAATTTTCAAACTCTGCATGAACCCTTAACCATTTTTCATGTAATTCATCTTTTTGTTTTTCTGTTTCTTTAAGGGCGTCTGTCAATTCTTTTATACGGCTTTCATATTCTGTAGATTCTGAAATGGCATCATCGGAATTATCATTTTCTTCGTTATTATTTTCTTCTTCCGAATTATCACCATTTGTTTGGGTTGTTTTTTGTTCTTCTACAGATTCGTCTTCATTTTTAATATCTTGATTTTCATCTTGCGAAATTGTTTGCTCCTCCATATAGAACACCTCCATGAAAAAATTTACCATCTTAAACAATAACACGGTTTAAATTTAATTTAAACTATAAACATTTTTATTAATCATCCGTCTGCTTTTTTGTATAAAGAATTTCGGATAATTCCGCCGATAAGCCTTTTAGTAAATGAATAACTTTTCTATATTCCATACGTGTAGGACCAAGTAAAGCAATCGTTCCAAATTGGTTTAGACCGAGTTTATAAGGCGAGGTAATTAAACTAAAATGTTTTATTGCGTCTACCTTGTTTTCATTTCCTATTGTTACCTGTAATCCATCAGTGTTCATACTTAATAGACGTATCAACTCTTCTTCATCTTCTAACATTGTGTAGAAGTCATATACTTTTTCAACGTCTTGAAACTCTGGTTGCATTAGTAAGTTCGATTGTCCACCTACATATAATTTTGCCGTTGTTTCATACGTAAAAGCTGATTGGATGTATTTAAACATCAATTCGTAATTTTTTATATGTTTTTGCATTAAAGCAAATACTTCTGTTTCTAATTTATGAGTTAACTGAAGGATTGGCACACCAACTAACCGGTCGTTTAAAATGTTCACTAACGTTTCTATTTCGTTCACATCGATTGATGCTGGAATAGAGAATGATTTATGTTCCACATGTCCTGTATTTGTAATTAAAATTGCTACGGCAGTATGAGGGGATAGTACGATGATTTGAATTTGTTTCAACGTAGCGTCTATTACATTCGGCCCCAATATAATTGCGGTATAATTCGTTAACTGAGACAATACTTCCGCAGATGTTTGGACAATTTGTTCAAATTCAAATATATTATCAGTTATCATTTCCTTAAGAATATCGATTTCTATTTCCCTCATTGTTGGAGCAATCACATGGTCTACATAATATCGATAGCCTTTTTCTGAAGGTATTCTCCCTGATGAAGAATGTGTTTTTTCTAATAATCCCATTTCTTCCAAATCTGCCATTACATTACGTACAGTAGCCGCACTTAAATTAATTGATTCTTTTTTTGAAATAACTCGTGAGCCAACTGGTCGTGCTTGATGGATGAAATCATCTATAATGGTTTGCAAAATTAACAACTGCCTACTAGTTAACATTTTCATCACCTCTATTAGCACTCAACGCCATCGAGTGCTAATGCTATTAATAAATTAACAAATCCATTATTTTTTGTCAATGAAGAAGGTCTACAAAGATAACTAAGTTTACATATTGTATTGTTCTAAATTTTAACACTAGTAGATAACACTTAAGTATTTACGTAAAGAAGGTAAATTGCAATATTTCTTTAATTTTATATACACATAAATCATCCATTTGACATTATTTATCGTCACATAGAAGTTTTGATAACAGATTAAAATAGAAAAAGAACAATTTTTATCAATATATTTTCTACTGATTAAAAATTGTTCCTTAATTATAATTGATAAAACGAGTATAATTTTAATCGTTATTTAGTTGCAATACAGACATAAATGCTTCTTGTGGTATTTCGACAGACCCGACCATTTTCATTCGCTTTTTACCTTCTTTTTGTTTTTCTAATAATTTTCTTTTTCTCGTAACATCTCCACCATATAGTTTTGCCGTTACATCTTTTCTTACTGCTTTAATTGTTGACCTAGCGATGATATGGTTACCAATTGCTGCTTGGACTGGTACTTCGAACTGCTGTCTAGGAATTAGGTCTTTTAACTTTTCAACAATCTGCCTTCCACGATTATAACTAAAATCTTTATGAACGATAATGGATAAAGCGTCAATTGGATCGCCGTGTAATAAAATATCCATTTTTACTAAATCAGAAGGTCGATTTCCGATAAATTCATAATCTAATGAAGCATATCCTTTTGTTTGAGATTTTAACTGATCAAAGAAATCAAATACAATTTCTGATAACGGTAATTCATAAACTACATTAACCCGAATATCATCAAGATATTGCATATCAATAAAATTACCTCGTTTACGTTGACAAATTTCCATAACTGCTCCTACATAATCATTAGGCACCATCACCGATGCTTTTACATAAGGTTCTAAAATTTCTTCAATAGATTGTGGATCCGGCATTAACGTAGGGTTTTCTATATGCATGACCTCTCCATCCGTTTTTTTAATTTCATATATTACACTTGGAGCGGTAGTTATTAAATCAATATTAAATTCACGTTCAATTCGTTCTTGAATAATTTCCATATGAAGCAATCCTAAAAAGCCAGTCCTAAAACCAAACCCTAATGCTTGAGATGTTTCAGGTTCATATTGTAGCGATGAATCATTTAATTCGAGACGCTCTAAGGCCTCTCTTAATGGATTATAATCTTCTGAATTTACAGGATATAGTCCACAGAATACCATTGGATTTAATCTTCGATAACCTGGTAAAGGTGTAGCGGCAGGATTATTAGCTAATGTAATTGTGTCACCAACCCGTGTATCTTTAACATCCTTCATCGATGCAGTTAAAAATCCTACATCACCTACAGTTAATTCTTCTTTACTGACTGGTTTCGGTGTTAATACTCCAAGCTCCAATACTTCATATTCTTTTTCACTTGCCATCATTTTAATTTTATCGCCGACTTTTACTTTCCCTTCCTTTACGCATATATAGGCGACTACACCACGGTATGAATCATATAAGGAATCAAAAATTAGTGCTTTTAAAGGACCTTCTCCACTTCCACCCGGAGCTGGTACTCTTTCAACGATTCTTTCTAATATAGTGTCTATTCCAATATTTTCTTTTGCAGAGGCTAATATAACATCATCTGGATCAATTCCTATAATATCGACTAACTCTTGGGTAACACGATCAGGATCCGCATTAGGCAAATCAATTTTATTAATTACTGGAATAATTTCTAGTTCGTTGTCCAGTGCTAAATACACATTTGCTAATGTTTGAGCCTCGATACCTTGAGCTGCATCAACAACTAAAATTGCTCCTTCACATGCCGCTAAACTTCTAGAAACTTCATACGTAAAATCTACGTGTCCTGGAGTATCAATTAAATGAAATATATAACTTTCACCATTTTTACTTTCATACTCTAGATGAACTGCATTTAATTTGATCGTTATCCCACGTTCACGTTCTAAATCCATTGCATCTAATATTTGTTCTTTCATTTCTCGTTCTGTTAATGCTTTTGTATTTTCTAAAATTCGATCTGCTAATGTAGATTTTCCATGATCGATATGGGCAATAATTGAAAAATTCCTAACATTTCTCTGTTTATTATTCATTAATAATGTTCACTCCTACAGCGTTCCAATGGAATAAAAGATATATTGCTAGGATTGATTATATCAATAGAGTACTGTTGTTTCAATTTTTGCCTATTAATAAAGTCTTGAAAAAGTATTATCTAATGATGAACCTCCCCAACTAATTGCTGCGCAATTTGAGGGGGACTGCACCTTCGCTTTTGTTCAAAAAACTAATTCTTTGGAATGCAATAATCGATTCCGAGTAGTGTAGAGAACAACACGAGTGCCCTTGCGCTACTTTAATTCTCTCGTAGGTGAACGTTCGAACCTCGATTGTGCCCGTGCGCAGTTTAAATTTTTTCATAGGAGAACGATTTAAAGTTCAGTCTAGATTTAGGTGGAAATGTGAAATAAAATTATTCAAAAAAACTATTCGCTACTTTATATAAAGCTTGTATCATTATTTCATAGCAGATGGAAAAAATCCCCTCAAAGAAGCCGGCTATTTTATGAATAAAATGTTCTTTTTCCTTTAAGTTTAATTCTTCTTCAACAGTAACACTATCTGCATGTACAGTCTGGTCTATTTCTACTTCATTTACTTCATTTGTTTCAATTGAAGGGGGTTCCGTTTGCAAAGTTCCATATGTTACTCCACCAAAGAAAAAGACAAGAAGTAAAAGAGCTATTACAATAATTCTAGTCACCTTGCTCCCCCCTATTTACTCACTTTTTCCGCTTCCCAATAAAACTCGCTAAATAGTTCCGCTATAACATCTGCAGTGAGGTACATTTCTTCTAATGTATTTTCATATCCACCAATTTCCATCAATAATGTATTTTCATTTAAATCTTGGTTATATACTCCATTAGAGCTTGGTCCTTCCTTTGTAATAACACCTTTACTTAAGCCAGGGTATTTCTCTTTTAATAAATTATGAAATTTTGTAGCTAGTTTTAAGTTATTTTCATAATTTTTGTTCTCTGCCCCAATTACAAACAATACTTTTGCATAATTTTTTCCGTTTATTTTTTTTGTAGTTTTATCACGTGGTAAACTATCTCTATGAATATCAAATATATATTGGATATGTTCATTTTGGGAAATTGCTTCTTGCACCACTGGTCTAGAGGCATCATAAGATCTCCAATATGACCATCCCTTTTCGTTTAAAACATTCATAAAATCGGTTGAATCAACATTAGTACCAATACCATTTTCATCTAAACTTTTTGCGATTCTTTCACCCACTTTTGTAATATTAACTTCGTCGTGATAGGCATTATTCGCATTTTCCTCTTCAGGTAAATGTGGTAAAAAGGATTCCCGGTTGTGTGTACTATAAATAAAAACGACTTCTCTACCATCTGTAGAAAGAACTGGCTTTTCGGATTGTTCCTTTTTCTCAGATTCTTTTTCTTTTTCTGATTCTGCAATTGCTTTTCGTTCTTGTAAGACATTTTCTAGTGGTGGCCCTGATTCGTCAACGTAACTATCAATTTCACTAATTCCTTCACCAGCAATTATTATTTTATTTTCGTATGTTGAAAATCCAGGAATTTCATTACTTAAAAAACTTTTCATATCTGTCATTTTTATACTAGTTAGTAAATTAAAAATAGTTTCGGTCATTTTTGGTCTATTATTTTCAACGTCATTGAATAGATGAAATGTATTATTTTCCATACTAAATAACTGTATAAACAGGGAACTTTCTATATTACCAGTCCAAGATGCAAAAATAGAAGAAGATAGACGGGTGGATGGTTTTGTTGTTGTAAGTACCCCTGTAATAATAAATAAGGTAACAATTACTATAACTACGATAAAAATTTTTTTGTAAAAATAGTTTATATATTTTAATATAACATTGCTACTATTGCGGAACATTCTTGCACCTTCCTATCGCTCTATAAATTTGTAACATGTTATATTAAACTATGAATGATTATGTCAAATTAGAACTTTTTATTCTATCTCGTATAAGAAGCATTACCATCTAGTCCAACATTATCATGTAAAGAAGCATTAATTCCTTGAGCTACTAAATGTGCCATATCAACCATAAAGCCATCAACCTCCTTAGGGGTTACAATTAAGTTTTTTCCCATTGGTGTTAGTACTTCATTTAATAACTCTCTTTTTTCCGTCTCTGATAAATTTCCGACTAATCCTAAAAAAGTGCCTCGTTTATTTCGATTTGGTAAATCATCATCCGATAAGTTTTCATGAACAATTGGCAAAGCATCAGGCAATAAAGAGGTCCGAGGTTTTCCTTTTTCTTCCCATTCGCGACCCATATGTTTTAATAAATAATCAAGTGTGTCACTCGCGATAGTTACTGCATCCACAACCGTTGGAACGCCAATTGCTAATACAGGTACACCTAATGTTTCTTTACTTATTTCCTTACGTCTATTTCCGACACCAGACCCTGGATGTATGCCAGTATCTGTTAATTGAATCGTCTCATTGATCCGTTCAATTGACCTAGAAGCTAAAGCATCGATAACAATAACAAAACTCGGCTGGAATGATTCGATAATACTGAGGACAATGTTACTCGTTTCCATACCAGTAACACCCATAACACCAGGTGAAATCGCTGCCACTGGTCGATATCCATCTGCAACAGTCTCATATTTCAATTCGAATAAATGATTTGTTACAAGAATTTTCTCTACTGTCATCGGACCTAAAGCATCTGGTGTTACATTCCAATTACCAAGACCGACAATTAATCCTTTATCATCCTTACGTAAGTTATTTTTTTTCATTAAATTTTCAATTTCTTTCGCTAACACTTCTGTTGCATATGCTTGTTTTTGAGTATCTTGTTTCTTAACTCCATCAGCAAAGATAGTAATGTAAGATCCACTTTTTTTATTTAATTTTTTTTCTCCTTCTTTTGATATTTCAATATGACTCACTTTAATATCTTTATATGTATAATCTTCACTGTGAACCCCTTGAACCTCTTCTTTTTTTTGCTCTTTTTCCACATACATTTCTTTCGCTTCTACTGCTAAGTCAGTTCTTACCGTTTTGTTCTCACTAGTCAAAATTTAACACACCTTTCACAAATATATTCGAATTATATTATGTTCATTTTTAAAAAAATAATGTACAAGTATTGAAATGATTAGGTTTATTTGATAAAATACTTTTGTCTTAAACCCTCGTTTTTAAAATAATTTATTGTAAATAATAAACGAGAAATAAACAGCACTAAATAATTTTCAAAGGAAATGATAGTGTATTTCAAATGGCTACATACCATTTAGGAGGTGACCCCAATGGCAAATTTAAAATCTGCAATTAAGCGTGTCAATACGAATAATAAAAAAAGAGAAAGAAATGTCGCTATTAAATCTGAAATGCGTACAAATATTAAACGTGTAGAAAGTTTTATTGAAGCGAATGATGTAGAAAATGCTACAGCTTCTTTTAAAGAAACTGTTCGAATTATCGATAAAGCAGTTCAAAAAGGAGCAATCCACAAAAATAATGGAAATCGTCATAAAGCAAGATTGGCGAAGAAATTTAATCAGCTAGGTGCTTAAAACAATATCAAAAAACGATCCTTTCTTAATTTAGAGGATCGTTTTTTTAGTTATTTTTCATTTAACGTTTATTAATTTATACAGTAACCATTCAAAAGCAATTTCCATATTCATCTGGCCTCGCTTAATAATTGCATCTGTATGTGCTAATTCCCCCATAATTTGCTTTAATGTATCATTACTAAACCGTACACTTCGTTCAGAAGCTAATTTGACCATGTAAGGATGTACTTTTAATTCCTGTTGAATACGTTGATTTGGATACCCTTTTTCTCTCATAAGTTTTACTTGAAAAATTGTTCTAAATTGGAATGCTAACAATGCAATTAAACCGATAGGATCCTCACGCATTTTGACCAAATCTTTATAAATAATAATTGCTTGTTGTAAATTTTTATTTAACACAGCATCAACTAAATGTAATGCATTACTAGTTAAAGACGATGATATTATCTGAAGAGCGATTTCTCTAGTTACAATACCATTTTTTCCAACAAATAACGCTAATTTTTCAATTTCACTTTTCAATATATATATGTTAGTTTCAAATTCGGTTTCGAGCAGCTCAGCCGCTTCGCGATCAATTGTTATTTTATTATTTTTAGCTAATTGTCCAATCCAACTTCTCGTTTCATTTTGTTTAATTGGTTGACAATCAATAATAGAATGCTTTTTCATTAATTTTGTAATTTTCTTTCGTCCGTCTAATTTTTCATATGGTGCAATAATAACTAAAGTAGTAAATGAAGGTGGATTATGTAATAAATTTTCTAACTTACTAAGATCATGGACGAAAGGTAATTTATCTGGTTTAGGTTTTAAAAATATTGGATGATTGACATAAATGAGTTTATGTTCATTAAAAAAAGGAATTGTTTCCGCATCATGAACTACATCTTGCACAGGTATTTCTCGTAAGTCATATGAAAAAACTTCATCATTAACTTCCTCTTTTAAAAGGTTTTCGAGGCCATTTTTAAACTGTTCAATGAAATATTGTTCGGTACCTTGCAATATATAAACATTATCTATTGTTCCATGCTTCATTTTTTTTAACACTTTTATCACATCTATCATATAATCCCGTCTCCCCTAACACAATTCCTCTATTTAATAATAGCAAAATTATTTGTTATTTGATATAATTTGATTGCATTCAATACATACTAAATATTGTCATTGTTTATTTAACATATGTAATAGCTTGTATTAGCTTTATGTACCGTATTATTTTATACTTATGTTAGGCACAGGAGGGATTTAAATGAATGATTTTGAAAAAGATCCAAATGATAAAGGAAATGATGTCGTTCATGCAGTAAAAGGTTTTACTTTTTCATTTTTGTTCTTCGCTTTGATTTTTGCTCTTGGAGCGACCATTAGTTTTTTAAATTAATATCTTAATTAATGCGAATTATTTTGAAATGTAAAGTACTGCAGATTGTATGCTGCAGTACTTTTATTCGTTTAGATATTTAGTAAATGAACCAGTTCCATTTCGGAAATGATATTGAACTGCTCCGTGGATATCTGTTCTAAAAACAACTACATCTTCAACTTCTAACGTAGTAATAACTTCTTCTTCTGGATGACCATATCTGTTGTTAACGCCTACAGGAATTAATGCAAACTTTGGTTTTGTTGTAAATATAAAAGATGGATCAGTCGATGTATTACTACCATGATGACCAATTTTTAGTACATCAACAGAAAAATCTGCAAAGTTTTTTAAAATTTCCTTTTCAGTTTTTTTCCCAATATCTCCGGTAAAAACCCAAGATAACCCACCCAAATTAGTATATAAAACAAGTGAGTTTTCATTGGCATCAAAATTATTTTGGTTTGGGGATAAAACATGGAAATAATGTCCATTTGTTATAAATTGTTCATCAAAATTCACACGCTTAATCGGAGTATTATTAACGGTCCATTTTGTTTCCCATTCCTTTTCTAGCTCATAATAAGAGCTAATTACAATTTCACCTACTTCTATGTCATCTACAATAAATTCAACACTACCGAAATGGTCTACATGCTCATGACTTACAAAGATTGTATCTATTTTTTGAATACCTCGTCCGAATAAATAAGGTTTAATAATTTGTTTATACACTTTTTCCGAAATTGCTTCTCCATCAAATGTTGCAGTTGCTCCTGCATCAACCAAAAATACCCCTTTACGATACGGAAGTTCGATAACAAAAGCATCGCCTTGTCCAATATCTAACATCGTTACTGTCCCCTCACTTGATACATATGGACGTAACTTTAATACAATGAGAAATAAACAGATGGACAATGCAAATTGTAATGCTTTTCGTTTATTCCCTTTTTCTAATGCAATCATTAAACAAATAAAAATAATATAATAAATAATTGTAAAATAGATGGAAAAGGTACCTACTACAAACGGATAATTCACATGTTCATCAAAGAAGCGAATAAGGAAAAATATGATTTCATTTAATTTTAAAAACACTGATTCAAACATGCGAATAACTACGTTTGGTAAGAAGAAAATACATATTAATAAAAGAAACATGGATGGAATGACAAATAAAGAATAGTAAGGGACTACAATCATATTTAATATTATTGAAAGTGGTTGAAAGATTGAAAAGTAATGAATTTGTAATGGTAAAATAATCATTTGCGAAATAAAGCTAATTTGTAATAATTGAATCATTTTTGAATTTGTACTCATAAGCCATTTCCTCGACATGATTAATCCAAAAGTAACCGCAAATGATAATTGAAATCCAATATGGTAAATAATCAACTTGTCAAAAAATATTAAAATAATAAATATAATACTAACAATATCCGTGTAACTAAACTTCCATTTTATTTTATTTATTATAATAATGAATAAAACCATCATACTTGCTCGCCAAACAGAAGGTACACTACCAGCTAAAACAGCGTAGATTGGTAAAAATAGTATCATAATCCATTGAGCTTTTTCTTTCGTTAGTATCGACAAACGAACTAGCAGAAAATATATAATACCGACGACAATTCCAACATGTAGTCCAGAAATTGCTAATATATGTGACAAACTCCACCTTTGAAATAACTGAATAATCTCATC
>Ga0209487_1002262_pt1 | contig 15750 bp, 13 predicted proteins | sample Poulit2012_FD_187524 | JGI IMG/M metagenome (GOLD analysis project Ga0209487, IMG submission 187524) | Agricultural soil microbial communities from Georgia to study Nitrogen management - Poultry litter 2012 (SPAdes) (version 2) | ecosystem: Environmental > Terrestrial > Soil > Agricultural land... | reverse complement strand
AATGTTTCCAAAGCAAAACCGACGAATTCAGAGTTTATTGCAATGATCGCTGATAAATTACGCTTAGAACATAGAGTAAGTTAAAAACAAAGGGAGATTCCCTTACTTCGAATCTCCCTTTAATCTTTTGTTTTTCACAAGTCCTTTCTTTCTGTCCCTATGTAAAATAAATCCTCCGATAAATGCAGTCCCCGCTATAAACATAATGAAACCAACGACAAATTGAATACCATTATTTATTAAAAATGGATAATAATCCGCAAACATCGTATCCCGCATAAGTTTAATGCCGAATGCTGCTATAAATCCGGGTATTAATAATAGCATGACTGCAATAAATCGTGCCATTTATTTTCCTCCTCAAGTTTTGACTACATCCATTATAACAAAAGAACACCTTTAATAAAAAATAAATAAATGGAATTAAGTTGCTTAAATTCATTTCATAATTTATTATAGATTTTGGAACACCAGATGCCATCTATATATTTTTTTCACCCAATAGTAAACGCTTACATCGTCGCAAAGGTGGGATTTTACAAAATAATACAAATTGTATGACTTTTTAAAACTCCTGTAATTTTAGATGTTTTTTATGTAGAATGAAAGTAACATAAAAATTTTAGAATGGGGGATATATCGAATGAAAATTTTTTCTTATATGGAAAAGTATAATTATGAACAACTCGTTTTCTGTCAAGAAGAAAGTTCTGGTTTAAAGGCGATTATTGCTATTCACGATACAACACTCGGCCCTGCACTAGGTGGAGCAAGAATGTGGACGTATGATACAGAAGAAGAAGCTGTTGAAGATGCGCTCCGCTTAGCACGAGGAATGACATATAAAAATGCCGCAGCAGGACTTAATATTGGTGGCGGAAAAGCTGTTATTATTGGTGATCCAAACAAAGACAAAAATCCAGAAATGTTTCGTGCTTTTGGCCGCTTTATTGAAAGTTTAAACGGTCGATATATTACGGCAGAAGACGTAGGTACAACAGAACAAGATATGGATTTAATCCATTTAGAGACAGACTATGTAACAGGAACCTCACCTGGTTCAGGCTCATCAGGAGATCCTTCCCCGGTTACAGCCTATGGGATTTATAAAGGCATGCAAGCTTCGGCAAAAGAAGCCTTTGGCGATAGCTCATTAGAAGGAAAAACAGTAGCTGTGCAAGGGGTAGGAAATGTTGCTTATAAACTTTGTGAATACTTACATAAAGAAGGAGCAAATCTCATTGTTACTGACATAAACAAAGATGCTGTTCAAAAAGCAGTTGATAATTTCGGTGCTACTCCTGTTGATCCTGATGAAATTTATGATGTTGAATGCGACATATATTCACCATGTGCTTTAGGAGCTACGATAAATGATGATACAATCCCAAGACTAAAAGCAAAAGTAATTGCTGGATCAGCAAATAATCAATTGGCTGAATCTAAGCATGGAGATATCCTTCATGAAAAAGGCATCATTTATGCGCCAGATTATGTCATAAATGCTGGTGGAGTGATTAATGTATCCGATGAACTGGAAGGATATAACGAACAGCGAGCGATGCAAAAAGTTGAAACGATTTACGACAATTTAGAGAGAGTGTTTAAGATAGCAAGTAGAGATAATATCCCAACTTATGTGGCTGCCGACCGTATGGCAGAAGAAAGAATCGACGCAGTCAGAAGAGCACGAGGACAATTTTTACAACACGAACACCATGTATTAAGTCGCAAAAAATAATTACTTAAACGTAAAAAGGGGGTTGTCTTGTATGTCAAATGAGTACGATTTAGTTATTTTAGGTGGAGGTCCGGGTGGTTATGTTGCAGCCATCCGAGCTTCTCAGTTAGATTTAAAGGTAGCGATTGTAGAAAAAGAAAAGCTCGGAGGTACTTGCCTACATAAAGGGTGTATTCCATCCAAGGCTTTACTTCGTAGTGCTGAAGTATATCGGCAAACAAAAGAAGCAAATAGTTACGGAATTGATGTAAATGAGTTAACACTTAATTTTTCTAAAGTCCAAAATCGCAAAGAAGATATTATTAATCGACTCCATCAAGGTGTTCAAGGGTTAATGAAAAAAGGGAAAATCGATGTTTACAATGGAATAGGTCGAATTTTAGGACCAAGCATTTTCTCACCAATTCCAGGAACGATCTCTATAGAACATGAGAATGGTGAGGAAAACACGATGTTAATTCCAAAAAATGTACTCATTGCAACAGGCTCTAAACCTAGGACATTAGATTTTGACATTGACGGTACATATGTTTTAACGTCTGATGAGGCCTTGAAAATGGAAGAATTACCTAATTCGATCATCATTGTTGGCGGTGGTGTTATTGGTATCGAATGGGCATCAATGTTAGTTGATTTCGGTGTAAATGTAACGGTATTAGAATACGCTGACCAAATTTTACCTACAGAAGATAAAGATATAGCAAAAGAAGTCGAAAGCCAATTAAAGCAAAGGGGAGTTACCGTTAAAACAGGTATAAAAGTTTTATCAGAAACCCTTTCAAAAGATGAACAAGTTAAGATTTCAGGGGAAATCAAGGATAAAGAGCAAACATTCCAAGCTGATAAAATACTTTTATCTGTCGGAAGAGAAGCAAACATAGATAATATCGGCTTGCAAAATACAAGTATTGAAGTAAAAGATAATTACATCATAACGAATGAATATTATCAAACAAAAGAATCCCATATATATGCTATTGGTGATGTTGTTGGAAGTGCCCAGTTAGCTCACGTCGCTTCCCATGAAGGTATTGTTGCTGTCGAACATATCGCTGGAAAAGATCCTTTAACACTAAAAGACGATGAAATTCCATCATGTATATATTCTCATCCCGAAGTAGCTAGTATCGGTTTTACAGAAGAGGAAGCGAAGGAACAAGGCTTTGACGTGAAAGTTGGTAAGTTTTCCTTTCAAGGAAATGGAAAAGCACTCGTCTATGGAGAGTCGAATGGTTTTGTAAAAATCATTGCTAATAAGAAAAACGATGATCTATTAGGTATTCATATGGTTGGACCTCAAGTAACAGAACTCATCTCAGAAGCAACTCTAGCGAAGTTTGTCGATGCAATTCCATGGGAAATTTCAAATACAATTCATCCACATCCTTCTCTTTCTGAAGCGATTGGAGAAGCAGCTCTTGCGGTTGATGGTTTTCAATTACATGGTTAATCAAAAGGAGGAATAGTCATGAGTAAAAGTCGTCATGAACAATTAGGACTTTCAAATGATGAAGTATTAGAAATGTATAAAACGATGCTTCTGGCTAGAAGAATTGATGAAAGAATGTGGTTATTAAATCGAGCAGGGAAAATGCCCTTTGTTATCTCATGTCAAGGACAGGAAGCCGCTCAAGTTGGTGCAGCTTTTGCTTTAGATCGAGAAAAAGATTATGTAGCACCATACTATCGTGATGTTGGTGTTGTATTAGCATTTGGAATGACTGCTACCGAAATTATGTTACACGGTTTTGGAAAAGCGGAGGATCCAAACTCTGGAGGTAGACAAATGCCAGGCCATTTTGGTCAAAAGAAAAATCGAATTTTAACAGGTTCATCACCGGTAGCTACACAAGTTCCACATGCTGTAGGAGTAGCCCTTGCAGCAAAAATGGAAGAGAAAGACTTTGTCACCTTTGTAACGTTAGGAGAAGGCTCAACAAACCAAGGAGATTTCCACGAAGGTTTAAACTTTGCTGGAGTTCATAAGTTACCTGTCATTACTATGGTTGAAAATAACGGTTATGCAATCTCCGTACCTGTAGAAAAGCAACTTGGTGCAGAAAAGGTATCTGACCGTGCAAAAGGTTACGGTATGCCAGGGTTTACCGTTGACGGAAATGATCCACTTGCTGTTTACGAAGTCATGAAAGAAGCAAGGGAAAGAGCTGAAAATGGTGAAGGCCCAACTTTAGTTGAAGCAATAACGACTCGGTTAACTTCTCATTCAAGTGATGATGATGATCGTGCTTATCGAGATCCTGAAGAAATTGAAAAAGCAAAAGAAAATGATAATATTTTACGCTTTACAACATATTTAGAAGAAGAAGGAATATTAACAGAAAATTTGAAAGAAGAAATCAATCAAGAAATTCAGGATGTCGTGAATGAAGCTACTGAATACGCTGAAAATGCTCCATTTGCAGAACCAGAACATGCACTAAAATATGTGTATGAGGAACAGGGGGAATCATAAATGAGTGAAATGACATATATTCAATCCATTACCGCTGCGTTAGATGAAGAACTTTCCCAAAATGAAGATGTATTTATTTTAGGGCAAGACGTTGGTAAAAAAGGCGGTGTCTTCAAGGCGACAGAAGGTCTTTATGATAAATACGGTGCAGATCGAGTACTAGACACACCACTTTCAGAATCAGCAATTGTCGGTGTTGGTATCGGTGCGGCAATGTACGGAAAACGTCCTATAGCAGAAATGCAGTTCGCTGATTTTATTATGCCTGCTGTTAACCAAATTATTTCAGAAGCTTCACGAATTAGATATCGTTCAAATAATGATTGGAATTGTCCAATTACAATTAGAGCACCTTATGGTGGCGGAGTTAATGGGGGACTGTATCATTCCCAATCTGTTGAGGCTGTTTTTGCCAATCAACCAGGATTAAAAATTGTGATGCCTTCTACACCATATGATGCCAAAGGGTTACTAAAAGCGGCTATTCGTGACAATGATCCCGTATTATTTTTTGAACATAAAAGAGCTTACCGTCTAATTAAAGGCGAAGTTCCAAAAGATGATTACGTTTTACCAATCGGTAAGGCGGACGTAAAACGAGAAGGATCTGATATTACAGTCATCACGTATGGATTATGTGTTCACCATGCTTTACAAGCCGCTAAAAACTTAGCAGAAGAAGGTATTGATGCACATATATTAGATTTACGAACAATCTATCCGTTAGATAAAGAAGCGATTATTGAAAGTGCTAAAAAGACAGGAAAAGTACTTTTAATTACGGAGGATAATAAAGAAGGTAGTATTTTAAGCGAAGTTGCAGCAATTATTTCTGAGCACTGTTTATTCGACTTAGATTCACCTATCCAACGACTTGCTGGTCCTGATGTTCCAGCGATGCCATACGCTACACCTATGGAAAATTATTTCATGGTAAATGCTGACACAGTTGAAAAAGCGATGAGAGATTTAGCTGAATATTAATAAAGGGGGACAAAAGCATGTCTATGGAAGAAATTACAATGCCTCAACTAGGGGAAAGTGTAACGGAAGGAACAATAAATTCATGGCTCGTCCAAGAAGGCGACCATGTCAATAAATACGATCCAATTGCAGATGTTATGACAGATAAAGTAACTGCTGAAGTACCTTCTTCTTTCACAGGAACGATTAAAGAAATTGTCGCAAAAGAGGGGGATACTATCGCAGTCGGTGAACTAATGTGTTATATCGAAGTAGAAGGTAAAGAAGGTAAAGACGCTAAGGCAAAAGCCGTTCAAGAAGCTACAGCTAAAGTGGAACAGGAAGAAACAGAAGACACATCGATGAGAACAAGATACTCTCCAGCTGTTTTACGTCTAGCTCAAGAACATGATATTGATTTATCCTTAGTTACCGGAACGGGTCGCGGAGGTAGAATTACTCGCAAAGATTTAGAAAGGTTAATTAAAGAAGGAACCGTTCCAGAAAAAGAAGTTCTACCAGAAGTTACAGAAACGCCTTCTGTAGCAGAGCAACCATCTACTTCTGCCGTTATGCCTGAAGCGTTAGCAGAAGATAAAGAAATCCCTGTTCAAGGGGTACGGAAAGCAATTGCTGAAAACATGGTTCGATCAAAAACAGAAATCCCTCATGCATGGATGACTGTAGAGGTAGATGTAACCGATTTAGTTGCCTATCGAAATAAAATTAAAGATGAATTTAAAGCAAAGGAAGGGTATAGCTTAACGTACTTTGCCTTTTTTGTAAAAGCTGTTGCTCAAGCATTAAAAGAGTTTCCACAATTAAACAGCATGTGGGCTGGAGATAAAATTATTCAAAAGAAAGATATTAACTTATCCATAGCTGTTGCCAGTGGTAATGAACTATTTGTGCCTGTTATTAAACATGCTGATGAAAAAAGTATTAAAGGAATAGCACGAAATGTATACGAACTAGCAAGTAAAGCTAGGTCGGGAACATTAAGTTCAGAAGATATGCAAGATGGTACCTTTACAGTAAATAACACAGGTTCTTTTGGCTCTGTCCAATCAATGGGAGTCATTAATTATCCACAAGCCGCTATTTTACAAGTTGAATCGATTGTTAAACGGCCTGTTATTATTGATGATATGTTTGCAGCAAGAGATATGGTCAACTTATGTTTATCTTTAGATCATCGTGTTTTAGATGGACTAATTTGCGGACAGTTCCTAGCACGGGTAAAAGAAATATTAGAATCTATGAATGAGGAGACAGTTTCAATCTATTAATTTTCGTGTTACATTAATTATTTAAAATTGAAATCAATTATATAAATTGATAAGCTATAAGTGTAAGTAATAGATTAATGTAAAGGATGAGTACCATGGATTTCAACATGTTTATGCAAGATGTCGTCGAAGTTGGGCGAAAAGATATGGTGGAAGCTGGATATACCGAATTAACAACTCCTGAAGAAGTAGATGAAGCATTACAAAAAGAAGGTACAACCTTAGTCTTTGTTAATTCGATTTGTGGTTGTGCTGGAGGTATTGCTCGACCAGCGGCGGCAAATGCTATACATTATGATAAGCGTCCGGATCAGTTAGTAACTGTTTTTGCAGGCCAGGATCGTGAGGCAACGGAACAGGCAAGAACGTATTTTGGAGATTATCCTCCATCCTCACCTTCTTTTGCATTTTTAAAAGACGGAGAAATAATTTCTGTACTTGGTCGCCATGAGATTGAAGGATTTACTGCTGTAGATGTTATGACAAAACTTCAAAATCTATTCGATGAACATTGTGAGGAAATATAACAAAAAAGGGCTGTCTCAAAAAGCATCGAGCCGGCCCTTTTTTTGTAAAAATAATTTAAATTATAAAAGAAAGGCAAGTCCATATGTAAGTGTTGATAAAGCCATACCGATAACCATAATGTAAATGATGATTTTCATTCTTCTTTGTCGTTTTGAAGGTCTTCTTTTATAGTTACGTTTGTTAGACAAGGTTTGTTCCTCCTTAACTTAATCCCCAGATATTACATATATATTAACGTTAAAAGTTAAATTGAGCAAGTATAAATGAATGTGTTTAAGAGGTGGTAGAAGAATGACAAAAGATAAATTTCATCAAAAAAAGATACAATGGGAACATTTAGTTGCGGAAACAAGTAAGCGCTTTCCCGAGCGGAAAGATGAATTTAACACATCTTCCCATATAAATGTTGACCGACTTTATTATCAAGAACATGACGAAAATTATTTAGAAAAACTCGGATTTCCGGGACAGTATCCTTTTACAAGAGGGATACAGCCAACGATGTACCGAGGTCGTTTTTGGACAATGAGGCAATATGCTGGTTTTGGTTCCGCTAAAGAGACTAATAAACGCTTTCGCTATTTACTTGAGCAAGGACAAACAGGACTTTCCGTAGCCTTTGATTTGCCAACACAAATTGGTTATGACTCCGATGATCCGATGTCAGAAGGTGAAGTTGGTAAAGTCGGTGTAGCCATTGATTCTTTAGCAGATATGGAGCAACTGTTTGAAAAGATTCCTTTAGATAAGGTGAGTACTTCAATGACAATTAACGCATCAGCAGCTATTTTATTATGTATGTATATAGCTGTTGGTGAAAAACAAGGTGTACCCTTAGAACAAATAACTGGAACTATTCAAAACGATATTTTAAAGGAGTATATTGCCCGGGGAACATATATTTATCCACCGCGGTCTTCGATGCGATTAATTACAGATATATTTGAATTTGCTGAACAAAACATACCTAAATTTAATACGATTAGTATATCAGGGTATCACATTCGAGAAGCCGGTTCTACGGCTGTGCAAGAACTTGCTTTTACTCTTGCTAATGGAATGGCCTATGTGGATGCAGCGTTAGAATCTGGCCTAGATATCGATAAGTTTGCCCCACGTTTAGCTTTCTTTTTTAATGCTCATAATAACTTCTTTGAAGAAATAGCTAAATTTAGAGCAGCTAGACGCATTTGGGCTAAAATTATGAAGGAAAAATACAACGCGAAAAATGAAAGAAGTCTAAAGTTGCGTTTCCACACACAAACCGGGGGTTCAACATTAACGGCACAACAGCCTGATAATAATATCGTTCGCGTTACTTTACAAGCTTTAGCAGCTGTTTTAGGTGGCACGCAAAGTTTACACACGAATTCAAAGGATGAGGCTTTATCTCTGCCAACTGAACAATCGGCAACAGTAGCTCTACGTACACAACAAATTATCGCCCATGAAAGCGGTGTCGCCGATACAGTCGATCCTTTAGGCGGTTCATATTATATTGAAACTTTAACAGATGAAATAGAACAAGAAGTTTATCAATATTTAGAAAAAATTGAAGAATATGGTGGGGCTGTTCAGGCGATTGAAGAGGGATATATGCAAAGAGAGATCCACTACAATGCCTATGAAACACAAAAAGCTATTGAACAAAAGGAAGAAATTATTGTTGGATTAAATAAATTTACTGATGAAGAAGAACCTGAAACCGACTTATTAAAAGTTGATGAACAACTAGAAAAAGATCAGATAGCATCTGTGACACATTTAAAGGAAACCCGGAATGAAACAAACGTTCAATCAGTTTTGCAAGATATAAAGAAAGCTGCACAAACCAAGGATGAAAATTTAATACCACATATACTGACAGCTGTTAAAAGCTATGCTACTGTCGGCGAAATTAGCAATATATTACGAGAAGTTTTTGGAGAATATGAAGGATGAGAGGGATGAACGATGAAGGAAAAAATTAGAGTATTAATAGCAAAAGCAGGTTTAGATGGCCATGATCGCGGAGCTATCGTTATTTCTCAAGCGTTAAGAGATCACGGTATGGAAGTTATTTATACCGGTTTAAGACAAACACCAAAACAAATCGCCCGGGCTGCCGTTCAAGAAGATGTCGATGTAATCGGCTTATCATCCTTATCCGGTGCTCATAATACATTGTTCCCTCAAGTAATTAAAGAATTAGAAAAATTACATGCAGCAGATATACCTGTTCTAGGCGGTGGAGTTATTCCTATAGAAGACATCCCTTTTTTGAAAGAAAAAGGGATTAAACAAATTTTCACAAGTGGCTCTTCCACAGAAGAATTGGCGACATATATTCAACAGTTAGTTCGGCCGGATGATAATATCGAACCACCGAAACAAATTGCTCATATTGGTATTGCTGTTAAAAGTATTGATGATGCGTTACCTTTTTATGAAAACACATTAGGATTAGAGCTAGAACATGTAGAAACCGTTGAATCTGAAGCTGTAAAGGTAGCTTTTATAAAAATAGGTGATTCAAAACTTGAATTGCTTGAACCTTTACATGAAGAATCAACTATTCATAAGTTTATTGAAAATAGAGGAGAAGGTATTCATCATATTGCTCTTGCAGTTGATAATATACAAAGGAGAATCGAAACACTTCGTTCAGCTGGAATTCAAATGATTCATGAAAAGCCAAAACTAGGTGCTGGTAATCAACTCATTTCATTTATCCATCCTAAGGAAGCCCACGGAGTGTTATTTGAATTATGTCAGCCAAATGAGGAGGGCGAAGAGTAAATGGATATTTATGACAAAATCAATGAACTTTATGATAAGAGAAGACAAGTTGAACTTGGTGGTGGAGACGAACGAATTAGACGTCAACATGAACGAGGGAAATTAACAGCTAGAGAACGCATAGATTATTTATTAGATGAAGGCTCTTTCGTAGAACTTAACCCGTTTATTGAGCATAGAAGTACAGATTTTGGTATGGAAGATGTTGAGTCAAATGGAGAAGGAGTAGTCACAGGATACGGTAAAATTAATGGTCGACCCGTTTATTTATTTGCTCAAGACTTTACTGTTTTTGGTGGAGCCCTTGGTGAAATGCATGCTAAAAAAATTGCGAATGTTATGGATTTAGCAGCTAAAAATCATGTGCCCTTTATCGGCTTAAATGATTCTGGAGGAGCAAGAATACAAGAAGGTGTTTCTTCACTTGACGGTTATGGGCATATCTTTTATCGAAACTCAATTTATTCAGGTGTCATTCCACAAATTTCAGTCATTATGGGACCAAGTGCCGGTGGAGCAGTTTACTCACCAGCTATTACAGATTTTGTCATCATGGTAGAAGAAACCTCACAAATGTTTATTACCGGACCAAAAGTAATAGAAGCAGTGACCGGGGAAAATATTACATCAGAACAATTAGGTGGAGCAAAGGTACATAATACAAAAACTGGTAATGCTCATATGAGTGCGAAAACAGATGAAGAGGCTTTAGATAAAGTTAAAAAGTTACTTACTTATTTGCCCTCAAGTTACCAGGAAAAACCACCAAAGCGAGAGAGTGAAACAAAAGATAACTATTGTCCTGATTTAGCAGATATCGTTCCCTTTGATTCAACCCGGCCTTATGATGTGAAGGAAGTGATTGAACAAGTTGTTGATCCTGACTCATTTTTTGAAATACATAAAGATTTTGCCAAAAACATTGTCGTTGGTTTTGCACGAATTGAGGGTAAGACAGTAGGGCTCGTATGTAATCAGCCGAAATATCTAGCTGGAAGTTTAGACATTGATTCAAGTGATAAAGCAGCACGATTTATTAGATTTTGTGATTCCTTTAATATCCCTATCATAACCTTTGAAGATGTAACTGGCTTTTTCCCAGGTGTCCAGCAAGAACATGGAGGCATCATTAGACATGGTGCGAAAATTTTGTATGCGTATTCAGAAGCAACTGTCCCTAAGATTACGGTTATTACGAGAAAAGCTTTCGGTGGTGCCTATGTCGCATTAAACAGTAAATCAATTGGGGCTGATCTTGTATTTGCGTGGCCAAATGCCGAGATTGCAGTTATGGGTCCAGAAGGTGCGGCAAACATTATTTTTGCAAAAGAAATTGCAGAAAGTGAAAATCCCGAAAAATATCGGCAAGAAAAAATTGATTCCTATCGAGAAAAGTTTGCCAATCCGTATATTGCAGCAAGTCTTGGTATGGTCGATGATGTCATTGATCCACGAAAAACGAGAATGAAATTAATACAATCCCTTGAAATGTTAGCAAACAAAGAAGAAGACCGTCCGGATAAAAAGCATGGAAATATTCCGCTTTAAGTAATTATAAACGTATATAGTCATTGTTCAACTATCTTGTGATATCATAGATGTATATGCCTTAGTAGGTGATATTCATGTCTAGATGGTATCCAAAAAAAGGAAGAGTTATTTTACACATTGATATGAATGCTTTTTATGCGTCTGTTGAAGTAGCCCATGATCCATCACTAAAAGGAAAACCCCTTGCAATTGCTGGAAATCCCCACGAGCGAAAAGGGATTATTGTTACAAGTAGTTATGAAGCACGGGCAAAAGGTGTAAAGACAACGATGCCTTTATGGCAAGCAAGACGACTATGTCCGAATTTAATTGCTTTACCACCAAATTTTGCTAAATATCGAGAAGCTTCACGACAAATCTTTAAACGATTAGCCGAAGTTACACCGATGATTCAGCCGGTTTCTATTGATGAAGGATATATGGATATTACAGATTGTGCCCATTTAGGGACTCCTTTAGACATTGCTCATAACATTCAACAACGTTTGTTAAATGAGCTTGACTTACCCTGTAGTATTGGTATTGGCCCGAATAAATTTTTAGCTAAAATGGCTTCTGATATGAAGAAGCCACTAGGCATTACGGTTTTACGGATTCGGGATGTACAAGAAAAACTTTGGCCACTTCCAGTCATTGAGATGTTCGGTATTGGAGAAAAAACTGCTGAAAAATTAAACACCATAGACATTCATACGATTGGTGATTTAGCAAAGGCTGATGAATACCAATTAGCACAGTTGTTAGGAATTAATGGTGAGCGTTTAAAAAGCCGAGCGAATGGAATCGACCATCGAGAAGTTGATCCGGACGCTGTTCATGAATTTAAAAGTATCGGGAGTTCAAAAACATTACCTTATGATACGACAGATGAAAATAAATTAAAAAGTTTATTTGCCGATTTATCAAGGAAAATCGAACGCCGCTTAAATCGACGGGAGCTAGCTGGTTTAAGTGTTCAAATTACGATACGTTTTTATGATCGAGAAACGATCACAAGAAGTAAAAAACTTAATCAATATATATCTAAATATGAAGATATATATAGTCATGCCCTTCAACTATTTCATGAGAATTGGAATGGAAAACCGATACGCTTACTCGGTGTTACCGTTCAAGATATAGAAGAACGAGAAAACATCGCTGAACAATTGTCATTATTTACGTACCAGGAAAAAATTAATGAAGAAAAGTTTGCAAACCTAAAGGAAAAATTGTCTGAAAAATATGGAGATGACATTATTACACCGACTGAAAAAGAATCGGAGGAAGAAGAGCAATTTTCACCAGGAACAAGCTTTCAAAAAGATTTTCTTGATGATTATAAACGAGGATAGAGGTGTATGTAAGGAAACACCTCTTTTTTATTCGACAGGAATAGGAAAGCGATCAAAATCTTGGGCTATAATTGTCGATTGGAAAATCTCTTGCGCTTCCTTTACTAATGTCTGTACATCATTTTTCTGATAACGCGATGATATGTGTGTAAGAATGAGCTGTTTAACATTTGCCTGCCTAGCTAAAGTAGCTGCTTCTTTCGTCGTCGAATGATAATATTTATATGCTAATTCCGTTTCCTTTGCACTAAAGGTTGCTTCATGAACTAATACATTAGCATCTTTTGCAAGAGTAATATGTTCTTTACGGTATCGTGTGTCACCAAAGATACACAAAACCCTTCCCTTTTTCATAGGTCCAATATAATCTTCTCGTCTGATCACTTCTCCATTTGGTAATGTTGTTTCTTCATTTTCCTTGATTTCTCGGTAAATAGGCCCTGGTTGAATACCTTTTTCCTTTAATTTATCTACAAGTAATTCACCGATTTGATCGGATTCAACAATACGAAATCCATAACTAGTCGTTCTATGCTCGAGTTTCTGAGCATAAACCGAAAATTTATCGCTTGAAAGGATCTCACCTTCCTCAAATTCGATAATTTCAAGTGGATAATTTAAATGAGTATCCGTTGTTTCTAAGGATATTTGAATAAATGACTTTATTCCTTTAGGTCCATATACGGTGAGCGGACTATCACCACCTTGAAAGGATCGGCTACTTAAAAATCCAGGTAATCCATAAATATGATCACCATGTAAATGGGTAATAAATACTTTAGAAATTTTCCCAGGTTTTATCGAAGTATTTAAAATTTGATGTTGCGTTGCTTCCCCGCAGTCAAACAACCAAATCTCATTAAGTTCTTGTAGTAAGGTTAATGCAATTGCAGAAACATTTCTGTTTTTTGATGGTACACCTGCACCAGTTCCTAAAAATACTAATTCCATAATTTGATAACCCCTTTACGACAAACTAACATTGTTATATACGAATATGTCTATTTATCTTACCATATTATTCGTAATTATGAACAAATCCTTCTTTTATAAATACTTTTAACTGACAGATGAGTGTTTAAACGATACGATAAATATGAGTGAGTATTCATTCATAATTCGACTAAAGTGAGGGAGTTTTATGAGAAATGTATACCAATTAACAATACCTACTCCATTTCATGTAGGAGACGTACATATGTATTTAATTGTTGATGAAGCTATTTCTTTAATCGATGCTGGAGTAAAAACCGAGGAAGCATGGGAAACATTAAAAACACAATTAAGTGATTTAGGTTTTCAAACTTCTGATATCGATCAAATATTTTTAACCCATCATCATCCGGATCATATTGGATTAGTCGAAAAGTTTCCTCAAGCTACATTATTGGCTCATCCTAATGTTGATGTTTGGCTTCGACAAGACAAACAATTTTTAACTAAATATATACATTATTATAAAAAGATGCTACATGAAACCGGGGTACCAAAAGCGCTACATCATAAAATAGATGACCTTAAAAATCTTTTGTATTTTTCTGGTCGTGGCAAGTTGATGAAAACATTACAAGATGGGGATCAACTTCCAGGACATGAAAAGTGGCGTGTCATAGAGACGAAGGGACATGCCCAAAGCCATATTTCTTTTTTCCGAGAAGAAGACGGGTTATTTATTGGTGGCGATCATTTGTTATACAATATGTCACCAAACCCGATTATTGAGCCCCCATATACTGATGAAAAGGAACGCTCAAAACCTTTATTACAATATCGGCAAAACTTAAAAAAATGTGCATCCTTAAACATTAAAACTGTTTTGCCTGGACACGGGAAAACTTTTTCTCATGTGAATGAATATGTCGATAAACAGTTACAAGAACAAGAGAAACGGGCAAAAAGAGTTTTACAAATGCTTAAACAAAAGAAATTAACGCCTTTTGAAATATCAAAAAAACTATTTCCTAGACATTATGAATCCCAATTACAACTAACAATGTCAGAGGCGATAGGACAACTTGATTATTTATTAGCTTATGAAAAAGTTAGCCAGGAAACAATAAACGGTGTTCAATATTTTCAAAAGAAGTAAATCATTCACCTTTACACGAACATACGTTCTGTTATAATAGAAATAAATTCGTGTGGAGGTTAGAGACAAATGAATCCAGTCATTGATTATGAACTTCTGCCTCATCGACATATTTTATGTGTCGATATGAAAAGCTTTTATGCCAGTTGTGCAGCTTTAGTGCTCGGTTTAGATCCATTAACAACTCGATTAGCTGTTGTTGCGGACAAAAATCGGAAAGGAAGTGTTGTTTTAGCATCAACACCGATGTTAAAAAAGGAATATGGTATCCACACGGGGAATCGTTTATTTGAAATCCCTAAAACGGAGGATATTATCATCGTTTCCGCTGAAATGGAAACTTACTTGAAAGTATCGACGGAGATTACTCGACTTTTTTATAAATATGTCCCAAGAGAATCCATTCATACGTACAGTATTGATGAGAGTTTTCTTGAAGTGGATGGGACGCATCATTTGTGGGGTTCTGCTGAAGAAATCGCTCTTTCGATCAAAAAAGAATTAGAAGATACCTTTGGGATTTCCGCTTCTATCGGCATTGGACCGAATATGTTAATGGCCAAGCTGTGCCTTGATTTAGAAGCGAAATATACGGGTATTTCTAAGTGGACTTATGAGGATATTCCTGAAAAGTTATGGCCTATTTCTCCTCTTTCTAAAATGTGGGGAATCGGAACACGACTTGAAAAAAGGTTACATCGAATGGGTATCCATACAATTGGACAATTAGCATCTTACTCACTAAAGAAATTAGAAGAGGCTTTTGGAGTTATGGGAAATCAACTTTACTTTCATGCCCATGGCGTCGATTTATCCGAATTAGGAGCACCAATTTTACAAGGACAAATTAGTTATGGTAAAAGTCAAGTTTTGCTAAGAGATTATAGTGATCCAACGGAGATAGAATATGTTATCCTAGAAATGTGTGAAGAAGTAACAAAACGAGCACGGGATCAACGTAAGGCTGGAAGGACGATACATTTAAGCATCAAATATAGCAAAAC